>JABEBX010019816.1_pt1 | contig 35082 bp, 27 predicted proteins | sample 7245971 | NCBI WGS metagenome assembly JABEBX01 (sample SAMN14506365, study PRJNA622280) | hot springs metagenome | biome: hot spring [ENVO:00000051]|acidic hot spring [ENVO:00002120]; feature: spring [ENVO:00000027]|sediment [ENVO:00002007]; material: sediment environment [ENVO:01001048]... | reverse complement strand
CCAATGGGAAAGCGGTAGCGGCTGTTGGTGTTGCCTATTTCAAGAATGTCACCTGCCACTGATTGGCCCTGAGCTGTTAATAATTTCAGCTTGCCATCTGCCGTCTGGACAACCGACAACAGCGTGACCGGGCCATGCTTGACGGACATTTCCACTGATAATCCGCGGCCAACCTTGCCATGATACACTTCCAATGGCCGCACCTTGGTTTTACCCTGGGCAATGGCGATATGGCCGGGGCCGTCATGGCCCATCAGCACCACATCATCATTAAAATCCATGGCGTAATATTCAGTAAAGGATCCGCCTGCGCCAAAAGTGTCCATGATTTTCATGGCCTGCACGTTTTTGATTTCCATTTCCCCGGCCACTGGAATGCCGCGTGCCGTCAGCAGAGAATTGCCGAGAATAATCGAACAGATGGCATCTTCATTGGCTGGATTACCTGTGCCCATGTAGTAATACGCCAATGAACCAAGCTGATGTTTCTCCACCAGTTGATCCAGGGCCACGCTGGTGCGGGCCGCGTGACCGAGTTCCACCTGGGAGCAGTCCTTTTGTATATCAAATTTAGCCCGGAACTCTTCCATCCGCCCGGCGATGGCCTGCTCGGAAACCGCTGCACGCAAGGCGGCAAGTTCATCGACTTCCAGCATTTCAATATGCCCGCCGAAGCTGGCGCACTGCTGGGTCAGATCACTGTAAATATCCAACATGCCGCCATAGTAATGCCCCATGACGCCCAGGCGATTATGCTCCATGACATTCGCCACACGGGCCGCGGCCAGCCATTGATCCACCTGATTCCATACTTCGGCATCACCTTCCAGCACACCGGTGATTTGATAAAAGGGTATGTTGCAGCGATGAAACACATTGGCAATCTCCGGCACCGGGCAGGCTTGGCACCACGCCAGCCATTCACCGGTCATGGCGGTGCGATCGCGCATGGCGTTGAATTTCTTGTAATCAATGGCCGCGCCGGGGGACAGGTTCAAAATAATCACCGGCACTTTGGCCCGCCGCACCACCGGCAGCACCGTGGATGAAAGAGCATACGTGCAGACATATAAAAATATCAGATCAACATCCGCCCGGCGAAAATCATGCCCGGCGTAAAACGCTTTTTCCGGCGTATCAATCAGGCCGAGATTCACGACCTCTATATGGGGCCGCATGAGCTTGTGTTCCACCGTGTGCAAATAGCCATTGAGCCGTTCTATAAGACCGGCAAACTGCGGCCAATAGGTGTCCAGGCCAATGCCAAAAAGTCCGATTTTAAGAGGATACTTGTTATCTGCAAATGCCGTTAAGTTATTCATTATACCCTAATATCCTTAAGTAAGGCGATCTGTATGCTTACCGGTCCGATCAAGCCGGATTCTGCTAATGTGTCAGATTTGTGCCAGAGTTGCCAGGTGGTAAAGGTAAACCGTCCGGTGGGACTGGGCTTGCCATCCAGCAACCATTGTGGCCATTTGAGTAAATTTCCGCCTGAGGCCCGATCACAATCTTCGGGTAAGTGTTGATCGCCGATCATCCGGTTGATCCACAAATTCGTAACTTGGATATTCAGGGAATTGCGCCCTGGTTTAAGCGCGGCGGTGACATCGCACTTGAACGGCGGCTTCCACAATACGCCCAAATCATGTCCGTTGAGTGTGAGCCGAGCCATGACCGCAACTTGGCCCAAATCAAGATACATTCGTCGATCAGGTGCCGGCAGCCCAGCAGGAATCTCAAATTCCGTTTGATACTCGGCGGTACCTGAGAAATAACGGACATCCGCATCGGGGTGCTGGTTCCAGGCGATGAGTTTATCCAAATGTATCTGAGCCGGGGCACCCCAACCAGGCGGAAACGTTATATGCCACGGGCCGTCAATGGCGACATTTTTGGGGATTGCCGGGACGTCAATCGTGGATTGTTTGCCGGAAGCGAGCGCGAGTTTGTATTGGCCCGGCTCAGTAACAACAGATTGAATTCGACCATGATTTGGCTCCAGCGTTATGATCTCGTGATACGCTGGACCGATTTCACTGAATAATACCCAGTCGCCATCCTGATATGTTCCGTGGTCCATGCGGCCATTGACCACGCAGTGGATATCAAGCGTCTTGACCACACCGAAATCCGGATCGCCCCCAATGGTCGCAATTTGTACCACTGGAAAGCTAATGGTTCCAGCATTGACAAGGCTCTGGACGATTTTAGTGACATCCTTGGTATGCTTGGGAACGCCATAGGTGGCAGAAAGAATTTTAATATGTAACGGTTTCTGCGGCATCAGCTTTCCGCTGGCTGCGAGCAGTATTTTTCCGTTGCGGCTGATGCTTTGAATCACAGGTGTGCTCCGCGTAGCTGAGCCATGCCGGAACACGACAAATACCGATTCCTTGGGTTGCAACGCAATGGGAATATGCGTCAGGCCGCCCGAATCGCTGTAAGCCGGAACCGGCGAAATGGCTCCGGTTTCCGGATGCCAGAACTCCGGCTGGACCCCGGCGGTACGGAACGAGCAAGTGGCGAGCATCGATATTCCCGCAAATGGCAACGTACCTGAAACGGCGCCGTTAGCCACAAAATAAATATCCATGTCGGCGGTGCGCCGATGGTTCCAACGCACCATGGATTGATCGCATTGAAAATCGGGCGCTATGCCCTGCGCCGCCAGTACTTGGGCCGCGGTTTTTCCAATGACGATTTTACCAGTGCCCCATAATTCTTCAGCCAGAGCTTCTACTGCTGCATCACAATGGGGAAAATCGATCAGGCTCGGTGACTTTTGGGGTCGCGGACCAATGACCGTAGCTCCGGCATCGACCAGTATTTTAATTTTCTTAAGTAATTGTGGGGTCATGGTAGTAGAATCAGGTAGAACCAGAATGCGGTATTTCATCCCGCCGGGCAGAATCAGAAAGCCATGCTTATATTCCATGCGGTGGAGCACCGCTTCCGCCGGGCAGCCGTCATAATTGTATCCGGGGCGTCGGGGCGGATTGCCGGGGCCATTGTCGGGCGAACTGAAAGATTGCGGCGCGCCTTCAGGCTGCATATAGCAGACATCAGCGACAAAATGTCCCTGTCGTAACAAATAGCAGCAGCGGGTGACATAATCATGCCACGGCCTGGTTAAGTGCCACCACGTTTGCGTGCGTTCATAATGCAGTCCCCATGGTCCCATGGACATACCTGGGGCGTAATGCGGATTGGTCCAGGGTTGCATGGCGTAGCGGTGAAAAACAAAACGGTTGATTCCTTCACAAAAAGTCCAGTCTCCAATATCTTTCACAACGGCTGGATAACCCTGCCATTTTTCATCGCTGTTCGCGGTAAATGTCTCCTGGCCGATGATGTTGTGGCCATAGACATGCCCGGCGGAAGTCATCTCGGTAACAGTCGAGCTGGCTCCAAAGCGCGTCCATGACCAGCATTCTGACATGGGTTCCACCGCTTGGCCGCCATAGCGCACATCATTGGCCGGTTCGCCGGAATATCCCTCAATGGAAAGTCGAAGGCCATGTTTTGCGGCGACTTCACGCATGGCCGCAGCATAGTTTTCCACCAGCAATGTACCGATGGTGGCTCGCAAATCCCATAAAAATCGCTGCGATGCTTCCATGCTCTCGACCACCTGTCCTGTGAACACCGGCAAATAGGGCATTAAGTCGTAACCACAGAGCCGCTGAAAATCGCTGCGGAATGTCGGCGTCCAATTCTGTGCGCCTGTTTCCCAGCTATCAATATGCGTGGATACAAGCGTTTGACCCGCCAATGGACCTATCCGCTTGATGATCCGCTCCATGAGCGAATGAAACTGGAATAACGTGGCCGCTCGACTGAGTTTATCGGTTTCCAGGCCCAGCCCACCCACCGGAGCCGGATGATTATCCACGCCTGTGGTCGTGTGGCCGAATCGCAGGACTCTCCAACGTCCAGCGGGAGCATCCCACTTCAAGTGGCCGGTGCCGTCCATGTGCGCCGAAATATTTTGGACAGAATTGGTGCCTACGATTTCATCGGCCCGAAGGGTGGGCCACTGCGCTGGCGCGGGAATGTTGTCCTGGGCGGTCACGTCCGTCTCGCCATTGAGATCAGTAATTCTGTACGCACGGGTCGGAACCGGAATCGCCAATACGGCTATATCGCGATAAAAATTCAAATTGGCGCGCGGTTGCGGCAACACAGAATCAACCGGCCTTCCGCCGATGATGGTCGTGCTTGTCCACACCACGCGCTGCATGGAGAGTTCGGGGGTAATCCATGGTCCGCCGCTGCCGCACCAGCCCGCATCATTGGTCATGTTGATCTGCATGCCCAGCCGGTTGGCTTCAGAACATGCAAACGTGAAAAGTTCATACCATTTCGGATCGCCGAATTTGGCTCCGTTGAAGCTCGGTGGCGTACCCTGATCCACATCCATAATCAGCACACCGGCGATTCCCACCGCCTTCATTGCCTCTAGGTCCGCGGTAATTCCCGCGTGGGTCACATTCACATCCAGCCAGAACCAATACACCCATGGCCCGCAATCAAACGGCGGCGTAGCAAATTTATCCGCCAGGTCTGCGGAAGAAGCCCGCTGCGCGCGGCCCTTGACTGTTCGGGCCAACGCCTTGGTCGCAACGCCAGATTGGAGCATCAGCACCCCAGCGGCGCTTAGGCCGATTCGACCAACAAAGTCCCGGCGGTTCAATGAATTCATGGTTTTATTCTCCTTGGACGCGACCAGATGGGCAACTTTTCCGTGAATGGTTTTCATCTGCAATATCCTAAAAACATTAAAATCCAAAAACAACATCTACTAGACCTTTATACCCCGGCATCTCTCAACAATCAATAAAAAAGTCTATTGAATATCCGACAGACGTGTAGAATTTGAAATTCCGCTCTAATTGCATACAATGTATTGTTTATGTACAAAAATGAGAGGATATATTTTTGAAAAACGACACCACCTATGGTTATTTTCCGGTCAATGATAAAGCCATTGCCGCAGGATTTTATCTCACCGGAGCCGGGGTTGAGCATATCAAACCGAATCAGCCCTATCCATTACCCAGCCATCCGGACATGTATCAGTTTTCATGGAATACCGGCCGGGTGTTGCCGGAATATCAACTGGTGTTTGTGTTCGAAGGAGCGGGAGAATTTGAATCCCGCGCCACGGGCCGGATCAGATTGCAGGCGGGCAGCGCTATTTTATTGTCGCCTGATTTCTGGCATCGTTATCGTCCGAAAAAAAAATCCGGCTGGGCGGATTATTGGATATCCTATAATGGCGCCATTCCGCACTTCTGGCAGGAGGCGGGGTTGATGAATCCCGCCCATGCGGTGCGTAAGCTCAACAGACCGGAACGGGTGAAAGCAAGTTTGGAAAAAATTGTTGATAGCGCGGTAAAACATCATGGGCTTTCAAGGTATGAACCGCCAGCGATTGCGTCATTATCCGGTATCACGGTGCTGGCGGAAATACTCGCTGAAACCATTGCCGCCTCCGTCGGCTCCCCGGCTGCTTCTTTACTGGAGGTGCCGTCATATTTTCCGGCGGAAACTATTGATGAACGCATTAAGGGAGCGCTGGAGATTATATGGAACCATAGCCACCGTGATTTATCCGTGGCGTCAATTGCCCAAGAATTGGACATTACACCTCGTACACTGGAACGGCGATTCCGTGCGGCACTGGGCCGAACTGTCCAGGAGGAGTTGACCGCTTGCCGATTGGCCAGAGCACAGATGATGCTCAGCAGCACCCATTTGCCCATTAAACGTATCGCCTACGCCGCCGGATTTTCATCAGCCACTCATCTGGCAGTCGTATTTCAACGTGAACGCGGCATGACGCCCAGTCAAGTCCGACAGTCCGCCAGACACGCTACAGCGGGGTAAAAGGAGGCCCACAACGCCATGGTCAATGATCCTGCCGACGGTGTTCGCGGTTAGGGATCGTGAAAGAATAAATTCGCATTTTATGGCGCAGGAGTTTTGGCTGTTGGCGAGGCGCGAGCGAAGAGCATACCACGCCAGAGGGTCTGTAAGGAGCGAGCAACGAAGCCGGCGGCCAAAAGAACCAGGTAAGAAAGTGCGAAGTTATTGTTTCACGATCCCTTATTGCTTCTGCCAATGGGTTTCGGAGTGGCCGTCGAGTTTGTTGGCCAATCGGGCCAGGACAAATAAAAGATCACTTAAGCGATTGAGATAAATTAATGGCGCATCGCCCACTTGATCGCGCCGCATGAGTTCCACGAGATGCCGCTCCGCCCGCCGGCACACCGTCCGCGCGACGTGCAACTGCGCCGCCAGCGGCGATCCGCCGGGGAGAATAAACTGTTTCAACGGCGGGAGTTCCGCCGTGATGGTATCAATCTCTTTTTCCATGGCGGTGGCCTGCTCTATTTTGATGCGATTGACCAGCTTGCTGTTGGGTGAGTCCAGCGGCGTGGCCAAATCCGCGCCAAGATCAAAAAGCTGGTGCTGCAATTGGCTTAATATTTTCAGCAGTCTTTCATGGCGGCAAACAGATGCCGCGAGCCCCAGGTAACTATTCAATTCATCCACGGTGCCGTATGTGAGCAGCCGCAGATCATCCTTGCTGACATGCCGGCCATCAAATAATGTGGTTTGGCCTTGATCTCCCCGGCGGGTATAAATGCGCATTGGCGGCTCCAGAAAATTCCCATCCGGCCCGGGCCGGACCGGAAGATTTTCCGCCAGTGTAGAAGCTGCCTGCAAGATGAGCAATGATTATGGCGAAGATATTATGGCGAAGATATTAATTTTTGGCGGCACCTTTGATCCCGTGCATAACGGCCATCTGCAAACGGCTCGCGCGGCGCGTGAAAAACTGGAGATGGACCGTGTTTTATTTATCCCGGCCAATACTTCACCACATAAATTATCCGCCACCACCACCGGATCAACGCCGCAGCAACGGCTGAAGATGCTGCGGCTGGCGATAGAGGATGATCCGGCAATGGAGGTTTCAGAAATTGAGCTTATGCGTCCGCCGCCGAGTTTTACCATCGATACGTTGGCCATCCTGCGGCGCAACCGGCCCGGTGATAGCATAACGCTGCTGCTTGGGGCGGATCAATTATTTGCGCTGCACACCTGGCGGGAAATTCAGACATTGCTGGAAATCACGCCGGTTGCAGTTTTACCGCGTCCGGGATTTGCGGCGCCGGCATTATCACCTGGGAGTATTCCGCAGAGCCTCTGGCAAAAGGTGATAGCCAATGTGCTGGAGATTAAGCCGTATGACATTTCCGCCACGGTGATTCGCCAGCGTATCTTGCAGGGGATGCCGGTTGACGATCAGATTCCCGGTCCGGTTCTGGACTTTATCCGCCGGCACGCCCTGTATCAGACGGTTCAACCGCCGGTAAGAAAGCCGCTTGCTTAACCGCAGCACTGCGCGGAAAATACCATCATGAAAGATCACAGTGATGTTGCCATTATCGGTTGCGGCCCCGGCGGGGCCGTGGCAGGAGCATTGCTGGCGGCCAAGGGATATTCGGTTGTGATCTTTGACCGCGATCAACATCCGCGGCACCATATTGGTGAATCGCTGCTGCCCGCGAGTATGAGCATTCTCGAAAGCATCGGTATGGATGCCGCGTATATGCAGTCTCATCATCAGGGCAAATATGGAGCGCGATTTTTTGATCCGTTGATCAACCGCCTGGAAGTATTCGGCTTTGCAATGCCGGAAGATGGCGCCCCACCGCCGACATTTAACGTCATGCGGGAAGATTTTGATCTTCAATTGCGTGATGCGGCGACACGAGCCGGATGTGTGATTCATGAAAATTGCAGTATCACCGCCGTGCTGGAGGATCAGCCTCCGGTGCAAATACAGACCGCATCGGGCATGACGCGGATGTGATTTTGTCATTGACGCCAGCGGCGGTGCGGCGTTGCTGGCAAAAAAACTGGGGCATCGGGAAATGATCCCCGATTTTGGCCGATTGGCAATCTATAATTACTTCAGCCATCTTACCGCACCGGAATCCGCTGATCCGTATGAACGCCAATATCTGACGATGCACCTTATTGACGGCGGATGGATTTGGTTTATCCCATTACGCAACGGCAGCACCAGCGTGGGTGCGGTGTTAAAGCGCGAGGTGGTGCAAAAGAATCTCAATGCTCAAGAGCAGTTTTTTGCCGCCCTTGCGCATTCCCCGACGCTGCTCACGCGGATCAAGGCAGCAACGCCTTTGGCGCCCTACCGGGCCGCCGGCGATTACAGTTACCATTGTGGCCGAAAGTTTGGTCCGCGGCATGTGTTAATTGGCGATGCGGCGGGTTTTTTAGATCCTATTTTTTCCAGCGGCGTGCATCTGGCCATTGCCTCGGCGGCGCGGGCGGTGGAAGCCGTTGATGCGGTTTTACGGCGTCAAGACGAATTAGCTTTACCGAAATATCAGGCGAATCTGCAAGCCGGGATGAGTGTGTTCCAGGCATTTGTGGAGCGGTTTTATCAACGCGATCTGGTGCGGAATCTTTTTTTTGCCGCCGATAGAAATCCAATGATGCGCACCGCCATTATCAATATTCTTGCCGGGCATGTCTGGGATACAGGCAATCCGCTCATACGCATGTTGCACACGCATTGTGCCGTCGATAGCCACCGTGATAGCGCCGCGGTTGCCGTAACGCCGGCGAGCAGCGGCGCATCTCCAATTTGAAACCATTTACCGGATGCTCATGAAATCCACGAGATATTTTGAACCCATCGCAATCACCGGCCTGGGCGCAATCACCGCGCAGGGGTGCAACGTTGAACAAACGTGGCGGGGAATCACCTCCGCTGCGGATGATCTGCGGCCTTGGGATCATCCGCTGCCGGCGGCATTACAGCACATTGCGGTGGCGGCATGCCCGGAATATTCCCGTCCCTCTGATTTGCCCGCGGCATTGTGGAATAAACTTTCCCGCACGCAGCAACTCGCCTGCATCAGCACGGATGAAGCATTAATATCGGCTGGTTTGCCGCAACGGCAGGAAGCCGATGATCATATAGGCTGCTTTATTGCAACAACGGTATGCGGTATGGGTTTATCCGAGCGCTTTTATCAGCAATACCGGATCCAGGCTGATTCCGCGGATATTGATCTCATGCGCCGTATGCAGCCTTATGAGGTTCTGGAGTTGTTAGCACGCCGGCACCGGCTTTCCGGGCCTGGTTATATGAACCTGACTACATGCGCGGGATCCGCGATAGCCATTGGCGCAGCGTGCGACGCAATTCATGCTGGGCGCTGTGACCGGGCCATCGCCGGTGGAACTGAGGCGTTGTGCCAACTGCTGATCTCCGGTTTTAATTCTCTGCGTCTGGTGGCGGCGGATGGCTGCCGGCCTTTTGACCGGGACCGCAGCGGAATCACCGTGGGTGAAGGCTCCGCGATGCTGGTGCTGGAATCAATTTCCAGCGTGCAGCGGCGCGGCGTAAAACCAATGGGGTATATTCGCGGTTATGCGGCAACATGCGATGCGTATCACATCACCAGGCCGGAAGGCACTGGAGTTCATGCTGTGCGGGCGATCACGCAGGCATTGGCGGAAGCCAGTGTGTTGCCGCAGCGGGTCCAATATATCAACGCCCATGGCACCGGTACACGCGATAACGACGCCACGGAAGCCGCGGCCTTTCATACCGTATTTGATCCCTGCCCGGAAATTCCGCCCGTGAGTTCCACCAAGCGTCTTACCGGCCACACATTTGGAGCGGCGGGGGCTTATTGAGGCGGCAATCTGCGTGCTGGCATTGCGGCATGGCGTGCTGCCGCCCAGCGCCGGTTCAAGCGATCCTGATCCATTATGTAACTTGCCACTGGTCCGAACGGCAATTTCAGCCCCGCTGAATATGGCCTTATCCTGTAATCTCGCATTCGGTGGAAATAATACCGCTCTGGTGTTTGCGCGCGACGGCGAAGCGGCAAAATCTGCGGAGGCATTGGTATGAACGCATGTATACTTGAAATTGTGAGTGTGGGAATTTACAGCGATCAATTTGCTAATGCCGCTGCGCTTGCGGCGGCGGTGCAAACTGAAAATGAAGTTCGTAGGCCTGCGGTATTATGTGCCGCCAGTGAACCCGTCACCGCCAGCGCAGGCTTAATGGAGGCCATCTCCGGCCTGGATGCGGTGAGCCAATACGCTTTTCGGGCGTTGCATGAGGCATGGCACAACACCATCGCGGAACCATTGCGGAATGCGGGAGATCGCACCGCATTGCTGCTGTTTTCGACATGGGGGGCGATTGACAATACGATTGGCTTTCTTGACAGCATGTTGGATACCGATGGCCGCTATGCTTCTCCCCGGCTTTTCACCCGTTCCGTATATTCCACAGTGGCGTCCCACGCGGCGATCCATTTTGGCATTCACGGGCCGTGTGAAACGCTGGCGCATGGACAATGGCCGGTGAATTGTGTGCTGGATCGCGCCGCGGATCTACTGGCCGCCGAACGGGTTGATTATGTGATTGCCTGTTGGGCGGATCAGCCGTCGGTTATTGCCAAAGACTTGTGCCGCCGCGGTGTTGCCGGCCTGAGCCGCCGGGAATTGATGCGATTTACCGGAGATCAGACGGGCTATGGTGCGGCGGCGGTAATACTCAAGCGGGTTGAGCATAAGGCCGGCCTTGTGCTGCGCACGGAATCAACCGTTGATCATAACCCATCCACTGGCCCGGAAACTTCAGCGGTAAAGCTGAATATCCATCCATTTCCCACGGATGGCGCAATTCACTTCGTGGCATCCATACTTGCCGCACAATTAAGCCAAAAGTGCGAACCAGTTTATTACACGGAATCCAGTACACATGGACGCGTTTGCACGCAAATCCAGTACCATTGAGCTGTTGTGGCAGACTCCACCGCCGGCAAAGCCGGGGGTTATGTTCCCACAGTGGATTATGCCGCGATATGATGTATATATTTGTAGATAATACTTTGGCTCTGTCTGAACAAAAGGAACTTTGCCATGTCAATGTCCGATGCTGATGCAAAAGCCGCCGGCACACCGACGCCGGAACGCGACCCTGTCTGCGGAATGACGGTTATCCCCGAAAAAGCTGCGGGCAAGTTGGATTATGCGGGAAAGTTGTATTACTTTTGCGGCAAAAGCTGTCTGGAAAAATTCAAGACCGACCCTGCAAAATATCTGAACGCACCGGTCAAAGCTGCCGGTATCGGCCACGGAACAATGGTGCAATTGGGGGTGTCCGCCAAGCCGGCATCCGCCGCTACAGCCGCTACATTGGTACATTCCTCCGCCACCGGAAGTGTCACATATATCTGTCCCATGGATCCCGATGTATCCAGCGAAAAGCCTGGCCCATGTCCAAAATGCGGCATGGCCTTGGAGCCGGCTTCACCGATTCGACCGGTCATACGCACAACCGCAAAATACACCTGTCCGATGCATCCGGAAGTAGTTCGTGATGAACCCGGCGCGTGCCCCAAGTGCGGCATGGCGTTGGAGCCCATGGAAGCGAATTCGGCGGCGGAGGAAGAGAATCCGGAACTTCGTGATATGACGCGCCGATTCTGGATCGGTGTGGCCCTGACAATACCGGTTTTTATACTGGCCATGCTGGCTGATTTTAACATCGCCGGTCTGAATGCGGCGATATGGGTCAATTGGGTCAACTGGATTTTGGCCACACCGGTTGCCCTCTGGTGCGGTTGGCCATTTTTTCAACGCGGCTGGCGATCTATTCAAACATGGAATCTCAATATGTTCACGCTGATCAGCCTGGGTGTGGGCGTGGCGTATATATACAGTGTCGTTGCTACGCTGGCGCCGCGTATTTTCCCGGCTGGTTTTCAATCGCATCCCGGAATTGTGGGCACCTATTTTGAGGCCGCCGCCGTCATTACAGTGCTGGTGTTGCTGGGACAGATGTTGGAATTGCGCGCACGCGGCAAAACCGGTGCGGCCATTCGTGAACTGCTGGACCTGACACCTAAAATGGCCCGGCGCGTCACCGATGGCGGCCGGGAAACCGATGTGCCGTTAGCGAACGTTGCGGTCGGAGACAGACTTCGCGTTCGCCCGGGTGAAAAAATTCCCGTGGATGGCATCGTGCTCGAAGGAGCCAGCACCGTTGATGAATCCATGATCTCCGGCGAACCGCTTCCGGTGGAGAAGAAAACCGGCGATGCGGTCATCGGGGGAACGGTGAATGGAACCGGCGGACTGTTCATGGAGGCCAAGAAGATTGGATCGGAGACGCTGCTGGCGCAGATCATCAATCTGGTGTCGCAAGCGCAGAGGAGCCGTGCTCCCATTCAGAAATTGGCTGATAAAGTCGCCGGTATTTTTGTCCCCGCCGTGGTAGGCTCCGCCATTCTCACATTTATCTTATGGGCGATATTTGGTCCGGCGCCGGCATTGGCATACGCGCTGGTCAATGCGGTCGCGGTGGTCATGATCGCATGCCCGTGCGCATTGGGTCTGGCCACGCCGATGTCCATCATGGTGGGTGTTGGCCGGGCCGCCAAATTGGGTGTGCTGATAAAAAATGCCGAAGTGCTGGAGCGCATGGAAAAAATTAATACCATCGCCCTGGATAAAACCGGCACCGTCACGGAAGGTAAGCCCAAAGTCGTAACCTTGGAACCACAAGAGGGCGTAACCGCCGATGAATTGTTGCAACTGGCGGCTTGTCTGGAGCGCGGCAGCGAACATCCTCTGGCGGCCGCGATTGTCAAAGCCGCGGAAGAAAAACATCTTCCGATGCTCTCCAGTCAGGATTTTCAATCACTGAGCGGAAAAGGCGTCACGGGCCGGGTAAAGGGCCGGATCATTTCCATCGGCAATACCGCAATGATGCGGGAGAAAAACATTGCCATTGAAGCTTTGGATCAACATGTGGAAGCAATGCGGTCAGACGGGCAAACAATAATTTACGTCGCTGCAGACGGTCGGCTGGCGGGAATTATCGGCATAGCTGATCCCATTCGCTCCGGCGCTGCGGCGATGGTCAAGCAGCTTAAAGCAATGGGATTATCTCTGGTGATGGTCACCGGCGATAACAAGACCACAGCCCTGGCTGTGGCGCGGCAACTTGGCATTGACTCCGTTGAAGCCGGGGTATTGCCGCAGGAAAAAGACAAGGTGATTCGCCGGCTGCAAAGTCAGGGACTTAAGGTGGCCATGGCCGGCGACGGAATTAACGACGCTCCGGCATTGGCCCAGGCGGATGTGGGAATCGCCATGGGCACCGGCACAGATGTCGCCATTGCCAGTGCGGGCGTCACCCTGTTGCACGGTGATCTAACCGGCATTCTGCAAGCCAGGAAATTAAGTATAGCCACCATGCGCAATATCCGACAGAATCTGATATGGGCGTTTGGTTATAACATTCTGGGCATCCCGATTGCGGCGGGAGTGCTTTATCCATTTTTGGGGATTTTGTTAAGCCCGATGATTGCCGCGGCGGCGATGAGTTTCAGCAGTGTATCGGTGATTACCAATGCACTGCGCCTGCGAAAAATGCAGATATAAATGGCGGAAGAATATCCATGGCATCCGTAAAAATGGAGGGGCACAATAATATGGTGTCCAACTTTTTCACCACGTCATCCTCTTGACAGGTGGGAACTTTTAGCTCCATCCGAACGTTTATATAGTTGTTTGACAGCAAGGCGCATTGCATAATGGGTGCTACGCAGTCGTCCAGTTGATGCAAAGCAGGTGTAATTATGGATCATGTATCTGATAAAACAGTGGATGGCGATGTGCTTCAGCAGGCGGTTTCACGCCGCGTGGCGCGTCTGGCGACCATGCCGGTGGACACCAGCCATCTGGATGAGATGCTGCGGCGGAAAATAGACCGGCCCCCGCAAAGATTGCCGATGTGGCTCTGGTGGACAACTCCCCTCGCGGGCGTTGCGGCGGCCTTGGCGATAATTGCAGTAGTGTTCTTCGCCTCGACACCCAAGCTGTCCGCGGCCGATCTGGCCAGGGTGTACTCCCATCTGACCTCTGGGAGCCAACAGTTTAACGCCGGTGAGATGACGAATATGCCGATGCGATGCGCGCTGATGCCGGGGGAAAAGGCAACCTGTTGCCGAGAAATGGTTGCGCATCAGCATCTTACATGTATGCTTATCAAGCGTCACTCATCCCAACCCGTGGTGCTGGTTGCATGCAATCTGCGGGCGAAAATGCCGGTGGGCCAGGAGGTTACGATTGCGGGGCACAAAGACACATTCTCACGATCGGGAAATGTGAACATGGTCATGCGCCGCACCGGCAGCCATTGGCTTTGTGCGATGGGAATCCAGAAGCCCGCTGTACTCGCTGGATATCTGGATCGAGCCGCAATTAAATAATCCATTTACCTGACAAATGTGTGCGGTGGAGATAGTATTCTCTTCGTGGTGGATGCCGCTATCCTGGAGTTGAATCGTACGGGCGATAATCAGAATAAAATGTTCTATGACATTATCTGGCCCGAGCGGGCGCATATTTTACGCTGCGCACTGTTTCTGACACACAAAACCAGTGAAGCAGAAGATTTGACCCAGGAAACGCTGGTGAAAGCTTGGCGAGCAGTGGAAACATTTGATCTTCGCGAACATGGTGTGCGCCCATGGCTATTGACCATTCTGAAAAACTCTTGGCGTGATATGCTCCGTAGCCGGAAGCGGCGCAGTACCGAATCCAGCCTGGACGAAATTGGTGAAGATCCTCCGGCTCCAGAGGCCCAGCATCCACTGCCATCGGATATTCAATCCGCGGCTGCTGCCGACATGCTGCTCAACGGATTCTCTGATCTGCGAATCATTGATGCGTTAAGGTCTCTGCACGATGAATTCCGGTGGACGCTGCTGCTGGTTGATGTTTCAAATTTAAGTTACGAGGAAGCGGCTTCCCTTCTGGAAGTGCCGGTGGGAACTGTGCGATCACGGTTATTCCGGGGACGGGAGATGTTGCGCGACAATTTACTGCGGGACTACGCCCCCGCATGTAAAGACCCATGAAACAATAACTTCACACTTTCTGGTTGGTTTTTTGTCCATCGCCACTCAGGCCGCAAATCCAGTACTGTTGATTTGTCGCGGTAGACTCCACCTCCGGCAAAGCTGGCGGTGGTTTGGTTGTTCTGGTCCCGGCGCGCCGGATAAACTCTTGGACTCCGGGGAACTTTTTTACACACCGCCGACGTTTACCATACGGTGGCATGATGCTCAGAATGACTCAATACATTGTTTTTGCCGCTTTAATAAAGGCCAAGGGCATTTTAAGGATATCGATTTATGAATCGAACAGTAATCGCGGGCGTGTTTGTAATTCTCGCCGGTGTCGGCGGCCTGATCGCCGGATTATTTCTGGCATCGGGTTCCGGGAGTCTTGGTTCAGCACCCGCTACAAACGGGGCTAAAGCCGGCGGATCCAGTGCGTCTTTCGGAAAAACAGCCGCAAAGGTCGACAAGCCTAAGCGTAAAATTCTTTATTATTGGGACCCCATGGTCGGGCCGGCCTCCATATCGCCCAAGCCGGGCATAAGTTCCATGGGCATGGCGCTGATACCGGTTTATGCACCAAGCTCCGGCACCGGAACGCCCGGCGAAGTGACGGTTGATCCGGCCATGGTGCAGGATATGGGCATTCAAACCGCTAAAGTTACGCTGGGACTTCTGCAAAAGACTATTCGTACTGTGGGGTATCTGCGCCGGGTCGCGCCGATCCGCTACGCTGTGACTTTACGGGTCAGCGGCTGGATCGGCAAACTCTACGCAACAACCAACGGCATCGCCATTAAAAAGGGGGACAAACTCTTTACGCTGTACAGTCCGGAACTGCTGGCGGCTCAGCAGGAACTGGTGGCTGCGGAAAAATCGCTGCGGGCAAACAGCAGCCAAACGCCGGATGACGCCCCATACGCCGCGCATGCCTTGATAACCTCCATTGAAAATCGCCTGCGTTATCTGGGCGTATCGGCAGGACAGATTACGGCATTGGAACGGACTCTTAAACCAAAGGAATATGTCACTTTTTTCAGCCCGGCGGCAGGCTTTCTGGCGAATATAAAGGTGCGGCAGAAATCGCGCGTCCTTCTGGGCAGCCGCGTGATGCAGATCGTTAATCTAAGTCGCGTGTGGTTGGATACGCAGGTGTATGACAACCAGTTGCCATGGGTGCGGATGGGGCAAAAGGTTACCGCCGCAATCGCCGCCTTTCCGGGCCGGAAATTCATGGGAAAGATTATTTTTATCGACCCGAATGAAAATCCGGAAAATCACACCACGACCATCCGCATTGTACTACGCAATGCTTCCGGATTTCTGCGCCCGGGCATGTACGCTCTGGCGGATATTCATACTCAGCCGGTACGTCACGCCATTCTGATTCCGCGCCGCGCGGTGATCAACACCGGAACCGGAGAGATAACATTTGTGGAAGTTTCTCACGGGCATTTTGATCCGGTGAAAGTCATCACCGGTTTAACCGGTGAACATGGCCTGGTGCAGGTGCTCTCCGGTGTGGGGCCGGGGCAAAAGGTGCTTACCAGCGGTCAATTTGCCATTGATGTTGAATCACAGCTTAGTGCTATTAAAGCCCGATTTATGCCCAAGCTGCCGAGTTCCAAGCCCAGAGATCCCACGCCTGAACATTCCAAGCCGGGTGACGCGATTGGAAACGGACCACCGGGATAAACCCGGCGGCTCGCCATTTTGACCGATAAAGACTGGACGATCAGATGATCCGAAAAATTATTGAACTTTCCGTACATAATCGGCTGCTGATGGTGCTGCTGTCACTGATGATGATTGCCATCTTCGCGTGGGCGGCATATCACAGCAAACTTGATGCGGTGCCCGATCTTTCCGATGTGCAGGTACTGGTACTGACCAATTACGCCGGGCAATCGCCGGGGGTGGTGGAAAAACAGGTCACCTATCCCCTCGAAACACAGTTGATCCATGTGCCCGATGTGAAAGCCGTGCGCGGCCAGAGCATGTTTGAGTACTCTTTGATCACAGTGGTGTTCAAGAACGGAACGAATTTGTACTGGGCGCGCAATGTCGTGCTGGAATACCTGGATTCCGCCAAAGCGCTTCTGCCGTCGGGGGTTACGCCTCAACTGGGTCCTGATGCCACCGGCGCCGGCTGGGCTTTTCAATATGTCCTGTATCCGGGTTGGTATTGCAAGCATCATCCTACCGGCATCTGGCATGATCCCAAATCCAATACATGGTATGCCCATCAGACCGATGCGCCGGTCAAGGTGCGCCGTTACCTCGTACACGTTCGCGCTTTTGACAAACCGGGAACATCACCCCTTTCCGGAAAGCCGCTGATTTCCAGCAACATCAACCTCGGGCAGTTGCGTTCGCTGCAGGATTGGTTTGTCCGTTACCAGCTTGAGGCGGTGTATGGTGTATCGGAAGTGGCGAGCCTTGGCGGCTTTGTGCTGGAATATCAGGTGGTGCTGAATCCCAATCAACTTCGCGCCTATCATCTTAGTGCCGGTCAGGTGACGCGCGCCATCCAGGAATCCAACAATGAGGTGGGCGGCTCGGTCGTTGATCGCAGCGATTTTCAATATATTGTCCGCAGCGAAGGATATTTGAAAAATCTCCGGCAATTGCGCCAAGTGCCGGTCGGGCAGGCCAGGAATGGCACCCCCATTTTTCTCGGCGATGTGGCCACGGTTCAGGAAGCCGGTTCACAGCGGCTGGGCATATTGGATTGGAATGGCCGGGGTGAAACCGTAGGCGGAATTGTCGTGGTCCGCTATGGGGCGGATACCTATCGCGTGGTGCGGGAGGTAAAAAAGAAAATCGCGGCCATTTCCAACAGCCTCCCGCCCGGGGTGATGTTCAAAACCGGTTACGACCGTATCAATTTAATCAATCGATCCATCCACACACTCTCGGATACCCTGACCGAGGAAATGATTGTCGTGGCTGCAATATGCCTGGTGTTTTTATTGCATGGGCGCAGCAGCCTGGTGGCAATTGCCGTGATTCCATCAAGCATGATCATCAGCTTGGGAATATTGTATTTCCTGGGCATCAGCGCCAACATCATGAGTTTAAGCGGCATTGCCATCGCCATCGGCGTGGTGGTAGATTCCGCCATCGTGATGATTGAAAACGCCCACCAGCACATCAATCGCGATGAAGAGAGGGTCCATGCCGGCCATCCGGCGACGCCGCGTACCGATCTTGTTCTCGCAGCTGCCGCCGAGGTTGGTCCGAGCCTTTTTTTCAGCCTCCTGATTATCACCGTGAGCTTCCTGCCGATCTTTGCGCTGCCCGGTGAAAGCGGCAAGATGTTTTCGCCCTTGGCGCTGACCAAAACCTTCGCCATTGCCTCGGCGGCATTACTGTCCATTACCATTGTGCCGGTGCTGATGATCTATTTCATCAGCCCGCGGTTCTTCCCCATGACCTTTCCATGGTGGGCACAATGGCCAGCCGCGCTGGCCATTATAATTCTGCCGGCGCTGGGACTTTATTACACCGCCGGCGGCAGTGGAGAATTAGCCCGTTACCATTGGTGGCTGAGCCTGGGCTGGGTGGTTCTGGCAACGCTTCTGGTGATACCGCAGAAGATCATCCACGAAGACCGCAACCTGATTTCCACATTACTGCAAAAAGGCTTTGATCCGATTTTCCGCGCCGCGATATATCTGCGCTGGCCGTTGATTCTGGTGGTGGCGGGGCTTTGTCTTTCAGTGCTCTGGCCGTTTGCCCGGCTGGGAACCCAGTTTACACCGCCGCTGTATGAAGGTGATTTGGAGTATATGCCGACAACCTATCCTGGCTTAAGTGTCGGGGCGGCGCGTATGGTACTTCAGCAGAGCGACAAAATAATCAAAAGCTTTCCGGAAGTTAAAAGCGTATTTGGTCAGATTGGCCGGGCTGATACCGCCACGGACCCGGCGCCTTTGAATATGATTGATACCATCATCCGGCTCAAACGCCGCAACTATTGGCCGGTGGTTAACGTTCCGCGATTTTATGCTTCCTGGCCGCAGTGGTTGCAATGGCCATTTCAGCATAGTTTTTGGCCTGACACCGCCCATCTGACGTTGGATCAGGTCATGCATGGTTGGACTGATGACAACGGCACTTTCCATCAGGGCTTGAATGAAGCACTCAACATTCCGGGATTCAGTCCATATTGGACCATGCCCATTGCCAACCGTGTCAACATGGCCAACACCGGCAGCAAGACATTGCTGGGCATACGTGTGTTTGGTGAAAATCTTGGTGTGCTGGCTAAAGTCTCCAACCAGATTGCCCAGGCGTTGCAACGCGTGCATGGCAATGGCAGCGCCATCGCCAATCAGCCGCTTGGGGGATATTACCTCAACATTGATGTCAGCCGCCTGAAAGCCGCCCGCTATGGTCTCACACAAGGTGCCGTGCAACGCATTATCACCATGGCCATCGGTGGGGATCCGGTCAGCACCATGGTGTTGGGTTTGCAGCGGTTGCCGATCAATGTCCGCTACTTCCGCAATCTGCGCGGCAGCGTCTCTGAACTTAAAGACCTTCCCATCGCCACCCCCAATGGAACATTCATCACCCTGGGGATGGTGGCGGATATCCGCTACAGTTCCGGTCCTCCGGAAATTGACAGCCAGGACGCCATGACCGTCAATTACATCAATATCACCACCACCGTTGGCAATACGGTGGGTTATGTACGCAGCGCCAGCGCCGCGATCCGCCGGCATGTCATGCTGCCGCCCGGTTACACCTATCAATGGATTGGTTTGTACAAACAGATTCAAAATGCCAATGCCCGGTTGAAATTGGCCGTGCCCTTGGTGCTGCTGACAATTTTCATCCTGTTGCTTGTCTCCACCGGCAGTATGGGCCGCGTACTGGGAGTGCTGTTATCCGTGCCGTTTGGAATGGTAGGGGCGATATGGGCGCTGTATTTTCTGCATTACGATATTTCCGTGGCGGTGTGGGTGGGCATTATCGCGTTGTCCGGACTGTGTGCGGAAATGGGCCTGGTCCTGCTGCTTTACCTGGATGTCAGCTTTGCACAGGCGAAAAAGGCCGACCGACTGCGCAATAAACGCGAACTCTTTGACGCGGTTCATGCCGGCGCGGTGCGCCGCATTCGCCCGCAGACCATGACGGTATGTGCCACACTCATCGGCCTGACGCCCCTACTTTGGGTACACGGTGCGGGGGCCACGGTCATGCGCCGTCTGGCAGCGCCCATGATCGGCGGTCTGGGGACCGCGTTTGTATTGGAACTGCTGGTTTTGCCAGCGCTGTATTACATCGTCATGGCCTGGCAACTGCGTGAACATTTCGCCAAAGAGTCCGCGTCAGCCCGGAATGCACCATCAACCGAAGGAGGCAATTTATGATACTTCACAACGGGATACCGGGACGCCCCTTGTGCCGCCGCAATTATTGCCACGCCAGCGTCTTGACATTGGCATTTACATTGGCATTGGCATTGACCAGTTTGCTGCTGGTGGCCGGCTGTACCATGACTCCGGCTGGCGAAAACTCTTTGCGCCGGCAGGCGATCACCACCGGCAAGCCCTTTGAAAAGCCATACGTCAAACGCCATATTCCGCCGCTGGCACCCAATGTCACGCCATCTCAAATGGTGCGTTATGCCCTGCTGAACAACCCCGATGTTGAGGCGGCTTACTGGAAATTCCGCGCCGCCATTGAAAACATTCCGCAGGCCGGAACCGAAAGTACCACACCCATGCTCTCCGGCGTTGGGGGAATACAAAATGGTTCATTTAGCGCCGCCAACAGCAGTCTTGGCATCGCCAACATGGGCAGCGCCCCGATACAATGGCCGTCCAAGCCGCTGGCATCCGCGAAAATCGCTCTGCAAAAGGCGCGGGCCGCCGAGTGGACATTCCGCCGTTCGCAATTCTCCCTGCGCCGCAGTGTGCTCGATGCCTGGTACAGCTACGCGCGTACGGCTGTGCTGCTGAATCTGGCCAAGCGGGACCTTAAGTTAAGCGTCGAGCTTCAGATGATCGCGTCCGCCAATGTACAAATCGGTAAAGATCCCGCCGAACTTTTGGCCGCCCAAAATCGCATCACGGTTTTGCGCACCAGGATTATCGCACTACAGCAGGAATTACCTCAGAAGTTGGCAATGATCAACCGCTGGTTGGGCCGCAAGCCCGATGCGCCGTTGGATATTCCTGCGCATCTACCCAAGGTACAAGAGTTGCGGATCAGTGATAGCCGCATTCTTGCGATTGCAGCGCGGCGAAATCCGGCGCTGGCTGAACTGCGCCGACTGTCAGCGGGCGAAAAGATTTCCATTTACCGTGCCAAACTGCAATATGTTCCAAATTTTAATCTTGGCGCATCATTCAGCCTTGATGGAATAATGCAGAATCTCAGCGGCGCTATCATGTTTCCAATTGTGCGGTATCAGGCAATCAATGCATCCATCAGGCAGGCGCGTTACCGTTTACGTGATGTCTATTCCCGGGAACGTGCGACATACGACTTGATATCCCAACGGCTTATTGTGGACCTGCTGGCACTGAAATCAGATCGAGAACAACTTCATTTGTTGAACTACTCCCTGTTGCCCCGAATCAGGGAGATCGCAGCTTTTTCGGCGGCGAATTTTGAACAGGGTGGAGCATCAATCAGCGGCCAAGTTCAGGCGCGGCGGTTGGATCTCAATGTGCAGCGCATGGTTGCGGACCTTCAAACCGATGCACTTGACCGCATCGCCGACATTGACGCCATCATCGCCGTACCGCTGTAACTCGCATACGTAATGAATTTATGCCAGGCCGCTCACGCCCGGCGGATATCCAGCAGGAAGGCGACGACGAAGCCGAACAATGCCAGCAAAATCAATGGGGCGCGAACCACATTAAACCTCACGATGCTGATAATCCATGGAACCGGTGGAATCGGCTGAGGATCAATGGGTTTCAGCGCCTCATCAATGAGGCTTTGAACATCACGCGGGCGATTGTCGTTGGTTAATGGCAGAACCTCTTCATTGGGATTGACGATATTCAATTGCCGGTCAGCCAGACGCTGCATCAGCCGCGGATCGGTATCGGCCAATTTGATAAAGCGGTTTTGCAGGGCGATTTTTTCATTGATCAGCGCCAGTGTGGCCCGCAGATTGTTCCGCGTTACTTCCGCCTGGCGCATATCATGTACCGCCGGGGCAAGCACAATCAACGCCATCGTCAGCAGAGCACCGAATAAAACCGCCCAACTGACCACGCCCACGCTTAAAATCAGTGAAACAAACAGAAACGAATTGGCGGGCTTAATGCGGCGCATCGTGTACCATCCAATGAAAGAGCATCCATGTCACAACATATTGTGCGCTGGACTTGGGAATATGTACAGCCTGCCAAAAACCGTTCATGGCAGTCAGGCGGGTTTCCATAAATATCGCTACGATCAGGGGCATTATGACAACGGCCTTACGAACAGTGGATAAAGTCCGGAAAGAACGCTATCATCATACGCGTTTGTTTTAGCCGCTGATGTTCCTGTTGATGGAAAGCGGCAATTTTTAGCGTTCTTAAGGACCGTGAAACAATAAATTCACATTTTATGGCGCAGGAGTTTTGGTCGTCGGCGAGGCGAGAGCGACGAACATACCTTGCCGGAGGGTCTGTAAGGAGCGAGCAACGAAGTCGGCCGGTCAAAAGAACCAGCCAGAAAGTGTGAAGTTATTGTTTCACGGTCCCTAAAGCGGCGCTGCATAGCTCCGACGCTCCCTGCCCGTTTATAAGTCAATAAGCGGTGTGGCGGGCCTCGCAGCCGGTAAAGCAAGGTCATGGAAATTATTAAAGGTATTGGTGTGTCTTCGGGCGTGGTTATATGCCCGGCATTTCTCATTTCAGAGGATGAAATCCGCATTGGCCGCCGGGCCATCAAGCCGGCTGAAGCGGATGCTGAAAAAAAGCGACTGCAAACCGCCATCAGCGCCAGCAGCGACGATATCCGAGAACTGCGGGATACAACCACGCGCAACTTAGGTAAAGAGACCGGGGCTATTTTTTACTTTCACCTCGGATTACTCAATGATCCGGAACTTCTCAAAGCCTTCATCAATGGTATTGAAGAGCAAAACTATACCGCCGAATACACGATTCATAAAGCGTTGCGGGAATATGGAAAGCATTTTCTGGAACATCCGGACAAATACTTCCGGGAACGCATCAAAGACATCTATGACATTGAACGCCGTCTGCTGCATAAGCTCGCCGGCCGCGATCGCATCCGCCTGACGGATCAGGACGGGCCGGTGATCATTGTGGCCAAGGATTTAACCCCTTCTCAAACCGCGGCATTGGACCGCGGATTGGTGAAAGGAATAGCCATTGAGGACGGCGGACAGACCAGCCATACGGCGATTATCGCCAACTCCATGGGCATCCCCGCGGTGGTCGGGCTGGAGAATATTACGCATGAAACGGTCTCCGGCGATCTGCTGGTGGTCAATGGGTACAGCGGTGTGGTGATTGTGGATCCGGACGAGGTTACTATCACCGAGCACAAAAAATATGAAAAACGGGTAAAAACTTACGAGACATCTCTGGAGACCATCCGGGATCTGCCGGCCAAAACACTGGATGGCGTGAACATCAAACTCATGGGAAATATTGAATTTCCTTATGAAGTTGAAAACGCACTGGAAAAAGGGGCGGCCGGCATCGGCCTTTACCGAACGGAATTTCTGTATTTAGCATCGGAGCGTGAACCCACGGAAGACGATCACTATGCCGCATACGCGGAAACGGTTCGCCGCCTTGGCGGCCGTCCCATTGTCATCCGCACACTGGACCTGGGCGCGGATAAATATTCTCCATTTCTGGATCAGGCTCCGGAAGCGAATCCATTTTTAGGGTGCCGCTCGATCCGTCTGTGCCTGCAGAATATCGGGATGTTTAAAACGCAGTTGCGGGCCATTCTCCGCGCCAGCGTGCTGGGGGATGTCAGCGTGATGTTTCCCATGATCTCCACACCGCGGGAATTGCGGCAGGCCCGATTTGTGCTCAATGAAGTCATGGATGATCTGGAAGAACATGACATTGCGTATAACCGTTACATTCGCGTGGGCATGATGGTGGAAGTGCCATCGGCGGCGCTGCTGCCGCATAGCTATGTTAATGAGTCTGATTTTCTCTCCATCGGCAGCAATGATTTAATCCAATACACACTGGCGGTGGACCGCGGCAACCAGCGCGTCGCGTCGTTATTCACCGCCGCGCATCCGGCGATCATCAAGCTGATCCAGAATGTCATGCGCGCCGCTAAACGCGGTGAGACCACCGTAAGCCTCTGCGGCGAAATGGGGGGTGATCCGGAATTCACCATGCTGCTGGTAGGCCTGGGGCTGCGTAATTTTTCAATTACGCCGCACAATATCCCCCAGATCAAGCAGGTGATCCGCAGTATTGATTCACGCGAGGCCCAGCGCGTTGCACGGCGGGTGTTGAGTTTTGAAACACCGCAGCAAATCCTCAATTTCCTGCGCGATGAAACGCGCAAGGTGCTGCCCGATCTGTTCCGCGATTAATCCGGCTGGCGGGATAAGCATGATCCCTGGAGCGTCAATGCCCTTCAATGGCGTAAGTATTGTTGTCCCGACATATCGTGAGGCGGAAAATCTGCCGCGTCTGGTTCCTCTGGTGGCTGCAGCGATGGCCGGCCGGGGCTGGAACTGGGAACTTATTGCCGTGGATGATAATTCACCTGATTCCACGCCGGAGGTTCTGGTCTCTCTGTCCGGGGAATGGCCGCAGTTTCGGTACATTATTCGTGTTAAAGACCGCGGCCTGTCCTCAGCCGTGCTGGCCGGGATGGCCTTGGCTCAATTTGATTATCTGCTGATCATGGACGCTGATTTAAGCCATCCGCCCGAATCGATTCCGTCTCTGATTGATCCGCTGCTGCAAGGCGCGGCGGAATTCACCATCGGATCGCGCTATGTGGCCGGCGGAGCCACCGAGGACTGGGGAAGATTCCGCTGGATAAACAGCGCTGTCGCCACGGTTTTAAGCCGGCCCTTTGCACGCGGGGTGCGGGATCCAATGGCGGGTTTTTTTGCCCTGCCCCGGAAGCTGTATCTCACCGCCGATGAACTTAATCCGATCGGCTATAAAATCGGACTGGAGTTACTGGTTAAATGCCGCGTCTCCACGGTGGTGGAAGTACCGATTATCTTTCGCAACCGCCTGCATGGCGAAAGCAAGCTCACGCTCAAAGAGCAATTCCGGTATCTGGAGCATCTCTCGCGCCTGTATGATTATAAATTTCCGCATGGCGCGCCGCGTGCCAAGTTCATCATCTCCGGGGTCTGCGGCGCATTGGCTTGTATCGGCCTGTTTTTATTGGGCCATACACTGGCGGAGATTCCATTTCTGTCAGCATTGGCCCTTGGTCTGCTGGGCATGATCTCGGTGACGCTGCTTTTTTTCATTCGGTATGTGCATACACAGAAATCAGAACTGGTCATGCGGCATCCCTACGCGGAATTCGGAATCATCAGTGCCGTCGAATTCATTGCCGGATTGGCCGCCGGATGGTTTGCGGCACGGCGCAGCGGAGAAATAATCGCGGTGCTCTGGGCAATTACGGTGGTGCTGATCGCCCGATACCTCATGCGCAAAGTTTTCCACCACGATCTGCGCGGCCTGCGGCATCAGCGGCGTCAAAATACCAGAATCTCCGCATAAGCCTGTTTCATTCGCGACATCAACCGCCCCCCCACCCGCAGGCGGCCATTGCGGCAGTGCAACGCATTTAAGTTGGTTTTCAATGCTCATTGGGCAAAAAAATCTTCAAGAATGCCGTGTTAGATTCCCCAAGAAGGCATCTGTGTGTATACAATACCGCAACGGATGGGTATCCGTATTGGCGGAAATTCGCCGTAAGAAAAAGAGGACATGATATGCCGGAAAATCAGAATGCCTCCGCCGGGTGGTCCAACCCGCTGGTCACAGCCAGCGCATGGCTGGGGCAATGGACTATCCATGCGGTACAAACGATGGGTGATTTCGGCTGCTTTTTCTTCGCGAGTATATATGGCATATTTGTGGGAATGAACCGCCGCACGATCCGAGAACTGTTCATTCAAATGTACGAAATGGGAACGCTTTCAATCCCCGTTGTGATGCTCGGTGGAGGCTTTATTGGCGCGGTGCTGGCGGTGGAAGCGTATCCGCAATTTAAAGCCATCGGGGCGGGCAGCCGCATCGGTTCGGTCATTGTAATAAGTGTGGTTAAACAAATTGGACCGGTGCTTACCGCGGTGATGTTGGCCGGCCGGTTGGGCGGGGCCATGACTGCTGAACTCGGCACCATGCGCGTTACGGAACAAATTGACGCCATGCGGGTGATGGCGGCGGATCCGATTCGCACGCTGGTGGTGCCGCGGGTGTTGGCATGTATCATCATGACACCCGTGCTGACGGTATTCAGTGACTCCATTGGAATTTTAGGGGGATGGTTTATTTCCGTGGGTGTGGAGGGCGTGCGGAACTACCCGTTCTGGCATTACGCCCAAACCGGCATGAATATGTTCACGGTCTTCGTCGGTCTGATTAAAGCGTTTTTCTTCGGTGTGACTATCTCATCGATTGCATGTTACAAAGGCTTTCGTTGCGGCAACGGCGCGCAGGGTGTGGGAAGAGCCTGCACGGAGAGTTTTGTGACCGGCTTCTGCGTTATTCTGATCGCCAATTTTATCCTGGCCGTGCTGTTGACAAATATTTACATCATGTTCTGGCCCAATCAGCCCAGCATTCTGTGAGATAATTATTTATGCCCATGAATGCAAACTCATCGTCCGATGTCCCGGTGATTCGTTTTGAAAATATACATAAACGATTCGGCCCGCTGGTTGTCCTCAACGGCCTGAATCTGGATATTCCAGCCGATCAAACCACTGTGGTCATTGGTCCATCCGGCACGGGAAAATCCGTGTTGCTCAAACATATTGTCGGTTTGCTTAAGCCCGATTCGGGGAAAATTTATTTTCATGGCCGGCGCATTGATAATCTGCCGGAACGGGAACTTGAACCCATCCGCAAGCGCTTTGGGGTTTTGTTTCAGTTAAGCGCCCTCTTTGATTCCATGGATGTGGGGGAAAATATTGCCTTTCCTCTGCGGCAGGAGGAGCATCTGAATGTAGCACAAATTAACGACACCGTGCATGAAAAACTTGCGATAGTCGGCATGGCTGGATCAGAAAGAAAAATGCCCGCCGATCTTTCCGGCGGCCAACGCAAACGCGTGGCGCTCGCCCGGGCCATGGCCATGAACCCGGAAGTGCTTTTGTATGATGAACCCACCACCGGGCTGGACCCGATACGCTCGGATGTCATTAATGAATTGATTTTGAAACTCCAAAAGCAATTCAAGGTGACGGGAATCGTCGTCACCCATGATATGGCCAGCGCTTTCAAGGTGGCGGATCAGATTGTCATGCTGCTGCATGGCAAAATTGTATATCGCGGCACACCCGAAGAAATTCGCACCAGCACAGATCCGGAAGTGCAGCGGTTCATTCAGGGACGCGCCAGCGAAGCGGAACTTGACGCCCTGGACCGGCTGTAGAAGCCACGCCTGTACGGAATGGCTATGCAGCATCCAATAGCGGCGCCATTTACGTAACATAATTTTCTTCATGGAATTGCGCGTATGCAAATAATTTGGGCGTGGATTTTGTGTCTGTGGCTTGGCATTTTGCTGGCAATATGGGTAAGCATTCACTTTTCCAAAGCCTTGCGCACCATGTCCGATTTTATCGGTGATGTGGACACGCCCCCCACCGCTTTTAACGGTTTGGTCAGCCCCACCGATGCTCCCCCGGTCTATGCTGGTGATCCAGATCCCTGGCCAAGAGTCGTCATTATCGCGCCGGGCCGCAATGAGGGGCATGTTCTACAGCGCACGCTTGGCTCCTTATGTGAACTGGATTATCCCGATTACCGCGTCATATTTGTCGATGATCAATCAACGGATAATACGGCCGCAATATGCCGGGAACTGGAAGCCCGGCATCAACATCTGCACGTTATTCATCACAATCAATCCCCACCCGCGGGTTGGGGTGGAAAAGTCTGGGCCATTCAGCAGGCCGTGGAACTCATTGATTCTCCGCTGGTGTTATTTACCGATTCCGATATCTGGCATCATCCGCAATCGCTGCGGAAAATGGTACAACTTCAGCATCACCGCAATGTTGATATGCTCAGTCTATTACCGCGCATGGAAACCGGCGGAGCACTGGAGCAGGCGGTTATGCTCTTGGCCCAGCACGCGCTGATCACGCTGGCCCCGCTGTACATGTCCAACAACCCCAACAATCCCACGCCGCTTACCTGCGGAGCCTATATGCTTTTCCGCTCCAGTGCCTATCAAGCCATGGGCGGCCATGCGGCCATTCATAAGCAACTGGTTGAAGATCTGGCCATGGGCACACGCGCCCGGGCTTTAGGCTTTAGCGTCTTTACCATCTGCACACGCGATTTGTTAAGCGGGCGCATGTACGAGGGATTGGTTGACACCTTTTGCGGCTTGAAGAAAAATGCCTATTCCGGCATGCGCTGTAAACCTGTGATTGCGCTTATGACATCTGTGATCGTGCTGCTGGCCGGAGCCTTTTTGCCGCTGTATTTGATCGCCGCCATCATAGCACTGGGTTTTTACCCAGGTACAATGTGGCTATCGGCGGTCATTTTAGCTCTGGCTGCGAATATTCTGTTCTTCTCTCATTTTGAGCGTTTACGCCGCGCCACCTGCCAAAAGCCCGGAACGCCACTGTTTCTGCCTTTGGCCATCCCCTTTTGTATAGCCGTATTGGCTGCTAGTATTTGGGATTATTATGTCCGTGGCGGAAGCGTCTGGTCAGGACGAATCTATGGCCGACGTGAAGTCAATCTTGACGCCGCGATCCTCACCGGCGATGCGGTCCCCCCATCTCATTGAGTCCGTTCATGGATGGCCCGTCATACCAGTGCTGCGGGCGCTGGAGGCACCGCCGGTAACTCCTGTTGCGGGTAAGCCCGCTTCAACGCCGCGCTGACCAGGCCTAAAAACATGGCGTCCGGCGTCAGCGGCCGGCTGGTCAGGCAGGGGTGAGCCTGCGTGGCAAAGAAATAGGGATGTACATCGGGGGGTAGTTCCAGCATCTGCATAATGGGTTGATTGGGCGCATGACCGCTGAAGATAAGCCCATGCTTGGTGAGGGTTTCAATGTACCGCGGCTCAACTTCATAGCGATGCCGAAATCGCAACCGCACCTGTTCCACATTGCCGTACAACGCGGAAATCCCGCTGCCCGGTTGCAGAATCACATCCTTGCCGCCCAGGCGCATGTTGCCGCCAAGGCCTTCAATTTTTTTCTGCTCAGGCAGAATGTCAATGACCGGGTGGCGGCAATGCGGGTCGAACTCGGTGGTGTTCGCTCCTTCAAGATTGCAGACATTGCGGGCGAATTCCACCACCGCCATCTGGAACCCCAAGCAGATACCAAGATACGGAATATGCCGTTCGCGCACAAAGCGGATGCACTGAATTTTTCCTTCGGCTCCGCGGGAGCCAAACCCGCCGGGCACCACAATACCATGAATGCCGCGCAGAATATCGGCTACATTGCGGGCGTCAATTTCGGTGGTGTCCAGCCATTGAATATTGACATTACAGCCGAGATTCACGCCGCAATGTTCTAGGGCTTTGTCAATGCTGGCATAGGCATCGCGCAAGGAGGCGTATTTACCGGCCACGGCAATGGTGACGGATTTTTCGGCCGGCTGCATAAGCTTATCAACATACTGCTGCCAGCGGCGGCGGGCCTGATCCTCCATCTTTTGATTAACGCGATCATGCAGGTTCAGCAGCGTGAGCACTTCGCGGTCCATGCCCGCCTCGCGCAGCATTTCCGGCACCAGATATATGCTGGGCAGATCATGCATGGAAAACACCCGCCGCATGGGCACGTTGCTGAACATAGATATTTTCTGCCGCACTTTTTCCGTCGCCGGAGTTGGGCACCGGCACGCGATAATGTGCGGCTGCAAACCAGTCTGCATGACCTGCCGCAGGCCAAGCTGAGCCGCCTTTGATTTCTGTTCACCCAGGGTCTGGGGTTCAATGATATACGTCAGAGCCACCACACAAACGGAATCTTCACCCTCTTCATACGCCAGTTCACGCACCGCTTCAATAAAATAGCCATTTTCATAATCGCCAACGGTTCCGCCCACCTCCACAAATACCAGATCCGCCCTGGATTTTATCGCCAGTTCGCGTAGCGTGGTTTTAACCTCACCGGTGACATGCGGAATCATCTGCACATCGCGGCCCAGATATTTGCCGTGCCGTTCACGCTCCAGTATGCGTGTGAAAATCTGGCCGCTGGTGGTGAAATTCGCCCGCGAGAGATTTTCATCCAGCATGCGTTCGTATGTGCCCAGATCCATGTCGGTTTCCATGCCGTCATCCAGCACAAATACCTCGCCATGCCGAAATGGATTCAGCGTGCCGGAATCAATATTTAGATAACCTTCCATCTTGATTGGCGCAACGCGCAAGCCCTTGTCCTTGAGGATTTTGGCCAAACTGGAACTGAATATACCCTTGCCCAGCCCGCTCATCACGGTACCAAGCACCACCACATATTTGGTCCGGCCTTTTTCATATCCCTTGGGAAAAGGGGTATAAAATTCTGTTTCCTGGGTGCTGTGCCCCACCGAGGCCAGCAAGTCGGGTTGAATTTCTTCGTTCATCGGAACCTCACGAAACTGGTAGGATAATCGATAATGCCGCGAAGGAAAAATGGGTGGCGATTTTTTTTCCCCCGGCGCTCACGCTTCTCCGCCACCATACCGCCGGACAAATGCTTCGTAATCTTCCGGTGTATCAATGCCATGGTGCGCCTGTGGCGTATCATGCACAATAATCTTGGCCCCCATGTATAAGGCCCGTAACTGTTCCAGCTTTTCGAGTTTTTCCAGATCGCAGGGTTCCGTCGCCGCAAGCTGCAGCAGAAAAGCTTTCTGATAGGCGTAAATTCCCAGGTGCTTGCGGTATAGCCCGGCCAACAGCAAAGGATTTGCGCCGGCGGTCTGGTGATCACGGTCATGGGGAATCGCGCTGCGCGAAAAATACATGGCAAACCGCCGCTGATCAATGACCACCTTTACAACGCCGGGATTGACGATTTCCTCCGCATTCTCAAACGGTGCAGCCGCAGTGGCCATTTGCACATCCGTCTTTTCCAGCAGGCGGATCAGCGCATCAATAACGTTGGCGTCAATTTCCGGTTCATCTCCCTGCACATTGACGATTTTTTCAAAATGCGAAAATTCTTTCATCGCGGCCACTTCCGCTATGCGATCCGTGCCGGAACGGTGCTCTGGGGAAGTCATCACTACTTGCCCTTCAAAGGATCGCACCACATCAGCAATCCGCTGATCATCCGTTGCCACAACCACCGCCGATGCCCGTTTGGTCTGCAAAGCTTTTTCGTAAACGTGTTCAATAAGGTATTTACCCGTTTGCCGCAGCAGCGGCTTGCCAGGTAGACGCGTGGACTCATACCGGGCCGGGATCACAATTAAACTGGACAAGACATAACCTTTCATTGAGCTTCATTTTCCAGACCAACGGTATATCCGAAACCGCCCCGCGCATCAATTTAACCCCGGCACGCCGCGGACAGTAAGCCGGGGCGTGTGACAGATTCTGCTCAACCGAAGCGGCATGGGCGGGGACGCATATTAGACCATGGGCAAGATGCCCCTGCCACATTGGGCATTACTGCGTATCAATATAATCGGTTAATTTGCGGACAGAGGGTGTCACAGGCCTTGTCCGCCTGCAAAACCGCTTCGGCGCTTTGTTCAGCCGCCGTTACCCGTTAGAATCTTTAATGACGGTTGGAGAATTTGGCCATTGGGTTCAATGCCATTTCCGCCCGGCACTGATGGAGTCGTAAAAGGCATGGTTGATCAAGCACGCATAGACCGCTTTAAGGGCATTACAGACGCTGATCCGCAAAATGAACTCGGTTTCCTGTCCTTGGGGCGCGCTTATGTGGACGGGCAACTTTACAAAGACGCCATTCCCGTGCTCATGCGGGCATTGCAGTTGAAGCCTGATTTTTCCCAGGCTTATGTTTCCCTGGCTGAAGCCCAGCGCGGCGTAGGGGATTTGGAAGGTGCGGTCCATACGCTTATGCGGGGTTATAAAGTCGCCCATGACAATGGTGATCTTATGCCGCGCAATCAGATTGCCGATATGCTCAAGGAACTGGGTTCACCGATTCCTGAAGTCAAACAGGTCGAATTGACCCCCGAAATGGCTTCGGCGGGCAACATCCAGTGCCGCCGGTGCGGACGCATCGGCCCCAAGATGAAAGAACGGCCTTTCAGCGGTGCTTTGGGTGAGCAGATACACGCAAGCATCTGCGGCCCCTGTTTTCAACTCTGGATTCGTGAAGGCACAAAAGTCATTAACGAATTGCGGCTCAATCTGACCGATCCCGCCGCCCAGGGTATTTATGACGAGCACATGAAGAATTTTCTGGCTTTGAATTGATATATGGGATAATTCCCAGTGGCCATGCCGCACCGGACGGGGCATGGCATGATTTTTTATTGCAGTGAGGTAACGCATGGAAATGCAGTTGTTAACCAAGGAAGAAAAGCAGAAGCTTGAATTGCAACTCAAGCAGATGATCGATCAGCGCCCGCATATCGCCGCCCGTATTGCCGAAGCGCGGGAAAAAGGCGATCTCAAAGAAAATGCCGATTACCATGCCGCCCGTGAAGAACTCGCCCTTCTTGAAGCACGCATTAAGAATATGGAAGCCCGCCTCCGTGCGGCTTCCGTGGTAAATCCTGATGATATTCCCGATGACATGGTGTTTCTGGGCAGCACGGTGAAGGTGCGGGATCAAAAAAATGGCGATGAAGAAACTTTCCGTCTGGTCGGGGAGTTGAATAATGAGGCGTTTAATTCCGACTCCGATGTGATGGAAGTATCCGCCAAAAGCCCGTTGGGGGAAGCGTTAATGCGGGCCCGCATGGGACAGATTGTGCGGGTTTCCGTGCCCCGCGGTGAACTTCATTATAAAATTATTTCTGTGGGCTGATGTGAGGTTTTACCTACCTGGCCCGCTTTTGAGGAATATGCGGCCTTTTGCCGTGTGACATCATGAGTGCAAGCCCGGCCAATCTCGCCCGCCCCGATACGGATGCCATCCGCTTCAATGCCAATGCCGCTGCGCCTGCTGATTTCACTTTGTCAACCGATCATCAGCAGCGCCTGACCGCCTTGGCCAACTTGGCGGATTCAACCGGGCCAATCCAATCAGGTCGGTTTGATCCCGAAGGCGACGGCGACGGCCCCACGCCAGAATCCGAACTTGCTGGTCTCACCCGGCACCATCAATTAACTCCTGAAGAAGCCGAGGAACTCGCGTGGCTCGCCGAGACGCGCCGCATTATCACCCTGCGCCTCCAGCAGTGGGTCATTCCAGTTTCCGGCTTGTTGTGTTTCCTTTTGGCGGTGCTCATGGAAGCCGGCATGGTCGCAACCGTCTGGTGGTTGATGCATTGGCATCCAGTGGGTGGTGGCGGAGGAGATATGTCCCGGCGCGCCGGAGGATCAGCCGCGGCGGTGGGAGGGATTATTCAAAGTGCTGGAATCAATACCACGCCATCCAATCCCGCAGCGCGATGGCGGCCCGGCCCGCTGCCCGCACCGCCTCATTTGCCCAATAAACCATTATGGAAACCCCATACCAATGCTTTGGCCGTATTGGATAATTCCAGCACATTGCACGCAACGTTACCGATCATCGGCATCCACAGCGATCATAATGCCTGGGCCGCCCCCGCCCATACGCTGGCACCCAAAACGCCGCACATTAAAATCAGCCTGCGGGATAACCCTGGCCAGCACACCCGTGGCCGCGGGCCACAGCCGAATTCCCGCGGAGTTCAGCCTGATGCGGCGGGCGGCGCGGCCAGCGGCGGCGCGGGAGCCATCCAACTCTTCAAACCCGGCGCAAGAACCGCTTTGGGTTCCGCCACCGGCAGCGGACCGGGCCGCGGCCGTGGTGCGGGTGTGGGGGGAGGCGGAAGTATTGTCTCGCCACCGCCCAATCCGGTGATGCCGCTGAAATATCAATTTGCATGGCCCGCGCATCTGGTAAATCCAAAATTTCAGTTGACCATACGCGCCGATGGCACCGTTGCCAACGTGAAAGTGCTGATTTCATCTGGTCATGCTGGCATAGATCAGGCTATTATTGACGCATTACAGCAGGCTCGTTTTCTGCCCAACATTGTCGGTGGCAAACCCGTGCAGAGTAAATTTATTATTAGTTATAAACTCACATCATGATTATCACGAATATTCCTGGCGGCACGTCGGGCCGCGCTCCGCACACCGTGCCATTCACAAACGCCTGCGAAAGATTCTCGACCAACCTCACAAAACAAATGTACGTCAGCACCGGCCTGGGCCAAAGTGTACCCATCCGCCTCCGCGTCCCCCCCGAAGCCACAATCTTCACCCTCCGCGCCAATCCAAAGTGAAAACCGCAGGGGGCCGCAGTGGTAGAAATTGCAGCAGTAGATGATAGTTGCAGTGCTGAACACTTGACAAAAAACTGGGGGACTAGGATTCGAACCTAGTCACTTTACCACATAAACCCTTGATTTTCTGCACATTTCAAATTGTGTGCTACCGAATGTGCTACCTCCGTTTGCGCCGGGACTGGTTTAATCCGCCATTGCGAACATTCTTTTTGTTGGTGCTGCTGGATCAGATTGGCTGGCTGGTACGCTGGTACGCCGGGTTAGCCAACGGCTGGCATGACTGACAAGGACTGCTTGGCCTGCGTTGGTCTAAGTCTCAAACCCGGAGACCGCCACCCCAAAGATTTGAAATCGAAGTTTTGCACTTCTATATAGCGCCAATCACCCCCGGACGTTTTGAGATATATGGAGTTTGCTCCATGCGTTTAGTGGTATCCAGCAGGAAGGCAGCACCAACAATGGCTAACCCGAAGCCTTTGTGCGCCGCGCCGCGGCGCTCTGGAGCG
>JABEBX010016245.1_pt1 | contig 35163 bp, 43 predicted proteins | sample 7245971 | NCBI WGS metagenome assembly JABEBX01 (sample SAMN14506365, study PRJNA622280) | hot springs metagenome | biome: hot spring [ENVO:00000051]|acidic hot spring [ENVO:00002120]; feature: spring [ENVO:00000027]|sediment [ENVO:00002007]; material: sediment environment [ENVO:01001048]... | reverse complement strand
ATCCGCTACGGCACGGGAGCCTGCCGATTGGCCTTGGGCAATGGAGGTATCGATATCCTCGGGACCCGTAGCAGCGCCGCAGACATAAATGCCCTTGCGGGTGGTGCCTTGGCTGTTGGTGTACTGCTCAGCCCGATCCAAGAAGCCATGCTTCTCAAGACCAACACCAAAGACCTTGGCAATCTCGGGATTCAGGGCATTGGGATCCATGCCGATGGCGTGTACCACCAAGTCCATGGGGATGACAATGGGGCGTTTGACCAGGGTGTCTTCGCCCTTGACCAGCAGACGACCATCGGGGGATTTGGTCACCTCGGCAATCCGCGCCTTGACAAACTTGGTCTTGAACTCTTCCTGACTCTTCCAGTAGAACTTGTCTTCGTACAAGCCAAAGGTCCGGATGTCCATGTAGTAAATGAAAACGTCCGTGCTCGGCGAGAGTTCCTTGATCTCCATGGCAAGATTGGTGGATACGGTGCAGCAGATCTTGGAGCACCACTCCCGGCCAATCTGGCGATCCCGGGAACCGACACAGAGGAGGATGGCGACCCGCTCGGGTACCCGGCCGTCCGAGGGGCAGCGAATCTGACCCGTGGCTACCATCTGTTCCATCTGGGTGGTGGTGAGCACGTCTTCGTAGGTGCCAAATCCCCACTCCGGCTTATTGATGGAATCAAAGTGGGTGAAGCCAGTGGCCAGCACGATACTGCCAGCCTCCACCTTCTTGCCGTCACTCAGATGGGCCGTAAAGTTACCCGCTTCGCCGTCCAGCCCTGTCACCTTGACGCTCTTGTGGATGCTGACATTGCCATCCCCTTCGACCCGGCTGACCATGCGCCCGATGGCGTCCTTGGCCCACTCCCCAGAGGGAACCAACTTGGCATAACCCGAAATGATGGGTGCGCCACCGAGAATATCCTCTTTCTCGACAATGACGGCCTTCTTGCCCATGGCTGCTACTGTCGCCGCTGCCGACAGGCCCGCCGGACCTGCTCCTACTACCAATACTGTATCTTGTGTTGCCATGTCGATTACCTCCACGTTCAAACTATGAATGAAAATAGTCTCGCTTCTACAGTTTGTCAATGATATGTCCTATACAATGCATGATCACATCTGGCGTTGGGGAATCCATGACTCCACCGCCTCCAACAGGCTCTGTAACTTCCGGAAACGGGGTCCGAGACCTTCTTTGTCTAGTTCTTCGGCACCACTGCCACTGAGCCAGAGGCTCATATGTGCCGGTATCTTGCTACGCAGTTGGCCAAGGAGCACCTGATTGGCGCCATTGATGGAGGCTGCTGAAATAGCAACCTGCAGGACATCTGCTGGACAATGCTGCAGGCAGGGAATGACCTCTTCTACCGGTGGTTCTGGTCCCAGGAACAAAAGGTCAACGCCCTTGGCCAGCAACAGTACCCGAGTCATTTGTAGCTCCAAAGGTCGGTCTTCCCCTGGTAAGCTCATCAAAAAAATTCGTAGGCTCTCTTCGCTTGCCAGAGGGATCTGTGCTGCCGCCAGTTCCAGGGTTTCCAGCAATAATTCCTGACCGGCCCGCTGTGCGTAGGATGGTAAACTATCATCCAGACGCGCCCGGGCCATTTGTTGGTGGAGGGGTGCGGCAAGTTGCAATATCCAGTTTTCACTACCGTTGCGTGCCAGTTCTCGCCGTAGGAGTTGACGTACCGTACGCAGTTCGGTCCGACGCACTGCTTCCCAAGTCAGCTCCAGGGCTGGGTTGACGCTGGGCGCCGGACCAGATGGCTTGGGAAGTTCACTCAGGAGGCGCTCCAGCTGCTTTGGTTCCGCACCAACCACATAGCCCGGCCGAAAACCAGCTTGCAGCAAGCGATTGATTTGATGAAGACGCTGGATCTGTTCACGACTGTACAGGCGATTGCCAGCACCATCTCGCTGGGGGATGGGAAAACCATAACGACGCTCCCACATCCGCAACAATTCCTTGGAAATGCCCGTTTCCTGTTCTACGGCACTGATGGGGAGCATGAGATCGAACGTTTCATCTGCTTCTGTAGCTATTTTGTCCAAGACGGCACCTTGACATTTCTCCTGGGAAGATTACCCTTTGACCAAGAGTTTACCGGGAAAGGTGCCTGAACAACAATGGTACAGGAAATATTTATCCTGGGCATGTTCTGAGATAGCTTGGGGGATGGCATCCATACCATGAAGCCCTTCGTTCCCACCGATCTTCTGGATCATCTCGAGGCGCTGAATACAAACAGTGCAGATACCTATTCCTTTGGCATTATTGGTCTCGATACCCAATCGCTTGTACGAATCTTTAACAAAGCCGAGGAGCGCTTGAGTGGTCTTGCCGCTGCCGAGGTGCTGGGACACGCTTTTTTTGATGAGGTTGCTCCCTGTACCGCAAGCCGCCTTTTTCGGGGCCGTTATTTGGCAGGTCTGGCACGGGGTAGTCTGGATGAACACTTCTTTTATACCTTCACCTATCGAATCCGCCCAGTTTCGGTGCATATCCATATGCTGTATCGACCACAGCAGAATCCATTGGTTTTCATCTTTCTGGATCGGGTGATTCCGCTTTTTGAGGATTTGGGATGACCCCTTTGCCCCACAAGCAAGAACAGGAAGTAGTCGACGATGTAGTACACTGGCTGGCAGTGTTGCGGGGACAATCCTTTCGCGATCCGGCCCTTGCCCTGGAGCAAAAAATCCTCAGTCAGCTCTTGCTGCAAGTTCTCTGGCATCTCTGCAACAATGCGTTCCAGGGTGATGGGCAGGCTTTTTTGGACCGTCAACAGAGCATGCTCCTGCAGCACCTGGATGCCAGTCTTGCCCATGGGGAGGGAGAAATTCCTCCACCGATCCGGCGGCAGATCCATGCTTGTGTCACGCAATTGATGGCGGCAGTGGATACCTACCATGGGGATTGATGCAACGAATCTCCTGGGACGGATCGAAACGGGCCTGCACCAGGGTTTTTGTCTGGAGTGGCAAGAGGGTGATGTTCCTCACCTTTGGCCTGGTCAAGCCCTGTGGGCCAAAGCGCGACGAATGGCCAGCCATTTCCGTCGCCTGCGGCTCCCCAGTCGAGCCCGCATTGCCGTGCAAATTCCTAACAGCCCACTCTACGTGGCGACCCTGCTGGCTTCGTGGATGGGAAATTGGGTTTTCTGCCCCTTGCCTTCCCTGGATCCGCTCGAAAGTCAGCGTCGTCTTGCATTGTTGCGACCTTCCCTGTTCTTGTGCTGGACGGGGGAGCAGTTGCAGCAGAGAGTCTTTGCAGAAAACTTTTCTGTTGCAGAAGATGACCCGGATGATCTCGCTCTGGTGCTGTGGACCTCTGCCAGTTCCGGAAGCAGTCGTGCCTTTGGCCTTGGCTTTGGGGCCTTGATCTGGCAGGTAGATACCCATCTTCCCGCACCTGCGCATGGGCTATGGTCAAAGCGAGGCGGGCCCCGGCTTGTGTTTGGGGGATCCGGGGGATTTTCGGGCTGGCCTCCTGGGTCGGGGGTTGGTGCCGATGGTGCAAAAGCAAGGGACGCTGCACTATCGCTCTCCGGGTCAATCCATTGGCCAATGGTTGGGTGACCACTGGCAAGCCCTCTGTTCATCGGGGGAGAGCTTTGATAGTGGTGACTTGGTCCAACAAGACCCGGATGGAAATTGGTTTTGGATAGGGCGTCGGGATGCGCGATTCAAGCTTGGCAATGGTCGCACCCTGGACCCAGAGTGGGAGGAATTGCAGCTGCTGGCTTCTCATGGGGCATTTTCTCACCTTGTCCTGGCAGGGCCTGGGGCTCGGCTGCCGGTCGTTTTTGGCCGCTTGCAAGAGGATGCAAGGAGCGGAGATGCAAAAATCTGGCAAGGAACCTATCCCCTACGGCTGGCTCCGGAAAGTTTTTGGCAACGCTACCTGCAAGAGGGTAGTGGCAAGCTGAAGCGCGCCTTACTGTATCGGCATTGGCAGAAAGAATGGGAAGTTTTGCAGGGATAAAGGAGAGATTTGCACATGGAGAAAGGAATTTTGCTGCTTTCGGGCGCCAGTGGGGCACTGGCGCAACGCTTCATCCCCCTTGCTCAGGAGCAAGGATGGCAGATATTGGCCTTGAGCCGAAAAGCCAAGGAGCGGTCCTGGCCCGATGGAGTGCGGGTCCAGGAGCTGGACTGTGCCGATCCCCTGGCAGTGGAAGCTTTCTTTCGCCAACTCCAGGAGGAGGGGATTGTACCCGCCGCCTTGGCCCATTTGGCCGGTTCCTTTTTACTGGCGGGACTGGCACAGACCAGTAGCGAGCAATACCGGCAATGCTTGGCCGCCAATCTGGATTCAGCCTTTTTTCTGTTGAAGGGATTCGTCCATGCCAGACGTCGTCATGGCGGTGACGGATCGGCCGTCTTTGTTTCTTCGGTGGTCGCTGGCATTGGTGTGGCCTTTCACGAAGCGGTGGCGGCAGCCAAAGGGGGCTTGGAGGCATTGGTCCAGGCGGCTGCGGCAACCCATGCCCGGGATGGCATTCGCATCAATGCAGTGCGCGCGGGGCTCATGGACAGTGAGGCCGCTTCCCATTTGTTACGCAATCCCCAGTCGCGAGAATTAGCGGCCCGGCAATATCCCCTGGGCTCCCTAATTTCTCCCGAAGAGGTGGCCAGGACTTTGCTATTTTTCCTGGATCCCCAGCATGGAGCCCGTACCAGGTAACATCGGTGCGATCGATGACGACATCGGGTTGGATCATGTACATCCAGTCATCAGCGTGGAGATTGTAGGTTTTCTTGCCGACGGGCTGCAAAACATTGTAGGTCCAATGCAAGGCAAAGCCGTAGGCGTCCCCCGATGCACTAGGAACGGCACCAGCCGAACCTTCGGCAGACCCCGTGAAGTGATGTGAGCTGACCTCCGTAAGATGCCAGACGCGATTGGCATAGGTCTTCTGACCTTTATCATCCGTATAGGTAAAGTGCTCTACCAGGGTGCCCTGATTACCTTGCCAGGTGCCCAGCATGCGGACCACAAAGCGATTCACCACCTTGCCCGAACGATTCTGGAAAACCCCGGTAGCGATCAGTGGTCCGTTGAAGAAGTCCTGCAGCGCAAACTTGGGCGTTGAGTGGGCATAATCCTTGGGTAAGGTGGCACATCCGGAAAGGGCAGCGAGTACGGCAACACCAATGATCGTGCCAATGGGTCGTTTCATGGAATAACTCCTTTTACGATGGTGGAAGGATTGCGTGTTTCAATGGCCCCAAACTCCATTAGCAGCACAGCCAGTAACTTCACCAAGGCTGGAACCAAGGCATAGGCCATGAGCAGAAGTAGGGGTTCCTGACCGGGGCGAAACCCCAGCCACTGCAAAATCGGTAAAATGATCCCAGCCCCTAAAGCAGTTGCCGCTTTGGCAACCCAGTTGAAGAGTCCAAAATAGTTGCCTGCACGGGCATGGGGATCCTGATCCGTTTGATCGGCCAGAATGCTTGGCGGTAGGGCCTGATCGGCACCCAGGGTCAGGCCCGTCACTACGCAAATGATCCCGTACCACCAGTCATCCCCCGCCCGCAGCAAGAATGCCCCAAGAAAGGCCAGCAGGCTCAACAACATGGCAGCTTGCCAGGCACGCGACTTGCCAAAGCGGCTGGAAAGTGCCAACCAAAAGGGCATCCCCATGGCCCCCGAGAGGAAGTAGACAAGCAAGAACAGGGGAGCGAGATCCTTGGCGCCAAGGATCTCGTCCACAAAAAAATAAAAGAGAGTTGCCGCAATGGCGTTGCCCATCTGCGAGAGGGTATAAACAGTCAAAAGCCGCCGTAACGCCGGGCGACGAAGGGGGTGATAGAAAGTCCAGAGGCTCTGGGCTTGACCCTGCACGGGGCAACGAGTGCGGGTGGAGAGCCCCAGGGGAAGAAAAGCCAGTACTAACAGCACCGCGAAAATGAGGGCAAAAATCTGCATCCCCCGATGGGCACCCAGTTGCTGTACCAGCCATTGGGGTAGGGCAGCAGCCAGCAGAACGCCCAGCAAAGCACCCGCCTCTCGGCTGGTGGTCAGCCAAGTACGACCGTTGTAATCCTGACTGAGCTCTGCCCCGAGAGCCTGGTAGTTTAGGCTCGTGAGACTATAAAAGCCATAAAAAATCAAGAGCGAAAAAGCAAGACTTACGCCCAGGGAGAAACTTGCCAGAGGATGAAAAAGCAGGTAGAAGCCCAGCGCCATCCCCGGCAATCCGGCAACAATCAGTCGTAATCGATGACCATGACCTTCTGCCCAGCGGTCACTCCAATGACCAATGAGAGGATCCAGGATGGCATCCAGCAAGCGTAAGGCAAGGAGTAGGACACCCAATAATGCCAGAGACATTCCATATTGGGTGGCATATAAATGGGGAAGTAATAAATACACTGGCAGCGCACCGAAGGCCAGCGGCATTCCCAAAGGCGCGTAGGCACCGAGCAATGCCAAGGATGGACGGCCCTTCCACCAGGAGCTCATGCCTCTCCAAGGAGTTTTTTTCGCAACCCCGGTACTTGGGTTTGTGGACTCAACCAAATGGCGAAAAAGGCTGGCCCGAAACTCGGGTTTTCGATACGACTAAATAGTTTACCATTAAAATAAAAGGCAGTGGATTGGGGGGTGTATAATCCTACCAACACATCTCCCGCATGAACATTGGGAAAGGCCCGTTGCAATTCCATCTGCCATTGTTCTCGCTCCTTAGAATCTGGGTGCGCGAGGCGAATCATTTCCCGCAGGGAGGTCTTGGCCAATTCCGCACTGCTAAAACTGCGTTGATAACGAATGGCCAAGGCGAAGGGCTGCTTGGGATTATACTGGGTGCCGCTCACATAGAGGGCGGCATCGTACACGTGAAAAAGAAACCAAGTCAGTTCTCCCTCGCCCAGGAGATGAAGATCGCTACTTTGCGCCTGCATACTTGCTGGCAAGGGGACCAGAGCATCTGCAAAGGCTGGGTGGTAGGCAGCAAGCACCATCCAGAGGAAAAGAACGCTCACAAATCGCAGGGAGATTCTACGCATTTTATGCATGAGAAAGAGTCCACTGTCCCACATCCAGTTCCCCTTCGCTAAAGCCCGCTTCACAGTAACTCAAATAAAAACGCCATAGCCGTTGAAAGGAGGAATCATAGCCCAGTTGGAAAAGGGCTTGGCTTTGGGCATCAAAACGTTCTCGCCAGTGCGCCAGGGTCAGGGCATAGTCCTGACCAAATTCCAAGCGCTGCAATACCTGCAATTTGGCTTTTTGCAATTCTTCGGCAAAGGCCGATGGAGAGGGAAGAAGTCCACCGGGGAAAATATGACGACGGATAAAATCCGAGCCGCGCAGGTAACTGGGAAAACGTTCATCGCGAATACTGATGGTCTGGATCAGGGCACGGCCACCGGGACGCAGTAGTTGATGTATCTGCTGAAAGTAACTTGGCCACCACTCTCTGCCGACGGCCTCAAACATCTCGATGGAAACGATACCGTCATAGCGTCCCTGCTCATCGCGATAGTCCTGGTAGTGAAAGCTTGCCAGCGAATCAAGGCCCAGTTGCGCAATCCGGTTCTGGGCATAAGTCAACTGTTCTTTGGATAAAGTTAGACCACGGACCCGATAACCTTGTCGGGTAGCATGCTCCGCAAAGCCCCCCCAGCCACAACCAATTTCCAGGATCGTGGCACCCGGAGCCAAATGAAGCGCATCTAACGCCGCTTGGTACTTGGCAGTCTGGGCACTTTCCAGACTCTGGGCGTGATTGCCAGCAAAATAGGCACTGGAGTAGGTCATGCTGGGATCAAGCCAAAGCTGATAGAAAGGATTTCCCAGATCATAATGCTGGGCAATATTACGACGACTTCCTGCTTTGCTATTGCGACGTAGCAGGCGGTCACTGAGCCAGAAGAGCAGGCGACGTGACCAATGACCCTGGATCAGTGCTTCCAGCAAGTTGCGGTTGCGCAGGGCCAGACGGATTAAAGCCGTCAGATCTGGACTATCCCATAGCTGCTCCACATAGGTCTCGCCAAAGCCGATATCGCCATCCCGCAGGATCCGGCGCAGGGCTTTCCAGTCATGCACTTTCCAACTCGCAGCGTGGCCCGCTTCCTTACCCTCGTGCATCCAGAATTCACCATGGGGTCCTTGGGTTTCCAGACGACCGTAGGGAAGATTTTCCAGGCGTCGAAAGAGAAAACGAATCGATGGCGGTACATTGCTGATGCTGGAGCTCGAATTCGCAGCCGCGGTACTCATGAGCTGATCTCCTGGGTAGGGGGAAGGGGTTTGCTGTGAAAAGGAATCCGCGCCCGCCAGAGCTTCAGGGCCTGCCAGTGGATTCGCCAGATTACGGCAAAAGTCAGCAAGGGATAGCGCAGGACCATGGCCCAGGCAGCACTTTTGTCCAGAGTTTTTCGCACTCCTGCCAGTTGGGTGACCAAGAGGAGCTGCTCCTGCTCATTGAAATAATGGATATCGGCACGAAATTTCTCGTTATCCAGAAGAAAGCGGAACCGATAGAAACCCTGGACCGGGAAAAAAGGCGAGACATGGAAAATTTTTTTTGCTTCCAGCCAATCGTTGGGACCGATTGCACTGCGATCGGCTTTGGCGATGAAGTAACTATGATGTTCGCCGAAGGTATTGTTGACCTCTGCCAACACGCCAAGAATGGCCCCTTGGTCATCGAGTCCCAGCCAAAAACTCACGGGATTGAAAACGTATCCCCAGAGACGGGGATAGCAAATGAGCACCGTTCGCGTTGCCGAGATCCCTTGTTCGCCAAAAATTTTCTCGATCCAGGGACCAAGGGGGCTGCCATCGCGAGGTCCATGATCTTGGCCATGAAAGCGTATTGGACAAAAGCCGGACAAAGCTTTTTCCAAGACTTGTTGATCCCGGAGATCAAAACAGAGATGGAAACCGCCGTAGCGGAAGGGACGACGGCGAGGTTGCATGCGCCGGTGAATCACCAAGCTTTCCAACAGCTGGGCACTCATAGGGCTACCTGTGCTTGTAGCGTTCTTGCGAGGGTCGGCAAGGTGCTCTGTTCCTGCCACGGTGCGGTGATACCCAAGGAATTGGCAATGTGGACCGCACTGCGCAGCCCATCCTCATGAAAACCGTGCCCCAGCCAAGCGCCAGCAAAATAGAGACCATCTTTGCCCTGCAGCTTGCCAATAACCGCTTGGGTTTGGAGCGCTCGCTCGTCAAAAACCGGGTGGGCGTACTGGATGCGGGCCCACACCAATGCGGGATCTGGATCTCGTTCAGGGTTCAGGGTGACAATGACGGGTTCCGATACCGGCAATGGTTGCAGCCGATTGATGAGATAACTCACTGCCACCGCGCGCTCGCCATCTCGTCCGGTTTCCTGGTGAAAATTCCAGGCAGACCATGCCGCTTTATGGCGAGGGAGAAAGCTTTGATCATGATGGAGCCAGGCATCGTTTGCTTGATAGGAAATCCCTGCAAGATCTTGGGCAATTTCCGGCCATGATTGGGCAAGCAACCGATGGGCTATGTCACTGTGGACGGCAGAGATGACCCAGTCAAAATCCTCTGTGCCAGCTGCATGGTGAATCCGGATGCCCCTTTCCGGGAGTTTCTCCAGGGAATGGACCGGTGTTCCCAGGCGCAGGTCGGGTATCTCTGCCAGAATTTTTTGTACATATTCCCGGCCACCACCTGCCACCGTGCGCCATTGTGGCCGTCGCCAGACATTGAGCAGACCATGATTTCGATAAAACTCCAGGAAGGATCTGGCGGGATATTGGGTCATCCGAGCAACGGGACAGGACCAGATGGCAGCCGCCATGGGCAGGAGATAGCCTTCGCGAAACCAGGTACCATAGGCACCCCGTTGGAGAAATTCGTCAAGAGTCAGGTTTTCCTTGCTGTGTTCCAGCCAGTTTTTGGCCTCTCGATTGAAGCGGAGGATGTCTTGTAACATCTTCCAAAAGCGTGGACGAAGGAGATTGCTTCGCTGGGCGAAGAGGGCCCCGAGATCGGTGCCACTCCATTCCAGATTCCAATCGCGAATCCGGACACTAAAAGACATATTGCTGGGTACCGTTTCGATGCCCAGGTGGGCGAACAATCCCAAGAGGTGAGGATAGGTCCAATCATTGCAGACCAGAAAGCCCGTATCCACCGGAAACAGACGATTGTTCCATTGGACCTCGACGGTATGGGTATGTCCGCCAGGACGCTCCTCCTGCTCAAACAAGGTGACCTGGTGATGATGGCGCAATAGCCAGGCACTACCCAAGCCAGAGATCCCACTGCCAATGACTGCAACGCGCATACGATATTCCTTGATTCCAAGTTCTGGGTGCCGCTCCACATCACTCTCTACGAAATCTGTGATACCTTGGATGCGAAGATCTCTTCGCCGATCTTACAACGTTCGATTCTTGTTGACCATATGTATACTACAATTGCCTGTCAAAATAGTGCGCAAGCTCGTTGGCGAGTCCCCATAGGAATGGTTCCGAGAGATGTCGGCTCGTAACAACGCAGGGTTTTTAAGGAAAAGGTTCAAAAGTTCTTGAGCTTGTACTGTGCATGAGCCGCAAGGATCGCTGACCCAGCCAATCCATTGCTGTCGGATGTCACTGTATGCATTACCAAGCGAGGGGGGTATTACCCTTCGAATGGCTGGCAAATGCGATATAACATTTCCGACAATTAGATAGAAAACTTTGACAAGACTCGTCCTAACCATGATCTTTGCCCTCGGCTATGTAATGATGTAGGGGCTCGGCTAAGATAGTAGGCACCGGGTGGTATTCCGGGCAACGACAGGAAAGATCTTTTTTCTGATCTTTCAGTAGGGTGAGGTCACGGTGGATGCGGTAGGAGAGGATAGGAATGTCTGACCATTTCCAGGAAGCCCGTGGGCGACTTTTCGATGAACAGTACCGAATTGGTGCTGGAGCTAAAGCCCGCCATCTGCTGGAAAAAATTGCCAAGCAACATATTTTCTGTACCCTGTTCTTTGACGATTATGAACGAAGTTACAGCTCGGTTCTGCTGCCACCCTTGGCAGAGGATCTCCTGCCTTTTGATCTTCCCTTGGATCTGCCGAAAACTATCAAAGTCGGTACCGCAGTGACGGTTCTGGCCAGAGTAGACGGAGTCATCAGTGGCTTTCGGACCCAGATGCAGAAACGAGAACCTGATACCTTGTTGCTGGATTTTCCCGAGTCTCTCTATCAGATGCAACGTCGACAGCTGTATCGGGTACCTCCTGCCATTGCAGACCCCGACCAGGTAAGCATTCTGCGGCGTGGTGCCGATTCCCAGCTCGGCAGATTGCAAGACATCAGTGTTGGTGGGTTACGCATCCTGTTGCGGCCTGCTCCCAAGGATTTTCCCATTGAGGTGGGTGAAGAACTTCCGGAGCTGCGCTTCCAACTTCGGGACAGCCCTGAGATTCAGTCGGCTGCCCAAGTCCGATTTTCCGATCTTCATAGCCAACACGGGGAGGCCTTGGTTTTTGGCGTGGAATTCCTCCAGTTGGCACCGACCATGAAAGAGATCATTGCTCAATATGTGCAAACTCGGGATCGGGAAATCCTCAAGTCCCTGGGTATCGGATTACCTGGATCAGGGGGAGGGGTTCCCAAATCTAGCTTGGGGGGGAAACTGAGGCGTTGGTGGCGTGGTGCTTGATTTTCTCTTGCTGCTGCTCTTGGTGATTTTGGGATTGCAGGTCTGGTTGGGATGGATCTGGCGACGTCGAACTCGAGAGCTGGATAGCATGAGGGATCAGCTGGTCCGGTTGGAATTGATCGTTCGCGAACTGGTTGCCGCTCGCGTAGCACAAGAGTCAACAAACCCACAAAAAATCTCGACCCCGCAAGCGGTAGCGATTTCCTCCCCCCGCGCGCTTTGGGATCCTGAAAACAAAGACTGGACGAAGTTGCAAGCAGAAGTTCTGCAGCTGGCAAGGACGGGTCTGACTGTGGAGCAGATTGCCAAGCGATTTGGTCTGGGACTTGCTGATACCGAATTGATTTTGCGTTTGCATCAGCAGCAGCGATCATGACCGGGAATCTTTCGGGACTTGCGATCCTTTCTCCGTTGGGGGGTGAAAAGCTCCCTTTTCCCTCCCTATCGTCTGCTTTGTCCTTGCTTGCCCCTGGTTCCCAGATTTCTGCGCAAATTGTACAGCGGGAGGGAGAGCAAGCTGTACTTCGGATGATGGATCAAGTTTTTTCCATGAAATTACCACCGGGCTTACCCGCCAACACTCGATCGTTGTCACTCCTGTACTTGGGAGGAGGAGCCAATCCCCGCTTCCTATACTTGCCTACCGAAGATACTTTGCGTGCTGCAAACGCCTTGCAACTATCGACCCTCAGTCGGGAATTGCTGGTTGGTGCCAATTCGCAAAATCCCGCACCGGTCTTGCGGCTTGGATCCTTTTCGACAATGCAGGAACCCGCGCAGTTTGCTGCAGAATTGCAAAACACGGTGCAAAAAAGTGGTTTATTCTACGAAAGTCATCTCTTGGCTTGGGCCCAGGGACAATTTTCCAAGGAAGCCCTCCTTCAGGAACCCCAGGGGTCACAAAGTCTGCGCCAACCATCTCCAGGAGGAAATCTCCCTCCTGTGTCCCCAGGCCAAGTAACAGCCCAAAACATTGGATCATTACAGCAGCAGGCGTTGGCGAGCTATGGAAGCATTGCTGCACAGCCGGAAAATCCCTTCCAATCCGTTGCCATGCCCAAAGAGTTAGCGTCTATCGTGCAGCAACAAGGGCAGATCCTGATGCACCAACAATGTAGTTTTGCCATCGAGGCCTGGCCGGGACAAAACATTCATTGGATATTGCATCGGCAGCAAGCGGAAAAGGAAAACAATGATCAGCAGTTGTCAGATTCCTTGGAATATTCTGAAAATCAATGGGAAAGCAGGTTGGAAATGGAATTGCCGCGACTCGGGCGCTGCGACGCACACCTGCGCCTGAGAGGAAAGAGCCTGGATCTTCGCCTGGAAGTACAAAATCCAGGTCATTTCCAGAGCTCATTGGCAAGTTTGCAAGAGGCGCTCTGCCGTTGTGGATTGGATGTCAAAATTACGGTGCAAAATCATGGCTCGTGAACCAAAGCAAACGCGTAGCCAAGCCGTGGCCTTGCAATATGCAGGAGGAGAGGGCGCTCCAAAGATTCTGGCCAAAGGACAGGGACTCGTTGCGGAGCAGATTATAGCCAGGGCTCGCGCGGCGGGAGTCTATGTTCACAATTCAAAAGAACTCGTTGGACTACTGATGCAGCTGGATTTGGATCAGGAAATCCCCCCCAAGCTTTATCAGGCAGTGGCGGAATTATTGGCGTGGATTTATCAATTAGAAAATTCCAAAGATTCCTGAACTCGATTCATATTTATGTAAAGAAATACCATGTGGTTGGCGCTAATCTGGACCGATATGATTTTGAATTTCTGGTGAAATGATCTCTACCACGGCAGAAGCAAAGGCAAAAAATATCCTGGTAACGAGCAGGGCCACCGTCCAAAACACCATAAAGCGGAGCAAAGCAAGAAGATAGCTCACCCAGAATGGTGCTGCTGGAGAGAGATCTGGAACGGATAAAACGGAAGTACTACTGATTGCGATGGCCACGGCCAGAGCAATGGCCCACGGACGAAAACGGGGCCATCGTGGCGCCGGATGGAGATCTTCTCCCGCGGAAGATTGGGAAGATTCCTTGGCCATGGTTTGACTCAGTTACGAGGCTCCAAAATTTGCGTTCGTAGTTTGTCGAGTTGCCCTTGGAACATGCGACTCAAGCTTTGTAGTTGTTCGACGTTCTTTCGCACAGATTCCTGGTCTTGCTCTTGCAGCGCCGTAATGATCCGCAACCCTGCTTGGTGAAGTTGCGAATGGATTTGTTGCATGGCGACGAACTCGGGGCTTTGTGCCAAAGCTTGATCAGCATCCAGGTTTTTCACCCAACGACCAAAATAGCAGTGGTTTTCGTCGTTCAACTCCTTTGTTAACAAGCTACTCTTCCCCATGCTGATTGCTTCCAGAATTCTGCCAACCCAACGAACGTGCTCTGATTTCGCAGAGCTTAGGCGGACGGCAAGGAGTGGCTCACCAGCCACTGCCGCTTCCGTACCTTGGCCCAAGGCATCTTGCATTTGGGTCAGGTGCGATTGGATTTCGCCCCATTGCTGCTGGAACTTCGTAAGCGAACTATCCAGTTTTTCCATGTGGGTGCCCATGGCCTCTGCGGCGGCAATTTCACGAGCACTGCCTTGGACAATGCTTTGGATATTGCGCTGCGTCTTTTGTGCCGATTGATTGGCCATGCCCAGAACCTCCGCGACGGTTTCCAGGGAATCTGCGCCCTGGCGTAGATGCTGGATGCTCGTACCGACTCCGGCCTCCACTTCACTTGCACCAGAACTGATGTTGTTGGTAGCGCTGCGGATTTCCTGTGCTGCCTGGGCTGAACTTTGGGCTAGTTTTTTCACTTCGTCAGCCACCACGGCAAAGCCCCGACCATGCTCCCCAGCGCGGGCGGCTTCAATGGCGGCGTTTAGAGCCAACAGATTGGTCTGTTTGGCAATCTCTTGGACCTTGAGAGCGAGATGGGAAATGGTCCGGGTTTGTTCCAGAAAGGCTTGTACCGTTTGCCCCATGGTGTTGACAGCTTGTTCCACCAGATCCATTTCCCCGATGAGTTCCGAAAGACGTTCATTACCCAATTGCACGTCGCGTACGGTATGGTTTGCCAGGTCTTGATTGTCGGCAATGGCGCTGGCTGTTTGACGGACCGACTGGATGCTAGCCTGGGCCTGATCCAACAACGATTGTGCATCGACTTGGGCTTGTTGCAATCCCTGCTGGACTGCCAAGCCAAGCAGCTGGGTGTCGTTGGCTTTGCCCATGGCACCAGCTTGGGTATCGAGAACGAGACAATATTGGCGGAGCTGGGAACGTTGCCAATCGCAGATGGGAGCCATGGTGGCATGGAACTCCTCGTCGTCGTGTAACAATCGGGCGGCATCGGTATTACCGTCGAGACAGGAAGCGAGAAGGGCAGTCAAGGTATCGGAACTACTGGCCATGGCAGGAACCTCATTCAATGGTGTGAGATATTGTTTTCAATCGCGCGAGCCAAGTCGTCGGGAAGAAACTTGGCGACGTAACCGTCGGCACCCACACTCTTGGCATGGGCCTCATTGGCACTGCCCGAGAGGGAGGAGTGAATTACTACGGGAATATTCCGCAGTAGATCGTTTTCTTTGATCCGTCTGGTGAGGGTGAAGCCATCCATTTCTGGCATTTCGAGGTCGGTTAAGACGAGGGCAACTTTATCCGTGATTGCCCGAGCTTCGCTCCTTGATTCACGTGCCATTTGCTGTAAACGTTCCCATGCCTCGAGACCTGTTTTGGTGCTAATAAAAGGAAGTCCCAAGGCGTGGAGAGTTTTTTCGATCTGATTTCGGGCAACGGCAGAATCATCTGCATAGAGAATTACTGCGCCTTCTGGGATCGAAATCTGATGAGGTCGGTTGATGATGCCGGCTTTGAAGCGGGAGGGCAGTACATCGCGAAGAATGTGCTCTACATCGAGGACCAATGCCAGTCGGGAGCTTTCTTCGTCCTCGTCCAGCCGGGCCAAGCTCGTTACCATGCCGCCGACCGCCGCCCCTTCGGCAGAAATGACCCGACTCCATTCCAGGCGCACAATTTCTTCTACCTCTTCGACGGCAAAACCCTGAATAGAGCGTTCATATTCCGTGACCAGCAAAATGTTCAGACCTTCCGCATGGCAACCCACCACTTGCGGTAAATCGATTACCGGGATGATCTGACCACGGATATTGGCTACTCCCAAAACGTGCTCCGGTGCGCCCGGCATCGGGGTGATTTTGGGCATAACCAACGCCTCCCGAACTTTGAACACGTTAATTCCAAACAGTTCTCGGCTTGCTAATTGCCGGTCAGCACCAAGCCGAAAGACCAACAGCTCAAATTTGTTGGTTCCGGCTAGTTGCGTTCGCTCTTCTACTGTGCGCATGACGCTATCCATTTTGACTCCATGATCGGGGGTTACTTTCGGCATCGGAACCATCGCATTGCCTGGAAACACCAGAAGTCCAAAAGGAAAGACGCAGGCTTGGCTGCTTAGGTGGTGCGGCGCTCATCATTACTCAGGCCCTCCCGCTCGGTATGGCAATTCCCAGTTCTAAATCGGCAAACCAGTCGAAGAAACGTTGGATCTGGGATCCGCTGTACATCGCCCCATGTTGGGGACAGAGATAATCAATCTCCAGTTTGCGCACTCTTTCCAACCAGTCTCGTTTTGCCCGTTCTGATGGCATCCAACGTTGGTGAAAATAACGGGCCTTTTCCATATGATTGGTAAAGGCCGTACCATTTTCATCCCGACGTTCTACCCAGGGACTATGCCCGGGTGGCAAGAGTGCGGCACCGACATCTCCAGAAAAGAGCACCTTTGCCTCAGGGTCGTAGACGTGAAAGTTCGCAGAAGAGTGGAGATAATGAGCAGGAATGAAATCCAAACGACGACCGCCGATGAGGATGCTTGACCCCTCATCGGGGATGGTGTGCAAAGGTGCATCCACAGCCCCGTAGTGGCGGATAAAGCCTTCCCAGAGCGCAGGGATATGCCATTGCATCTTGCTGTTACAGGCATGCCAGAGAGGTAAGCTAGAGGCAATATCGGGGTCCTGATGAGAAACAAAAGCGGCCTGTATGCTATTGGGTGCTACTGCCTCCACCAACGCCGAAAAGACCTGTGGGAAGATCTCAAAACCTCCGGGATCCAGGAGGATCGACTGGCCCTTTGATTCCATGACATAGACATTGGAGTCGATGACGCGATGTTCTTCTTGATCATGCAAAATCCACCATCGGTGATCCCGCACTTCAAAGACCTTACTTGCTTTCATCTTGCAAACGCTCCAGATGTTGACGATAGAGGTGAATGGCTCGGGCGACAATCTGTACTGCTTCACTCATGTCTTGGCTGACGCGCATCAAAGGTACACCGCTATCTTCGAGAAGGGCGGCCTCGATGCGGGCACTGGTGACGACATATTCCTGTTCTTCTATACCCTCTTGCAGAAGTTGGATGTTTTCCAGCAGTTGGTTTAGGACTCTTTTGGCCTTGCTTTGCTCTTCGGCAATGACCTTGGCCCAGTTTTCTCGCTGCTGAAGAATCCCACCACAAAGACCTGCTTCATTGCCTGCCATCGTCTTGTGCATCGTATCGAAATGATCCACGAGTCGCTGGTGCTGCAAGATCCGCATCTGCGCTTCAATGAGTGGAGCAATATTGCTTTGTAATTGCCTTGCGGCACTGCGCAACAATGCCGCTCTTTCGCGAAAAGCTTGGGCGATGACTCCATAACCTGCCAGGGAATTTCCATGTTTTTTTACCAGGACCATGGCATTGAGGGCACGTCGATCAATCTCTCGTAACGCCCCTTCAATATTCTGGCGAGCGCTGTAAGAGGCATTGACGACTTCCATGACCCGTAGTGCTCTGTTCATGACAAGACCGCCTCAGAATAGCTAAGACTTCGTTGCAGGAGGCTGGGTGCGTCGAGAATCAGAACCACCTCGCCACGACCAGAGATGGTCGCTCCTTGATACCAACTATTTTCATCGTCAAAATCCAACGGCTTGATCACCGAATCTTCGTTACCCAATAGCTCGGAAACCAGGATTAATCCCCGTTCGGTGAGGATGCCTTCCACCGATTCAGAACCAAGCTGGAGTGGTCGCCCATGAAGAACCCTGCCGAGATCGAGAATGGGACGAATTTCACCACCCTGTAGACGGTAGACACTGCGCCCCTGGAGGCGATGGATACGACTTTCCTGAATGTCCAACAAACTCTCAATGGCCGAAATAGGTAGGGCGTAGATCTCCCGTCGCAACCGTAGATACAGTACTGGCAGGATCGCCAAGGTCAGGGGAAACTCCATGGCAATGGTAGTACTTTGTCCCGGACAGGTTTGTATATCCAGACGACCACGCAGACGGTGAACCGTTTCCCGCACGACATCCATTCCTACTCCTCGCCCGGAAAGTTCGGTGGTCTGGTCGTTGGTGGAAAAACCTGGGCGGCAGATAAGCTCCAGGGCTTCTGATTCCGAAAGGCGGCTAGCTTGGTCGGTGGAGATTATCCCTTTCTCTATGGCTTTTTGAATGACGCGTTGCCGATCAATCCCACGCCCATCGTCACTGACCTCAATGCGAACCTTGTCCCCTAGATGGATTGCGGCTACGCGAATGGTTGCCCGCGCCGGTTTTTGCAAGAGTTGCCGCTCTTTGGGTGACTCGATTCCATGATCCAGGCTGTTGCGTATCAGATGCGTCATGGGACCGGAGAGGGCATCGACAACCGCTTTATCGATCTCCACCTCCTCGCCCAGAATTTCTAACTGAACCTCTTTTCCCAATTGACGGGACGTATCCCGAACCACGCGCGGTAGGGATTGGAAAATTCGTTTGCAGGGTTGCATCCGCAAACCCATGGCATTGGCCTGGAGATCGTTGACTGCCAGATCCATTTCTCGAGCGATACGTCCCAGGTCCTCGTTTTCTTCGAGCAATGCGATGGCGGAGTTTAGGCGGTTTCGTAAGAGAACCAACTCTCCCACCTGGTTCATGACCGCATCAAGACGGCTGGCGTCGACCCGCAGGGTATTTTCCAAGTCGCTGCTGGCGTGGGATACCTGGGTTCGACCCTCCGTCGTCCCATGATTCTTGATGTCCATTGTGGGGGATGACTCTGCTGCAACGGCAAGCTTGGACGATGAAGGAGATTCCGGGCGAGCGTTGGCTACGGAGTTTTGCAGTTGGCCTAAGGTACTGGCCAAATCATCCATGGACATTTCATCACTTTGTGGAAGTGTTTTCGAGGTAACACCGGGAGCACCTGTGCCATACAATTGATCGAGAACGGCCTCAAATTCCGCTTCGGAGATATGGGCTGGTTGCGTAGGATCATTTTCGGGTGGATTGATCGGAGCCATGGCGATTTCCGTTTCGCCACTGGTGGAGCTTGCTGGTCCACCCGCTCGGGAGCTTTCGTGTTCTTGCGCTTTGGAAGCACTATCTGAGGGGGAGCTTGGTCTGGCCTGCGAACCCGTACCTGCTGCCAGATCTTGAATGAGTTGACCGAGTTCTTTGGGGCCGGAACCAGGATTTTCTCCCCTTGCAAGTTCCTCCAGCATTTCCTCAATGACATCTAGCGCACGCAGAATCGCATCAATGGTTCGGTCATCGGCTGGAAACTGATGGCTTCGCAGCTTGTCCAGCAGGTCTTCCAGGTGGTGGGTCCAATCCACGAGATGGTGAGCATCCAGGAAACCCGCACCGCCCTTGAGGGTATGAAAGGCGCGAAAGAGGCTGGCAAGAAGTTCGTCGTCGTTGGGTCTTGCCTCTAAAGCTAGAATCTCTGCCTGTGCCCTTTCCAGTAATTCCCTCGCCTCGGCAAGATAATCCTGCAGAATATCCATATCCATGCTCAAATACCCAACTCGGCAAGGAGCTTATCCACTTGATCTTGATCGACATCGGGATTGGTCGCGATTGCATCTTGTTGATCTGCTTCAGCTTCCCCCAGGCCAAGCTCTTCTCTGCTTTGTCGGATACGCGATTCCACCACCAGTAAGAGAGCAATGGCCTTCTTCAGCCGTTGCCCGGCAAGATCCTGCCCCTGTTGGCTGATCATGATTTGCTGCAAAGCTTCCTCGATTTGCCCCAGTAGGGGATCGATGACCGGTTGCGGAGTCTGGCGAATCTCTTGAAGGGCAACTTGCGCTTGTTCGACGGCTGCCAAGGTCGTCAGGGTTTGCTCTTCGGTAAGGCGCAAAGCCTCGGTGAGGGGATCCTGGGCCTCGCCCAATTCGCTGACGGCGCTGTTGGCGATGCGGCGCAGACCCTCCTGTAAGAGGGAATCGATAGCGCCTAGGGACTGTGTTGTGCGGTGAGAAGACATCAACGCGCTTCCTGGGCTGCTTGTAGCCTGTTAAAAATGGCGTCGAGCTTTTCCCGCAAGGTTTCCGCGGTAAAAGGCTTGACAATATATCCATTGACCCCAGCATGAGCTGCTTCCAGGATGTTTTCCCGCTTGGCTTCGGCAGTTACCATCAGCACCGGAATGTGTTGTAGCTGGGAGTCAGCACGAATGGTGCGCAGTAGGTCAATACCCTGCATGTTCGGCATGTTCCAGTCAGAAACGACAAAGTCTATGCTTTGGCTGCGAAGTTTCTGCAGTGCCTGTACCCCATCTTCGGCTTCTTCAAAATTGTTAAAGCCAATTTCCCGGAGTAGATTGCGTATGATCCTGCGCATGGTGGAAAAATCGTCTACCACCAGGATTTTGATGTTTTTGTCGACGGTGTCCACACCCATGGCCCAGATCTGACTCCTCAAGGAATGTGAATGGTGAAAAGCAATTAATGTACCATCAAGCGGAAATCGCTCGCCTAGGAATCAATACGGCACGCCGCAAGAAAAACTGAAGGATCAGCAAATCGCCAAAATGATGACGGTGAGGAGAGCCTTTGGTCGGATATGGAAGATAGAGCAATCGTTGCTGTCGGTTTTTTGACAAGTACTGGGCTATGCCTGGGTAGTCAGCCGCGTTGATCGATGGCCCCGGCCATGACGGGATCCATTCCGGCCTGACTGGGGTGCTGGGGAGCTACGATCACGATACTGACCCGGCGATTCATGGCAAGTCCTGCAGCCGTATGGTTAGAAGCCAAGGGGTGATACTTGCCATAACCGGCAGCTACCAGATGTTCTGGGTCCACCCCGTGCTGAATGAAGAGTTCGACCACTGCCACGGCGCGCGCTGCTGACAGGGCCCAATTGCTGCTGTAGCGAGGGGTATGGATGGGGAGATCGTTGGTGAATCCATTGACCTGTATTTGGTAGGGCACCTGTCGCAGTAGGCCGGCAACACGAGCAAGGACAAGTTCTGCAGAAGGGGTTAGTTCGGCGTGGGCAGAGGGAAAGAGGATTTTGGCGTTGAGATCAATGACCACCCCCAGGTTGCTACGATGGATGGCAACGCTGCCGTTTTGTAGAAGCGGTTGCAGCAGTTTCTCCATTTCCTGTTGGAGCTGGTCCAGGTGGGTTTCGTCGGCATTGGGGGCAGTTTTGTTGGCTTGTACCGGGCTGTGTGGTACCTGTGGCACGGGGACACTGCGACCAATTTGTGGAACCGGCGGTAGCTTCAGTAGATCGCCTTGTTTGGTGCTTTGGACGTCGGTAGAGCGGATGGGGGTGGGCGACCAAGGATGGCCAGAAAAGGCGGAAACCAGGGTTTGCGAGAGAACCTTATATTTCCCCTCATTGACTGAAGAAATAGCGTACATCACCACAAAGAAAGCAAAAAGCAGGGTAATGAAATCCGCATAGGAAACGAGCCAGCGCTCGTGATTTTCCCATTCCTCTTCTTTCCGTGAGCGTCTGGTCATGGCATTCACTCTCCCAACTCGTTCCCACTAGCAAGCAAAGATGATGCCGGCATGGATGCTGCTTAGCAAACTCTGATCGCGAAAGTTGCTTAGGAGGGGAGGAGGACGGCCATGAATAATCATTGGATGGAAGCTCTGTTTCGAGAGGAAAATCAAGTTGGAGGCGCTGCTGCAGCACGAATTCTGGCGCAATGGTTGGAAAATCCTGGCTGTACTTTGTGGTTTCCAGGGATTTTAGCCAATCCTTCCAGTGAGTTACTGGAGGCTGACTGGGAAGAGGGGCTGCTCATTGATTCCTGGGGGGAAAGTGCACAGCGCATGGGTACTCGGGTTGGGGACAAAGTTTTTCTCTGGTCTACCCATGGACTTGCCCCTACGGGCCTTGCTGGCGATGCATTGGGATGGACCTTTTGGCGAGGACGTCCAGCCCTGCATTTGGCCCCTTCCTCCAGCCTGTATCAATGGCAGCGCCGAGCATATCTGCGCGCTCTAGCCCCCCGGGGAAGCCAAGGACAACTCCATCGACGGGGGGCCCGTTCTGTTCCTATGGAACTCGTCGACTTGGGGCCAGGGGGTTTGCGTTGTCGCTTGCAAAGTCCTCGCGATTATCCGCTGGCGCCCAATGAGTGGTTGGCCGGGGTAGAATTTCACTTTGCCGGCAATCTCGAGTCCCTGGTGGCAAGAGTTTGCCATATAAGTGGTCCACGCCGTGGAGCCAAAGGAATATTTCAAGAATTGGGCCTCTCTTTTCAGGGAGTCCCACACCTCCTGCAGGAACGTCTTGTACAATTTGCTCTACGCCAAGAGCGGGAAGGGTTACGCCAAGCCCGCTTCTGAAGGGGATGGATCGGTGATTGCCAAGGCAATGCAGCTAGGTAAAAGGGCGGTCGGCGGTGCGGCTTGGACCTCTGCCGCACAGCGTTTCGGCTGTTCGATAATCCATTGACGAAACTGCCTGGTTTCCAAGCAAAACTGCAAGGGACCTAGCTCATGGGTGCGCAGCTCTTCCTGCGTAGATCCGGGAAGAATGACGAATACCAAGGGAATAAAGGACCCACAGTCTGGTGATAAAAAATCGTAGTTTAGGCCAAAATTTTTATCTTCGCAGACGAGAAAAGCAATGAGCGGATTGTCTAAGGATTGTAGCCACAAGAAAGGACCTTGGTTGGCAATATGAATCAGGCAAAAATTGGATAGGTCGGGAAATCCAAGTAGTTTGGGATTGCATGACCAAATTTTTTCAGGACTTATGGCAAGCTCGCCAAAGCGGGTACGATATAAGCTATGGTTCAAAGCTTTTGCTTCCCTTTTTGATCTGGCCGATGTCCAGCCAGCCATGCTTCCAATTGATTGGGTTGGTTGCTGGCTGCTGTGCGATTGTTCTCCCGAACAACCTCCAATAGCTCCTCCCGTAGGATTGGCAATCCAGTTTGGTTCTCAATACCAATTCGTACCTGGCCATCCTCAATTCGCGTGATAACTATGCGAATATCATCGCCAATGCAAATGGCCTGCCCCTTCCTGCGGGTCAAAACCAGCATTAGGCGCTGCCTAGGCGATGACCGGCCTTGTCGGCATCCAGGCGCCCTGCTTCGTCGTACAGTGGTTTGGCTTGGTCAAAAAGAATCTGCCAGGCATCTTGCTGAAAGCGCCCTAAAGCCTGAATACTTGCCCCATTTTGTTGATTCCTCTGTGCAATTCTTTGTAATAATTGTTTTCGATGCTGCATAGTTTCGCTGCCGCCCGAACGTCCGGCGCGCTGGCTCTCGAGGGCGCTAATTTCCCGATAGGCTTGTATTTTCTGCGCCGAAATGACTTCTATGGTGGTCCAGTCAGCACGACGCAACGCTTCGCTTTCTCTTTCCAGGAGCTGCAACAACGCTTCCAGGTGGGAGATCTGTTGTTGCAGGATCTCTGCCAGAGTGCTCATGGGGTCTAGCTCGATGCTCCTGGAGCAGCCAGCAACTGCAACTGATCTTGGAGCAAGCCATGGGCAATTTTTGCAGGCTCAACCGCGTAGTTGCCGGCGGCAATTTGACTCCGGAGGGTCTCTAAGCGGGCGTTCTGGTTTGGTCCTTGGGGGTTTTGCAGCAATGCTTGTGCCGCAGGCGAAAGGGTCACCGTTTCTTGCTGGGGGGCAGGTTGACTGTCAATAGCAGAAGAATTGCTTCCCTTGGCTGGCAAGCTTTGCTGTTCCAGTAGAGGTGGAGTACCGCCGATACGAATGGAGTTCATGACGTCAATTTCCTCACTTTCCTAGACGAAGATAACGGCACAATCGTCCCAAAACTGAAATGTATGATAGCGGATTTGCCATTGACAGTTCAAAAAGTTACCTGAACACGTGCGCTACCAGCAACGATGGCCTGCAATACCCGTCCCGACTGGGTGTTGCGAACCAGGATACGCTGATCCAGGGTGCCACTTTCCAAAGCCAGCGCCGTAACCGAGATTTTTACCCCATTGCCCTTGGCAACAAGAGTAACCAACTGACCGGCATGCACCAGCTCCGGTGCCATGAGCATGGTACTCAGAATGGGCTGACCAGCGATGACTCCAAAGCGAAGTCGTTGACCAATGATTTGTGAAGGATTGCTAATCGCAGAACCAGGAAGGGCGCTTGTGTCTGTCTGCCCTTGGATCAAATCCGTAGCCTGCAAGATCGTTCCGGCACTAAGGCTATGGGCGGCCAGCAAAACTTGCTGACGTTGTTGAATCTGTACAGGTACATAGAGTGTCCAAGAGGTGGGCTGGGTGCAGTGGACGGCCACGGTTTGACTGCCGAGAGGATTGGCATAGCCAAAATAGCTGAGTTCAAAATGATTGCACTGCGCAAAATGAACCGCTGCCGCTGGGACTTGGACGGAAATCTGTCGCGTTGATTGGGGATCATTTTGCTCCTGTGCGACGAATTTCCGTACGGCATTGGCAATCTGGGTTGGGCTTTCATGGGCTTGGGCGAAGGTGCAAAACCAAGAGCAGTCAGCACTCAGGACCACACCCATAGCGATTCTGGCAAGCCAGTGAACCATGATTCCTCCCTATATAACCCAGGGGATGTGCTGCAATTTCTGGGCCAGGATGGACCGTTGGCTTCCATTGCAATTCATTTGCCGTAGTTGGCAATAACTTGCCAGGGCTTGCCGAAAACGGAGCGTTTTCGCCGCTGGTTACAGATGCTGATTGCGAGAGTTGGGGGCAGCTTGGGCCGCAATGGTCAGGAACATATTGTCGGCATGAAGCTTGCATTATGGATTCCGTTGGCCTTGTTGGAGCATTCGAAGATGGCTTCTCTATTGGATCAGGCACTGGGACCCTTGAGCGATGCCCTGGAATTATCTGGTTATCGCCAACAACTGCTGGCGGCTAATATAGCCAATGCCAACACGCCCAATTACAAGGCCGTGGACATTCCCTTTGCCCAAACGTTGCACGCAATGCAAAGCGGAGCCGGGGCTTCCTTGTCTTTGCGAACCAACCAATCCAGACAGCTTCCTGAATCACCCCGTGCTCTGGATCTTGCTGCCCAGGTCCAGTTCCAGCGTGGCAATACCGTGGGGCTGGATGGGAATTCCGTCAATATGGAACAGGAGCAATCGGATTTCTTGCAAAACAGCATTCGCTATCAAGCCGATGTCACTTTTTTGACGGGCAAGATCAAAACCCTGTTATCGGCCATTACCGGTACCACTCAGTAGTAGTTTCTGTTTGGGAGAGATTGTTTATGTCTTTATTTTCTGTCCTTGATGTTGCCAGTTCCGGGCTCACCGCCCAGAGCTATCGCTTGAACGTAGTGGCCAGTAATTTAGCCAATGCCAATTCGGCAACCAGTTCCAACGGTGAGCCCTACCGAGCCCGTGAAGTGGTATTTGCTGCCGATCCTCTGGGTACGGCACCGGCAGGCGTCAATGGAGTGCAGGTGGCAGGTGTCATTGAAAAACCTGGACCCTATAAATTGGTTTACCAGCCGGGCAACCCCCTGGCCAACGCCGAGGGATATGTGCAAATGCCCAATGTGAATCCGGTGGATGAGTTGGTGAACATGATTTCCGCTTCACGAGCCTATCAGGCCAACGTCAATGTGATGAATACCACCAAAACCCTTTTGCAGCAGACTTTGCAGCTAGGAGCCTAGAGATGAGCGTCAATTCCATAACCGCCAATAGCAATCCTTTTTATGCTTCCCTACAAAGCAATAGTAGTAGTTCCGGTACCGCCAGTTCTGGTGCCAGTGGGTTAGCCAGTGCGAGTACTTTTTACAATCTGCTGGTTACGCAGCTGACCAATCAGAACCCCCTGGATCCCATGAGTAATTCGGACCTCTCCTCGCAGCTGGCAGAATTTAGTGTGGCCAATGGGGTGCAGGCCATCCAAGGTTCGTTGACCAGTCTCATGAGCCAAATCAACCAGAATCAGGGATTGCAGGCCGCCGCGTTGATTGGCAAATCGGTTACCAATAGTGGGAACTCGCTCACTTTGAGTGGTGGCTCTGCCATTGGTGCCTATGATCTGAGCGGTGACGCCAGCAATGTCAATGTGTTGATCCAGAATGGTGCAGGACAGACACTAGCCGTTCTTCCTCAGGGGAGCCAAAGCTCGGGCATGCAGAGTTTTGCCTGGAATGGGCAAGATGCTGCTGGTCAGACGCTTCCGGCAGGCAATTATCAGTTCAGTGTCCAGGCCAGCAATGGTCAGAGTTCGGTTGCCGCCAACCCCTATAGCATTGGTACGGTGACCGGAGTGACATTGGGTAGCAATGGTCCGCAATTGCAGGTCTCCGGCCAGTCGGCTCTCGTTCCTTTTAGTTCTGTGCAGAATATTCTTTAAGGAGATGCATCATGGGCGCATTTAATACGGCCTTGAGTGGTTTGCAGGCTGCCAATTCCGACCTGCAAGTATTGGGCAACAATATTGCCAATGCCAATACCGTTGGCTTCAAGGGATCCAATGCCGAGTTTGCCGATGCTTACGCCTCGGCCATGACCAACGCTGCTCCCAGTCAGGGTCAGGTTGGCATTGGTACCCAAGTAATGACGGTTGCCCAACAATTTACCCAAGGGAACATTCAAACTACCAGTAATCCATTGGATGTTGCCATTAATGGCAATGGCTTTTTTCAGATGAATTACAATGGCGCAACGGTATATAGCCGCAATGGCCAATTCCAGCTGAATTCCGGCGGCGTCATTGTCGATGGCAATGGCGGGGAACTCTTGGGTATTCAGGCCCAAAACGGCAAGCTGACGGGGGCTACCGGACCCTTGGTGGTGAGTCAGGCACCATTGCAACCCCAGGCTTCATCGGGTCTTGCCTACGCCCTGAATCTGGACTCAACCAATACCCCCATTTCCGGAACAGCATTTAATCCCAACGATCCCAATAGTTACAACTACTCCACTACGACCACGGTCTACGACAGTCTGGGGACTCCACAGCTCGTTACTACCTACTATCAGCTGTCTTCCGCAAGTCCTACCAGTGGACAGACCTGGAATGTTTACTACTCGGCAACGGGCACTGCCAGTGGAACTTCGAGCAGTGGGTCCCTTGGCACCTTGCAGTTCAATTCCGCGGGGCAGGTCCAACCACCAAGCAGTGGCACCATCACCCTGCAATGGGCAGATGGAGCCAACCCCACCACGCTCGGGGTCAACTTCAGTGGCAGTACCAATTACAATGCCGCCAATGCGGTGACGGCAGCCACCACCAATGGCTACGGGGTAGGGCAGCTTTCGGGTCTTTCCATTGATCCGAGCGGAGTTCTTTCTGCAAACTATAGCAATGGTCAATCCCAAATCCTGGGCCAGATCACCTTGACGAGCTTTGCCAATAACAATGGACTGCAAAATATCGGCAACAATTACTGGGTGCAAACCTATGCCTCGGGACAGCCTTTGCAGGGTTCCCCAGGCAGCACTAATCTGGGAGTTTTGCAGTCTGGTGCAGTGGAGCAGTCCAATGTCAATCTCTCCCAGGACCTGGTAAACCTCATCGTGGCCCAGCAGGCGTATCAGGCCAATGCGCAGACCATCAAGACCCAAAACACCGTGGTCCAAACCCTTTTGAGTCTCTAAGCGGGAGCAGCCAACGTGGATACCCTCTACATTGCCATGACGGGTGCCAATGCCATCCAACAGCGGCAAACGGTCACTGCCAACAATCTCGCCAATGCCAATACCAGCGGATTTCGCGCCGAGATTGCCCAATCTCGGGCATTACCCGTCTATGGCGATGGTGCTGGGATCCCCTCCCGGGTCTATACCGCTACTACCGACGAAAGTTGGGACTTTCAAAGCGGGCCCATTGTCCATACGGGACGGGCGCTGGATGTGGCCATCAATGGCCCGGGCTGGATTGCCGTCCAAGGACCCGATGGAAAGGAGGCGTATACCCGGGATGGCAATCTGCAGGTCAATGGCCAAGGGATTTTGGAAACCGCAACCGGCCATCCAGTCCTGGGCGTCAATGGTGCCCCCATTTCCCTGCCGCCCATGACGGGTCTCACCATTGGCACCAATGGCAGCATTTCTGGCATTCCCCAAGGAAACCAACCCAATGGCGTTATGGCCATCAACTACGGCAACCTGGGGCACAGTCTTCCCAGACCACCCAGTATCCCTCGGGTTTGCAATTGGGAACCGGTGTTCGCGTGGTGGCCACCGAACGACTGATGACCCAAGGCAATCTGACGCAAACGGGCAATTCTTTGGATCTGGCCATCAATGGACAGGGGTATTTTCAGATTCTGCAGCCCGATGGCACCATTGCGTACAGTCGGGATGGTACCTTTCAGCTCAATAATCAGGGCCAAGTGGTAACCTCCAACGGTTACTTGTTGCAACCCCCAGTCACGATCCCTCCCAATGCTCAAAGCATTACCATTGGCAGTGACGGCACCGTCTCGGTAGTCTTGCCTGGACAAGCCCAGCCGCAGCAGGTGGGCACCATCCAGCTAGCCAATTTCATCAACCCCACAGGCTTGCAGAGTATTGGAGACAATCTCTACCTGCAAACGGGTTCATCTGGCGCCCCCCAAACAGGCCAGCCCACGCTGAACGGGCTTGGCGCCGTTCAACAGGGGTATTTGGAATCCTCCAATGTGAATGTGGTTTCGGAACTGGTGGATATGATTGCCACCCAGCGCGCCTATGAAATCAACAGCAAGGCTGTCTCTACCTCGGACACCATGTTGGGCTACGCCATCGATAATATCTAAGCAGAAAGGAAGGAGTGCTCCATGGGACTTTGCAGACAAATATGGCGGTTCTTGCTGACGGGGCTCCTGGTGCTTGCCCTGGGTGCTTGCGCCATGGAGGAGCATAAGGATCTGAAGACCCTAAAGCCCCTGCCCATTCCTGCGGAGCCCACTGCCTTGAACGCCCATCCGGCCAACGGTGCTATTTGGCAGGCGGACACCAATGTTTCCCTGTTTACGGATAATCGTGCCAATCGCGTCGGTGATCTCATCACCGTCTTGATTGAAGAAAACTCCAGTGCCTCCAACAATACCAACACGGCAATCAATCGCTCCGATAGCCTTAGTGCGGCACTGACGAATTTCTTTGGCATCACCCCGGCCTTTGGCAATATTGGTGGCAGTCAGATCAGTCCTTCCATGGGAGCCAATAGTAGTCAAAAATTTGGCGGAACAGGTGCGACTACCCAGAGCAACACGTTCACCGCGACTTTGGAAGCGACAGTGGTGCGGGTCATGGGCAATGGTAATCTGGTGATCGAGGGCAGCAAGGAGGTTATGCTCAATGGCGGGCATGAATACATCCGCGTGGCTGGCGTGGTGCGCGCTTCGGATGTGACTCCCCAAAATACCGTGCTCTCTACGCAAATTGCCGATGCTCGGGTGGAATATAGTGGTGATGGTTCCGTCTATGCTGCTGCCAGGATGCCTTGGCTGGCACGATTCTTTCTTTCGCTCTGGCCATTTTGATGGATGAAGGAAGGATCCATGAATCGACAACCATTCCTACCTTGGTTATTGCTGCTGATGCTGTTGGGTATGAACACACTGCTATCCCCAATGGTGTTTGCCGAAACGATCCGCAATCTAGTGACGGTTTCGGGGGTCCGAAGCAATCAACTGGTGGGATATGGATTGGTGGTGGGCCTGAACGGTACCGGCGATCAAGCAACCCAAGTTCCCTATACTACCCAATCCTTGCTCAATATGTTCCAGCGTTTGGGCATCAATCTCCCGGCTTCGGTGGCAACCAACCTGCAGCCCAAGGACGTGGCTGCTGTGATGGTAACGGCCCATTTGCCACCCTTTGCCGAGCCTGGGCAGACCATCAATGTCACGGTCTCGGCAGTGGGTAATGCCTCCAGCCTTGCCGGTGGCACCCTGCTGATGACACCCCTCAAAGGCGCAGATGGGCAAACCTATGCCGTGGCCCAGGGGAATATCATTGTCAGTGGCTTTGGGGCATCCAGTAATGGAAGTTCGGCGCAAACCAATATCACAACGGCAGGCACCATTCCCAACGGCGCCAATGTAGAGCGCGCGGTTGCAAGTGGATTCGATGGTAACGGGCCTCTACAATTATATTTACACACACCAAGCTTTACTACGGCAGCAAGAATTACCGACGCCATCAATCACAGCTTGGGATATGGAACTGCCCAAGCCCTCAATGCCGGGGTGATCCAGGTGCGGGCGCCAACGGCTCCAGATCAGCGGGTCAATTTTCTGGCGCTCATCGAAAATCTCTCGGTGGATCCTGCAACTCCCTTGGCCAAAGTCATAATCGATGCCCGGAGTGGTACGGTGGTTTTGGGGCAGAATGTGACCTTGGGTGCCTGTGCAGTGGCCCATGGCAACCTCTCGGTAACCATTTCCCAAAAATATCTGGTCAGCCAGCCTAACCCCTTGGGAGCCGGCCAAACTGCCGTGGTCCCCCAGGCAAACGTCAAAATCAAAGAGCCCCAGGCCAAGCTATTGATGTTTGAACCAGGAGTGACCCTGGAATCGGTGGTTCGTGCCCTCAATGCGGTAGGGGCGACACCTACGGACCTGATCGCCATTCTGCAAGCCATGAAGGCAGCCGGTGCGCTGCACGCGCAGTTGGAAGTGGTATGATGGCAGCCGGGATCCAGTTGCAGGCCCAAGCCCAAGCCCTTGCCCTGAACAGTAAGGCCGTGACGGGGCTAACCCAGAATTCCTGGAGCTTTTCCCAACTGCAGCAGCTCCATAGTCAAGCCGAAGCCAAGAATCCTGCTGCCATTCTGGCTACTGCCAAGCAGTTCGAAGCATTGCTCCTGGGGCAAATGCTTTCGGCAATGGAGAAGACCAGCTTTGGTCCGGATTTGCTGGGCAGCAATAGCGGTCCCCTGTTCCAGTCCCTTTTTACCCAGCAGATTGCGCAAACCGTATCCCAGGGTTCTGGTATTGGTCTGGCCAGCACGCTCGCCAAGGAAATCGCCAATCGCTACCACTTGCATTGGGATGCCCAAGTCGAAAAGCAGGCAGAAGCTGCTGCCGTACCCGTAACGATCCCCGTTAGCGCAAGCTCTCTGGCCCCCGTGACGGCGCCCGGTGTCTGGCAGAAACCGGGTCAGTCACTACTGCAGCGCGCCAAGGAATTTGTCCAGCAGATTCTTCCCGATGTCCGGGTGGCGGCGGCCCAACTGGGAGTCTCACCGGTTGCTATTCTGGCCCAGGCAGCTTTAGAAACGGGCTGGGGTGCTCATATGCCTGGCAACAATCTGTTTGGAATCAAGGCGAGTTCAGGGTGGCAGGGCGGCGCTCTACAAAACCTTACCCACGAATTTATCAATGGGGTGAATACAGTGGAAGACGCGAGCTTTCGTGCCTATCAGGGTGTGGCTGGAAGCATTAAAAATTACGCCCAGCTCTTGTTGCAGAATTCCCGCTATCGTGGGGTATTGAATCAAGGAAACAACATTGCTGGATTTGCGCAAGCCTTGCAAAGTGGCGGCTATGCAACGGATCCAAACTATGCTTCCAAGATAGTCGCCCTGGCCAATGGTCCGGTAATGCAGGCAGCGCTGCAGGGCACGGGACTGACTCCTTGAGTTTTCTTGGGATTGTGTCGTTTTACGGTTTATGCTCGGTGTTGAGGGGGTGGTTTATGGGTGATGAGTTTGCGTTAGTGCAGCAGTTGCTCGAATCTCTACGGAACACCCAAGATGCGCTGGATGCGTCGACTATCCTGGATCCACAAGCCTACGCCGAGCGGGAGAACCTTATTGAGCAATTGTTGGCGACAACGCAGCATGGTAGACAAACTACCCCGGAGTTGGCAGCTGCAGTTCTCGAATTGCGGGAGATGGTTAACAGTCTGGAACATGGTTTGCGGATAGGCATGGCGGCCATCAAAGCCCAACTGGAACCCCAAAGCCAAAGCTCCCAGGGGAGTTTTGCTGATCAGATCGGCCGCGGCCATTCCTTGGGGAGTGCCTGAAACATGTCGGGAGTATCGGGACTCATCAATAATTCCTTGAGTGGTTTACAGGCCGCGCAGGAAGCCTTGCAGGTCACCGGCAATAATATTGCCAATGTGAATACACCCGGATACAGCCAGGAAACGGTACAGCAATCGACCGTAACTCCCAGTTTTGTCGGTGGTCAGTTTTATGGAAATGGTACCCAAGTAAGTAACGTGCAGCGAGCCTACAGCAGCTTTCTCCAAAGCCAGGTCTGGACAGCAACTGCTGGTGCCAGTGGTTCGTCGACCTTGAATCAAGGCTTGCAGCAAATTCTGGGAGTGCTGAGCAGTGGCAGTGTCAATTCCCAGATTCAACAATTTTTTTCCGGCGTTGCCCAAGTGGCAGCAAGCCCCAATGATCTACCCGCCCGCCAAACCTTATTGGGCGATGCCCAATCCTTATCCATCAATTTTCAGAGTTTGGCGCAGCAGCTCCAAAATATCGGGCAGGGGGTGAATCAGCAGTTACAGCAAAGCGTAGGCACTATCAATAGCCTAACGAAGCAAATCGCAAGCCTCAATCAGCAGATCGCCAGTCTGCAGGGTTTGGGTAATGGCAGCCCCAACAATCTTCTGGATCAGCAAGACCAACTCATCAGCCAGCTCAACGCCCAAGTAGGTGTACAGGTATTGCCGCAGGGCAATCAAATGAACGTATATCTGAGCAATGGTCAGGTACTGGTGGCCGGTACCCAGTCCTTCGCGTTGACAACACAACCCAGTAGCTATGATCAGCAAACCCTGCAGATTGCCTATGCTGGCTCCCAGGGCCCGGTAGATATCACCCAGGGAATCACGGGAGGGGTTTTGGGTGGTCTCCTCAGCTTTCGTCAGCAGTCCCTGCTTCCTGCGGAGAACGGCTTGGGCCTCTTGGCAGATGGGTTGGCAGCTACCCTCAATCAACAGCAATCCCAGGGATTGAATTTGTCTGGTACCAGTGGTTCCGCCCTGTTTAGTCTGGCACCGGTGCAGGTTTTTGCCAGCACCCAGAATCAAAGCAGCGGCGTTACGGTCTCGGGTCAGATCAGTAATGTTGCCAATTTGCAGGGCCAGGATTATATCCTGCAGAGGACAAGCGGGGGGGTGTGGGATCTGCGCGATGCCAGTACCGGGACACTGGTGGCTACGACCAGCGGCGCGAGCAGCGGCGGGGTGACCCAACTCAATTTTTCTGGGCAAGCAGGATTTACCCTTTCCGTAAGCGGGGCAGCTGCAGCGGGCGATAGCTTTCTGGTAGAACCCACGCGCCTGGGTGCCGCCACGATGCAGACCGTCTTGCAAAACCCTGCCGGAATTGCTGCAGCTAGTTTGTATGTGGGTAGTGCCGGTACCCAAGCGAGTGGCGGTATCGTGAACAACAACCTAGGCAATATGACCCTTTCCGCTGGCCAATTTGTAAGCGTGACCAGTTCTGGGGCGGTGATGGTAAGTGGTCTAGCCTTTCCGCTGCCAAGCCTAAGCCTTCAGTTTGCCAGCGGTGCCAGCACTGGCAACGCGACTTTCACCATCCGCACCAATAATGCCAGTGGTACGGTGCTCGCCTCGGGCGCGGTGAGCTTGGGTGGGTCCGGCACCGCCATCGACATTGCCTATCCTTCCTCTCCACCGGGCGGATATTTTCAACTGGTGCTCTCCGGAACCCTGGTGGGAGCAGGTGACACCCTGACCCTCAGCCCTGGTGGGCCAGGAAGTAACGGTAATGCCCAAGCCATGGCCGCGTTGACGACCCAAGGGGTGCTCAGTGGTGGTCAGAACAGTTTTTCGCAACAGGCGGCGCAACTGCTAGCGCAGCTAGCAACTCAGGCCAACCAAGCGCAGAGCAGTAGTCAGGCGCAACAGTCTTTGCTGAGCCAGACCCAGGCGGCCCAACAATCCTACTCCGGAGTCAATCTGGATCAGGAAGCCGCCAATTTGATTCTGTATCAGCAGGCCTATCAGGCAGCCGCCAAGGCGATTGCCGTGGGAAACACGCTCTTTCAGTCGCTCATCCAAGCCATCTAAGGAGGGGATCATGCGGGTCAGTACCCAACAAATTTTTCAAACTGGGCTTGCGGGTATGTTGCAGCAGCAAAGCACCCTCAATAACCTCAGTGAGCAACTCTCCACTGGCAATGCCCTCAATAACCCAGCGACCAATCCAACAGCATACAATCAGGTCCTGAACCTGGGCAGTCGTATTGCCAATCTCCAGAGCTACCAGCAGAACAACCAATATGTGCAGCAAAATCTCCAGTTGAGTAGCAGCACGCTGCAAAGTGTCGGGACGCTGATCAATCAAGTGCAACAATTAGCGGTGCAAATGAATAACGGCACCGTCAATGGAAGTGATCTGCAAAATGCCGTAACGACCATGCAGGGTAATCTCCAGCAGCTCGTCCAGCTTGCCAATACTCAGGACGCCAATGGAAAATACATCTATGGCGGCACCCAGGATGGCAGTTCTCCCTTCGCCTTGCAGAGCAATGGACAAGTAATCTACCAAGGCGATGGTGGGACCAATTCTCTCCAGATCGGACCCTCTCTCAGTGTGCCCAGTAACCAGCCAGGTAGTGCGATTTTTATGGATATTCCCGCGGGTAACGGCACCTTTACGGTGACCCCAAGCGGCACGAATTACAGCTCCAACAGTTCGGGAACCGTGACCCTGGGACCAGGATCGGTACTGGATCCTGCCGCGGCGCAAGCTGCCTTTGTGGCTTCTGGAATCAGTTATCAAATCAGTATCAGTCAGAATAGCAGTAGCGGCATGACTTTTACGGTGAGTAGTGGTACCGGAAATCCGGTCAGTTCCTGGAGTTCCGTGAGTTCAGGTACCTATACACCGGGTCAAAGTATCCAAATTCCAGGACCCAATGGCCCCCTTGCAGCAGTAACAGCGCAAGGGACCCCAGGATCTGGGCAGACCGATTATTTTACGTTGGGTGCCGCCAAACCCCAGAGCCTGTTTCAAACCTTTCAGGACATCATTACCGCCCTTCAGGCTGGCAACGGCTCGGCCGCCGCCAACACCCAAAGAGCCCAAGGGCTCAGTAATGCCCTTGCCAACCTGAGCGCCGCCCAAACCCAGCTCTTGAGCGTCCAGGCCGGAATCGGCTCTCAACTCCAACAGGCCCAGTCAGTCAGTACCCTCAACAGCAATCTCACCGAGCAGTTTCAGACGACCCAAGGTAATCTTGCCGATATCAGTTATCCGCAAGTCATTACCCAATTCCAGGAAAGCTCTACCGCCCTCCAGGCCGC
>JABEBX010022031.1_pt1 | contig 35243 bp, 31 predicted proteins | sample 7245971 | NCBI WGS metagenome assembly JABEBX01 (sample SAMN14506365, study PRJNA622280) | hot springs metagenome | biome: hot spring [ENVO:00000051]|acidic hot spring [ENVO:00002120]; feature: spring [ENVO:00000027]|sediment [ENVO:00002007]; material: sediment environment [ENVO:01001048]... | reverse complement strand
CATAAAGATGGTTCATGGCGTTTTTTTGAGGCAAAGGGTAAAAATCTTATCGATAAAGAAGGTATTTCTGGCTTTGTTTATCACTATCGCGACATTACTGATAGGAAATTAGCCGAAGAAATGCTGAAAAAAGAGATGGCGACGATAAATACTATGTACGAGATAGACCAAGCCATTCTTTCTAAACTTAAACCGCAGCGTATTTTGTATTCTATTTTAATGGAGGTAAACAGTCTCGTACCATGCGATGCAGCCGGGATAACGCTTATAGATAAAGAAAGAGGCGGTTTTACACTTGTTGCAGGATTCGGTATACCGTTGTTTACAAAGGATTTACTTGTCGGTTTTTCGGATACGAGCATGACTAATGTCGTTATGACGGGTAAACAACAATACATACCTGATCTGTCAAGAACGGCGGATGGTCTGTTATTGGAGAATATATTCATGGGGCTGGGGGAAAAGGCTTTGCAGGAACTTGAGATCGCGGGCCTACTCCATGACATAGGAAAGATTGGTACGTATGAAAACATACTTGACAAAAAAGAAGAGCTTAGCGAAGAAAACATAAAACTGATCAGGCAGCACCCGGTTAAAGGTACTGAAATTCTGTCCCCGATAAAACAATTGAAACACATTATACCGGCGGTTAAGCATCACCATGAGAGGTACGACGGCAGAGGATATCCCGATGGATTAAAGGGTGATGCAATCCCGTTTACGGCAAGGATCATTGCTGTTGCTGATGCTGTCGATGCAATGGCATCGGATAGACCTTACAGAAAGGGCAAGCCCAAGGATGAGATTATCGCAGAGTTGGAAAGATCCTCCGGCTCGCAATTGGATCCCTACATCGTAAGAGTTTTCTTGCTTCTCGATATATTGAAATAAAAAGCTACTGCAGTTACCCCCTGTTTTTAAAATGTCAATCCAGGGTTAACCCGTAAAATTTATTTTTCGGGCTGATATGTTTTTAGCACTTACTATTGACAAACATTTTACAGTAGCATATCACGCATATAAACCCCGTTAGAAAGGATTGGTTAGAAACCGAGCCTCTCTCCGGAAGAAAAAGCAGAGGGCTATGGATTACCATACGTTCTAATGGGGTAAATACACTAATAAAGGAGGTAAGGATAAATGAAAAAGTTAATGCTATTAGCGATTGTTCTCGCTTTTACAGCGGGCATGACAGGCTGTCACAAAGAAGAAGCGACAGAGCAAGCAGCACCTGAAGTTACAACACAGACGACTACAACAGCAGCACCTGCATCACCGACAACAGCAGCACCTGCATCACCGACAACAGCAGCACCGGCAAAGTAAGAAAAGCACTGTTTTGCGAAGAGGGAGCATTCACTCCCTCTTTTTTTTATGGTTAAGGCAGGTTACTTGAGAATTCTATTTGTAAAATCCTTATCATGCATGATGTGATTGAATATGCTGTAAAGACTTATCGAAGGGTCTGAAAGTTCTTTTCTGTAAATTTCCGGTACTCCCTCATCGATTGCACTGTCTATTCGAACACTGAGCTGTTCAATGATAAGCTGTTTTAAGCCATGCAGTCTCTTACGAAAAAATAATGCTGTTTCTATGTGGATCTCCATAAATGCAATATGTTTTTTTATTGTTTGAAGCAACTCTGCTGTGCCAGTCCCATCAAGTCCATTGGTAGGCATTATTGGTATTTGCCATGTGTCATGTTCTTGTCTGGATGATTCTGTAAGAAACTTTAGAGTATTTACCATTTGTTTTGAGCCTTCGCGATCGGATTTGTTTACAACAAATATATCGGCAATCTCCATTAGTCCGGCCTTCATCGCTTGAATAAAATCTCCAGACTCCGGAACAAGCACCACGAGAACTGTATCGGCTATATTCATTATGTCCAATTCCGTTTGCCCTACTCCGACGGTTTCGAGTATGATAAATTCGTAGCCCGCTCCATGCATGAGGTGAGAAGCATCTCTTGTGATTCTCGATATACCGCCCTGGGCACCGCGTGATCCGAGGCTTCTTATAAATACCCCATCATCGAGGAAATGATGCTGCATCCTTATCCTGTCACCGAGTATTGCACCCCCTGTAAAGGGGCTTGATGGATCCGTTGCAAGCACGCCGACCGTTTCGCCACTATTCCTTATGTGTTTGATAAGCCAGTCTATCAATGAACTTTTGCCGGCACCAGGCGGGCCTGTAACCCCTATTTTAAAGGATTTACCTGTCATACCAATAAGATGATCGACGGATGGTATATCCAGTTCCCCTTCTTCGAGTAAAGTTATTGCTCTTGCGAGCGCACGGGTATCCCCATGTTTTAATCTGTTTATGAGATCTATTGTATCATTACTTATTTCCATAAGACTTTTACTTTGTCCCCTATATCAATACCCAGTTTTTCATGAGCACTGCCGGAATTTATTGTAATCTCGAGCAGGTTAAGACTATTTACGATCGCACAGGGTGAATCATTGTCGCACTGATCATAAGTATCGTTTATGCCTTTTATTTTAACCCCTTTTATGAATATATCCAGCACTTTGTTTTTCTGGAGCATACGAAGCCTATCAGATGTTATATTCGTTATGAGATTACCGAAATGGTCTATATGGATTACTTCGCCTGTTATACCCCTGCTGCTGATGATTGGCTTTGGAATATCGAGTATGACAGGTCTCTTTATTATACTGCCTACTATCGATTTATCCCATTTCATAGACAACCTTGCCGCTGCCGGAGCGAATACATCTCTGCCATGGAAGGTAGCCGAGACATTATGCCTTATGTTTATTTCGTAGCATATGGAAGGCTGATTGAGAAGAACATAACTGAATACCCCATTGTCAGGGCCTATGAATATATGATCTTTTGTTCTCAAAATCATGTCATACCTGTGTCCTCCGACACCTGGGTCCACAACTACAACGTGCACGCTGTGCTTTGGAAAATACTTGTAATACCCGTTTAATACAAATGCAGCAACGGTAATGTCATGTCTGGGAATGTCGTGGGTTACATCTATGATATTTGCCTTTGGGTTAATGCCCAATATTATACCCTTCATACTTGCAGTGTAGCTGTCTTTGGTGCCGAAATCTGTGCAAAGTGTTATGATGGCCATACTATACCAAAGCTAATGTTCATTGGCTATATGCTTTAGATGCCTTCTAAGATAAAGGAGGAACAGCAATATACCTGTTATGAGTATAGCATAATCGAATCTGTGGAAATATGGTCCGAGCGTATCCCATTGTTGCCCGAGTTTGAAGCCTATCCAAGTGATGAAGAAACTCCAGATTAAAGAACCTATAAATGTATAAAATATAAATTTGATAAAATTCATACGAGAGACACCTGCTGGAAGGGATATAAACGTTCTTATGACAGGCAAAAGTCTTCCCGTGAAAACGATTATATTTCCATACCTGTCGAACCATCTGTCAGCCATTTTAAGATCATGTTTGCTTATAAGGATATATTTGCCATATTTTTCAATGAATGGCCTTCCGCCGTATGCACCAACGGCATATGCAATTATAGAGCCGATGACACATCCTAAAGCCCCTGCAAGAGCAACATAGAATAACTGGAATTTTTGAACAAAAACAAGATAACCTGCAAACGGTAGTATAATCTCGGACGGCAGAGGTATGCATGCACTCTCAATAGCCATTAAAAAGGCAACCCCACCATAACCGAAGATTTTTATGGTGGATATTATGAATCCTGCGATGATTCCGAATAGATGTGATACCATTTACCACGCTCTATTTGGAGCATTTTCCCGATTGTTGGCCTGCAGGGAATGCCATTTTTCCTATTATTGGAGAGAGTTCGAATATGCCCACGGACTGTGAAGGATTAGCTGCATTGATAAGTTCGGTATTGTTGACGAGCATTGCGAATTTTGCCTGTCCTATATCGAGCTGCGAAGCAATGACATTGTTATGGTCTATCTGTTCTTTTATAACCTTTTGATTAACCCTGATTTTATTGTTTGCATTGTTGAATGCCTTTAAGGAAACACTCGAATAAAGTTTTTGCAGTATGGAAAGCATATTTTCCATGGACAGTCTGTCTGCATGTTCTATTATAGCGGCGGTTTTTAATGTTTCGGGATCGATGTCGTTGCCTATAACTTTGATCATAGGATGATATTGATTTTTTTTGTAATCCATCAGTAACCTGACAATGGATATGCATGCATTCACCGAATCTTTGTTGTTTATATCAGTGAATATGACCATACTGCTGGAGCGGGACGGTCTGTTGAGCAGATGTCTGTATCCCATATCATTCATGTAATCTATGTAGTCGCCGTTTACATCTTTTAATCTCTGTTGAATTGTATTGAAGCTCGCAGTCATTGTTATATTATCGCTGAAGATCATGGCTGGCACTTCCGTTATCTTGAATTTTTCGGTAAGTTCTTTTCCCTGTTTGGTGTTGGCATCAACGAGATCTACGTTTGCTTTATAAAAAAAGTTGACAAGGCTTTCCTTTATAAGATTCGGATGGTATATATTGTCCCATCCTCCTGTCAGTAAGGTTACGTGCACATCTACAGGATTTTTTAATGTCTTGCAGTAAGAAAGCTGCGACATATCCGAACATACGGTCCTTATTATATGCTCCGGCTGGATCGGACCTTCATATCGCTTGGAATTTATATAGAGGGTAGGGCTTGCGTTTATACCCAGATCTTCTGTTTTCAAAAAATCACTGTTCAGAATTTTTTCTGCCTGCCCAGATTGAACGAATGAATCTATGGCTTTTTTATTTATATCGTTATCTTTAAGACATTTATCTCTGTTCATACTGCTGTTGTAGCATAATAGATAGCTGTAGAATTTGTTATTATATAGTTTCTGTATTGATATTTGGTGGAGGTCCTCATCAAGTTCCGCCGGGCCATGCAGGCTTGCAAAATTATTTTCTCCCTGTTTGCTTACTATGTAACGAATATGAAGTTTTAACTCGTTATTAAAATTACCTATAAACCCGAGTATAATATCCTCTGCACGTATGCCGAAAGGACAATGACTCATGACATACAGATCAAGCGTTGGTACCTGGCTTTTTTGTTTTGTGCATGATATAGCTGTTACGCAAAGTGCAATGCATACGAGCAACATGTTCCTTATAGTCTTATACATTTTCAGTTCTCCATCATATTTATTTTCTTTTCTCTCTTATAAATGGCGACTTCATAGTTTTGTACGTCGACCACGTAGTGATAATCATCAATGTAAATTTCGTACATTTCCGGTTCATAGTCCAGACTGTCCTTCTCGGTCTCGAATGCCTTTTCTTCAATAAGATAGTCCAGCAGTTTTCTTATTTCAACGAAACTTATATCTTCGTTTGATATTATATTGAATATTAAATTTTTGTGTACGATAGAGTATACGTCCATAATAATTCTTCTTGTAGAGGAGCATTTTAATGCTGTCAAGATAAAAACTATGTTCAATAGACCCAAAAAATGCATTTGAAAATAAGAGGATTTTTGTAATGAGCGATAAGTCTGCGTCGAATATTGGATCGCACGACCCATGCCCCGCATGGGTACCCAGAGCGAATGAAAAAGTTCCCTTATTGCATTTTTCGGGTAAATGATTGGTTGACTAAAAAAAATAAGATCCGATAAAATATTATTTGTGCTTGCAAAAAAGAATCTTATGATATAAGAGCTATATTTGATTCAGTGTCGCGTTCTTGAAATAAGAACCAATAAAAACGCGTATCAACTGTTCGTATGTTGGTGGTCCTATCGTCTAGAGGCCTAGGACGTTGCCCTCTCAAGGCAAAAACGAGAGTTCAAATCTCTCTAGGACCATTTTTATACAGCTCGGCAAACATGCATTTAGAAATATGTAAGGTTATTCATTTTCTTATAGTCCAGAAGTCATCTGATAGAGTCTGGAGATACTTGTAAGGCATTGTGAAATATCCATTCATACCCCAGTTGCTGCCCCAGGAATTCCTTACAAGGAACCTCTTTACCTTATCGTCATATCCGACTGACATGACTGCATGTCCGCCGAGCATCCTTTCAGATTTCTTCGGCATGTTTACAATCCCGGTCTTTGCGACTTGCTGTGTTTCAAAGCTCTCGTATACAGCAAAGCCGAAAACAAATGGAAATCCCTCTGCAAGACATGCCCTCATCTCATCAAGTGTCAGAATTCTGTGATAGGATACGATCCGGTGTTCCTTTCCATCTGTGTATGCCTTTTTATCAGGCTTTTCATCGAACCTATTTATATTATAAGGCCAGATAAGCTCGTCGCATGCTCCGTACTTTGCGCATACCTTGATCCCGTCTCTTATCATTGCACCGCTGTCCTCATTGACATGTCCTTCGAGTGCCCTTTCGTTATAGTATATGAAAAGCCTGCTCTTATCTTCGAACGACTGGGCGGAAAGACTTTCAAGAAACTCTATATTGCCTGCTATTGCATTGGCGGTACAGCTTCCAAGTTCCCCCTGATCCTCTACAGCGGAACAGTACTTTATAAGGTTAATTTTTGGCGGTAATTTTTTTGGTATACGAACTATCTTTGAATATAAAAAATCCCTCTGATCCGGTATATCCGGCCTCCAACCGAAATTCCTTTTGACCATAAACCCTCTCTTTTAGTTTTTATAATTTAAAAACGATATTAAACAATAATGTCAAGGGTATTTAAAAAAGTTGTGTTTTTCGAATTAAAAAGCAGGGCAAAGTTTTAACTGCATTTTAACCTTAATACCAAAGTTTAGGAATTTCTAACGGAGGTTGCTCCGCATCTTGATGTACTTTATTCTCTCCGTTACGGGCGGATGTGAGTAATAAAAGGCACTGTAAACGTGATGCGGATGAAGATTTGTAAGGTTATCCTTTGAAAGCTTTACAAGTGCACTGATCATGCTTGCAGGGTTACCTGTAAGGTCGCATGCGAAAGTGTCCGCTTCCTTTTCATGCCTTCTTGAAAACAGATTAAACGCAGGTGTGAATGGAAATGCCACGATTGTACCGAGTAAGAATAATATAACAATCTTTGCGTATGTACTGTTGACTGTGATACCGAACATGGCGAGCAATAGATTGCCCTGCATTAATTTAAACGATAGAAAGAGAACAGCCATAGAGATTATCTCCATAAGTATTAATTGTTTTAGAACATGTTTCTTCTTCCAATGTCCGAGTTCGTGTCCCAGTACAGCGAGTATTTCTCCGGTGTTCATAGAGTTAAGAAGTGTATCAAACAGGACAACCCTCTTTACCCTTCCGATACCGGTGAAATACGCATTTGTATGTTTTGTCCTTTTTGATGCATCCATCTTGAGTACCTTGCTGATCTTCACGCCGACTTTTTTTGTCATCTCATCTATCCCATTCGTAAGGTTTTCATCATCTACAGGAGAAAACTTGTTAAACAACGGCTCTATAACATAGGGAGAAATATACATCATAAAGATGCTGAATATAAAAAAGAAAAACCACACACATAACCACCAGTATAGTGGACTTTTTTCGATAAGCCATAAACCTATAGATATTATCATAGATAAAAGGATTGTCGATATCAATATGGATTTTATGAAATCATTCAACCATAATTTCGCCGTCATCGTATTGAATCCATATTTTTTTTCTATCCTGAATGTCTGGTAAATGTTGAAAGGAATTGTAAGGAGTGTGTCAGCATAAAACAGAAGCATAAAAAAGACGATGCCTGATATTATGAAGCTTAAATGCAGCGATACAATCCATGTATTATAAACATTCAGGATGCCCGCAAAGAAAAAAAGTATTATCAAGGCATTGTCGAACAGGGAGGAGAGGATGCCGAATCTTGTTGATTCGATTGTGTAGCTGTTTGACTTTTTCAGAATTTCTGCGTCTATACTGCCGGTAAATTCAGAAGGCACGATATTGCCGTATCTCTTGAGGTGTGAAAGTTTGAGGTATTCAAGCCAATATCCCGAGAGTGCCACGAGTATATACGCGATTAAAATATAAATTGTATAGGTATTCATAAAAGACGATTCTATCTTTCCGGTGCTTTGCAGCACCTGAAACCCACTTCATTGCTTGTCGAGTTTGGAAGCATGTTGTATCTGTAGGCGCATCTTGTTGCCCAATCAGGTTTAGAAAATGAACCGCCCTTTACAACCTTATCGGATGTATCCTGCGAAGAAAACACACTGTTTGTCCATTCCATTACATTCCCGCTCATATCGTACACGCCGTAGCCGCTTACACATGCCTTATAAGTGCCGGATGGTACTATAGCTCTTTTTGTTCCATCGCTGTTTTGAGTATTACACTTCGAGGCATCCCATACATTACTATAAGGATACTTCAGGTCCATAGGTCCCTTGCATGCCTTTTCCCATTGTTCCTCAGAACACAATTGTTTGCCTTCACCCTCACATAATTTTTTGGCTCTGTAAAAACTTATATTTGTCTGAGGAATAATGCCTTCCTCGTCCGGATACTCGTACTTGTCGATACAGAATGACCTTACATAAGTTCTTACATCGGTTTTCTCAGAAAAATCCCTGAGGGGATCCGATGGGCTGCTTCCCATTATGAAATAACCAGATGGTATATAGACCATGTCTGTAGGGCATTTCGGGGGCAGCGGTTTCGGTATCACAGCGATAACCTTTCTTTTGGGCTTCGGCTTTTCGGCCTGAGTTTTTATTTCTTGTTTTGGAGCAGCCTGTATTTCGACAGGTGGGACGGTTTTCACTGTGGTTTCTGTAACTTTATGTTCTGCGACTTGGATGGATTGCGTGAAGGTTTTACCGGTGGCTTTATATTTTGCAGGAATAATGCCAAAGATAGCGGTTTTGTAATTAAATGGCTTTAACAACAACCATCCGACAATTGCAGATGATACACTGACAATCAATATAATACCAATAATCAAGGATAGATGGGACTTTTTTCCCGCTTGAGATATATCTTTCAGGCGTGCAGATCTCGGTTGAGTATCTGTGTTTCTGTATGCCCCTTTTTTCTGAGAAGCCTTTTCCCCTTTATTGGATTCGTTTTCTGGAATAGGATGTTTCCCATGCGGAGGCTCCAGAGGTTTCGGTTTTTTAAATCCTGCGTTTTTAATCTCATCCGTAACGATCTCCAGATGTTTCGCAATGTCCTCTATGCCTGTTTTTTCGGGTTCTGGCTTTACCTCTTGGGCTTTTTCTGAAGCCGTTTCTTGGGTTTTCTCTTGTTGTTGTGGTACTTCTTGTTTTGGTTCTTCAAGTTCAGTGGGTTCATGGATTGATTCTTGATTTTCAGTTTCTCTTTTCCTATCTGCTAATTCTTCCCTTATCGGTTCCTCCGTGGGTTTTGAAATCGCAGGTTCTGCAGGAATAATCGGCTCTTCAGCAGAGGGTATATTTTTTATCTGTTGTTCAAGGATCGGCTGTTGTTCTTGTACAGGCGTTGTTATTTCTTCTGATGGTTTATCTTGTTCTGGCTGTTTTTTCTCGGTAGGTGTCGTTGTTAGTACCGGTGTTTCAGGTGCGGGTTCTGTTACCTCGATTATTTCCGGTGCAGTCTGCTCTGGTTTTTCCTCTCTTTCTACGGTTTTTGGTTCGTCTGTTGCGGGCTTTGATGTTGTACCTGCTTCTATATACATAAAAAGATCTTCATCTATCTCCGTTTGTAATTTACCGGCCTGTTCTGTTTCGGTTGGTTGTTTCGTTATCCATGGCTTTTCTTCGAATTCAATTACTTTTTGAGCAAAACTTTCGAGTAAATTTTTGTAAAATTCAAATACGTATTGGGTTCTCTGTTCTGGATCCTGATGGAGTGCCTTGAGAATAACATCGTCAACAGCTTGCGGAAGCTCACCGTTGTAATGCGTAGGTGGATTTACAACACCTCCTGGTATTATTCCGGTCAACATCTCATACACTATGACCCCGAGTGAATATATATCACTCGATTTAGACAGGGTGCCTCCTATGACAACTTCCGGAGCTATATACTTGTAAGCGTCACCTAAATCTTGTTGAATAGAGGTAAAATCGAGAGGTGCAAATGAATCTGTTATGCCGAATTCCGTAATCTTAAGACCGTTTGGCAATATAAATATATTTTCAGGCTTTAAATCTCCGTGAACAATCCCGTTGTTATGTGCTGTTATCAGTGCCTTGCATATCTGGGTTATTATGGATTCGAGTTCCTCACCTTTAAAAAATTGTTTCATCCCCTTTCTTACGTCCAGCAGTTTTCTCAGGGTTAGTCCTTCGATGTATTCGGACACAAAATAGATTGCTCCACTGTCCTCTCCATAATCATAAATAGTCGCGATCTCATTCTGATTGAGTTTAATTATTTCTTTTATAATATCGAAAAAATGCGTCCTTGATTCATCCGAGGTTATAAGCGAATATTGTATCTGTTTAAGTACGAAGTTTTTTTTCTTTTCTTTGTCTCTTACCTTATACGTGAATCCTGTGCCTTTCTTGCCAAGGAGTGCTCTTACTTCATAGCGATCTTTTATGATATCACCTATCTGATACTCCTTCTGTTTGATCTGTGTACTTTCAGGATTCCTGCCTCCGTTGTTCTGCTTTTTTGCTTTTGGCATAAGGATTTGTCCGCAATTCGGACACACCTCTGTTCCTGCCGGTACTTCTGTAAGGCATTTAAAACATTTCACGTATGTGCCTCCTTAGTGCACTAATTTAACGTGTATTCAATAACACAACTATAGAGATAATCAAGAAACATGTGGGACTGGGTAATGAGTTAGGAGAGCCGGGAAGTAATAGTTGGATTTGACGGTTGGGAATTTTAACATTGAAACTTATAGTAAACCAAATTGTTGCTTCTGTATACGTATCTGTGGTTTCTTATTATACATGAATGCAATAGAGGTAACAGAGCTTTATAAAACGTACGATGGTATCCAAGCAGTCAACGGCATTTCGTTCGAGATCGGATACGGCGAGTTGTTCGGATTCCTTGGACCAAATGGTGCTGGTAAGACGACCACGATAAGCATACTTTGCACGTTACTCAAGCCTACGTCAGGTCATGCATATATTGCTGGTTTCGACGTAAGCAAGGAGTCGGATAAGATCAGGGAACACATTGGACTTGTTTTCCAGGAAACAACACTTGACAACGAGCTTACGACATTCGAGAACCTTTTGTTTCATGCCTATCTGTATGGTATGGGAAGGCGTGAGGCTGTCAAGAGGATAGGAGAGCTTCTCTCTATGATAGGATTGGAGAATAAGAAGAACGAGCTTGTAAAACATCTGTCAGGAGGTATGAAGCGCAGGCTCGAACTCATACGCGGGTTGCTCCACAGGCCCAGGGTTCTGTTCCTGGATGAACCGACGATTGGACTCGATCCTCAGACGCGGGCGAATGTGTGGAGCTTTATAAAGGAAATGAAGAAAGTGGAAGGAACGACAATATTCGTCACAACCCATTATATAGAAGAGGCATCGGATTTCGACAGGATTGCTATTATAGATCACGGCAGGATTGTTGCTGTCGGTAACCCCCAGAAGTTGATCAATGAAATGGGCAAGGCAACGGTTACTTTTGGGGCTACGGATAATGCGACAGTACAGACCCTGCTTCAACGCGGCATGAGCGAACTGGGCAGCGGTGAGTATCAGATTAAAACAGAAGACCCTGATTTATTTTTAAGACAGATGTTTAATCTTTCAGGTCTTAAAATAAATGACTTTAAAATAAAAAAACCTGTTCTCGAAGAGCTCTATATTTCGCTTACGGGTACTGAGATACGCGACGAATATGTCGATCGGTCTACCACGATAAGGGGGCATAACAGATGAGAAAAATTTTTCTTCCTATTTACGTTATAACACTGCGGGATCTCAAAAAGTTTTTCAGACAAAAATCCAGATTAATCGGCATGATTGCAAGGCCCCTGACGTGGCTTTTCCTTATAGGTACAGGATTGAATCAGGTTATAAAGGGCGGACTCGGTGTAAGTTATATACAGTTTATACTACCAGGCATACTCGGCATGACAATCCTTTTCAGTGCGATGTTTTCGTCTATATCCATAGTATGGGATAGGGAGTTTGGTTTCATGAAGGAAATACTCGTAACACCAGTTTCAAGACTCTCTGTCGCATTCGGTAAGATAGTAAGCGGCATGCTTGTATCCACTATCCAGGGTATTATCATCATGGCCGCAGCCCCATTCATAGGCATAAGGTTTACCGTATATGAAGCCCTTCTTTTGATAGTTTTTGTTATGGTCGTTTCGATGTGTATAGCTGCGATAGGCGTTTTTATTGCATCGATGATAAAGTCTTTTGAAAGCTTCAATATCATTATGAATTTTATTGTAATGCCTATGTTCTTCCTGAGCGGTGCAATGTATCCTATAAGTGTATTACCAAAGTTTATGCGTTACTTGATGTATTTGAATCCTCTCAGCTATGGAATCGACAGCTTCAAGCACGTCATGTTCGTCGAGTTTGCGCATTTTCATTCGGATTTTTCCATGCTTTCCGATGTAGTATTCATGGTTATCTTTACACTTGGCAGCACAATCCTTGCTGCTCTTGCATTCGACAGACAACAGAAGGAATGATGGTCCAGGAAATCTATACGACCTTCAAAAAAAACCAATAAACAACGGCATTAATAATTGTCAAAGGAATGCCTGCCTTTGCAAATTCAAGTAATGTCAATGTCTCTTTGGATTTCTTTTCGGCATTCTGTATGATTATAATGTTGCTTGCAGCGCCAAGGATGAGCAGGTTGCCTGCTATGGTGCTTCCCGCAGCAAGGGCTGTCAATGCCTTTGATGAAGCGCCTGCATGCATAAGTACAGGGAGGTAAAGGGCTACCATCGGCACATTAGAAATAAGCTGGCTCAGTGTAATACTGATCCCCAATACGGAATGAATGGATACTATGGCGCTGGAATCCTTGTCAACGTAGCTCTGGAAGAAACCGGTTAACCATACGCTCTTCATAAGGACGAACATCGCAGCAAAAAATATAAGTGTATGCCAATCGACATTTTTTATTATTTTGAATCTTTTATCGCTAAATATGAGTATGGGCAATGAGCCTATCAGTGCAATGTAGGTTAGGTTAAAATCAAATCCCGGTTGCAGTAATGATATGATTATAGTCAATCCGACTAAAACGATGACTACGATAAGTGAATATTTCGAAAGTATTGCAAGCTTCTTATCCTTTATCGGCTCATATACGTGCGTTAACCTGTTACTGTGAAACTCGTCCCGGTAAAGTATCTTAAGTATCAAATAAGCGGCAAATATATTGATTATCGTAGGCAGAAAAAGGTATTTAAGGAAGGTTATAAAAGGGTTCGCAAGATTGCCGTTTATGGATATGAGAAGGTTCTGCGGATTTCCGATCGGACTCATAACGCTGCCTGTTGTTATTGCAAAGGCGAGCGTAAGCAAGAGCACCTTTGGATTTATACTGTGTTTTTTTGCAAGCAGGAGCATCAATGGAGTTCCTATGATGGCAAGGGTGTCATTCATTAAAAATGCCGAGGTGAATCCCATAAAAAACAATATTTTAAGGACAAGGGTATCCACGGATTGTGCATTTTTAAATAACGTGTAAGAAAGATGAGAGATGAAGCCGCTCTCTTCGAGTGAAACCCCTATTACAAACATGCCGAATAAGAACAACAAAACATTAACATCTATGGCCTTCAATGCCGTTGCAGGAGGTATACTTCTTGCAAGGAGGACAGCTATAGCACCGAGGAGCATAATCTGCCATATTTCAAACCTTATATTGCCTATCTGTCTTATAGCGATCAGTATGAATACTGCGGCTAAAACAACTATGGGGACAGATACATGTAACATTGTTTTGTTTAGATATTTTTTGGTTCAATATGTGGTAGTGCTACATATCTTCTCAATGATGCGGAAATTTTACGGCTGTGTTTTATGGCATCGAGCGTAAACAGCTTTGCCTTTTTTACCGCATCGAGCTTATTATGCCCCTTTATAAGGTATGCGGTTATTGCTGAAGACATGATGCAGCCGGTTCCATGAACATCCTTGTTCAAAGCCTTTGCCTCAAGGAATACATATTGTTTGTGATCCATATAGAGATCAAGCCCTTTTTGAACGAAATGCCCGCCTTTTATAACGACTGCCATAGCACCCTTGTCTATGAAATATTTTGCAGAACGAAGCATGTCGTCTTTATCTTCTATTTCTATGCCTGATATTACGGATGCCTCTGTAATATTAGGTGTTACGATTGTACAAAACGGAAGTAATGAGTTTATAGTGTTTTTTGCATTGCCTTTTAAGAGAGGAGTCCCGCTTGACGACAACAGTATTGGATCGAGTATGACATTCTTTAAGCTGTACTGTTGAAGAATATCCTTTATTAGTTTTGCCGTTTTGATGTGATACAACATGCCAATCTTGACACCGTTTACGTAGCTGTGCTCGAGTAAAATTTTCAACTGTCCCATGAAAACGGATGGGTTTACAGCGGTTATGCGGTTTACGGCGTCGGTATTTTCTTCGACGATTGCCGTAGGAACTGCATACGCGTAGATCCCGATGGTTGAAAATACCTTCGTGTCCATAAGAAGTCCGGCACCTGCGGAGGGGTCGAACCCGGCTACTATTAACCCTTTTTTAATCATTGTCTTTTTATGTCCAGTTTTGTCATTTTTGCTTTCAATGTGTTCCTGTTGATGCCGAGCAGTAAGGATGCCTTTATCTGATTGTTGTTTGAAATCTGAAGAGCGGTTTCTATAAAAGACTTTTCTATGATAGGCATTACGATCGAGTAAAGGTTTACTATGTGTTTGTGGGTGTGTTTAGAAAATAATATGGATAGTTTTTTCTTTATTAATTCATCGAGACCGAGATTCTCTATATCCACATCTGATACCTCATTGTCCTTATCATTATTGTTTACCCCATTTGCATTGTGATTCTGATTTATTTCTTTATAAAGTTTTACGACGTAGAGCGATCTTTTTAAGGAAGCATCTGCTGCAACAGGATTGAGGGGTTTCTGCAGTACATCGAATATGCCGTTATTTATGAGTTTTGTATAAAGGACGCCTTTGTTTCTCGGTATAATTCCTATGACGATCGTATCATTTTTTATTTTTAATATTCTGTCTATGGTTTCTGTCAAGTCTATGTTAAGACCTGTTATGTCCATGAAGATTAATCTGTAAGCCTTTTTATGGAGGAGCTCAAAAACTAATTCCAATGTTTTTACAACGCGTGCATTTAAACCATTTTTCTTTATCACCTTCAATAGTATTGCCGGGGGATCGTTATTGGAAAATATCAGTGCCTTTGTTCTATACATTGTCTGCCCCAGTGAAACTGCCAAAATAGGTGTTTATTAGGTTTATAAGCGGTTCAAGCCTTTCGATTGTAACCGCCTTAGCCCTGAAATCAGCGATGTATCTTGCACCGGTCAAAGGAGAAACCGGACCGCCTTTGGAGTAATGTACAAGATGTTTGCGGAAAAGTTTAATGCCTTTGATTTCACCATAGAACTCATTCATCATAGATACATGCCATATCATAATATTTTTGATAGTTGAAAGTGATGGTAAAGAATATGTATTTTCTTTCATGTAGTCAACGAGCATTTGGAATATCCATGGATTGCCAAGAGCGCCCCTGCCTATCATTACACCGGCACACCCGGATGTTTCTATCATGTATTTTACATCGTGGGGGCTGAGTATATCGCCGTTACCTATTACCGGTATTTTTGATATCCTTGCCGCTTCTATGAGGCTTTGCATGTCGATACCTTTTTTAAACCCCTGGGTTTTTGTTCTGAGATGTATTGCTATTGCATCAATGCCGTGTTCGTTGGCAATGTCTACGATCTGCAGTATGTTCTTCGATCCCTCGTCCCATCCTATCCTCGTTTTTATAGTGAATGGAATATTTATTGCCTTTCTCATTTCGATAATGATTTCTCTTATTGAATCCGGTTTTTTTAACAGTGCAGCACCAGAGCCGTTTGCTACAACGTTGCGAGCAGGACATCCAAGGTTAAGGTCTATTATATCGGCCCCTCCGGCTATTGCTGTTTGTGATGCCTTTACAAGCGTATCTATATTGTTGCCGAGCAGTTGAACTGCGATCGGTTTTTCTTCTGGAGTATGCGTCATAAGCATGAGCGTTTTTTTATTGTTTCGGACGAGAGCCTCTGCGCTTACCAATTCCGTATAAACAAGGCCAGCACCCATGTTCATAACAATCCTTCTAAACGGACTGTCCGTGTATCCTGCGATGGGTGCCATTATGTATGGATATTTTAATTGTAAATTACCTATTCTCAACATAAAGATGTTGGCGATCATATTTATAAAAGATAAAATTGACAATAAATAATTTCGTAGGGGTACTTTACAGGACACCCATCAATGACAATCAAACAAATAGTTCTTGACAAAGGCATTGATTTTAGATTACACAGAAGAAAAAAAGGAGGTAGTTTATGAATGTAAGAAAAAGGGTACTATCAATGACCATAGTTATTGCATCTTTGATAGGGATGTTGCTTGTAGCTTCATCAACCTTTGCTGATTCATCCGCGGGATCTCTTCTTAGTGCGTCGAGTTTTAAGTTTGACGGGTATTACATGGTAAGACAGATATATCTCTATAACTTACCGCAAACCACGTGGAATAATGTGACTCTGCCGAATCCACTGACTGGGCAGCCTGCCCCTAACTCTGTTAATATACCTAATACTAGTTATAACAGCGCTCAGAGAAACACATCGTATTTTTATCAAAGGTTTAGATTTGAGCCTCAATTAAATATCAACGAAGATATCGTTATTAAATCACAGATCGATATGTTGGATGACGTATTTTGGGGAGACAATGTAGACGGTGGCAATGCTACACAAAACGGCAATCCATCTAACAATTCGGCATATTATCCTTATGGTTCTACAAATGCGGATGGATCGCTTACGAATATAGACGTAAAGAGGGTATGGCTTGAGTACACCTCCCCGTTTGGAAAGTTTTCAATAGGTCGTATGCCGTATGGCTTTGGTCTTGGTGTTCTGTATAATAATGGTGATGGGTTTAAGAATGAATGGGGTGATGCCTACTACGGCAACACAGCGGATCAGATACAGTTTGCCACAATGCCTATGGGTATGGATAAACCATTGCTTTTAGTGCTTGATTACGCAAAAATGAAAGCAAACTCTCCTTATAGTCCTTATGATGACGATGATTGGTATACCGTTATACCAGGGTATATGACACAAAACCTTAGTGCTATGTTGATGTTGCAGCACCAGGAACAGAATGTGTTTAAGAAGAATATTAATCTTGCGGAGCTTTATGTTAATGCAACGCCTATTAAAAACCTCAATATATTACTTGATTATTTCTACATAAGCGGACATGTGGACCCATTTGAAGCAGGTACTACGGCTGCAACTGTTTTAGCAGGAGTAATGGGGACAGACCAACTTTCAGTTATAGATGCACAGGGTGGTGTATTACGAGGCACTTACAAGATGAGTCCATTGGAGTATGTATTGGAGATTGGTTTTTCACCTGCTAACGGACACTCATCAAGCAGTATAGAAACATACCCGTTCAGCAATGATTATAACTCAAGCTTGATACTATTCAATAACACAGGGCTTGGAGCACCAAACACGTTTGTGAATCCAACAATGACACAGTTAAATGAGGTGGGTTCATATAATGCAAATTATACTGCTATTGCACCAGTATCTTCGGTAAAGGATGACTTTATCTATATAGCACCAATGGTAAAGTTCATACCTGCTGACTTCCTCCATGTAAAACTTCAATACACGTATGCCGAAGCAAATGATTTTGTAAATTACGCAGGTGGTACTAAGGTTTCGAGGAGCCTCGGAAACGAAATAGACCTTGGCGCAGACACAACATTGTCAAACAACTTTATCTTTGGTTTCCAGACAGGGTACTTTCTGCCCGGTGATGTATTTAAGAATGCAAACAATTACGCACCGAATATCTTTGCATTCGAGACAAGATTCACGGTACTATTCTAAGTACAGTTAAAAAAGATAGCATTCAAAGGCGTCCCTCATTCTGCGGGACGCCTTTTTTATTTCACTTTCCCCAGTATTTCTGTTAATAGAAAAGTATGGGCGTTTATTTGTCTATAGTAATACCGGTATTTAATGAGGCTGATTCGATCGATCAGCTATACTCCGAATTGAAGGATGTTATCGCACAGCAGCATTACGATGTGGAGATCATATTCATTAATGACGGAAGTCAGGATCGAAGCATAGAAAAACTAAGGGCCATAGCTTCATCGGACAAAAGCGTTAAGGTTATAAGCTTTAAACGGAATTATGGCCAGACTCCAGCCCTTTCTGCTGGTTTTAAGCATGCAAGCGGGCAGATCATAGTTACCATGGATGGCGATCTGCAAAACGATCCGCGTGACATACCTCAAATGGTTTCCAAGATAGAAGAAGGTTATGAGCTTGTAAGCGGATGGAGGAAGCCGAGGAGAGACAATTTTCTAAGGAGAATATTACCGTCCATTATCGCAAATTATCTTATAGGGCTGGTTACTGGTGTAAAACTGCATGATTTTGGCTGTACCATGAAGGCGTACAGAGCGGATGTCATAAAAGGTATCAAATTATACGGAGAGATGCACAGGTTTATTCCTGTTTATGCTGCATGGACAGGTGCAAGCATTACAGAGATGAAAACACATCACAGACAGAGGCTTTATGGTAAGTCCCATTACGGCTTTATAAGAACCATAAAGGTGGTGCTTGATCTGCTTACAGTAAAATTTCTCGGTGATTTTTCCACGCGTCCCATACATCTATTCGGTGGAAGCGGATTTTTTTTTATGACTGCAGGCTCGTTGATAGGCATATACGTGCTCTATGAAAAGTTTTATATGCATATCTTTGCTTACAGAAACCCATTTCTGCTGCTTGCCGTGTTCTTATTCCTGATAGGGTTTGAGCTTGTACTTATAGGTTTGATTGCAGAGCTCATCATAAGGCTTTATCACGAGTCCGTCAGCAATCCTGTCTATACGATAAAAGAGAAGATAAATCTTTGATATATGTGCGGGATATGCGGCATATACAGGCATGCACGGAAAGATGAGCTTTTAGCCTGTACGCATACAATGCTTGATGCTCTGCATTATCGCGGGCCGGATCAGCGGGGCTTACAGATTTTCGATCAGTGTGCAATTGGTGCAAACAGACTTTCCATCATCGATATAGAAAAAGGCGATCAGCCCATTCACAACGAAGATGCCTCTGTATGGATAGTGTATAATGGAGAGGTGTATAACTTCAAAGAACTCAGAAAGACCCTTATAATGCATGGTCATATCTTTTATACCGATACGGATACCGAGGTTATTGTTCATCTTTACGAGCAGGAAGGGATAGAGGGCTTTGATAAGCTGAACGGCATGTTTGCATTCGCTCTCTATGATCAGAGACAACAGAGACTCATCCTTGTCAGAGATAGGATCGGCATAAAGCCCCTCTACTACAGTCTGTCCGATGGTATTGCGTTTGCATCTGAAATGAAGGCACTGATCGCATTGAATGATAGCAGATATCATCTCAATCTATTTGGCGTTGCCCAGTATCTTACCCATGATTATACACCTGCTCCTGACACCGTTGTAGACGGTATCCTCAAGCTTATGCCCGGCACGTGCCTTATCAGGGAGCAGGATAATATTTATGAAAATACGTTCGCAAAGTCTTCGTTGCGTGCTGATGATAGGATCAAAGATGAAACCGAACTTGAATCCGAGCTGGATGGGCTTTTATTCGACAGTATAAAAGACCAGATGGTCGCTGATGTTCCTGTCGGTATATTCCTGTCAGGGGGTATAGATTCTTCTACCATCGCCTACTTTGCATCGAAGCTTGATTCTGATATCAAAAGTTTTTCCGTATCATTTGATGAGCCGTCGTTTAATGAAGGCCGCTATGCTGTGCTCGTGAGCAAGAGTCTTGGTTTAAGGCATTATTCAAGCGTGTTTACGTTTGATGTGTTTACAAAATTATTCCAAACGCTCACTGATTTTATGGATGAGCCTGTTGCAGACCCATCACTTCTGCCGACGTATTTTTTGAGTAAGTTAGCCGCAGAGCAAGTAAAGGTCGTGCTTTCAGGTGAGGGCGGTGATGAGATGTTTGCAGGCTATCCAACCTATATGGCCCACAGGTTTGCATCTGCTTACAATGTGCTCCCCGCTTTTATGAGAGGGGATATCATAGAGCCACTGATTGGTATGCTGCCTGTTTCATCAAAAAACTTCTCTTTTGATTTTATAGCAAAAAGGTTTATAAGCGCGGCCTCAATGCCTGTTCATAAAAGACATATACAATGGATGGCGGGTTTTTCGGATACGGAGTTAAACCTGCTGTTCAAAGACGGGTTGTTTGACCATGTTCGGGACATTTATAAGCATGCCGAAACAATATCGGAGAAAGCTCATGAGCTATCCGACCCCGAGATTGCAAATATGCTTGATATACGTATGTACCTGCCGGATGACCTGCTCGTAAAGATAGACCGGACGACCATGTTTGCGTCCATTGAATCGCGTGTTCCTTTGCTCGATAATAGGCTTTTAGAATTCAGCAGACTGCTGCCATTTGATTATAAGATAAAAGGTCTTAAACAAAAATATATACTGAAGAGGCTTATGAAGGATAAACTGCCGTACGCTATCATAAACAGGAAGAAAAAAGGCTTTGGCATACCCCTTACAAAATGGCTGCAGCATGATTTCAGGCATGAGGCAGAATCTCTCCTGTCAAAGGACTCAATTGATAGCCTGGGTTTGTTCAATGTTCCTTATATAGACCGGCTCTTGAAAGAACACGTATCAAGGTCTTACGATCACAGGAAGAAACTCTGGCCTATCATAGTCCTTATGCAATGGCTACAAAGATATAAGATCAAGTTACCATAAAATATAATTATTGACTGTTATAAAAATTATGAATAATATGATCCTATGCGAATAAATGAGTTTCGTGTAAACAAGCAGACCGGTAGCTCAAAATTATCGGCATTTATATGGCTTATCGTTCTCGCAGTGATTGTTTATGTGATCATAAAGATTGCTCCTGTGTATATCCGCAATTATCAGATACAAAACCTGTTCGAGGTCAATGCAAACCGTATTGAAACAACACCCATAAGCGACATTAAAGCAGATATAGCGGGAAAGCTTGCTAATCTGAATGCGCCGATTACTATAAACGATGTGGACATGAATCAGACAAGCCCTACGAGTTTGAAGATTTCAGCGGAGTATTCCGTTACTGTGAAATTTATTGACGATTATAAAATAACATTTAAATTTAAACCAAAAGCTACAACAGATGTACAATAAACATAATTCCTTTAAGTTAATCCTGAGAGGTTAACAAGGATGAGCTGGATAGAAAGGGCAATTTTAAAACAGCCTTCCTTTGCAAAGGAAGGCTGTTTTTTGTGTAGAAAGAGAGAAACATGGTGAAAAACACTATAATGGACGCAACTGGAATAGAAAGGGCGTTGAAGCGTATCGCACATGAAATAATAGAGAAGCATACGGCGGTCCCTGTAAACCTCATCGGCATAAGGACAGCCGGCGTTTTTATAGCATCGAGGCTTGCGGAGTATATTAAGCTGTACGGTCAGATTCCCGTTCAAACCGGTATACTGGATATTACTCTGTACAGGGATGATGTTGCAATGGGCACTGGCAGGGCTATTGTAAAGGCAACAGAGATAAACTTTCCTGTCGACAATGCGTTTGTAATACTGGTTGACGATGTACTTTTTACAGGCCGCACCATAAGGGCTGCAATGGATGCTGTTGTGGACCTCGGAAGACCTAAGGTTATTCAGCTTGCAGTGCTTATTGATCGGGGTCATAGAGAGCTTCCAATCAAAGCGGATTATACAGGTAAGAATATTCCTACAGCAGATGATGATGAAATAAAGGTCGTATTGACGGAGAGCGGCAGCAGTGGGGACGCAGTATATTTAATAAAGAAAGGAGATTAAGCATGTTGTCAGGCAAAGGTATTATCGGATTAAAATATCTGAATAAGGACGATATAGAACAGATCGTCGAGACAGCTTTTTCCATGAGGGATATATCAAAAAGAAGCGTTAAAAAGGTACCGACGCTGCGTGGCAAAACAGTCGTAAACCTGTTCTTTGAGTCGAGTACGAGAACAAAAACATCCTTTGAAATAGCCGCAAAAAGGCTGTCAGCCGATGTGGTGAATTTCTCTTATACTTCGAGCAGCATATCGAAGGGTGAAACCACCTTAGATACCGCGAAAAACATAGAGGCCATGAACCCCGATGTTTTTATTATACGGCATGCATCCTCAGGCATAATGGAGCTGCTTTCACGTCATCTTAAAACGCCCATAATAAGCGCGGGTGACGGTACAAATGAGCATCCTACGCAAGGATTGCTCGATATCATGACCATAAGGGATGAAAAAAAACATATAGATGGATTGAAAATCGTCATTGCCGGGGACATTTATCATTCAAGGGTTGCACGTTCAGACATCTACGGTATGGACAAACTCGGTGCAAAGGTATATTTCTTTTCCCCTCCGACGCTTATCACAGAAGATTACGCAAGCCTTGGTGCACGTGTAACGTATGATGCGAAAGAGGCATTTACGGATGCGGATGTCATAATCATGTTAAGGATTCAGCTTGAAAGGCAGACAACAGGGCTTTTTCCATCCACAAGAGAATATTCAAGGGTTTTCGGCTTAAATGAGCAACGGTTGAAGCTTGCAAAACCAGATGTTATAGTAATGCATCCAGGCCCTATAAACAGGGGACTCGAACTTTCGAGCAGCGTAGCGGACAGTAAAGAACATTCAAGGGTACTGAGACAGGTTGAAAACGGTGTATCAATAAGGATGTCAGCCATATACCATACAATAGGAGATGGACATGAATATACTGATAATTAATGGATTATTGATCGATCCATCACAAAACATAGAGCAGATCGGTTCATTGCTCATAGAGGATGATATTATAAAAGGTATTGTTGATCCGAAGTCTTATACAATAAAAGGCGATACAGCCTTTGCAAAAGGTCAGCAAGATAAGGTTTTTACAGTTATAGACGCATCGGGTAAATGGGTTGTCCCGGGCCTTATAGATATGCACGTGCATTTAAGGGACCCTGGATATGAATATAAAGAAGATATTATAACGGGTACAATGGCCGCAATGACGGGAGGTTTTACGTCTGTTTGTGCCATGCCGAACACACGTCCTGTGAACGATAATAAGACCGTAACACGCTATATGATATCAAAGGCACATGACGCGGGCTACACCCATCTTTTCCCGATAGCCTCTGTTTCCAAGGGAAGTGAGGGCGCGGAGTTATCTGAAATCTATGATCTTGTCGATGCTGGAGCCGTTGCAATATCGGACGACGGCATGCCTGTTGCAAGTGCCGGGCTTTTACGTAAGGCATTGCTGTACATAAAGCCTCTTGGTATACCTCTTATAGATCATCCGGAAGAACTATCATTGAGTAAAACAGGTTATATGAATGAGGGTGTTGCTTCGGTAAAACTCGGACTCAACGGCATACCGCAGACTGCGGAAAGTGTGGCAGTCGCAAGGGATATTATGATTGCGGCTGAAACAGGCGCAAAACTCCATCTTGCGCACGTCAGCACAAGGTATTCGATCGAGCTTCTCAGATGGGCAAAGAAGATGGGAATACCGGTAACATGTGAGGTTACAACGCATCACTTTTCACTGAACGAAGATGCGGTTGACGGTTATAATACAAACGCAAAGGTGAATCCTCCTCTCAGGTCGGAGCGCGACAGACAGGTTGTGCTTGAGGCTATAGCGGATGGGACGATAGACTGTATTGTAACAGACCATGCACCTCATGGGCATGATGAAAAAGAGATAGAATTTGATAAGGCATTGAACGGCATATCTGGTCTTGAAACTTCAGTCGGACTTTCTCTGAAACTTGTCCATGATAAAATAATAAATAAGAAGCATTTTGTACAGCTTATGTCTTATGCCCCGTCGACCATATTAAATCTTAAAAACAAAGGCACGTTGAAAGCAGGGGCGGATGCGGACGTTACCATTATAGATCCGGATAAAAAATGGGTGGTGGATAAAAATAAATTTGTGTCAAAAGGCAAGAATACGCCATTTCACGGCATGGAATTAAAAGGCAAGGCTTTGATGACCATAGCAGGGGGTAAAATACATGGCGATACTCGTTCTTGAGGACGGGACCGTATTTAAGGGTAAATCTTTCGGATACAGGGGTGTTGCAGCCGGAGAGGTGGTTTTTAATACCTCGATGACAGGATATCAGGAAGAACTTACGGATCCGTCATACTACGGCCAGATACTTGTTTCTACCTATACACAGATCGGGAATGTGGGTACAAATCCTCAGGACTACGAGTCCGACAGACCTTATTTAAGCGGATTCATTATAAAAGAATACATGGAGCGTCCATCTAATTTCAGATCTACAGAAACACTCGACAGCTTTATGATGAGACATCATCTGGTCGGCATGCACGGTATTGACACACGTATGCTTGTCAGGAGAATAAGGATAAAGGGTGCAATGATGGGCATTATGTCATCTTTTGATGAGAGTGAAGACGAGCTCAAAAAAGAGCTGAAAAAACAGCCCCCTCTTATCGGCAGGGACATCGTTACCGAAATAACGACGAAGCAGCCTTACGATTCCAAAGAATCCTTGTGGTCGCTTAAAGATGGTTATGCAGAGGATTATAAGAAGGATTATCCTATGGTTGCTGTATACGATTTTGGTGTAAAAAAGAACATCCTCAGGGCGCTTGTCTCGGCAGGACTCAGGGTGAGGGTTTTCCCATGCACAACGCCTGTTGATGAATTGCTGAAGGACGAATACAAAGGTGTCGTACTTTCAAACGGACCCGGGGATCCTGCAGCTCTTTCTTATATTATAGATAACACCAAAGAGCTTATAAAGGGCAACAAACCCATACTCGGCATTTGCCTTGGACATCAGATACTCGGCCTTGCACTTGGAGGCAATGCCATGAAACTGAAGTTCGGGCATCACGGAGCAAATCAGTCTGTTCTCAATATGAAAACAAAAGGTATCGAGATTACCGTTCAGAACCATGGATTTGCGATAGAGCCGGAGTCCATAACCAAAAGTGTAGATATAACCCATATCAACCTGAACGATCGAACACTCGAAGGTTTTGTTCATAAAAACAAGCCAATCCTCTCTACGCAGCATCATCCTGAAGCATCACCTGGCCCGAGAGATGCCGGTTATATATTTAAGGAGTTTTCAAAACTTGTTTATGATAGAAAATAGCAAAACAATCAGACAGGGTTTATCTCGCATGCATGAGTATACATCGGAAAAGTTCAAACAGGGGCTGCTGGAAGCACGAAAAGAGTTCGATCTCTTGATTCCTGTTCCGCCTGTGGATGATGAAGAGATGCGGAGCAGGCTTATAATGTTCGGCCATTGGTTTCTCATGGACAGGATCGTTGAATCGGGTAGGACTCCGGCAGACATATTCTTTCAAGACAATCTTTTAAACCTATCATATCAGGAAGAGGCATTATACAGGGCTCTGCGCATCAGCAGAATAGGTATATACAGCGTTAAAGAGAAGCACGATGACCATATAGCAGAGGATATAGCCACAGGCGAAAGATTTGAATTCCAAATGGATCAAGATATTAAGCTTCATTCAAGCGGTGAGATTATGACAATGCGGTTTATAACCATGAGTCAAGATACATTTTTGCTGGCTTCTTATGCTACGCACCATTACAGCACAAAGGAATTCATACATACACGGCTTTGTACATTAGATCTGTTTGATAGAATAGCATTTTCCAGAAAGGTGTTTGAGCTTACTGCATTAAGTATAAAAAGCAGGAAGTATACATGGCTTGAACCAATTAAGATTTACACAGGTGAGGTAAGGCTATGAAAATATTGTACTTAAGACAGAGCGACAATAATTACAACCCCGTATCTCAGTACAGTATAAACTCCTCCGTCAGGAATTCTGCTCTTCCTGCGTCATTCCTGCGAAAGCAGGAATCCAGTTCTTCATACGCCATTGGCTCAGAAGTAGGGGAACGGTTTTTAAATAGATCCTCTCTGGATTTCCGTTTGCACGGGAATGACAAAAAGGAAATAGAGCATTATCCCTCGTATCTGAATTTACTAAAAAGTGGTGAACTACAGAAACGCTTCGAAACATCGAAGAAGTATCTTTTCCCGTGCACGGTATGCCCGAGAAACTGCCGTGCAAACAGGCTTGATAACCAGAAGGGTATTTGTCTTGCAGGGAGGGATGTAAAGGTTTCAAGCTATAATTTGCATTACGGTGAAGAACCTCCGATATCAAATACCAGAGGATCAGGTACCATATTTTTTACAGGATGCAGCTTGAAGTGCAAGTTCTGCCAGAACTATCCGATAAGTCAGCTCAATCATGGCAATGAGTATTCAGTTGAACAGCTTGCGGACATGATGATCGAGCTTCAAACGCTTGGGGCGCATAATGTTAACCTTGTTACACCGACACATTTCGTACCTCATATTATCGGGGCTGTTTACATTGCAGCACAAAAAGGGTTGAGAATACCGCTTGTTTATAATACGAGCGGATATGATTCAATCGATATGCTCAGACTGCTCGATGGCATTATTGATATCTATCTGCCGGATATAAAGTATGCATCGGATGAGTACGCATTCAATTACTCAACGGTAAGAGATTACAGAGCGGTCAATCGGCAGGCCCTTATCGAGATGCACAGGCAGGTTGGTGAACTCGTGATTGACGATAACGGCATTGCAGTAAAAGGAATGATTGTCAGACACCTTATACTGCCAGGGGACATTGCCGGGACGTGTGCATCAATGGAGTTCATAGCAGAACAGTTGTCAAGGGATACATACATAAGCCTTATGAATCAATATTTTCCGGCAAACAATGCTTATAAGTTCAGGAAACTGTCGCGGCGCATAACGAAGGCAGAATACACCCACGCAATAAAATGTCTCGAAAAGAATGGATTGGAAAACGGATGGATTCAGGAATGGGGGAAGGTCAGATGAATGCCAACGTGCCTGTAAATAATAGAGAAATTTCTAACCTACCTAAGATTTCATCACTTTTACTGCAAGATGGTTATGAGTTATTGCCTAACACTTCAGAACTTTTTGAATTAGAATTTGCATTTTATGAACAGAGAATGCTAAGCAAGGATGAGATTGTTAAAAGAGGAGCATTCTTTAAAAATGTTGATGGAACGCCAACGTATCATTTTGTTATTTGTTCTTACAATAATCCTCTTACTTGGCAGGGAAGATCGGAAATAACCAAGGCGTATTTTAAAGAAGGCAATTTTTCAACGGGGTATGCAACACATGGACTATTCCCCTATAGAGGGAAATTTCATCCACAACTTATTAAAGGGCTGTTAAATATATTGGGAATTCAGGCGGGAGAAACTGTTCTTGATCCCATGTGTGGAAGCGGCACCTTGAATGTAGAGGCAAGTACAATGGGAATTAATTCCATTGGAATTGATAAAAGCCCGTTCTGCGTCTTAATGAGTAAGGTTAAATATGAAGCATTAAAAGTTGAAAGTGCTTTATTAACTAGGATACTTAATGATATGTCCAAAAATTATAAAACTCTGAGAAGTAGTAAGCAATTGCCCACTGATTTTTATTACGATGAAGTTTTCGAACCTAAGAAAACTATAACCCTACTCGCATTTTTAGATGCTATGGGTTACGCGAGAAGGACCACAAAAAGCATAGACGTACTTTTCCCCTCAGTCCTTAAAAGATATGCAGGTCAGATAAACTCGTTTATCCAAGCAAAAGAGAAACTTAACCTTGAGATTGGGAAAGCTAGATTTGAGCTTGGTGATGCAAAAAACCTTACTTTACCAGACAACTCAATAGATGCTATTATTACTTCTCCCCCTTATTCTTTTGCTATTGACTACGCAGAAAATGATAGTCCACAACTTGAGTACTTAGGATATGATGTGTCATCACTTAAAGATAATATGATAGGCCTAAGAGGAAAGACCAAAAAAGACAAACTCGCCAATTACTTTGATGATATGGACAAAATGCTTGCTGAAATGGCAAGAGTTTTAAAAGTTGGTAAATATGCGGTAATCATAATTGGCTCCAACGATGTTCAGACAGGTGGGATAAGACTTGAGACTAAAGTGGAAGAGATGTCATTAAGACACGGTTTTACACTTGACCAGAAAATGGTAAAGCCTATAAAAGGAATACAGAATACGATGAAGGACGAGTATATATTATTTTTGAGGAGGACGTAATATGCCAGTATACCAGAAAGGCATAGAATCTGATCAAGAGTCTATTGTGCAACTTCAGCAAGACATAGAAGGTATAAAGGAAACAGAAAATTTATCGGATAATGGCAAAGCTTTTATCCTTTGGATTTTAACGAATTATTTTGATGTTGATAAAGAAAATGCTGTCACGAAACTGATAGATAGTCCCAACGATAAACGTGTAGATGCATTTATAGAAGAGGATGATACAATCAATATATTGCAGTGTAAATTTTTCCAAGATCCTTCAAAAGAAGTTAGTGGTAAAGATATAGTCTTGTTTAAAGGGTGTATCGATTGGCTAAATAACCCAGAACAAGTTAAGAAGTTAAATATAGATCGTCTTTATGATGCAGCATTAACATTTTTTGAGAGGTGGACAGGAGGAGTAGATATTCAATTGCATTTCTTCGCTTTTGGTAAATTTTCAAGCGAGGCTGATCAAGAGCGAATAGTTTTTAATAATTCGGACCTCAGAGACAAAATTCAAGCTAAATATAGGAGAGAAGAGTTTAACAGATTAATGAAAGAACCTAATTTATTTACTGACGAAGAAATATCTGATATACACAAAAAAGAATTTTTGATCTATTCTAATCTTATTATTTTGTATTTTATTGGAAGATTTATTCAAAAACGGTATAGGCAATATTCACCAGCAATCGCTGGAAAACTACTGAATCAACAATTAGAAGAAAGAATGATGAGAATTTTTGACTACATCGCCGGCATTCTTAAATTTAGCGAAAAATTAAAACAGGAAACAAATCTTCCGCGTTTCTTGAAAAATATTGATAATATTAAGTTTCTTTACGAAGAAATACAAAAAGCAGTAGAAATGGAATCGGCAAGGACAAGAAAAGATCCGCTAAAAGACATGTTACCGGAAATGTAGTCGGATGAGATATAAACAAATGAAGTACCCATCCATAGATCAAAAATTTAATACTGTTCTCTCAAAGAACACCTTCTACTTCCAGAATGTGGAGTTTGAGCACGACTATGAAGGGCATATTTCTTCAATTGCTCAGAGTGTCTTTCTTCTGAAAAATAAGATAGAAAGAGAAGGTCTAAAAGAGTCGGTCTTGTTTGAGCATATCACGGAAGTCGAAGATGGTATTGATGCTCTTTTAACAATAACTGGTTTTTCGCAGGAGAGCTTACAGCGCATTATTTCATTTGTTAGAGCTAAGAAAGATCCAGCATTGTCAAAACTTGTAAACGAGTATTCATGGCCCGCTGAAAAACCAGTTTCTAACGAAGGATCAAACTCTAATGATTTTAATGAGTGGAAATTAGAAAGAATTAAAAGATTAATAAAGGAAAACAGAAAATTTGCAGAAGGAATGGTAAACTTATTTTTCAAAGGCTCTACCGTACCAATTATAAAACAGATCATACCTCTTTTTGAATTTAAAAAGCTCGATATAAATAAATTTAGTTTTTCAATTGAGTCTCTTGTTGATACTATCATCAGATACAAAACAAAGGGAGCTTACAGTGCTGCAAAAGAGAATAATCCAGAGGTAGTAATTGAAGAAATACTTGCTATTAATAAATTATCCTTCGAGCGGGGGAAGTTTGATATTGATATACCAGAAGCTGGCAATATTCCCAGAACAATGGATTTTATCATTCCAAGTAAAACCTCTCCAAAGTTAATAATTGAATGCTCGTATGTAGTCACAACTGCTTCTGGGATGGGAGACAAGGCTAAAGCAGAACAGACAGTTGCTGATTATCTAAAGAAAAACTACCCGCAAGTAATTTTTGTTGGTTTTGTGGATGGGATTGGCTGGTGGGTAAGAAGAGGCGATTTAAAACGTATGGTTGAAGCGTATGATTTTGTTTTTACCTTCAGCGAGGATGAGTTGGAAAGATTTGAGAAATTAATAAGAGATACCCTTTATGAAAGATAAAGAATTTTTTGATGGATTGATAAATAATATTGTTCAAGGTGATTCTTTAGAGATTATGAAGAAGATCCCTGATAACAGCGTGGATGTTACTTTTGCTGATCCTCCGTTTAATCTAAAGAAGAAGTATAACAGTTACAACGACAAACATGCAGTAGAAGATTACCTATCATGGTGTAAGAAATGGCTACATGAAATGGTGAGAATAACCAAGCCAACAGGCTCTATCTTTGTCCATAATATCCCAAAATGGCTAATCTATTTTGGTTCTTATCTAAATGAAGTTGCTATCTTTCGTCACTGGATTGCGTGGGATGCTATGGGCTCTCCTCTTGGCAAAACACTTTTGCCAAACCATTATGGAATTTTGTACTATGTAAAATCTAATGATTTTAAATTTTATGATATCAGGATGCTGCATAAGCGTTGCAGAAAGTGTCATTACATCTTACAGGATTATGGAGGTAAAAAGGATCAGCTTCATAAATTTGGACCGCTTGTTTCCGATGTCTGGACAGACATACACAGGATAAGACATAAAAAAAGAAGGGATGAACATCCATGTCAATTACCTATACATTTGCTTGAGAGACTAATACTTATGTCAACCGATGAAGGTGATATTGTGCTTGATCCCTTTATGGGCACAGGAACTACGGCAATTGCGGCAAAAAGGCTTGGGAGAAAATTTATTGGTATAGATGTTGATCCTGAGTACGTTGAAATAACAAATAAAAAATTAAAGGCAGAAGAGCCTACAATAATAAATGGAAACTATGTTAGTATGTTTCTCGATAATGTTATGACCATAAGAAACAAAGACTGGGATAAGATTAAAGATGCTTATTTTATTCCAAAAGAACCAAAAGAATTAGAAAAGGAAGAAATTTCTTTATTACGTAAAAAGAAAAAATTAACTAATTACACAACGTCTACCGATGTTCAACATGATTTGTTTACGGCTTTTGATAAAAGAAAGAAATACGGAATGAGGACCTAATGCCTAAGAGGAAAGATATAAAAAAGATTATGTTGATAGGTTCGGGGCCTATTGTTATAGGACAGGCATCCGAATTCGATTACTCTGGTACTCAGTCATGCAAGGCCTTGAAAGCAGAGGGCATAGAGGTGGTGCTGGTAAACAGTAATCCGGCAACAATCATGACAGACCCGGAATTTGCGGATAAAACATACATAGAGCCCATTAATCCTGACATACTGAAAAAGATTATCGAGGCAGAAAGGCCTGAAGCACTCCTTCCTACAATGGGAGGACAGACGGCATTGAATATGGCGGTCGCACTTTCGGACAGCGGTATACTGAAGCAGTACGGTGTGGAGCTTATCGGTGCAAGGCTCGACACGATAAAAAAAGCAGAAGACAGAGAGCTGTTTAAGGCATCTATGATCAAGATTGGTTTGAAAGTGCCTTTCAGCAAATATACTCATACAAAAGAAGAGGCAATGAGATTTGTCCGTGAAATAGGATTTCCCGTGATCATAAGACCATCTTTTACGCTCGGAGGAACTGGTGCAAGCATAGCGTATAACATCGAAGAGTTCGAAGATAAGGTTGAATACGGGTTGAGTGTAAGTCCATCGCATGAGGTATTGCTTGAAGAATCTGTCCTCGGATGGAAGGAATTCGAGCTTGAGATGATGAGAGACAAAAACGATAACTGTATCGTCGTATGTTCAATAGAAAATTTTGATCCCATGGGTGTTCATACCGGTGATAGCATAACGATTGCTCCGGCACAGACACTGACAGACAAAGAATATCAAAACATGCGGGATGCGGCGATTAAGATCATGAGGGAGATCGGCATAGAGAGCGGTGGGTCAAATATACAGTTTGCCGTAAACCCGATCGACGGAGATATGGTAGTCATAGAGATGAACCCCAGGGTCTCAAGGAGTTCTGCCCTTGCGTCCAAGGCAACAGGTTACCCGATAGCGAAGGTCGCTACAAAACTTGCCATTGGCTATACCCTTGATGAAATTACGAATGACATTACGAAGAACACAAAGGCATCTTTTGAGCCGACTATTGATTATGTCGTAACAAAGATACCAAAGTTCGCCTTCGAAAAATTTCCTCAGGCAGACGACACGCTTACAACACAAATGAAATCCGTAGGTGAGGTTATGGCGATAGGCAGAACATTTAAAGAATCATTCCAGAAAGCATTACGGTCACTCGAAGCAAGTGTATACGGCATGATTCAAAAGATCAAGAATGAAGATTTTGGAACGGATAAAACAAGAGATGTGGTAATCAGCGGATTGAAAAGAGCATCGCCGGAACAGCTTTTTTATATAGGCGACGCATTAAGGATTGGATTGAGTGTGGAGGATATACATAAATATACTTCAATTGATCCATGGTTTCTCAATAATATAAAAGAGATCGTCGAATACGAGGACAAGATCAGATCATTGAAGGGATATTCACTTTCAACTGCTGAGGCTGGAGATATTTTAAGAAACGCAAAGAAGATGGGATTTTCAGACCGGTATATTGCAGACCTTATCGTTACGACAGAGCCCTTGATAAGAAAGTCAAGGACCAATGGCAATATAAAGCCTGTTTACAAGGTCGTTGATACCTGTGGAGCAGAATTTGAAGCGTACACGCCCTATCTTTATTCGACGTATGAGGATGAAAACGAATCTGTTGTTTCCAATAAGAAAAAGGTAATCATACTCGGTAGCGGCCCTAACAGGATTGGCCAGGGCATAGAGTTTGATTATTGCTGTGTCCATGCAAGCTTCGCACTGAGGGAAGAAGGGTATGAATCCATAATGCTGAACTCCAATCCGGAAACAGTCAGTACAGATTATGATACATCTGATAAGCTTTATTTCGAGCCCATTACATATGAAGACGTTATGAATATTATAGAGCTTGAAAAGCCGGATGGAGTTATTGTTCAGTTTGGAGGACAGACACCGTTAAAGCTTGCCAAGAGACTTGAGGCTGCAGGGGTACAGATTCTCGGAACATCGCCCGAGAGCATCGATATAGCGGAGGACAGAAAGAGGTTCAGAGAACTTCTGGAGCGGCTCGGATTGAAACAGCCCACAAGCCTTACGGCCACATCCGTAGAGGAAGCCATTCGGATCGGAAACACGATTGGTTTTCCCCTTATTCTCAGACCTTCCTACGTACTTGGTGGCAGGGCAATGGAGATTGTTTATGATAACGAAAGTCTCATGGAGTATATGGCAAAGGCTGTAAATATCAGTGAAGATAAGCCTGTACTGGTTGATAAGTTTCTTGAGAATGCAACAGAGATTGACGTTGATGCTATATCCGACGGTGATACCGTCGTGATCGGCGGTGTCATGGAGCATATTGAGGAGGCGGGTATACATTCAGGAGATAGTGCATGTTCATTACCTCCTTTTTCTTTATCCAAGAACCTTATCAATGAAATTACAGGGCAGACAAGGGTACTTGCAAAGGAATTGAATGTAGTAGGCCTTATCAATATACAGTATGCTGTGAAGGATAATGAGGTTTATATAATAGAAGCAAATCCAAGGGCAAGCAGGACGATACCGTTCGTTTCAAAGTCGATAGGCATCCCTCTTGCGAAGCTTGCGACAAAACTGATGATCGGTAAAAAATTAAAAGACATAGGCTTTACAAAGGAGGTATTGACTGATTATATTACTGTGAAAGAGGCTGTTCTTCCATTTATGAAATTGCCAGGCGTAGATACGATATTAGGACCGGAGATGAAATCCACCGGTGAGGTTATGGGAATAGATAAATCGTTTGCTCTGGCATTTGCAAAGTCCCAATTAGCTTCGAACACGATATTGCCTATGAAAGGCAATATTTTTATAAGTGTAAAGGATAGTGATAAGATGCTGATAGTACCTATCGCGAAGAAATTGAAAGAATTGGGATTTAATATAGTTGCAACAAGAGGTACTGCTCAGGTTTTGATGACAAGCGGCATTGAAGTTAGGATTGTGAATAAAGTACAGGAAGGAAGGCCTCATATCGTTGATTTAATAAAAAATGGAGAGATTGCGATGCTTATAAATACGACATTTGGTAAGAGATCGATAAAAGATTCTTATTCCATCAGGAGATCGGTCATTACCTATAATATACCATATTATACGACTATAGAGGGTGCTGACGCCGCTTACCGGGCTATTGTGGCATTGAAAAACGGTGAGATTTCTGTTACGCCCATACAGAACTTGTACAGAGTTATATAGAACAGGAGCTTTTTATGCAAAGAATTCCGATTACACGAGCTGGATATGAAGCTTTAAAGGAGAAATTGAAGGTACTGCAGCAGGTTGAAAGACCAAAGGTGATTGCAGCTCTTATAGAGGCAAGAAGCCATGGTGATTTGAGCGAGAATGCTGAATATGAGAGTGCTAAAGAAAAACAGGCATACATAGATGCCAAGATAAGGGAAATAGAAAATAAGCTCGCCAATGCAGATATAATAGAGATAGACAAAACCAAGATAGATCAAGATCAGATTGCATTTGGTGCTTTTGTATCTATTAAAGATATAAACACGGATAGTGTCGTGAGTTATTTGATTGTGGGAGAAGATGAAGCCGATCTTAAGAACGGCAGCATCTCTATTACCTCTCCGCTTGCACGGGAATTGATTGGCTGCAGGAAAGGCGATATTATCGAGATACAGACATCCAAAACAATGAAAGAATACGAGGTAATAAACATATCGTACGATAAACTGGACAAGTAGAACAATAAGAATTCCTATTTAATTTTGTTCAGTATATATTGACAAATGGAAAACTCTTCATATAATGAGATTGTATTGCAGGCGGATAGCTCAGTTGGTAGAGCGCCACTCTTACACGGTGGATG
>JABEBX010000543.1_pt1 | contig 35248 bp, 21 predicted proteins | sample 7245971 | NCBI WGS metagenome assembly JABEBX01 (sample SAMN14506365, study PRJNA622280) | hot springs metagenome | biome: hot spring [ENVO:00000051]|acidic hot spring [ENVO:00002120]; feature: spring [ENVO:00000027]|sediment [ENVO:00002007]; material: sediment environment [ENVO:01001048]... | reverse complement strand
CTCGGTCGCCACCAATTCGATGTTGGCATAATCCGACGCGGTAATGTGGGTCAGCGATCCGTACGAAGCGCCGGCGCGCGCGGCATTGGCGACTTCAATCGCGTCGTAGGCCAGACGTGCCATCTCTGCCGCTCCCACCAGCAACAGAATGAAGATTGGAAAGATCAGCGCAAGCTCCACCAGCGCTTGCCCGATGTCCTCGCCGATCGCAGCGAAAGGCGTAGCCGCTCTGCTCCACCGTCTCACCGAGCCATTTCGAAGATTGCTTCTGGAATCATGTGCCATGGTCTACTCCACCAGCTTTACAGCGGTAAGGGGAGTGTTGTTGCCGGCAATCGCCGCGTAATCGTTGAAGCCAGCGTTGCCGGTAAGCGTCAGCGAACCAACGACGAAATCTGTGTAAAAATTGGAGCCGCTGTTGCCGGTAAGAGTTACAGCCGCGTCTGGAGCATAGATGACTCCCTCCAGCGTTGAACTGGCATTGCCGGTAAACGTCAGCGGATCCGTGTTGCTCGACGGCTGATCAATCAGGATGCCGTCGTATGTGCCAGAGGTTGGGGCCGTGAGATCCAGAGACACATTACCCGTTAGGCTGGAACTGCCCAACAGGATAAGAGTGACGCCTGTACCCGTGATAGATGAGTTCCCAGTTAATCCAAAACTTCCATCGACGATGTAAGTGCCGGCATTCAGCGTTAAGATTGTGTTTCCTGTCGCCGAGATCTCGGTGTAGCATCCGGGCGATATTGTTTCCGTTACATTTCCTGTTAAATCCACATTGTTGGTGCACCCGGATGAAACCGTCGGGGTCGGCAAATAGGCCAAGGGATCGCTCTCCGGAGCGATCCCTGTTACCGGCGTAGGGGTGACGTGAACGTTGCCGGTCTCACTAGGCGTTCCCACGATACCGATGGATTGAGCATCCACCGTAACGTTCCCGGTGAGATCCATGGATCGCTTCCACATAACCGGCTTGACCCGCGTAGGCACCCTCCGTAGGTGGGCTGTTGATCGCCACGGCGCCTCCACTCACTCCAACCGTCACGCCGTTCTGCGCCGCGGCGGCCTCGCCCGCCGCCGTCATATCGCCATAATTCAGCTCTGCAGCGCCTGCCACGGCGGCGCTATCGGCGGCGATCTGCAGATATCTTTTGGCATGCAGCAAGGTTCCGACGTCCACCGCCAATCCCACAAACCCGAGCAGGACAGCCATACACAGCAGCGTAAGGAGCATAGCCTGTCCGCTCTCGTCCTTCAGCTTTTGTGCCAATCGCATAACTTCCTCTCATACCCGAGAATCGCAGCCCGGTTCACAGTGCCGCTGTGCCTGCTCACCGCCGCTCTCGACTTTCTTCGGCTTTCCGACTAGTGCATCTTTGCCGTCCAGCCTCGGAACATCTCCACTCTTCTCATTCGAGCCGCCGCACATTTTTTCCAAACAGATTTTTGCGTCTCGATCGCCCCGCGTCTGGCCGTTCTGTGAAGAAGGCGGCGTCAGCGGCACAATCTCCATGCCAACGCCGTCGGTGCCCAGGCGAACCGCTTTGGCATGGATCGAGATCGCAAGCTCCGGATCCTTGTCCTCGCCCTCCTTCTGTTGCAGTCTCATCGTCACCACAGTGCCCGGATACCAACGTTCTTCCGTCACCAAATACAAGCCGGTCAAACTGATGTCCTGGACCTCGTGGGGCTTGGGGGGTCCGCCATTCCAGTAATACGCAACCAGCCCGGGGAGAGCGTGACGAGCCGCTCTCCGGCGATTCTGACTCCACAGACTCTGAAAAAAACGTTTCACAAGCGACCCATATCTCATATGCGGCTCATTTCCTTTGTTCAATCAAATCTTCTTGGACGTTCTGCATCAGTCGTTGTTCTATCTCTTCCGCCGCACAGATCACCAACTGATCGCCTGGCTGCGTCTGCGACGAATAAATGGTGTGGGTGGGCAACTCCAGCACGCTCGCGGCATGGACTCTCAGAGGTGCAAACTTAAACCTGGGATAGTGCTCAGTTACGTATATCACGCGATATGTCTCATCCAGATAAATCAAGTCGAGTGGAAACAACACTCCCCAGGTGGAAACACCCTTCGCAGGGATCACCCAGAGTCCGTCATCGGATCGCATGTTAAACCTTCCGATGAGACCCTTGAGGCGCGTGAAACTCGTATCCGCCAGGGTAACGCCCAGGCTGAGGAAACATTCGCGCGTCTGGTTATATACGCAGTACGTCCGTCTTTCCATCTCATCTCCGTGGCTTGGCAGCTTCTCTCCATTTCCTGTTTTTCAGGCCAGGCTCCCAAACACAGCGCAACCGCTTCTGCAAAATCTTCCAGTCGAAATCTTTCAACAACGACGTGCATTCCATCCGGCAACAACGGCGCAACCGGCCTCGATCCCGCGGAAGAACATAGAGCTTCGTTCTTCCAGCCAACAATTCATGTCCTGGGAGGTGGCCCGGCATACGACAGCATGCCGGGCCTTCCCGGTCTCAACGAAACAATGTTAGCGGTCGCGTGTCCGGCGGCGTTGAATCAAAATGGCAAGTATGACGACACACAAAACGCCGGCAACTATTCGAATGATCAATACATTATCCATTGCGCCTCTCCCTTCTCTCAGTGTTTGAGGAATGTCTTAAAAAAATCGGCCAGCACCATGACAGAAGGACCTAGTGTTACCAGAAATAGAGAGGGAAAGATAAAAAACACAAGCGGAAAGACCAGTTTGACGGATGTCTTTGCCGCTTGTTCCTCAACTTTCTGGCGCCGCTGGATCCTCAGCGTGTCAGAATGAATGCGCAAGGTCTTGGCCGCGCTGGTCCCGAACTTCTCCGACTGAATCAGCACGGAAGCCAGGTTGCGCACGGCGTCGACACCCGTGCGTTCAGCAAAATGACTCCATGCATCGGCGCGCGGACGTCCCGCCTGTTGTTCGAGCACGACGACATTCAATTCATCGGTGATAGCCGGTTGTGCCAGACGAAGTTCTTCCGACGTGCGCGCCGTCGCCTGATCCAGACTTTGACCGGCTTCAATGCAAATTACCAGCAGATCCAGCACATCCGGCAGGCCGCGCCGGATGGCTGCCTGGCGGGCGGAGATCTTTCTCTCCAACCAAAAATCGGGGGCCAGAAAGCCCATTCCCAACGCCAGCAGATATACGATGAAGAAGTTGCTGCGAGCCAGACCGGTAACCGTGACCAGCACGCAAAGAATGACGGGAAGCAGGAACTTGGTGCCATAAAAGGTTTTGATCGCCGATTCCTGTCGAAATCCAGCGCTGATAAGACGTCGCTGGGTTACCGAAACCTCCGCATGGCTCTTCGGCAGCGCACGCTCAAACTGCTTGACGACTCCGCCCAGCGCTTGACCGGTGGACTGGACCACGCTGGACAGATCGCCACGCTTTTGGTTGGGCGTGACGACGGCATGGATCCGTTGCAGCATCGCTTGTCGATAGAACAGGAGAAGGCCGCCGCTTACGAACAGGAAGAAGATCGCGAAAAAGGCAAACAGAGCGAATTCCATAAATCACCTTCAAACGTCCATGTTGACGATCTTGCGAATAATGAGCGCGCCGATGACCGTCATGGTGGCCGACGCATAGAGCATCTTGACCCCAATTGAACGCGTCCATAAAAGGCTCATCCCGTCAGGGTTGACCAGATAAAGTGCAACTCCCAAAACGATGGGAAGAAAGGACAGAATCCAACCTGTCAACCGTCCTTGAGACGTGTGCACACGGACCTGCCGCCTCAAACGGTACCGCTCGCGAATGACATGCGCGGTTTTATCCAGAACCTCGGCAAGATTCCCTCCGCTTTCCTTCTGAATCAGAATTGCCGTTACCACGATTCTCAGATCCTGCAGAGGTGCTCGCTGCAGCAGATTGTTCATGGCCGTTCTTAGCTCAAGGCCATAGTTCTGTTCCTCAAAACAGATGCGAAACTCGGCCCCGATGGGATCGGGAGATTCCTGGGCGACCAGACCCAGCGAGGAGATTAAACTGTGACCTGCGCGCAGCGCGCTTACCATCAAATCCAACGCCTCCGGAAGCTCCTGTTCAAACTTGCCGAAGCGCTGTTGACGCCTGTGGAGCACAAAGAACAGGGGTGCACCCCCCATCACTCCTCCTATCAGCGCCGCGGAGATCACGGTCCCGGTGCGCAGGTACGTCAGGTAGGCGGGGAACACACAACAGGCCACAGACATGAGCAGCACGCCGCCCGCTGTCCATTGAACATTGGCCTGGTATAACAGCGTGCGCAAACGCGGTGCTATCTCGATCTTGAGCAGCCAGCGATTGATCCACGGCACCGCGCTCAGAAGTTCGCTCTTGCGAACATCCACAATTGGATCGCTCGATCGCGATTGCCCAACAGCAAGCGTCGATTGAAGGACTGCCAGGGTCTGCTTGGTCTGCTGCGAAGTGCCTGTGCCGCTCGCAACCAGCAGCAGCGTCAGCACGGCGAACACCCCAACAAATACCAGCACCAGCAGCAGTAACATATCGCGGCTCCCAACCTTGGGTTCGTCAGTTCACTTCCAGTGTTTGCTCAAACAACTCCGTCGGCAGGAAGATGCCCGAAATGCGGAGCCGTTCCAGAAATTTGGGGCGGATGCGGGTCGGCTGAAAGGCGCCAATCACTCTACCGTCCGGTCCAATGCCTTTTTTGTTGAAGCTGAAGATCTCGTGCATACTGATCACGTTTTCTTCCATCCCAGTGATCTCGGAGATGCTGGTCACCTTGCGGCCGCCATCACTGAGACGAGAAACCTGGACGACAATCGCAATGGCGGAAGCCATCTGCTGCCGCACTGTCCTTTCGGGAATGCTCAGGTTACTCATCGCGACCATGGATTCCAGTCGGGACAGAGCATCGCGCGGGGTATTGGCATGAATCGTGGTCATCGAACCCTCGTGACCGGTATTCATGGCCTGCAGCATGTCGAACGCCTCCTCCCCGCGCACCTCGCCGATAATGATCCGGTCGGGGCGCATGCGAAGGCTGTTGATGAGCAACTGGCGCTGGCGGATGGCGCCCACTCCCTCGATATTGGGTGGACGCGTCTCCAGCCGCACGATGTTTTGCTGCGCCAACTGCAGCTCCGCCGCATCTTCGATGGTGACCAGACGTTCGTCCGGCGGAATGTATTGCGACAGAATATTGAGAAAGGTCGTCTTTCCCGCTCCAGTGCCCCCGGAGATCAGAATGCTGATCTTGGCGCGTACGGCGGCGGCAAGCATCTCCATCATCTCCGGAGAGATCGTCTTCAATTCAACCAAACTCTTCGCGGACTTGGGGCCGGTCCCAAACCGGCGAATGGATAATGCGGGACCGTCGAGCGCCAGCGGCGGAATGATCGCATTCACACGAGAACCGTCGGCCAGCCGCGCATCCACCATGGGAGAAGATTCGTCGACCCGGCGGCCCACGCGAGAGACGATGCGGTCGATGATCTGCATCAGGTGGCGATCGTCGCGAAAGCTCGTGCCGATCCGTTGCAGCACGCCCGCTCGCTCAATATAGACACGGTTCGGGCCATTGACGAGAATCTCCGAGACGGTCGAGTCTCGCAGCAGCGGTTCCAACGGTCCAAGGCCGAAGACTTCATCGAGCAGGTCGGCCTGAACTCTCTCTTGTTCAGCGAGGCTCAACGGCACATTCTGCTCCCCGAGAATCTGGTCGACCATCTCGGCGACGGCCTGACGCGCCTGCGTCGAGTTGACGCGCGACAGCTTCTCCAGATCGATCTTCGAGATCAATAACCGATGCGTCTCCGACTTCAACTTCTCCAGGCTCAGCGTCTCCATCTTAGGACCATCCCTTGCCGTGAAAGATCTTGCATGAACTCTTACCCAAACAAACTGAAGTACTTTTTCTTCTCCGGTTTTTCGGGCAAACCGCACGCCGTTCTCGCGATTCGCCGGATCACCCGCGAGATCGCGGAATCATCCGTCGCAAGCGCATTCGCAGTGTTCTGCGCGCGGAGCGCAGTCCGAGAATCACTTGGAATCTTCCACTGCGCCTCACGCGTTAGCGCCTTTCCGATCTCCTTTTCATCAATAGCCAGCGTGCGTTCGGTAAATCCGTTCAGCACGATCTCAAGTTTGATATCGGTGGATGAGAAGAATTCGGTGATCAGACGACTGGAGTTGCGCAAGGCGGTGATGTTCACCTGAGTGATCAGGTAGACCCTTGTAGCATCCTTGAACAGGGTCTTGGTGGCGGAACTTATATTCGAACCGGCGTCCACCACAACGTTGTCAAACGTCTGTCGAGCGACAGCAACCAGCCGTTCAACGGCCTCAACCGTCATTTGATTGGGAACGTATCCGTCGGGGGAGCCAAGAACAGAAAGCCCCGAACTGTGCTTGGACAGTAGTTTTGAAAAGAAGTTGGAATCCAGCCGGCTGCTATTCTCCAGCGCATTCACCACCGAAAATTCGCTGCGCAGGCCCAGACCAAGGGCCGCATCTCCGATCGGCAGACAAAGGTCGATCAATAGAGTGCTCTGATGGGATTCCTGGGCCACCGCAACAGAAAAGTTGGTGGCGACCGTGGTGACGCCGGAACCTCCCTTCGATCCGATGAACACCATCAGCTTCCCCAGCGCCTTGCGGGCCGAGCTGGCAACTGAGCGGCGGACCATCGCGCGCACCATGGCCTCTTCCATTGCACCCGGTGGGATGGGCAGCGGTAGAAACTCCCGCGCGCCGGCCCGCATACAGCGAACCAGCATGGCCGAATCCGCTCTGGCGGAGTAGACCATCACGGTGACAGAGTTGTTGGTCGCGCAGATCGCCTCTACCAGATCCAGCGCATGCTCCGTGTCGCTATCCAACTCAAGGATGATGACATCGTAGGCGGACTCCAGCAGATGGGAGAGATCGTCGAGCCCGGGATACGAGGTAAACTCCCGTGTCACACGTGCCTGCGATCCAACTATGGCCCTGGCGACAGCGTGGCGTTGTATCTCGTCCTTGCCCATCAAGGCAACCGACAAGGTATCGCTGCTCAGTGAATCGCGCTCCTGTGCTCCGCTCGCCATCTTCAGTTTGCGATTCCCTTCCGCTTCCGGTATTCGGTCGAGTTGAGTTGAAGTTCGCATATTCGCTCGTGAAGGTGCCCTTGTAGGTGTATCCGGCCTCAATGAGAGAAGAAGGAGATAAGCGTCCCGATTGCAATCGCTGGAGCGTACGGCATCTTACGTGTCAGCGGATTGTCAAGGACCAGTTCGGGATGGGGTCGAACTCCGCGCTTCCCCATTCCGAAGATCAAGTCGCCCGTCCCCCTGAGCAGCTCGCCGACGAATCCCCCGCCAATGGCCCAGCCAAGGGCCATCAGCCCCCCGACAACTCCCGTCAGCACCAGTGCCAGCATCAGTTGCGCCGGCCAGATCCATGCCCCCACGGCAGCACCTAGTTTCACGTCTCCCATTCCCATCCCTCCCATCCAGCAAAAGAACCCGAGAATCACCGTCCCAAGTCCAATCCCAAGCAGGCTCTGACCAAGCCCATGCCAACCATGCACCCAACCTGAGACTGCGATCCCCGTCACCAGAAACGGCAGGACCAGCCAATTCGGAATCCGGTGACTGCGCAGATCTGTAAACGTTGCAATGGCCAGCACGACCAGAGTCGGCCACCAGGTGATCGCATGCATCCAGTACCCCTTTCTCCCCGGGAAGGAACCATGCAGCAAACTGCAATCTTCTGCCCAAATCGTCTTATCTCTGGAACAGGCTGAATTCACAGCATTCTGGGCGATACGGCCGGAGGGGTGTGCACGGCTGTTTACAGGCTGTGTTACTCCGTGACGCGGCGGATACACCGCATGGCCGGGCTGGGCCGTGGGAGACGGCAGCGCGGATCTGAGGCGGAGCCAGCGACAAGATCAAACCCCGTGCTCGAACCGGGAATGAGCGCCCCACAAATCCCGTGCGCCACGCGAGGATTCTCGTCATACGATTCTTCGACGAGATCAGGAAAGGCTCTTCGACCTCGCGTCACCAAGAACCGTGACGCTCCGCTCAGCCAGGACACCTGCCGCGCCGGAGCAGACATCCTGCCATACCGCACACTGCCTGGACGCTCTTTGTGGAGCGCACTTGAGGCTCGGAAAACGAGCCGGCGGTACGCCAAACGTTCGTGGAAGAGGTTCTCGGGTGGGCAAAAGACGCGAATGACTCTCATCATTCTCTAATCGTTACTCAAATGCCATCCACTCATTCCTAAACTTTGCTCAACTACTAGCCGATGAATACTCAAGAATACTCAAGTAGCCTTGGCACCTATTCCGTATCCTGTTTCACGAAGCAGCTCCCGCAGTAACTCAGCAGAATGATCTTCAACCCCATGTCTGTGCAGATTCTGATTGATGAGGAGAAGCTCTCCCCTCCCAGGTGAGCAAAAACAAGATGATCCGAATTGCACTGTATTCGGAAGATCGAAAGCTTCAACACTTGCTGTCTTCTACCTTGCGTGAAGAGTTTCAAGTTGTTTTAGAAGCGAAGGAAGACGCCATTCTGCGATCGTTCTCCAGCGGCGATTGCGATGTGGTGGTTCTCGACCTGGACTCCAACCAGCCGTCGTTCGAACAGCGTCTTGTCTGCTCAGAGCGAATGGTTGCTGCAAAGATCTCTCCCGTTTTGCTGGCCGACGATGGTCTTCGCCTCACCGCCCTCGAACTGGTACGGAAGGGAGCGCACAGCTACTGCCGCAAGCCGCCCTCCATGGTGGAGCTGAAGGCAATGCTGCGCAGCGCGCACGAGAGTACCTCGCTGAAGCGCAAGCTGCACACCGTGCAACAGCAACTGGAGGCCGTCAGCAGCTGTGACCGAATGATCGGATCCAGTCCGCAGATGCGCCATGTTTATGATTTTGTGCGCCGCGTCGCCAGCGTGAACACCTCCATATTGGTCACGGGCGAAAGCGGCACCGGCAAAGAGTTGACGGCACGCGCCATTCATAATCTCGGCAACCGCGTCCATCAGCCCTTCGTTGCGGTTAGCTGCGGGGCCATCCCCGAAACGCTGATCGAGGCCGAACTGTTCGGCCATGAAAAGGGCGCATTCACCGGCACCGTGGGCATGCGGCAAGGCTATATGGAACAGGCGGGCGCAGGCACCTTGTTCCTGGACGAAATCGGCGATCTCAGCCTGAACACTCAGGTCAAGCTGCTGCGCGTCTTGCAGGAACGCGAGTTCAGCCGCCTGGGCAGCGGCCGGTTGGTTCCGTTGCGGGCGCGGCTGGTCTTCGCCACCCATCAAAACCTGGGGGAGATGGTTGCGCAGGGAAAATTTCGCCAGGACTTGTACTACCGCATCAACGTGATGAGGATCGACATTCCTCCTTTGCAGGAACATCCGGAGGATATTCCGCTGATCGCCCATCATTTTTTGCGTCTCTATTCTGAGATGCATGGCAGGAACATCGAACAGATCGATCCATGTGCCATGGGTCTGCTGCAGTCCTATTCCTGGCCTGGAAATACGCGGGAGCTGGAAAACGTGATTCAGCGCGCCATCGTCGTTGCTCAAGGCGATGTCATCACTCCGCAAGACCTGCCCGAGGAGATTCACGAAGAGAGCGTGGTCAACATCGACGACTATCGCACTGCGGGATCGTTCGAGCGCCAACTTCACGACTACAAGATCAAGCTGGCTTTAGATGCCCTGCGCCAGAACCAGGGAAACAAGACGCTGGCGGCCCGCAGCCTGCAAATTTCACGCGCCTATCTCCACCGGCTGATCCGGCCAGTCGAGAAAGATTCCCTTCCCGTGCTGGAAGGTCAAGAGGAAGGAACGGCTTGACCGTCGGGCACCCGATGACCGGGCGCACCGGCGGGGCCCCGCGAACCGGCGTCTTGCGCAGGACGTTTTCCTTTCCGGTCATGGTTTCAACTCTCCTGGCAGTGCTGGGCGTATTGACTGTGCGCTCTCGGTTCGACGACCCGGACATGTGGTGGCACCTGCGAACCGGTCAGATTGTCTGGACCACGCATACGATTCCGACCACCGATGTCTTTTCCTTTACCACAGGTCACCATGCCTTGGTGCCCCAGGAATGGCTGTCGCAGACGCTGATCTATGGCGCCTATCGGTTCGACGCGTATGCGGGCTTGATGCTGTGGTTGTGCTTTTTCACCGCCGCCATTCTGATCGCCGGATACGCATTGTGTTCCATCTACGCCCAAAATGCCAAAGTCTCCTTCCTGGGGGCCATGACGATCTGGTTCTTTGCCACCGTCGGTCTTGCCGTACGGCCGCAGATGATCGGATACCTTCTGCTGATCCTTGAGTTGCTGCTGTTGCACCTGGGACGCACCCGAAGTCCGCGCTGGTTTTTTCTGCTTCCGCCGCTGTTTGCGATCTGGGTCAACTGTCATGGATCCTTTTTCCTTGGACTTTTCTTGGCGGCCTTGTTGCTGGCCTGCTCCTTCTTCAACTTCCACATGGGCTTGCTTGCGGCTGTGCGCTGGGACCCGCGGCAGCGCAAGATGCTGATGCTGGCTCTGCTGCTCTCGCTAGCCGCGTTGTTCCTCAATCCTGTGGGTGTGCGGCAGGTGCTGTACCCGCTGAATACGATGCTGTATCAGCCGATTAACCTCAGCATGGTGCAGGAGTGGATGCCGCTTACGCTGAACAGCGCTCGCGGCCTTGGTCTGCTGGCCGTGCTGGGATGCATCTTTCTGCTGGTTATCCTGCAGCGGTCGCAGTTGTTCTGGGAGGAGTTGCTGGTTCTGGCCGTCGGCACATGGCTCGCCGTCAGTCATCAGCGATTGGTGTTCGTCTTCGGCATCCTGGCGGCGCCGATTCTCTCGCGACTTCTCTCCAGTTGCTGGGACGGGTATGATGCCGCCCGAGACCTCCCCTGGCCGAATGCGCTGTTGATCGCAACTTCGCTTCTGGTCCTGGTAGGAGAGTTTCCCAGTCGCCAGAACCTGATACAACAGGTCGACAGAGGGAGTCCGGTCGCGGCGGTCAGGTTTCTCCAGAATCACCACCTCTCCGGGCCCATATTGAACGACTACGGGTACGGCGGATACCTGATCTGGACGGCGCCGGAGTACCCGGTATTCATCGATGGCCGCGCCGATGTTTTCGAGTGGGCGGGTGTACTCGCACAGTTCGCCAGGTGGGCCACCTTGCAGAGCAACCCGAATACCCTTCTGGACAAGTACGGCATCCAGCTTTGCCTGTTGACCCGCACCTCTCCGATGGCGCGCGTGCTGCCGCTATTGCCCAACTGGAAGACCGTCTACTCTGGGCACAAGTCCATCATCCTGGTTCGAACCTCCGGCATAGGCCGGCCCCAGAGCAACGCTGCCGCATCCGGCGCCACAGAATAAGGGAGCGGGAGAAGTATGTTGCCGATAAACCGGCTTTCAGTGGTTCATTTTGTGACTCTTCCTCATCCTTTTTTGCGCCTTCTTTTGCGCCTTTCTCGCCTTCTTTTGTTGCTTCTTCTGGTGTTTCAAATATGCTTTTCTTGACTTGGATGCCTTGGTCTGCGAGAGGGAAAGGCTGGGACTCGCCGCGGCGCGGGCAGCGGTGGGTACCGGCCCCACCAGAGAGAGAAACAGGACACAAGCAAAAAGTTTCGTCACAATCTCACCATGCAAGAAGCCCTTCCTGGATTGCTTGAGGATATGCCGCCTCCGGCCGCACGTTGGTCGGTTACAGTACCTGCAAGTGTTGCTCCAAACGAAGATCCGCAGGCGTCCGGTAGCTGTAAAATGTCTCCGGCCTGGCCACCATCCGCCGGCTCAGCACAAGCATCCCCTCCTGCCCGGAGACGGTGCCCGCCACCTTTGCAGGTAGTGTCCAGAGTTTTTCGCGCTTTCGATCTTCCTTGGGACTCGGGAAGGTTGTCGGGTTGCGGTTGTGTTGCCATGCAGGCCCCCATAGGGGCCTGCATGGCTAAAGGTCAGGCGATGGCTCGAATCTCTGTCAGGCCAGACGCCAGTAAGGAGCCGCGCCGCTGATGTGTATATTGACGCCGGCGCCCGTGTTCGGTTACGGACCTCCAACATGGTCGGAGCGGTAGAGCGCGCCTGCCGCATAGAAGTGATGGTCAAGGGTTGTCAGGAAATCACATTTACGTCTATCTCTGATTTGTTGGGTAGGATCGTGTAATTCCATTCGCCGTGGAATCTGTTCGGCTACAGGTGAACCCGAGCAATTTCCTGGTCCGTGATCTTGCGTCCAAGCGGGTACCTGCGGCGGTCTAACCGGCACGTTCCTTACAAGCCTTTGGCCGTCGTGGTCGGCTCTCCTCACTTATGCCTAACGGATTATCACACTCGAACCGTTCATGTGAATGTTATTGACTGACGGAGCCTTCGGCTCAACTCTGACCAAATCGCAGAACCCTTCCGTCAGGGAGGGGCTATAGCGTCACTGTTTTATCATCTCCTCTTGCCAAAACAGGTCCGCTCATGGAGATCATCAAAGTTGGATAACGCTGAGTACATCCGTCTTTGGCCACCGCACTTTTCAACAACCTACAGGCCCCTCAACCGGCGACTACGTTCCGCAACAGGCAAGCCTTCCCAGCCCGCGCCTGGCGGCGCTGGCTGGGAAGGCCTCTGCTGATGTTCTCGAACAATCAACTGAAGGATCCCGCGGCGCCTCGACCTCCATGGGCGAGATCCCTCATGAAAGCGCCGCGGCGCACCCTCCCCGGAATACTCATCCGCGGAAAGATTGCTCTACTGCACGGTTACGGTGAGGGGAATCATTTGCACCGTTCCCGCAGTTACCTCAACGTTGATGGTGTAGGTGCCCGCAGTGGTTGTGGTCGAGCCGGAGGAGCCGCCACAACCACTGACGGCTGAGGCAGCAACCAGCCCGGTAGCCAGCAAGAACATTGCCATCATGCGGCGCTGCCATGTGCGTAGCTTGCGATTGCGCACTCCGAAGAGCCCAAAGAAGGCGCCGGGCAGCAGCAGGCAAAGCGCCGGAGTGATGGGCAACCCTCCTCTACGGGCCGGCCCCTGTGGTCGCGCAAGCATTGCGGTTGTGGACGATGAGCCGGAGGTCGAGATCGTCAGCGTGGAACTCGCCTGCAGGTTCGTGCTGGTAAAGGTTGCTGTGGACGGGTTGAACGAGCAGACCATGTGCGCCGGTAGATTGGTGCATGCGAGGGTTGCCGTGCCAATGTAGCCGCCCTGCGCCGTCATGCTCAGCGTCACGGTACCGGTGGCTCCGTTGGCGATGCTCAGGCTGGACACGGACGGCGTGACGTTCACTACCGGCAGTTGCACCGTCTCGGTTACCGCCGCGGATGTGGAAGCGGTGAAGGGCGATACGCCGGCGTAGACCGCGGTGATGGAATACGTGCCGGCAAGCTGCGTAAAGGACGGATTGGACAGCGTGGCGACACCGTTCACCAGCGACGGCGCTCCCAGCACAGTGGTTCCGTTATAGAAGGTCACGGTACCGGTTGGCGCGACGCCTCCGCTAGCGGCGGAGACTGTGGCCGTGAAGGTTACGTTGCCGTCGACCGGTATCGTTGCAGGCGACGCGGTCAGTTGAGTCGTGGTGGCGATGGTTGCCACGTTGACCGTCACCGTCATCGTGCCGGAGGAAGCGCCGGCATAGTTCGAATCACCCCCATACTGCGCGGTGATGGTGTTGGTGCCGATCGGAAGGGTCGAGGTGGTCAGGTAGGCAACGCCGGTACCGCCCAGCGTGGCCGTGCCCAACACGGTCGTGCCAGCGTAGAACGTCGCCGTGCCGGTCGGCGGAGCGTCGGTCACGCCCGAGGGTAGCGCGGGCAGGACGGATGGTGCGACCTGCAGAACGATGGTGACACTGGTTCCGGCGACCACCGTCAGATTCTCGTTGGCCGCAAGAGCGACGCCGGCGGCGGCGACCTGCATCGCGATGACCGGATTCCAACCGTCGGAGCCAGCCAGGAAGGTTGTGGGCGTATAGGCTGCGGCCTGCGTTTGGGTCAGGCACGTGGCATACTGCTCCAGACCGCTACAAGGCGGCGCGCCCGCACCGGTTGAATCGTACTCGCCGTACGTCGCCGTGGGCAGATTATCGGTAACGCCGGGGGTGAACTCGACCCATCCGGCCGCATTGATCGGCGCCACCATGTTGGCGTTCACATAGATGTTGGTAGCGTATGAACCCCACGGACGGCCCAGATAGAGATTGGTCATCGCTCCCTGGTCGCTCTCCGAGGTCAGGGTCGAGTTATACATAATCTCGCCCTGCAGATAGTTGTTGGCAGGCACGCCCGGCAGGCCGGCAGCCGTGATGGTGGCTTCGCCCGAAGGTGTTGCGTGATACAGAGTGTAGAGGGTGCTGGTATCGAAGACAGTTGCACCGTCGCCGAAGATGTAGTCTACATTGCCCGTGATGTAGGACTCATAGAAGTACTGGCGCGCCGCTGTGCAGGTGCTGCTGGTGCATCCCTGGCTACCGGCAAAGAGCGTATCCTGTTCACCGATCAGATCCACATCGTTGTAGACCTGCCTGTCGCCCGTGGTATACAAGGCCAGCGCCTGCGAGTGGCTGAGCGTCCCGGCGTTGTATGCGGACTGATTCTCTGAATCATACGTGTTTTGAATGGTCAGATTGCTGACGTACGTGTTGCTTCCCGTCAGTTGCATGGTGGCCGAGGCCTGATCGCTGGTAGCCGCGTTCAAGTCGTCGGTGATAACCACGCCCGCAGGGGTGCTTCCCAGGCCTTGCAGCGTCAGGTTGGAGGTCGTGAAGATGTCATTCTCGGTGTAGGTTCCCGGCTCGATGTAGACTGCGCCACCGGTACTGGGTAGAGCCAGCACCGCCGCACTTACGCTGGTGTAGTTAGCCGTTCCATTGCTCGCCACAACAAAGTCGGAAGGCCCGCCTGCCGCCGTGGTTGCCGCCGTGGTGACGGTATAGGGGGTGGTCAGATTGGCAACTGCGTAGTCCACGTTGTCGGCCGGCGTGAAGGTGGCCGTCAACGTCCAGGTACCGCCGGTAAGCACGGTGGCCGCGGTCAGCGGAACCGTTGTGCTTCCCTGCGTAGCCGTATAGGTAAACACACCGGGCAGGTTACTGCCGACAGCGGCATCCAGTATGCCTGTGGGCGCCGCCGGTCCATACGACTGGGTGGTTGCGGATGGAGTCCAGGAGAGTAACGGCGTCGCCTGCGCCACGGAGAAGGTAAGCGGCGTAGAACTGCCGGCGGCGAAGCTTCCGGCTCCGGCGTAGGTTGCCGAGACCGTGTGCGAACCAACCGTGAGACCGGTCAACGACAGCGTATAGGCGCCGTTGGCTAAGGCTACTGGCGCTTGCGCTGCTCCATCGACAGTAAACGTAACATCGCCGGTAGGCGTTCCGAGCGAGTTGGTGACGTTCACCGTCACGCTCACAGCCTCACCAAAGATCGGAGTGGATGGCGATGGTCCGGTCAGAATCACATTCGAGCCGGTAGTCGCAGTGCCGGTGCCGGATAGATTCCATGACACCGAGGATGCATTCGCCGCATTGCCCGCAAAGACAATATCGTCGGTAAAGGTGGAAGAGGTCGTCGGCGTAAACAGCGCGGTCATGCCGCACTCGGAGCCGAACGGAATGGGCGAGCTGAAGTTGCAGCCGTTCGACGATGCGCTGGTGACGTCAAAGTCGGTGTCGTCGGTCTGCGTGTAGTAACTGCCGGAGGTCTCGGTTTCAACATAGTTCTGGTTGCCGATGTTGGACAGCATGGCGGAGAGTGCACTGCTCTCACTGAGGAAGGTTTGCGAAGAGAGCGTGCGGCTGTATTCGAGGGCCCCAAGCTGCGTATCGGCCACATAGAGATTTCCGTTGGAGTCCAGCGTTACACCCACCGGCGCAGTCAGGCCGGAGGCGACGGTAATGCCTCCACTGCCGCTGGCCGGAATCTCCACCAGGGAGTTGGCGGTGGAATCGGCATAGTAGACGTTCCCCGCCGGATCCACGGCCACACTGACGGGCGCGGCGCCGGAGAGAAGCGCAACGGCACTCTGCGCGCCGGTGGAAGGTACGATCTTCTCGATGTCGGTATTCCCGGCATCGGCAACATACACATTGCCGCTGGCATCGACAGCAACCGAAACCGGCGCCTTGAAGCCCGTCCCAAGAGTCTCGGCAACTCCATTCCCAATGGGCATCTCGATCACACGGCCGTTGCCCGTATCCGCGATGTAGAGATTGCCCGCGCCGTCGATCGCAACGCCCTGGGGATTGGAAAAATTCTCACCCAGCGCGCTGCTGTAGGTGGCAATCGGAGCCGCGCCGGTTGTAGAAGCGGCGGAGGCAAACTCCTCGATGTTGTTACCGCTCGCATTGGCCACATACACGTTCCCCGCGCCATCCACCGCAACCTGATAGGGGGTGGAGGAGAGCCCGGAGCCCAGCGTTGTGCCGGGAAGTTCAACCAGAGATCCCGTGGCAGCCTCAGCCACGTAGGTGTTGCCCGACGCATCGACCGCAATCCCTTCAACCTTGGGGCTGCTGCCGGCAACCACGCTGCTGGAGGTTCCGGGATCGATGGCCATCTCCGCCGCGTTCCCGACCCCGTTCAGATACGCCCTGCCCACAACCTGCGAAGTGCTTGCGCTATCGATGGCGGCGGTGATCTGTGCCGCTCCGAAACGAACTCCCGCACGCGCCGGAGTAAAGTTGACGGGCACAATGCAAACATCATTGTTTTGGTTATCGTTGGTGGAGGACAGACTGTTCAGGTTTGCGCCCGTACAGCTATCGCCGGCTGTACTGCCCGGATTGACGAACTCTGTGGCGCTGCTCGAATTGCCCTGCGTGAACGCGTTCGCCTGGATGCTGCCGAACGTATCGCCGGAAGAGCCGCTCTCCAGCGCAAAGGCAAGATACTGCGTGGGCGCCTGGGCGCCTGTCGCCGTCGCCGGGAAGCTGTTCCCGATGGTTACGCTCCCCGTGGTCCCATTCATGCTGGCGGTAATGGTGCCGTTGAAGGTGAGCTTGCGCACCAGGTTATCGCTGTAGTCCGTGAAATACAGGTTGCCGGAGGGATCGATGCCGATATTTCCCTCCGCATTGGTCGCAATGCTCTGCGGCGCAGGGCATCCATCCCCGTAGATGTCCAGCGCGGTAGGTCCTGAGCCGGTGCTGGTACCCGTGGTGCAGTAGTTCCCGACCGTATTTTTGGACGTCGAGGAGAAGTCTCCGTCGGCGGATAGGAAGGTGAGAAGTCCGGTGGTTGCGTTCACCTCCGAGAGTTCGCTGTGGCTGCCGTAGTCCATGATATAGAGGTTGCCGTGGCTATCGAGGCCAACACCTTCGATTCTGTCAAAGCTGACACCGGAGGCCGTAGCCAATAGGCCGGCTCCTGCGCCGGAGTTGCCGCTATTACCGTTCCCGGCGATGGTGTAGACATCGCCGCCGGTGAGGGAAGACGCGGTACAGCCGCTTCCCTGCTCCACGCAGATCAGGTTTGCCAGGGGATTGTTTGCGCCGCCCGCATAGACGACTCGCACCGTCGTGGGTGTACTGCTGGCATTGTCGCTGTTATCTCCGATATAGACGTTGCCGCTGGCATCGGTAGCCACCGAACCAGGCCCGACGAATGCCGCTCCAAACGCGGGCGCGCCGCTGGCCGGCGTGCCGCTCAACGCGGTGCAGGTTACCGTGGCGCCGGAGCTAGAGGTGGCGGGGCCTCCGGTGCAGCTCCCGGCAAAGGTGTGAATAAATCCGGGGCCGCAGCTTCCTCCAGAGCAAACTGCGCTGTTTGCCCCGGTCGTTGTCGTGTTCGGTCCATTCACCATACGGACGGCATCGTTGGTGAAATCGGCGATATACAAGTTCTCGCTGGAGTCGATAGCAATGCTATAGGGCGCATGGACCTTTGCACTGGTGGCGAGCGCGCCATCCACGTCCCCGCCGCCCGCGCCTGCAATCAGATAGATGGAGCCGACCTGCGGTGAAGTCACCGACGGGTTTTCAAGGGTAACCAACTGTGCCGCGAGATCTGTGCTGCTGGCCAGCACCACATAGACCACGGAGTTGCCCTTGTCGGAGATATACATATTTCCATCACTATCGACCGCGGGATTGTAGGGAGCTTTGATATACGACTCGCTCGCCGGACAGCCGCTGCCCGAGCCACTCATGGCCTCGGGTCCGCTGCTTCCGTTGTTGCAATAGGAACCGGTCAGATTCGCGGTATATCCGCCGGCCGCGGCATACACGTCACCGGCAACCAGAGACGCCGCGGTCAGGCTGAGCGCGGGATTGGCATTCACAATGACCTGCGCAGCGGGATTCATCACGCCGCCCACCGTCACCGGGCCCGCATAGATCACGCGCACATAGGCGTGACCCTCGTCGGCGAAGTAGACATTGCCCCACCGGTCAACAGTCGCGCCCCACGGCTCATCAACGCCCACCTCGGCGGCAGGGCAGCCGTCCCCGTAGCTCTTCCCGCCTGAAGTCGCCAGGCTGGCGCAGGACGCGGACGGCGAGGTGGAAGCAGTGCCGGTGGAGGCATTGCCTGCGCCAACGGTGATAAAGGGCACCGGAACCATCATCAGCGACGGGCTCTGGGCATAGCCGAACAGGCAGGCGAATGTGAGGGCGGCGGCAACGGAGACGATCCGTCCGGCGAAGGTGAGGGTGCTGTTCCGCGATGTTTGCATCGAACACTTCTTTCTCTGGCTAAATCAAAGTTTCAAAACGAACTCAGGTCCGGTCGCTACTTTCTCAACACCGGAAACTTCTCGAATCTTGCCTTACAACTCGGGATTTCCACCGCTGCACCGGTTCCCTTGCGCACGACGACTCCCGGACCGCTCGGAACGATGTTCACCGGACCTGGCCCCAGCGTGAAGACTCCATCTTGAGCCTCCACATCCGCCTGTCCAGTCCCTTCAATCTCCACGCCGTTGAGCGAGATTGTGCTGAGATGCGCCGCATCGATGCCATCCATGTTCACTTTTCCGGGGGTGAGAGCATGCACTCCCTGCAACAGGATGTCGTTATAAACAGGAATGCGGTCGCCGTTGCGGCTGCGATTGTTCTCGTAAAACGGCTCGATATCGATGGGGTGCTTGACGTTACGCATGCAGACATCCTCGTAGAGCACGTTCTTCACCAAGCCGCCGCGCGTCACATCGCTCTTGATGCGGATGCCGGAGGTCGTTCCATCCAGGGTCAGATCGCTGACCAGAAAGTGGTTGTCGCCGCCGTACGTCTCGCTGCCGATCGACATCCCATGACCGTAATAAAAGTGATCATGGACGATGCTGATATCGCTGGACTCACCGGAGCCCCCGGCCTTGATGGCTACGTTGTCATCGCCATCTCGAATCCACGAGTGGGTAATCGTGACGTTCTTCGATCCAGAGGGATCGATGCCGTCGGTATTGCGCGCATCCGCCGGCGTGTCGATCTTGACGCCCCACGCGGTAAAACCGTCGGTGCGGTTGACCACCACGTGAAAGTTCGGTGAGTTGCGCAGCGTGATGCGGTAGAGAATGAAGTTATTGGCTCTGTTGGCGACGATGAGACGGAAGCAGTTCTGTTTCCCGCCGCCACGCGCCTCATTGGCCAGGCCCCACCAGGTCACGTGCTTGCCCAGCAGCTTGTCTCCGCCGCGACCGTCCATCACCCCATCGCCCATGATGGCGGCGTTGGGACTATCGACAGAGATCAATGGCTTGCAGCCATTGCCTTTGCGGTCGACCGTGCCGCAGGCGCCAGGCCGTGTATCGTAGTCGCGGGGATTGCGCGAGGCGAACAACGTAACACCGCCATCCACCAGCAAGGTAACCTGTCGTGAGATCGTCAGCGGGCCGCTGAGAAAGGCGTTGTTCCCTTCATCCGCGCTCAGTTCCACGGCGTGTCCCGGGGCGCAGTTGTCCAGTGCGTTCTGCAGGCGAACCGTATCCTCCCTGCTTTCGTCCGCCTCAGGCAGCTTGCTATCCTTCGCCGCCAAATCGGCCTTCAGCGTCTGGCAGACTGCCGGAATCACAGGCTCGGTCACGGTACGCGTATCCTGCGCACCGGCTCGTCCGCAGGCAAGCAGGCTCATGCAGGCGAGTAAGAGAACCGGAGGCAACTTGTCAGTCCATGTCGTGTTCATTTTGGCCAATCGTCGGGTTTAGGGGCATTGGAGGCTCGCGCACAACGAGCAGCATTGCTGCCGCCCGCCGCGCAACGTGGTTCAAAAGCGCAGAACGGCCGAGAGCTGGAGCTTGCGCCCGTTCGACGTAAGCGAGGAGTTCGACCCGTAGGTTGTCTGAATTTCGCCGAAGTAACTGCCCGCGCCGGGCGTCGTGCAGGGAACCAGGGGCGTTTCACTGGAGCAGTTGTACTCCCCATTGGGAGCCGCCAGATTGACGTTGTTGAAGACGTTGAAGGCATCGGCGCGGACGGTCAACGTGGTGGCTTCGCGCCAGGAGATCGGAAACATGCGGCCCAGCGTCAGCGCCGTATTCCTGTAGCCAGGTCCCACAAACTTGTTGCGCGTGAGCGGGCTGTAGGTTCCCGCCACCGGATAACCAAAGGCCTGCGTATTGAAGTACTCGGCAACCTTTGCGCCAAGGGAACGGTTGCTGGACAGCAGCGGATTCACACCCGGCAACTGCGCGGGCCGCTGGTTCGGCTCGCCTGTCAGCGCCTGATCGGAGTTCATGGTCAGGTTGTACGGCAGACCGGTACGCACCTGGACGATACCGTTGATCTGCCAGCCGTTGATCACCTCGCGCTCCCAAAGTGGTCCGCGGTTGAACTTCGGCAGGAAGTACACCCACCCGGCAGTCGCGTCCTGCTTGATGTTGTAGTCCGACGGGCCCCACTCCGAGCGCAGATTGAAGACGTCGGGAATCTCGTTGTTGTTGTTCTGCCCGTTGGTGTCCATATCCAATGAGCGGGCGTAGGTATAGGTGGCAATCAAGGTCAGGCTATTCGAGGCGCGCTGATTGACCAGTACCTGCAGGCCGTTATAACTGGAGGTCCCGACACTGGAAAAGTCCACCAGCCCCTGTCCGCCGTAGTTGTAGTTCTGATAGCGAACCCGCGACTCATACCCGCCGGCAGTAATGGCCTCACTGGCGCTCGGGCAGTAGACAGCCGGATTCGATTGGTAGTAGGCGCCGCTACAGTCGTAGATCGCTGGATTCTGGTCGTAGGGAATCGTCTCATGCCGCCCGAACTTGCCCACATAGTCCACCTCCACGGTGGAGGTGGATGTGATCTGACGCCGGATGCCGAAGTTGGCGGCAATCACGTAGGGGGTCTTGAAGTTTTTGTCCGGGAAGTAGATAGAAAATGGCGGAACAAACTGCGGATTGCTTGCGTCAAAACCCGTTGGCACCGCCTGGATGGATGGGCACGGAGTCGTGCCGGACAGCATCGGCTCGGAGGCGCCGCCGCAAGGAGTCGCGTAGTCGAAACGGTCATAGAAGGGCTCGCCCACGCCGATCACATTGGCGTTTACGGCATCGTTGAACATACCAAAGCCGCCGCGCAGCACCGTCTTGCCGTTGCCAAAGATATCCCAGGAGAAGCCGAGGCGCGGCACCACGCTGGTGAAGTCCGTATTGATAAGACCGCGCGGGATTCCCTTATCGCCCACGTACGCCATGCCGGCCGGCGCGGAGGGAAAGACCTGCGACTGATAGCCGGGGATGAAGGTATTGCTCTGGCCGTGCGGCTGCGTCCACACAAAGGGAATCTCGTAACGCACGCCCAGGTTGAGCGTGAGCCGCGGCGTGGCGCGCCAGTCGTCCTGCACAAAGGCGAACAGCTCATGTTCGATGCCGGCTTGATTCTCCTGATTCGCCACATTCAACTCGTTGACCAGACCGAGCATGCTGTCGGCAAAAGGGTCTCCAGTAAACGTGGTGCTGAACTGGATGTAGCCCGGATACTGCGCCTGATTCAGATATTGCAGACGCAAATAGCTCACCCCGGCCATGAAATTGTGCGTCCCATGCGACCAACTGAGCGCATCGTCAAGCTCAATGTCTTCGTCCACAATATGCTGGTAAGCCTGGCTGGTGCCTCCCGCATTGTAGTTATTGAAGTTGAAGTCGGGCAGCGTAGGCACCCCAAAGCTCTGCATGGAGCCGCCTAGCTGATTCAACGTCGTCGGATCGGTAGGCACGATGACATCGACGTAGCGTTTGTAGGCCAGATTCAGCACATTCAGCATATTGGGCGAGATCGTCCATGTGTCCTGAACGGCGGCAAAGTTGTTGAGACCGCTTTTGGCGAGGATCTCGTAGCCGGCCAACCCCTGGCCGGTGCTCGTGCTCACGCCCTCGCTCTCCTTGTCTCCGGCGTCGGCGACGTAGTAGCGGCCGCTGATGGTGTGATGCGGCAGATTGTAATCGACACGCATCAGGCCGTCGTACTCCGACTCAGGAAAGGGCGCATAGGTGTAGAGCGGCACTCCGCCCGCCGTATTGGCCGTTGGACTGGGGAGCGGAACGTACTTGTTCAGCACGTTCACAATCACCGGATTCCAGCAGATCGAGGGAACCTCCGCATAGGGCAAAAACTGGCCATACTGGTTTCCCACCGCGGTCAACTCGGTCACGCAGGGTGACTGCGACGACCCGCCACCGGCGACCGTGTACGCGGTATTGAAGTCACTGGTCGCAATCGGCACGTAGGATCCCCCTTTGTAGAGCGGATTGTTCAGCCAATGCGAGCTGGTTTTGTTCGTGGGCGTGTCAGCGGCAAAGCTGGCGCAGATCTGGCCGGCGAACGGTCCCGTCGCGGTACACGGCAGAGGACCTCCGCTCGAGTTCAATCCACGCATCGCATAGGTCTGCACATCGGCCAGTCCGGTATGCGTGCCGGCTACGCGAATGTTCTGAAACGTGGCAAAGAAGAACAGCTTATCCTTGATGACCGGCCCGCCGAGCGTTGCTCCAAACATGTTCTGCACCAGCTTCGGATTGACGTGGCTGATGTAGTCGGTGGCGTTGAAGTCGTTATTCTCCGCGTACTCCCACAGCGTTCCGTGCAATTGGTTGCTGCCCGATGACGTCACCACGTTGAAGATGCTGCCCGCATTGCGGCCGTACTGGGCCTTGAAGTTGTTCAGCTGCACGCTCACTTCCTGCAGGCCATAACGCGGTGGAAAGTTCAGGCCGGTGTTGTAGAACAGGTTGTTCCACATCGAGCCGTCCAGCAGCATCAGATTCTGCGTATTGCGCGAGCCGGAGACGCTGTACGTGGGGCCATTTCTATCGCCCGTGAACGTCGTTGGCGCATTCATGTCCACCACGCCGGGCAGCAGCCCGGCCAGCGCCACGGTGTTGCCGCCGTCCAGCGGCAGATCCTGCACCATCTGCTTCGGCACCAACTCGGCGATCGTTCCCGACTGAGTATCGACGGTGCTGCCCGAGGTATCGACCACGGTCACCTGCGCCGATACCGAGCCAAGCTTTAGCTTGCCGTTCACACGCACATTCTGGTCGGCATCCACCAGTACGCCATCGGCCTCATAACTGGTAAACCCGGGGAACGACATCGTTATGATGTAGGTTCCAACCGGTACGTCGTTGAAGACGTACTCGCCGCTGGTCGTGGACTTCACCGTGCGCTTCAAGCCCTGGCCCGCGGAGGTCAGCGTAATCTGAGCGCCGGGAACCACCGCCCCGGAGCTATCCGATACGTTGCCGGAGATGCTACCCGTATCGACGCCCTGCGCGCCGGCGGCCTGCACGCCGGCAAACGCCAGCAACAGGCAGGCAAGAACGCCAAGCATCCGGCAGAACGCGCTGGCGAGACGGCGCGGGCGTGTGCCTGGGATCTCTGGCCGATTCGGCCTCGTATTCACAAGAAGACATTCCGCATTGCATTCAGCTGGCGAAAGCAAGTCACACGGCATCCAACACCTCAAACAAAAACTTAAATGGTCAGACCACTAGGGATTGGAGAGATTATGATCATCACAATATACCGCTGTCAAGTTCTTTTCCGCGGCGGCTTCCAGGACTGCGGCGTTGGCCGTCGGAAAAGCGTCATTTACCCCACTTTTCGGGAATTTCCCGATTTCCGCAATCTGTTGCACCACGTATCACGCTGACCGCGAAGCATTGCCCCCTGTAGAGGTGCTGCCCTTAATCCCCCGGTAGCAGCCTCCGGCCAAGGGGCAAGGCGAGAATCATCACCGGCGAAGGGGCGATGTTCGTCGCGGAAGATCGAAAGCTCTTGACAATCAATAGCTAAAACAGATAGTGATACTTCCATACACTGGTATGACCACATACGCCGACTGAACCAGAAATGATTCCGCTGGCAGACACCTTTCCATCTCTTTGGCGAGGCAAAACACTGGCTGAGGTTCCGAGAATGACAAGATTTTTTCATTTGCCTGTTGACGCTGCAAGGTTTTTTCGCATTGGCTTGGCCCTGGCGGTAGGCGCGGCAGTGTCACAACCGATCTGCGCCGCACAGAGCGCGTCCACACCACCGGTGGCGATGCCCTATACCATCACCACCGCGGCCGGCAGCGGGAGCCCCGGCTCCACAGGCAATGGAGGTCCCGCAACGTCCGCGACGATCTCCAGCGATCTGCGCGACGTGGCCGTCGATGGCCAGGGGAATATCTTCTTCGCCGACACGGGGAACAACGAGATACGCGAGGTGAATGCCCAGACCGGTATCATCAGCCTGGTGGCGGGAGGCAATACTCCCTGCGCCGCGGCCATCGACAAGACGGGTGACGGCTGCCCCGCGGCCACGGCAACGACCCTGAACAACCCGCGTGGGGTGGCCGTGGACAAAGCCGGCAACCTCTATATCGCTGGATATTCGGACGAACTCATCCATGAGGTCAACGCCCAGACCGGCATCATGACGATGGTGGCCGGCGATCTGAGCGGGACCGGCAGTACCTGCACGAATGCGGCCACGTGCGCGCAAGGAACCAAGGGCTACTCCGGCGATGGCGGCCCCGCAACCTCGGCGGAACTCGACCAGCCGCGCGGCGTTGCCGTCGATAACTTCGGCAACCTCTGGATTGCCGACACGAGCAACAACGTAGTGCGCGAGGTGAACGCCAAGACCGGCATCATCACCACCGCGGTAGGCAATGATGCCAATCTCAACGGCTCCGGCACCGGCGAGTCCGGATATGGCGGCGACGGAGGTCCGGCAAACAGCACCAGCGCCTTGATGAACGAGCCCGTCGGTATCGTCTTCGACAGCCAGAACAACGCCTACATCACGGACTTCAACAACAAGGTGATTCGCGAGGTCAACGCTTCCACCGGCATTCTCTCCACCCTCATCGGTGGCGAAAACAATACCGCCGCCAGCGCGACCTCCACAACTCCCTCGTGGCCGGCGTCCGCATCCACAACCGCGCTCGGTTGCCCAACCAAGATTGCGATCGACAGGTACGCCAATCTCTACTTCGCCGACTCCTGCGAGAGCGTGATCGACTTCTACGATGCCACCGCGCAGACGATTATCCCGATCGCCGGCGAATACGGCTACGGAGGCACCATGGGCGGCAGCTATGCCGTCTGTGGAACCGGAACCGGAACTGGAACCGCGACCGATACCGTGGGCGATGGCTGTGATGCTCTGAATGCGCTCTTCTATGAGGGCAACAGCGCAGTGGGCGTGGCCCTGGGAGGGCAAAACTACCTGTACATCACCGATCCGGGCGATGAACGCATCCGCAAGGTTTCCACCAACATGACCTTCCCTGTTCAGGCGGTCGCAACCCCCAGCACGCAGACCATCGAACTGCACTTTGCCAAGGGGGACTCGGAAACCAGCCTTACCGCTGGAGGCGCCAGCAAGAGCGATTTCACCATTGCCTCCGCGCCTACCTGCACCACCAACAGCGACGCCACCGTCAACTGCACCGCGCAGATCGCATTTTCTCCACTCTATCCCGGGCTGCGCACCTCTCCGCTGACGGTTGTCGGAGCGTTGAGCCATCGTTCCTTTCCGCTCGCGGGGGTTGGGAAGGGGGCACTCACCAGTGTCGATCCGGGCACCGTCTCCACGCTGGGCAGCGGGCTCTCCGGCTCGCTGGGTGAAGCGACGGATGCCGTCGGCAATCTGTACATCGCCGACACCGGCAATAACCGCGTGGTGGAGATTGGCGCCGCCGGGACGCAGACCGTGATTGCAGGTACGGGCACGGCGGGCTACAGCGGAGATAGCGGACTCGCAACCGCGGCGGAACTCAACGCACCCAAAGCCGTAACGATTGCTCCCTCCGGCCTGATCTACATTGCAGACACCGGCAACAACCTGATCCGCGTCATCGATCCGGTCACCGGCGACATCTCCACCTTTGCCGGGGGCGCAACCGGGGTGTGCGCCACGGCAAACGATACCGAGGGCGACTTCTGCCCAGCCACGAGTGCCACGCTCTCCGCGCCCAGCGGAGTGGCCGTGAACACCCTCGGCGATCTGTTGATCGCCGATAGCGGCGACAACCTGATCCGGCGTGTGGATTCCGGCACCGGCTACATCAATCTGGAGGCGGGCGGAGCAAGCGCCCTGTGCACCGGCTCCAGCGATACCTTCGGCGATGGATGCCCGGCTGTAGAGGCAAAGCTGAAAGCTCCGGCCGGACTGGCCGTGGATGCCGCGAACAATATCTATGTCGCCGACTCCGGCGATAACGAGGTGCGAGCGATCAGCCCCGGTACAGGCGCGATCACAGCCGTAGCCGGCAACGGGCAGGCATCCTTCTCGGGTGATAACGGTGCGGCCACCTCGGCTTCCCTCAACGCTCCACAAGCGGTCGCGCTGGATGCCGCGGACGACGTCTACATCGCCGACACCGCCAACGACGCGGTCCGGGTGGTGAACTCTGCCAGCGGTACCATCTCGAGGCTCTTCGGCGTAGGCGGATCGTCCGGTTTGGCTGGTGGCAGTGGTCCCGCAAGCCAGGTGGAACTCGCCTCACCCGGCGGCATTGCCGTCAACATGCTGGGCAATGTCTACGTGAATGACTCGGGAAACAGCCGCGCGCTGGCCGACGACCGCAATTCGGCCGACCTCGCCTTTGGCTACTCCAACATAGGGAATCAGACGCCCGAGCAGATCGCCACGGTCTCTGACCTGGGCAATACCACGCTGGCCTTCACGGACTCACCCGTGTATAGCCCCAGCTCGACCACGGGCTTCGCCTTCGACACCTCTGCCGCCAATGCCTGCGAGGAGGCAAGCATTCTTGATGCAGGCTCCAACTGCACCCTGGGCATCTCCTTCTTCCCGCCTACCGGCTCCGCGCCCGGAACAGTCTACTCCGGGGATTTGGAGCTGCCGAGCAATGCGGTCAACGCGAGCTCGGCTACGATCAACCTCAGCGGTACCGGCGAGGATCTGGCGGCCACCACCCTCTCGCTGGCGCTCACCTCGCCGTCCAGCGGCAACCTGGAGTACGGTGAGGCCGGCATCGTTACCGCCTCCTTAAATATCGGCGACAGCACCCTCGGCGCTCCCACCGGCACCATCACCTTCACCATCGACGGAGCGCAGCAGCCCGCTGTTACTCTTTCGAGCACCGGAACCGCAACCGTCACCATCAACCTCGCCGTCGGCACTCACACCATCGTTGCCGCATACAGCGGCGACGTAAACTATGCGGCCAGCAACAACACCTTATCCATCCCTGTGGCGACCGCTTCCACGACCACCGTGCTTACGGCCAGCCCCACCACCAGCATTCAACTGCAGCCCATCGTCTTCTCCGCCACGGTGACCTCCGGCACGACCGGGATCCCCTCCGGCACGGTGAACTTCTACTCCGGCTCAACCCTGCTGGGCTCCGGAAATCTGAGCCCGGCAGGCATGGCCACCTTCACAGACAGTTCGCTGGCCATCGCTTCCTACTCCGTAACCGCGGAGTACATGGGCACATCCAACTACAGCACCTCAACCTCCGCACCGTTGGCAGTCACCGTAAATCCCATTCCTCCGGGCTTCTCGGCAACGGTTAACCCCGCGGCCATCTCCGTACCCCAGGGCGGCGACGTGCAGACGGTTCTCACCGTCACACCGCAGGGCGGCATCACGGGAAGCATCACGCTGAGCTGCACCGGTCTTCCGGCCAACGCCAAGTGCACCTTCTACCCCACCGCCATTCCGCTCAACGGGAGCAACACCCTGGTGACGACCGCACTCACGATCTACACCGGCGTCACCCCGCTGACGCTGGAGTCGCGGTTGCAGGCGCCGGGTAAGGGATCATCCCCTCGACCGTTGATGGCTGCGGCCCTCTTCCCTGCTCTGTTCCTTGGCTTTGCCGGCTGGATGGGCTTCCGCCGCCGTTCGTGGAGCCGCCTGCTGACGCTGCTTCTCACCGTAGGCACGCTGAGCATGCTCGTCTGTATGCAGGGCTGCACCAGCAATCCGACCCAGGAGGCAGCCACTATCACTCCCACGGGAACCAGCACCGTGAACGTGGTAATGACTGGCCCCGATAGCACCTCGCAGACCATCCCCATTACGCTGACCGTGATTGCCAACACCGCCGCCAACTAAGGGCCGTAACGGTAGCGGAAACAACGGGCTCTGTCCTCCCAACGAGGACAGAGCCCGTTTCTTATAGCCTCACCAGAAACAAGATCTTGCTGAGAGGGGTCTTTTGCCTCGCCAGAAACCAGTTTCTGACTCGATTGAGGGGGCCGTAGGCCCATGAACGGACTCACCAGAAACAAGAGCTTGCCGAGGGGGGGGCTGTTGCCTTGAAAGAGTGCGGCTCTTCTCCTCCAAATCGCCACAAAATTGTCATCCTGAGCGAAGGCTCTCGCGGTTTTATGCGAGAGCCGGAGTCGAAGGACCTGCCACCAAGCCTGTGCCACCTCAAATGTCCGCCGCTTTCGGGCAAGAATCAACTACCATCGGTCGCCAGAACATGCGGCAGGCCCCGCCGACACGCCGTTGATTCTCGCTAGAAAGGTCCTGACATCGGTGATAGAACGCGCTTGGCGGCAGGTCCTTCGGCTTCGCGCTACGCGCTTCGCTCAGGATGACAGATTTCGGGGGGCACTGGAGAGACACTGCCTCGCCACAAGCAAGTTTCTGATTCTATTGAGGGGGCGTAGGGCCACGGGGCGTGTTTTAGCGCCAACGGCGCGACATACCATCCCAAACTCCCAGCGGACTGAAAGCCCGTCCTATCGGGCTTGACGGGCTGCGGAAAGACTCGCTGCTTTGGAAGGGTGCCTCTTTAGCTTGAAGAGTACGGGCTTTACAGGCTGCGGAAAAAGGCCCTGCTGCGGTCGGAATCCGCCCAAACGCACTCCCTCAGTGGGCTCTACTTTCCTTTGCGCGGATCAAAGTCCACCGTGCCCATCTTGCCGCTGGCGGCATCGCGCACCACAAAGCGCATCCGCACTGTTCCCGCGGGAGTTGCGGCCGCCAGAATAAAGTCTGTCGTGGCCGGCAGCGCGGAGCCAGTCTGCGTCGGGTGCAGTTGCACAAGCCTCTCCACAACCGCATGGGCCAGCATCTTGTGTTTCTTGCTGAAGCTCGCCGCGGCCAGTGTCACCTCCGCCTGGCTATCTCCATCGGGAAGATCGCGCCAGGTAAGCGAACGCGAATCCACATGCAACTCAAACGTACCCGCATGCTTTGAGGCGCGGCTTACCGTAACCGGCAGCCCCGTGTAGGCAATGTTGCTGTTGATGGCGCTGCCCAGGTCAAAGGCCAGCCGCGCGCGCAGATCCTTTGCATCCTGCGCCGTGGCCGGCGGAGCCGGTTGCCCGGCCTTCAGGTAGTAGCCATTGCGAGTGACTGCCGTCAGTCCGGGCTTGTCCACGGTGACACGAATCCGCCGGTAGGGCTGCGCCACATCGTTCTGATTCGTGGGAGTGTAGCTGAGCGTGTAATAGTTATTGCCGGCGTGGACGGTGTCGCCAATCTCGGCATCCACATCGTTCCGCGAGAAATAAACTCTCCCTCCGGTAGCCGGAGCCAGAAGCTGAAAGTTCACGTCTCCCTGGAAGGGATCGTTGCCGTTGCTGTCCTGGGCAAGAATCAGATCCGCGGGCGTCTGTATGAGCACGGTATCGGGATCGTTAATGGTCGGATCGATGATCGTCAGCGTAATACGGGCGTCGCGCAGGGTATCGATCACATGCTGCACCGCACCCTGGATCACCGCGGCCTGCCGCGGGGGCGACAGGGACGTATCGACAGCCGGAAAACCTCGCCCCACCCAGATCAGATTCTTGCGCCCCGGATGCCCCGCCGTGGCCTGCGCAATCTGCTCCAGCGATCCCAGGGACTGGGCCAGCCGTTGCGCCGCCGCGGGACCGTTCTTGCCGCTCTGCATCAGTTGCCATGGATACTCCGGGAAGTGCTTGTCCAGCGCCGCCACAAGCGCCTGCCGGTCGCGTGTGTAGTCCATCAACACCTGGAACTGGGTATTCGTAGCCGCCAGCAGGGTCGTTGGTTCAGAGAGCACGGCCGGCTGCGACAGCAGGTATTTTTTCAGATCGTAGCGAGCGTAGCTCATATCCTGGAAGTTGGAGTTCAACTCGTCCAGAACCAGAACCGTGACCGGCGTCTCCGGCGCCTTCACCAGATCCGCCGTCGAGTCGATCTTCACCTCCGGCGCCAGATAGTGCTGCGCAGGCGCCTCAAAGGAGCGGATCCGCTGGGGCGCATTGTCCTCATACACCGCAAAGTCCTTGCGGCTCAGGTTCGGAACAATCTTGCCGGCCTTGTCGGTCACCACCACATCCAGCACCACTAGCCGCGTACTCATGAAAAGAGTGGGCGTTTGATCCTGCGGGGCGGCCGCTACGCCGGGAGGGTTGGCGGTTTGCGCGTTCAAGCATGCGGCGACTCCCAACATGACAGCCGCCAGCCGGCTGGGCAACGAATCGTTCATTCTCAACAAGGTCCATCTCCCCCTTGGCATCGTACGCTGTCGGAAGCATGCAAATGCCTCTGTCCCAGCGCCCAATTCATGCCACCTTTTATCCTAAAGGCCCAGATGCAATGTTCAGACCACGTATGCGGTTTTGTCCAACTTAATGCCTGCGCCACGCCGCACGCGGAACCTCGAACAGAATCGTAACGCCCTGTTACCTTCCTTTTGCAATCGACTTTTCTCTTTATTTTGTTTTATATACAAGCATCCCTCCGCAGGAAGCTCCCTTCAGGAGCCTTGTCGCACAGGAATCCGCTCGTAGCCGCGCATACCTACTGGTCTGACCTCTTTTAAGATTTTCCTTGCCGCTTATTAGTCCACTATGGCAGTATAGATAGCGCATATCACTCCCAATTTAAGCCGTTGAAGGACATCGCCGCCCATGTCACGCCCTCGCCTTGCTACTTTGCCCGGTCTTCTGCCGATCCTTCTCTTCACCGCATGTATTCCTTCGGCGACCGGCATCTTCGCGCAGGATACACGCACCGTCACCGAGCCGACCTTTCCCGCGGTGTGCACCACCTTGAACGCGGAGCTTCTGCAAACCGGCAACACCCTGCCCTCCGGCGATGAGAGCAGCTTTGACACAACCCGCGTGCAGAGCGCCCTGAACGCCTGCGCCAACGGCGAGGCGGTTGAGCTGGCGATGGACCCAAGCAGCGGCGACAACGCCTTTCTGATCCAGCCCATTACGATTCCCACCGGCGTCACGCTGCTGGTGGACGCCGGCGTGACTGTCTACGGGTCGCGCAACCCAGCGGATTACGCCGTCCAATCGGGCTCCTGCGGCATGGTTGCCTCATCCTCCGCCGGGTGCAGCGCGCTGATCACCATCGACAGCAACAATGCCGGTGTCATGGGCTACGGAGTCATCGATGGCCGCGGCGGCCAGACGCTGACCAGCGGCGCCAACGCCGGCACCACCTGGTGGCAGCTCGCCTACCAGGCGCAGCAGGAGAACGAGAACCAATACGTCCCGCAACTGTTCGCGATCAACGGCAACAACATCACGCTGTACAAGATCACACTGCAAAACTCGCCCACCTTCCACGTTACCTATCTAGGCACCGGATTTACGGCCTGGGACGTGAAGGTGATTGCGCCCGGCGACGCGCGCAATACCGACGGAATCGACCCCGGACCGGCGCAGAATGTGACGATCACCAACTCATATATCGGTGATGGCGACGACAACATCGCGCTCAAGCCCTCCGAACATCCAGGCGGCGGCGCAGCCTACGATATGAGCATCACAAACGACCACTTTTATGTGGGCCATGGTATGTCGATCGGCAGCCAAACGGCCGGAGGCGCCTCGAATATTCTGGTACAAAACCTGGACATCGACGGCGACCCCACCAATAACAACGATACGGGCATTCGCATCAAGTCAGAATCCAGCAATGGCGGCCTGGTAACCAACATTACCTACCAGAACGTCTGCATGCAGAACGTCACCACCGCGATTCAGTTCAATCCTTATTACGACTCGACGACCGGAACCGATTACCCGCAGTTCCAGAACATCACGCTGTCCGATGTGACCGTGCTGACCCCTGGCACCGTACAGTTACAGGGCTACAGCACGACCTATCCGCTGGGGCTCACGCTGGACAATGTCAACTTCTCGTCGATCAGCAGCAGTGAAGTCTCCGCGGAGGACGCCGATGTCACGCTCGGCCCTGGCCCGGTAAACTTCTCGTCTTACATCTCCGGCACTGGCGTAAGCGTCACCAATAGCGTCACCGACCCCTCTGAAGCTGCCTATAGCTGCCCAAGCTCTTCCTTCCCCCTGCTCGCTCCGGAGTTCTTTGGCAGCGCCACCTCGTTGGCGCCCTCGCAGCCGCTTACCCTCACCGCCATCTTCGAACCGGTACACGAGCCCAACTGGGAGGGGTCCACCGCCGGAGAGTACTCTTCCACCAGCGCATACTACCCCGTGGAGCCGACCGGAACGGTCACCTTCTATGATGGATCGACCGAGGTGGACCAGGTGACGCTCAGCGGCACCAGCGATCTTGCAACCGCAACTCTGAGCAGCGAGAGCGCGGGAACGCAAAGCTACACGGCTGTCTACTCCGGCGATGCAAACTACGCAGCCATGACCAGCCCGGCCTTTACCGTGACGGTAGCCTATCCGTCCACCACCATCACGCTTACCAGCTCGCCGACGACGATCAACGCCGGCCAGACCGTCACGCTCACCGCGACACTGACCTCCTCGGAAGGAACGCCCACCGGGACAGTCACCTTTATGGACGGCAGCTCAACCCTGGGCACCGTTACGCTCAATGGCAGCGGCGTAGCCGCCTACACAACCACCGCCCTCCCGGCTGGGAACCAAACCATCACCGCAACGTACGCGGCCACCGGAGCATTCGCGGCTTCCACATCCACGCCGCTCACCATCGCAGTGCAGAGCTTGACCATCTCCGCGAGCTCAACCACCCTGAGCGTCTCGCCGGGCGGAAGCGCCAGCACGACGCTCACATTTACCGGAGCCGGTGGCCTGACCGGCAACATCAGCTACAGTTGCAGCGGCCTGCCTTCCTACATGAGCTGTTCCTTCAACCCCTCCAGCACCACCTTCAACGCGAGCAGTACAGCCAGCGCTGTGCTCACGGTGTCGGAGGCCTCAACGCTCAGTGGCTGGCTGATTCCGTTTCTCCCTCTGTCTTTGCTGGGATTTTTGACCCTCGGCCGCAAGCATCGCCGCCGCTGGGCGCTGGTGGCGATCGCAGCGGCTGGAATTGGCTTTACGGCGCTGACTGGCTGCAATGGCGGAAGCAGTTCCTCCAGCAGCACCTCGCAAACACCCCCTGCCGGACAGCAAACCGCCACGGTTACCGCAACCACGACCACCGCCGCGGGCGCACTCACCAGCACCATTTCCATCACGGTCAATGCTCAGTAGATAACATTCCGGCCACTTCTACTCTTCATCGCTCCGCAGGAAGCTCCATTTTGCATCTGCGGAATCCATCGTGGTAGGCTCCATCTTGTATGCGAGTGCCTGGGTTCCTCCGAACGTTCATGACCTCTGGACAGAGATCCGGGCGCCGCATCGTCGCGTTCCTGCTGCTCAGTATCATGGCGTTCATCGTGGCCAATCCGATCTGGGAGTGTTTTGACCATCTGGATAATCTGAGACACCTTGGGCCGCACGGCATACTCGTCATTCTGCTGCTGGTCGCAATTGCCGGAGTATCGCTGCTGAAGATCCCGCGGTTAATCTGGCTGATGGTGCTTTCTTGCTGGCTGGATTGCTGCGCGAGCGAGTTCTTGGTTCGCAGACAGACGGTTGCCCTCCCTTCCTCTCTGAGCTTTCCTCTCGCCTTACCCCTCCGAATCTAGTTCCCCCATGGCACCACTGCGCCAGATTTTCGTCTGGTCCGCGGCGGACACGCGTCTCCGCGGGCTTCATGGACCCGAATCGAGCCACCACAGGGGCAAGAAATGTTCACGACCATTGCGTTGCGTGTCCGCACGCGCAGATTTTTTCCAGGACAGCTTGTCCGCATGGGGACCGCCGCGCTGGCGATCTCGATAGCTGCTTTGAGCACGGCGCAGACGACGCCAGCCGACGTCGTTACTGCCTCCATGCGCGCGGTTAGCCGGCATCTGGTTGCTTACGGCCAGGTTGAACCGATCAGTCTCATTCCGGTGAGCGCGGCGGAGGCGGGCGTAGTCGCCGGATTGAGCGTTCGTCCCGGCATGCATGTTCGCGCAGGCCAGGAGTTGGCGCATCTAAGCGGCCCTGCCATCCAGGTGTTGCTGCTCCAGAACGCGGCCGACATTCGCGGCGCGCAGGCGCAGTTGGACGCGGCGGAGAGATCGCTGGCCATCCTACGAGAGCAACTGCCGTCCCACCTGACCACCCGGCAGGCGGTGCATCAGGCTGAGAGTGCGGAGGCGCAGGCCCGCACAGCTCTGGTCAACGCGCAATCGCGGATGAACGCGACGCGGCAGATGATGGCCGTCTCCGCACCGGCGGACGGCGTCGTGATGGCGCTGACCAGCGCCAACGGAGCGGTGATTGCTTCCGGCCAGGCCATCCTCACCTTGCAGCCATCCGGCGGCCTGTGGCTCCGCGCCATGTACTACGGAGCGGATCTCTCGACCATCCGGGTCGGCATGGTGGGAGAGTTTGCGCCCTCCGACGGGAGCGATCCGATTCCGGTCAAGGTCTCGTCCGTGCCAGGAGTGCTCGCGCCCGGCGGGGGCGAATCCATCGCGCTGGAGCCGCTGCGCGGACACGCCGCATGGCTCAATGGGGAGAGCGGCACGGTCACGCTGGATCTACCGCCGCAACAACTAGTAGCGATACCCACCCGTGCGCTGATTCTGCATCAAGGCAGGTGGTGGGTGATGGTTCA
>JABEBX010016019.1_pt1 | contig 35336 bp, 39 predicted proteins | sample 7245971 | NCBI WGS metagenome assembly JABEBX01 (sample SAMN14506365, study PRJNA622280) | hot springs metagenome | biome: hot spring [ENVO:00000051]|acidic hot spring [ENVO:00002120]; feature: spring [ENVO:00000027]|sediment [ENVO:00002007]; material: sediment environment [ENVO:01001048]... | reverse complement strand
TGATTTTATTTGGCTGGGGGACGTGGATTCGAACCACGGTTAGCGGAGTCAGAGTCCGCTGTCCTACCGCTAGACGATCCCCCAAAAGTGCTGCGCATCATAGCCGCCGCCGCCTGTGGCTGTCAAATGGGCGAGGCGCTTCTGGGGTCGTTGCAAAAAAGGTGTTGTGAAAATGTTGCAAGCCTGCCGGATGGGTGCTATAAATCCTCCTGTAGTAATTGCAACACAGCACATTGCTCATGAGGAGGAGCTTGTCATGAAAAAGAATTTGATCGCATTGGCCGTAGCCGCGGCCATCATCGCGCCGGTGAGCGCCATCGCTGCGGACAGCAGCAATGCCAACACCGGCCCCACCGTCTTCGGTTACGCCCAGATCACCGGCAGCCAGCAGTTCGGCACCGGCGGTTCCCAGGGCCTGGTCTTCGGTGCCCATCGTATCCGCCTGGGCTTCAAGGGCGAGGCGGTTCCCGGCGTATCCTATTACTTCCAGTACAAATGGGATGGGGCTTGGCAGTCCACCCCATTGAATAACACCCTTGGCATCGGTGCCATCCCCGGCTCCAGTTCCGGCGTGCAGGATGCCTACATCAACTTTGCTTTCATTCCGGAAGTGCAGTTGCAGGTGGGTAAGTTCCGTATTCCTGTCGGTCTGGAGCGGACTCAGGTGAGCGGCAACGAGTTGATGTTTATCCAGCGCTCTATGAACCAGTCTCTGGGTGCCAACCGTTCCGCCGGCGTCATGTTCCACAGCCCGGACCTGATGAATACCGGGGTTTACTACAGCCTGGGTATTTTTGACAACCACGAGCTGTCCGGGGCCCGTGCAGCGGCAGCCCAGTACATGGTGAACATTCCGGCCTCCAAGGAGATCGATTCCTGGAACGTGGGCGCCAACGGCGGCTTGATGGGCCTGAAGTACATGGCCGAGTACAGCGCCGTGACCAGCTACCAGGGTATTGAGGGCGCCAATGCCCAGGACTGGTACGTGGCTCTGGCCGCCAACCTGCATCAGATGACCCTGACCCCCGACTGGCTGGACGTCGAGCCGGCCGTGCGTTATGAGTCCTTCCGTTACCGGTATGGAGCCTTTGACTCCACGCTGGGGAACACCACCATTGGGGTCAACTACTACGTGAATCCCAACAATCCCTATGCGGCCCGCGTGCAGTTGAACTATGTCATCCCCAACGGCGGTGCCGCCTGGCGGGCGCTGGGTTCCAACAATTACCCCGCCAGCAACGGCTATCTCTACAACACCCTGGCCCTGCAGTTCCAGGCCGGCTTCTAAGGTCTTGTAGCTTGTGGCGGGTTCGCCCGCCTGTACCGCCCCTTCGGGGGCGGTTTTTATTTGCTTTTTTGCCGTCGTGCCGCTATAAGAAAGCCCGCAGCGCGGTTTTTGGCCTGCGCCCGTTTTCTTATGTCCGTCTTTGGGGAAGTCCGTGAACCGTAAAATCCGCAACATCGCCATCATCGCCCACGTCGATCATGGCAAGACCACCTTGGTCGATCAGCTCCTGCGCCAGTCCGGTACCTTCGCCGCCCATCAACACCTGGAAGAGCGGGTCATGGACAGCAATGACCTGGAAAAGGAGCGCGGCATCACCATCATGGCCAAGAACACCGCCGTGCAGTGGGGCGACACCCACATCAACATCGTCGACACCCCCGGCCACGCCGACTTCGGCGCCGAGGTGGAGCGGGTGCTGGGCATGGTGGACGGTGTATTGCTTCTGGTGGACGCGGTGGAGGGCCCCATGCCCCAGACCCGTTTCGTCACCCGCAAGGCCCTGGAATTGGGCCTCAAGCCCATCGTGGTGATCAACAAGGTGGACCGCCCCGGCGCCCGCCCCGATTACGTCATCAGCGCCACCTTCGACCTCTTCGACAAGCTCGGCGCCAGCGAAGAGCAGCTCGACTTCCCCATCATCTACGCCTCCGGCCTGCAGGGCTATGCGGGCATGGAACCCGACGTGCGCTCCGGCGACATGAAGCCCCTCTTTGATCTGATCCTGAGCCACGTGGCGGCGCCGGAAGGGGATCCGGAGGGTCCCTTGCAGATGCAGATTGCCGATCTCGACTACTCCAGCTACGTGGGGCGGATCGGCATCGGCCGCATCCGGCGCGGCACCCTGCGTCCGGGGCAGGATGTGGTCCTCATCCACGGTGTCGACCAGACCCAGACCCGCGCCCGCATCCTCCAGCTTCTCGGCTTCAACGGCCTCAAGCGCGTGCCTTGGGAGCAGGCCACGGTGGGGGACATCGTCGCCGTCACCGGCATCGAGGATCCCTCCATCGGCGCCACCATCGCTGCCGTGGACTGCCCCGAGGCCCTGCCCTGGAAGCCCATCGACGAACCCACCCTCAATATGACTTTTCAGGTCAATACCAGCCCCTTTGCCGGGCGCGAGGGCAAGTTCGTCACCAGCCGCCAGTTGCGCGAGCGCCTCTATCGCGAATTGCTCACCAACGTCGCCCTGCGCGTGGAGGACACCGACAACGCCGATGTCTTCCTGGTCTCCGGTCGCGGCGAACTGCACCTGACCATCCTCGTCGAAAACATGCGGCGCGAGGGCTACGAGCTGGCCGTATCCCGGCCCCGGGTCATCCAGCGCCAGGTAAACGGCGTCTGGGAAGAGCCCTACGAGGCCCTTACCGTGGACGTGGAGGAGCAGCACCAGGGGACCATCATGGAGCGCCTCGGCATCCGCCGCGGCGAACTGCAGGACATGGTTCCCGATGGCCGCGGTCGCGTGCGCCTGGAGTACCGTATCCCGGCCCGTGGCCTCATCGGCTTCCACACTGAATTCCTCACGGCCACCTCGGGCACCGGCGTCATCAGCCACATCTTCGATGACTATGGTCCGGTCAAGGGGACCATCCCCGCCCGCAACAACGGCGTGTTGATTTCGGCGGAGGAAGGCGAAGTGGTGGGCTTTGCCCTCTTCAACCTGCAGGAGCGCGGGCGCATGTTCGTCAGCCCCGGTGACAAGGTCTACGAGGGCATGATCATCGGCATCCATACCCGCGACAACGATCTGGTGGTCAATCCCCTCAAGGAAAAGAAGCTCACCAACATGCGCGCCTCCGGCTCCGACGAGAACATCATCCTCGTCCCGCCCATCCGTCTCACCCTGGAGGCGGCGGTGGAATTCATTGCCGATGACGAACTGGTGGAGGCCACGCCCCAATCCATCCGCATCCGCAAGCGTTTCCTGACGGAAAACGAGCGCAAGAAGGCCGCCCGCGGCGGCGGGTGAAGCGCCTAACGACCTACAGTCCGACATCACTATCGTAGGAGCGGCCCATCCTTTTGCAGCCGAATCAGGCGGAACCAGCCGTTCACGGCCGCTGGCTCGTCCGCAATGCAGCGCAACTCTGGGCAGGTGGCCAGGACCTCCTCAAAGATCAGATCCGTATGGGTGGCGATGGGCCCGAGCAAGGGGCCGATGAGGCGGCGCAGGGGGGCCCTTTGCCCGGGGCGGAGGAACTTGTCCAATATCAGGATCCGGCCGCCCGGCCGTAATACCCGTGCTGCCTCCCGAAGCGCCGCCGTGGCATGGGCGGTGACGGCGAGGATGAGGTGCAGGACCACGATGTCGAAGCTCGCATCGGGGAAGGGTAGGGCCTCGCAGTCGCCCTCCACCAGCAAGGCGGCGCCCTTGCTGCGGGCCCGCAGCAGCATGCCGTGGGTCAGATCCAGACCCACGGTGACGCAGTCCTTGGGAATGTAGGGCAGATCCAGGCCGGTGCCGGCGCCCACCAGCAGGACGCGGCTGGGCCCTTCGCCATGGATGGGGGCGAGACTGCGCTGGCGCAAGGGCGCCGAGAACCCTGCCACCATGGCGTCATAGATGGGCGCCCAGACCCCATAGGCAGCGCGCAGACTGCCTGCGCTCAATGAAATACCGTGGCGACGGCCAGGCGGAAAGGGGGAATGGGCACTTCAAAGCTGCGGCCGTCGTCGGCTACCATCTCATAGCTGCCGTGCATGCTCCCCACGGGGGTGGGCAGTACGGCACCGCTGGTGTACTGGAAGCGCTCTCCGGGATGGAGCACGGGTTGCTCGCCGATGACCCCCGGTCCGCGCACCTCCTGCACATGCCCTTCGGCATCGGTGATGATCCAGTGCCGGTTGAGCAGTTGCGCGGTGCGTTGCCCCTTGTTCTCAATGGTAACCTGGTAGGCAAAGGCGAAATGCGTTTGTTCCGGGCTCGATTGCTCGGGCAGATAGCGCGTTTCCACGCTGATGGCGATTTCTGTTGGATGATCCATGGCCTGCTCCTGATGACCGACCGGGTCGGCGCAAATCAGGAATCAGTCTATAGCTCCGGCAGCGAACTGCCAAGCTGCCGGGACCGGCTTCAGGCAGCGGATTGGGGGCGGTAGAGCATGACGATGCGGCCAATCCGCCCGACCATGTCTGCGCCGCTGGCCGTGGTCAGGGCCTCGATCATGGCCGCCCGGTCCGTTGCTTCCAGGGCGGGCAGACGCACCTTGATGAGTTCATGGGCGGTGAGGGCGACCTCCAGCTCTCCCAGCACGCCGGGGCTGATCCCCTGATTGCCGATGATCAGCACGGGCTTGAGCAGGTGCGCGCGCCCTTTGAGGGCATGTCTTTGTTTGGCGTCAAGCATGGTATCCTCTGTCATCGGGACTCTGTAATGGGGTTGGCCGGCTGCGCAATGTCACCGCACCGGCCGGCCGCCGCAGGGCGAGTGTACGGATTAGTGGGAAACAGGTCAAAAGCATTGAGCAAAAGCAAATCCAAATCCAGTAGCCGCTGGCTGCAGGAGCATTTCAACGACCCTTTCGTGCAGCGTGCCGCCAAGGAGGGGTATCGTTCGCGGGCGAGCTACAAGTTGTTGGAAATCCAGGAGAAGGATCGCATTCTGCGGCCGGGAATGCGGGTCCTGGATCTGGGGGCGGCGCCAGGCGGCTGGTCGCAGGTGGCCGCCCGGCTGATTGGCGGCAACGGGCGTCTGGTGGCGGTGGACCGCTTGCCCATGAATCCCATCCTGGGCGCGACGGTGATCTGTGGCGATGTCTACGACGAGGCCATTTTGGCGGCGTGCGAGGAGGCCTTGGCCGGTGGCGCCGACTTGATTTTGAGCGATATGGCCCCAAATATGTCAGGGATAGCGAGCGTCGACCAGGCTCGTGCCATCGCCCTGGCGGATATCGCCCTGGACATGGCGCAACGCTGGCTGGTGCCCGGCGGGGCTCTGCTCATGAAGGTCTTCATGGGGGCCGGGGCCGACGGCCTGCGCCGTGATTTGCGCCAGCATTTCCGGCGTATCGTGGTGCGCAAGCCCGAGGCATCCCGGGCACGCTCCGCCGAGCAATACTGGCTTGCCAGCGATTTTCGGGGCACCCGGCGCGGGCTCTTGTCAGGATCGGTATAAGGGGGCTAAGATCAAAACCTGGACTTCAATTTATAATCTGTCTAAATCCCCAGACGGGGGGGCATCGGAATGAATAACGTATTGAAAAACGTGCTGCTGTGGGTGGCCATCGGAGTCATCCTCATGCTGGTTTTCCAGAATCTGAACCACAGCAGTGCGCCGGCGCAGGTGATGGATTTTTCCACCTTCGTCAGCAGCGTGAAGCAGGGGTCGGTGAGCGATGTGACCATCGATGGCAATCGCATCGACGGTGCCCTCAGCTCCGGCCAGCAGTTTCGCGTCTATACGCCGCCCAATGACACCCAATTGGTGCCCCAGTTGCTGGCGGCGGGGGTGAAGATCTCGGTGAAACCGCCGGAAGGGCAGTCCTTGCTGCTTTCCATCCTGATTTCCTGGTTCCCGATGTTGCTGTTGATCGGCGTCTGGATCTTTTTCATGCGCCAGATGGGCGGCGGCGGCGCGGGCGGGCGCGGGGCGATGACCTTCGGCCGCAGCCGGGCGCGGATGCTGACGGACGAGAACAACAAGGTCACCTTTGCCGACGTGGCGGGCGTGGAGGAAGCCAAGGAAGAATTGGCGGAGATCGTCGACTTTTTGCGTGATCCCCAGAAATTCCAGCGCCTTGGCGGGCGTATCCCCAAGGGGGTGCTGCTCATGGGCTCGCCCGGCTCCGGCAAGACCTTGCTGGCCCGCGCCATTGCCGGCGAGGCTCGGGTACCGTTCTTTTCCATCTCCGGCTCGGACTTCGTGGAAATGTTCGTGGGCGTGGGCGCATCCCGGGTCCGCGACATGTTCGAGCAGGCCAAGAAACATGCCCCCTGCATCATTTTCATCGACGAGATCGATGCCGTGGGCCGTCAGCGTGGCGCCGGTTTGGGCGGCGGCAATGACGAGCGCGAGCAGACCCTCAATCAGCTCCTGGTGGAGATGGACGGTTTCGAGGGTACCGAGGGGATCATCGTCGTGGCCGCGACCAACCGTCCCGATGTGTTGGATCCGGCCTTGTTGCGGCCGGGGCGCTTCGACCGTCAGGTCACCGTTCCCTTGCCCGACATTCGCGGTCGGGAGCAGATCCTGCAGGTCCACATGCGCAAGGTGCCGGTGGCACCGGACGTGGATGCCCGGGTCATTGCCCGCGGCACGCCGGGCTTCTCGGGTGCCGATCTGGCCAACCTCGTCAACGAGGCGGCCCTCATGGCGGCCCGCAAGAGCAAGCGCCTGGTGGACATGCATGATTTTGAGGATGCCAAGGACAAGGTCATGATGGGCGCCGAACGCAAGTCGGTGGTGATGAGCGACAAACAGCGGGAAACCACGGCCTACCATGAGTCCGGTCACGCGGTGGTAGCCAAGCTCCTGCCGGGTACGGATCCGGTCCATAAGGTGACCATCATCCCCCGCGGGAGGGCCCTCGGCCTTACCATGCAGTTGCCCACGGAGGATCGCTTCAACTACGAGCGCAATGATCTTCTCAACAATATCTCCATCCTCATGGGTGGCCGTATTGCCGAAGAGGTCTTTCTCAACCAGATGACCACCGGTGCCGGCAATGACATCGAGCGGGCCACCGATCTGGCGCGGCGCATGGTCACGCAGTGGGGCATGTCCACCCTGGGGCCCATGGTCATCGGCGAAAAGGAGGAGGAGGTTTTCCTCGGTCGCGAGATCACCAAGCATAGCAATATCTCGGAAGAGACGGCGCGAACGGTGGATGAAGAGGTGCGTCGCATCATCCAGGATCAGTATCAGATTGCGCGGGGCCTCATCGAGGGTAACCGGGACAAGGTAGAGACCATGGCCCACGCCTTGCTCAAATACGAGACCCTGGATGCCAATCAGGTCAATGACATCATGTCCGGCCATGATCCGCGGCCTCCCCAGGAGGGAGGGGCAGGGCCGACGCCGTCCAACCCCCCGGACGGGGCGGTTGCCGAGGCCGACAAGACGGGCAAATCCTTGCCCGGATTGCAGCCGGGAGAGCATCCCGTCTGAGCGCCATTCTGGACTGCCAGGGGCGCCTGCTGGATCTGGGGCGCCCCTGCGTTATGGGGATTCTCAACGTCACCCCCGATTCCTTCTCGGATGGCGGCGAGGCGATGGGGGTGGATGCCGCGCTGGCCTTGGCCCGCGCCCTGTGGCGGGCTGGTGCGGATATCCTGGACATCGGCGCCGAATCCACGCGCCCGGGAGCGCTCCCCGTGGGCGAGGAGGAGGAGTTGCGTCGCCTTTTGCCGGTCCTGGAGGCGGTGGCGGACCGCATTCCCATCCCCATTTCCGTCGATACCAGCAAGGCCGGGGTGATGCGCGCCGCCTGGGGGTTGGGCGCCGGCCTCTTCAACGACATCACCGCCCTGCGCGGCGATCCTCTGGCCCTGCCGACCGCGGCGGAACTGGGTGTGCCGGTCTGCCTGATGCATATGCGTGGCCAGCCCCGGGATATGCAGCAGCACACCCATTACGAGGATGTGCTTATGGAGGTGCGGGATTTCCTGGCGGAGCGTATCGATGCCTGCGTCAGGGGGGGCGTCGCGCGGGAACGGATCGTGATCGATCCTGGTTTTGGTTTTGCCAAGGATCTGGCGGATAATCTGACCCTCTTGCGGCACCTGGATGTTTTGGGCGAACTTGGCTTGCCGATCCTGGCAGGTGTGTCGCGCAAGGCCATGATTGGCGCCATCACCGGCGCCGGAGGTGCCCAGGATCGCGTCATGGGGAGCGTCGCTGCTGCCCTCTGGGCACTTGGCAAGGGTGCCGCCATCCTGCGGGTACATGACGTTGCCGAAACGGTTCAGGCCGTGCGGATGTGGGGGGCGCTGGCGCATGGGAAGTAGGCGCGAGGGTCACCCGTCCAGGCCGTAATTTCATTGCTGACGCCTGTCGGCACGCGCAGCGCACTTGGGAAGCTTATGACAAGACAATGGTTTGGCACCGATGGGGTGCGTGGCACGGTGGGTGATTCCATCATCCATCCGGAATGGATCTTGCGCCTTGGCTGGGCTGCCGGTCATGTCCTGACGGCGGGGGCCACTACCGCCCGCGCCAAGGTGATCATCGGCAAGGATACGCGGCTGTCGGGCTACATGCTGGAGTCGGCTCTGGAGGCCGGACTGGCGGCGGCAGGAGTGGATGTCCTCCTTGTCGGACCCCTGCCCACGCCAGCCATCGCCTACCTGACCCGTACCCTGCGGGCCGATGCGGGCATTGTCATCAGCGCCTCCCATAACCCTTTCCCCGATAATGGCATTAAATTCTTCTCCGCCGATGGCTACAAGCTGCCGGACCGGATGGAGGAGGAGATCGAGTCATGGATCGCCCGGCCCATGACCCTCCCCAGCCCGGAAAAGCTGGGGAAGGCGCGGCGGGTGGAGGATGCGGCGGGGCGCTATGTGGAGTTTTGCAAGACCACCTTCCCGGCGGGAGAAGACCTGCGTGGCCTGAGGCTGGTCCTCGATTGCGCCCATGGGGCCAATTACAAGGTTGCCCCCATGGTCTTCGGGGAACTGGGTGCCAGTCTGCATCTGATTGGCGCCGAGCCCAATGGGATCAATATCAATGATCAGGTGGGATCCACGGCGCCGGACGCCTTGCGCGCGGAGGTGCTGCGCCAGGAAGCCGATTTGGGGATCGCCTTCGATGGGGATGGTGACCGCCTGATCCTGGTGGATCATGACGGCCATTTTGTCGATGGCGACGAGATCCTCTTGCTCCTGGCCCGCGAAATGCAGGCTCGCGGCGGTCTGGCCGGGGTGGTGGGCACGGTGATGAGCAATCTCGCCCTGGAGCAGGCCTTGCATGAATTGAATCTGCCTTTTGTGCGGGCCCCGGTAGGGGATCGCTATGTGCTTGAGGTCATGCGCCGGGAGGGTTATCCCCTGGGCGGAGAGTCATCGGGCCATATCATCACCCCTGCCAACAGCACGGGCGACGGCATCCTTGCCGCCCTGGGCGTTTTGGCTATCATGCGCCGGCGCGGGGTGTCCCTGGCGGAGTTGCGCCGGGGCTACCGGCCCTTTCCCCAGGTCCTTACCAGCCTGCGCCTGAGTGGGGGCAAGGCCCTGCTCGCCCAGCCCCTGGCGCAGGGTTTCATTGCCAGCGCCGAACAGCGCCTCCGGGGTTGCGGTCGCTTGCTGGTGCGTCCGTCGGGGACCGAGCCCCTGCTGCGCATCATGGTGGAGGCCAGGGATGCCGCCCTTGCCGCCATGGTCGCCGACGAATTGACGTCGGCCCTTGCTCATCTCGCGCGACAAATTGACCCGGCGCAGGCGAGTCTTTAAACTGCTGCGGCTATGGCGGGAAAGGAAGGAAAAAAAGTGCGGCAGATCATGGTTGCGGCTAACTGGAAGATGAACGGTCTGAGCGCCGACGCCGTGCATTTGACGAGGGCCATTCTGGATGCGGGTCTGGATCCGACCCACCCCGAGGTGGTGATCTTCCCTCCGTATACCTTGCTCCACGTCGTTGCGCAGGAGGCCAAGGCGAGCGCCCTGCGCTGGGGTGGGCAAAACCTCTTTTGGGAACCCAGCGGTGCCTTTACCGGGGAGATTTCGGGCGCCATGCTGCGGGATCTGGGCTGCCGGTACGTGCTGGTTGGCCATTCCGAGCGCCGCCAGATCTTCGCCGAGAGCGATGCCGACGTAGCAAGAAAATTGAAGGCGGCCCAGGCCGCCGGTCTGATTCCCGTCGTTTGCGTGGGTGAGACGGAGCAGGAGCGGCTGGCGGGGGAGACCGAAGCCGTCCTGCAGCGGCAGATGAAGCACATACTTCCCTATGTGGGCACCGGCGCCCCGCCCGGTCTGGTGATCGCCTACGAGCCTATCTGGGCCATCGGCACCGGGCGGACGGCCAGTCCCGAGGAGGCGCAGCAGGTCCATGCCTTCCTCCGTGGTCTCGTTGCCGGGCAGTCGGAGGCCTTGGCCAGCCGCCTGATGATTTTGTATGGGGGTAGCGTGAAAGGGAATAACGCCGCCGCACTTTTTGCCCAGGCCGATATCGATGGCGGGCTGGTTGGCGGGGCATCGTTGCAGGCGGGAGAGTTCCTGCAGATTTGCCGCGCCGCAGAAGCCAATGGTCGAGGAGGATAACGCATGTATACCACACTGATGGTGATCCAGGTCCTGTTATGTATCGTGCTGGTGGCCTTGGTGCTGGTGCAGAAGGGACAGGGCGCCGACATTGGCGCCGTTTTTGGCGGGGGGGCGTCCCAGACGGTATTCGGGGCGCGGGGCGCGGGCAATTTTTTGAGCCATGTCACGGCCATCGTCGGGGCCCTGTTTTTTCTCAACAGCCTGGGGCTGGCCTATCTTTCCGATCATTCCCAAAGCAGTGTGGTATCCGGCATCGCGTTGCCCAGCACGGCGCCCATGGCGACGCCGGTTACCCCGTCCGGCAACAAGCCGGTGACCTCTCCGGCCGTCGCGCCAGCGGCATCGGCCCTGGCGGGGGCCACGGCTTCCGCTGGCGGAGCCGCGCCCAAGTCTTGACGCGTCCACGATAGCATGAGAAAGTTCTCAACGTAACGCCGAAGTGGTGAAATTGGTAGACACACCGTCTTGAGGGGGCGGCGGCGCAAGCCATACCGGTTCGAGTCCGGTCTTCGGCACCAAATTGCAGCCTTTGATGGCTGCTTTTTTGTCTCAAAAGTCTGATAACGCATTGATTTATTAATATAAAAATAAACTTATGACGGGCGCAGACAGGTGGTCGGGCGAGACCCTGCTGCAGCCTGCTTGGCGGGGGGTGGTGCGGATGTTGACTCACTATTTGCCAGTACTCATCTTCTTGTTCATCGCGCTGCTGGTGGGCGGGGTGCCGCTGCTGTTGGGGGCGGCGCTGGGTCCCAGCAAGCCCGACAGCGAGAAATTGTCTCCTTATGAGTGCGGTTTTGAGGCCTTTGAAGACGCGCGCATGAAGTTCGATGTGCGTTATTACCTGGTGGCCATCCTTTTCATTCTTTTTGACCTAGAAATCGCCTTCCTGTTCCCTTGGGCCGTGGTTTTTGACCAGATCGGATTGGTGGGTTTTGTGGCGATGCTGATTTTTCTGGGCATTCTGGTGATCGGGTTCATCTATGAATGGAAAAAAGGGGCGCTGGAATGGGAATAGAAGGCGTTCTGGAGAAGGGCTTCGTCACCACCACCATCGATACGGTGGTGAACTGGGGCAGGACTGGCTCCCTTTGGCCCATGACCTTCGGGCTGGCCTGCTGCGCGGTGGAAATGATGCATGCAGGCGCCGCTCGCTACGATCTGGATCGTTTCGGCATCGTTTTCCGGCCGAGCCCGCGGCAGTCCGATGTCATGATCGTGGCCGGAACGCTGGTGAACAAGATGGCCCCTGCCCTGCGCAAGGTCTATGATCAGATGCCGGAACCCCGCTGGGTGGTCTCCATGGGTTCCTGTGCCAATGGTGGGGGCTACTACCATTACTCCTACTCGGTAGTCCGCGGCTGCGATCGCATCGTTCCCGTGGATATTTACGTGCCGGGCTGTCCGCCCACTGCCGAAGCGCTGCTTTTCGGCCTGGTGCAGTTGCAGAAAAAAATCCGTCGTACCAATACGATCGCCCGGTGACCCATGACGGACCTACTGGAAAACTTGCGTCTCCACATCTACGAGGGCCTCGGGGAAAAGATCCGCGATGCGCGCCTGCGCCTCGGTGAGCTGACCATTGAACTGGACCGCGACGGCTTCTGGGCAGCCTGCCGCTGGTTGCGTGATGACTCGGCCTGCGCCTTCGATCAACTGGTGGATCTGTGTGGTGTGGATTATGGAGAATATGGCGATTCCGCTTGGGAGGGGTCGCGTTTTGCCGTGGTTTACCACCTCCTTTCCCTGCGCCATAACCAGCGGCTGAGGGTGCGCGTCTTTCTGGATGACGAGATTCCGGTGGTGCCGTCCGTGGTGGATTTGTGGAGTGCCGCAAATTGGTTCGAGCGGGAGGCCTTCGATCTTTTCGGCCTGCTTTTCGACGGTCATCCGGATTTGCGTCGCCTGCTGACGGACTATGGTTTTGTCGGCCATCCTTTCCGCAAGGACTTCCCCCTGGTGGGGACCGTCGAAATGCGCTACGACGCCGACCGCCAACGGGTGGTCTACGAGCCGACCCGCACCGAAGAGCGGGATGTGGTGCCGCGCATCATCCGCGCCGATGAGGAGGGCCGCTACAATGCCAGAAATCAATAATTTCACCATGAATTTCGGGCCCCAGCACCCTTCGGCCCATGGGGTGTTGCGCCTCGTCCTGGAGCTGGATGGGGAAGTGATCGAGCGCGCCGATCCCCATATCGGCCTCCTCCACCGGGCCACGGAGAAGCTCGCCGAACACAAAACCTATCTGCAGGCGCTTCCCTACATGGACCGCCTCGATTACGTGTCGATGATGTGCAATGAGCACGCCTACTGCATCGCCGTCGAGCGCCTGCTGGGGGTGGACGTGCCCCTGCGTGCCCAGTATATCCGCACCATGTTTGACGAGATCACGCGGGTTCTCAACCATCTCCTCTGGCTTGGCGCCTATGCCCTGGATGTGGGGGCCATGAGCGTCTTCCTGTACTGTTTTCGCGAGCGGGAAGACCTGATGGATTGCTACGAAGCCGTGTCGGGCGCGCGCATGCACGCCGCCTATTATCGACCCGGCGGCGTCTACCGCGACCTTCCCGAGCGCATGCCCCAGTATCAGCCATCGCCCTATCGCGACACCAAGCGCCTGGGCGAACTCAACGCCAATCGTCAGGGCAGCCTCCTTGACTTCATCGGCGACTTTACCCAGCGCTTTCCGGCCTATGTGGATGAGTATGAAACGCTCCTGACGGACAACCGCATCTGGAAGCAACGCACGGTGGGGATTGGTGTCGTGAGTCCGGAGCGGGCCATCCAACTCGGCTTTTCCGGTCCCATGCTGCGCGCCTCCGGCGTGGCCTGGGATCTGCGCCGGACCCAGCCCTACGCGGCTTACGGCCGGGTGGATTTCGACATCCCCGTGGGTAGTGCGGGTGATTGTTATGATCGCTATCTGGTGCGCGTGGCGGAAATGCGGCAAAGCAATCGCATCATCGCCCAATGTGTGGATTGGCTGCGGCATAATCCCGGTCCGGTCCTGACGGATGATTACAAGGTGGCGACGCCCCATCGCGAAGAAATGAAGATGAGCATGGAAGCCCTCATTCATCATTTCAAGCTGTTCTCCGAGGGCTTTACGGTGCCGGCCGGAGAAGTCTATGCGGCGGTGGAGGCGCCCAAGGGAGAGTTTGGTATTTATCTGCTCTCCGATGGCGCCAACAAGCCCTATCGGCTGAAGATCCGGGCTCCCGGTTTCCCCCATTTGGCCGCCATGGATGAGATGGCCCGGGGGCACATGATTGCGGACGTGGTGGCGATTCTGGCGACCATGGATATCGTTTTCGGCGAAATTGACAGGTAAGCGGATGTTATCCGAACAGGCTCTTGCAAAAATCGCCCGGGAACGGGCTAAATATCCGGAGGACCGGGCCCAGTCGGCCTTGCTGGCGGCCCTGCGCATTGCCCAGGAGGATCAGGGTTTTCTCGCGACGGAAGTGATGGATTACGTTGCCCGTTTGCTGGGTATTGAACCCATCCGCGCCTATGAGGTGGCTACTTTTTACTCGATGTATGATTTGCAGCCCGTGGGCCGCCACAAGATCTGCGTATGCGGTAGCGTATCCTGTTTTCTCCGCGGTTCGGACCAGATCATCGCCCATCTGGAGGAGCGGCTGGGCATCAAGGTGGGTGAGACGACCCCCGATGGTCTCTTTACGTTGCGGGAAGTGGAGTGTCTGGGGGCTTGCCTGGGCGCACCCATGATGCAGGTGGGCGACCGTTATTATGAAAATCTGACCAAGGATCGGGTGGATGGCATTCTCGCGGCCCTCCGTGAGGGAGGCGACGATGTGGGTTAATGGTGTTACCTTGCAAAATCGCGGCCTGGAGGATTCCCATCGCCTGGCGGTATATGAGGCGAGCGGCGGTTACCGGACCCTGCGCGAGGTCTTGCTCCGGCCCCTTGCACCGGAACAGATCATTACCGAAATGAAAAAATCCGGCCTGCGCGGCCGCGGCGGTGCGGGTTTCCCTACGGGTCTGAAATGGAGTTTCATGCCCAAGGGTGTGACCGGCACGAAATATCTCCTGTGCAACGCGGATGAAGGCGAACCAGGCACCTGTAAGGACCGGGATATCATGCGCTACGATCCGCACCGGCTCATTGAGGGGATGCTCATCGGCGCCTACGCCATGGGTGCGCGGGCGGGCTATATTTATATCCGCGGTGAATTCGTCGAACCCATTCATATCGTCGAGGCTGCCTTGGCCGAGGCCTATGCGGCGGGCTTGCTGGGAAATCATATTCTCGGTACGGGGTTTTCCTTTGATTTGTCTGTGCACCGGGGCGCCGGCGCCTATATTTGCGGGGAGGAAACGGCCCTCATGGAGTCCATCGAGGGCAAAAAGGGGCAACCCCGTTTCAAACCGCCCTTTCCCGCCAGCTATGGGCTCTATGGACAGCCCACCACCATCAACAATGTCGAAACCTTTGCCTCGGTGCCCGATATCATCAGCAAGGGAGGCGACTGGTTTCTCCATCTGGGTAAGCCCAACAACGGCGGTACCAAAATTTTCTCCGTGACCGGCCATGTGCAGCGGCCGGGGAACTATGAAGTCCCCATGGGGACGCCTTTCAAGGACCTCCTGGCCATGGCCGGCGGGCTTTTCCCGGAGCGGAAATTGAAGGCGGTGATACCCGGCGGGACGAGCACGCCCATGGTGGCCGGTGAGGTCATGATGGATACGACCATGGATTATGATGCCATCTCCAAGGCGGGCTCCGCCCTGGGGGCGGGGTCGGTCATCGTCATGGATGACAGCGTCTGCATGGTGAAGACCGTGGAGCGGATTGCGCGTTTCTATATGCATGAGTCCTGCGGCCAGTGTACCCCTTGCCGGGAAGGCATGGGGTGGCTGTGGCGGGTGATGCACCGTATCGAGCATGGCCAGGGCCGGGAGGAGGATCTGCAACTGCTGCTGGATGTGGGGGCACGTATCGAAGGCCGTACCATTTGCGCGCTGGCCGACGGGGGGGTGGCGCCGGTGGTCAGTTCCATTCGCCTTTTCCGCAGTGAGTACGAACACCACATTCAGCACAAGCGCTGTTTAGTGACGACGGGAGCAGGGTGATGCCGATTATTGAAATCGACGGTAAGCCGATTGATGTTGCGCCGGGAACCACCATCATGGAAGCGGCGCAGGCGCTGGGGATTTATATTCCTTTTTTCTGCTATCACCCCAAGCTTTCGGTGGCGGCCAATTGCCGGATGTGTTTGGTGGATGTGGAGAAGGCCCCCAAGCCCTTGCCCGCCTGCGCAACCCCCGTGGCAGACGGCATGAAGGTCTCCACGGCGTCCCGCAAGGCGAAAATGGCGCAGCAGGGAGTGCTGGAATTTCTCCTCATCAATCATCCTCTGGATTGCCCCATTTGCGATCAGGGCGGCGAATGCCCCTTGCAGGACATCACCATGGGCTTTGCCAATCCCCACAGCCAGTATACGGAAGAAAAGCGGGTAGTGGAGGACAAGGATATCGGCCCCCTCATCGCCACGGAAATGACGCGCTGCATCCAGTGTACGCGCTGTGTGCGCTTTGGTCAGGAAATTGGCGGCATCATGGAACTGGGGGCAACGGGGCGGGGCGAACGCATGGCCATCGGCACCTATGTGGCCCAGGCGGTGCGGTCCGAATTGTCCGGCAATATGATCGACTTGTGTCCGGTGGGCGCGCTCACCAGCAAACCATTTCGCTTTACGGCACGCAACTGGGAACTGAAACATACCCCGGGCATTTGCCCCCACTGTTCCACAGGCTGTCATATCGATATCCAGAGCCGTGGCCGGGAAGTGATGCGGGTCTTGCCGCGACCGGCGGAGGCCGTCAATGAGGAATGGATCTGCGACAAGGGACGCTTCGCCTATGCGGGGCTGGCGGCCGATGATCGCGTGACCCAGCCCCTGCTGCGGGTGGATGGCCAATGGCGTGAAGTGAGTTGGGCAGAGGCCCTGGATGCCACCGTCGGTGGAATAGAGCATCTCTTGCGTGAACACGGCGCCCAGCAACTGGGAGGCTTGATCTCGGCGCGGGCCAGCGTCGAAGAACTTTTCCTTTTCCAGGGATTGCTGCGGGGGATCGGCAGCCCCCACGTGGACCATCGTTTGACGCAGCAGGACTTTCGCGCCGACGCGGCCATGCCGCTTTACCCAGCCTTGAACATGGCCCTGGAGGATCTGGAGCGGGAGCCGGTGATCTTGCTCTGTCATGGCTTCCCGCGTCACGAACAGCCCCTGACCAATCATCGCCTGCGTAAGGCGGTCCTCGCGGGTGGGCAGATTTTTGTCCTGGCCGAGCAGCAGCGGGATTTCAATTACCCAGTAACGCAAATCGTTGCCGGCGCCGGGGCGGATGTCGCGCTTTATGAGCGGCTGTGCCGGTACCTTGAGCAGCCCGAGGCTATTGCCGAACTGCCGAGGGATACGGCCCTGGCAGGGGTGGCACAGGCGCTGCGTGCGGCGGACAACCCCGTGATCCTGGTGGGTAGCGGCGCCCTGCGCCACCCCCGGGCAGCCGAACTTTTGTACTGGATCGGGCAAGTCGCCGCCCTTGCCGGCGGGCGGATCAGTTGGTTGGGAGAAGGCGCCAACAGTGCCGGGGCCTGGATTGCCGGGTGCATTCCCCATCGTCTTCCGGGCGGCGCCGCAAGCCCCCAGCAGGGGCTGCCGGCGGGGGCTATGTGGGCGTCGGGGCTGAAAGGCTACGTCCTCATGGATTGTGAACCTAGCCTGGATTGCTGGGATGGCGCCGCGGCGGAACATGCCTTACGCGCAGCGGAGTTGGTGATCAGTATCGGCTGCTTTTCCAGGGAGGCCCAGCGCTACGCCCATGTCATTTTGCCGGCAGTCGCCTTTGGCGAAGGGGCGGGACGCTACATCAACAATGAGGGACGTGAACAGCCTTTTCGCGCGGCGGTGCGGGCAGCGGGCGAAGCGCGTCCGGGCTGGAAGATCTTGCGGGTGCTGGGGCATAGCCTGGGGGTGGAGGACTTCGCCTTTATGGAGTTGGAGGAGGTGACCCGGGCATGGCAACAGGCGGTGGGCGAGTTCCCCCTCGATGTGACGCCCCTCGCCCCTTTCCCCCACTGTGAATCAGGGGCGCACACGGCAGCGCCGCTGTTGCGCATGGGAGAATGGCCCTTGTATCGGAGCGACCCGCTGGTCCGGCGCTCTGCACCCTTGGCCCAGCAGGCCGTCGCGCGTCTGCACCCGGAGCAGGCGGCAGCCCTGCAACTGCATCCCGGGGTCGTGGAAATCACCACGGCCACCGGCAAAGCCCTGCTGCCGCTGGTTCTGGACCGCAAGATCCCCATGGGCGCCGTATGGGTACCCATGGGCTTTCCGGAGACCCGGGACCTTGGCCCGGCCATGGGCCCCTGTGCGATCGCCTCGGCCCCGACGGTTGCGGCCGCCGCTCTGGCGGCGGTTTAGGGGGCGCCGTGAATATCCAAACCCTGCAAGATCATTTCTGGTGGCCAGTGCTCTGGTCGGTACTCAAGATTCTGGTGGTCGTGGTGCCTCTCCTGCTGGCCGTTGCCTACCTGACCCTCGCCGAACGCAAGGTCATCGGCTATATCCAGGTGCGCCTCGGCCCTAACCGGGTGGGCATCAAGGGTTCCTTGCAACCCATTGCCGATGCCATCAAGCTTCTTTTCAAGGAAATCATCATTCCCAGCAGCGCCAACCGCTTTCTGTTCCTGGCGGCCCCCGTGCTGGCCTTTGTCCCCGCCATGCTGGTGTGGGCGGCCATTCCTTTTGGGCCGGGCATGGCCATATCCAATATGAATGCCGGCTTGCTCTATGTGTTGGCCATTGCCGGACTGGGGGTGTACGGGATCATCGTCGCGGGATGGGCATCCAATTCCAAATATGCCTTCCTCGGGGCCATGCGTGCTGCTGCCCAGTTGGTCGCTTACGAAATCGCCATGGGTTTTGCCCTGGTCGGGGTGTTGATGGTGGCGCAGACCCTGGACCTCAGCAAGATTGTGGAGGCCCAGGCCGGGGGGGGATTCTGGTCCTGGTACTGGCTGCCGCTCTTTCCCTTTTTTCTGGTTTACTTCATCTCGGGTGTGGCGGAAACCAATCGCGCCCCTTTCGATGTGGCCGAGGGCGAGTCGGAAATCGTGGCGGGATTCCATGTGGAATACTCGGGTATGGCCTTTGCGCTCTTTTTTCTGGCCGAATATGCGAATATGATTTTCGTTTCCATACTGACGGCCATTCTCTTTCTGGGCGGGTGGTATCCCCCCATCAATCTGCCGCCCTTCACTTGGGTCCCGGGCACGGCGTGGCTGATCGCCAAAACGGCTTTTCTCCTCTTCGTCTTTTTATGGATTCGCGCCACGTTCCCGCGTTACCGCTATGATCAGATCATGCGGTTGGGATGGAAAGTATTCATTCCCGTGACTATTGCCTGGATCGTAGTCATTGGTTTCGCCTTAGAGACGCCCCTGCGCGTATTCTTGCGCTGAGTAGAGGAAAGCGGATGCAATTCAAGCCGAAGCAGTGGTTCCAGACCTTCTTTCTCACCGAAATGCTGCGTGGTATGCAGCTCACCGGGCGCTATCTTTTCGCCCGGAAGATTACCGTGCAGTATCCGGAGGAGCGTGCGCCGCAGTCGCCCCGCTTTCGTGGGCTGCACGCCCTGCGCCGCTATCCCAATGGCGAGGAGCGTTGCATTGCCTGCAAGCTTTGCGAGGCCGTTTGTCCAGCCCTCGCCATCACCATTGAAAGCGAGCAGCGTGATGACGGGACGCGGCGGACGACGCGCTATGACATTGATTTGAGCAAATGTATTTTTTGTGGGCTATGTGAAGAATCCTGTCCCGTAGACTCCATCGTCGAAAGCCGGGTTTTTGATTATCATGGGGAAACCCGGGCCGATCTGATTTATACCAAAGACATGCTCCTGGCCAACGGTGATCGACTGGAGGCGGAACTCGCCAGCGACCGTGAGTCCGACAGCCGTTATCGATGAGAGGGGGAAAACGGGAACATGCTGAATATAACATCCATATTGTTTTATGCCTTTTCCATCGTCCTCCTGGGGGCGGCGACCATGGTGGTCATCGCGCGTAACCCGGTATATGCCACCCTCTATCTGGTGCTGGCATTCTTTAGTGCCGCAGCGATTTTTCTCCTGCTTGGTGCGGAATTCCTCGGGCTGATCCTGATTCTCGTGTATGTCGGTGCGGTCATGGTGCTCTTTCTTTTCGTCGTGATGATGCTGGATATCAATCTGGCCAGGCTCAAGGAGGGCTTTCTCAGTTACCTGCCTTTGGGATTGGCCATCGCCGCCCTCGGCGTCCTCGAACTGGCCATGGTGTATTGGACGGCACCCATGGGTCACATCCCGGCGCCCGTGCCCTTCCCGGGGAATTACGACAATACCCGGGCGCTGGGCTATGTCTTGTACACCCAATATCTCTATCCCTTTGAAATATCCGCGGCCATACTCCTGGTGGCTATTATCGCGGCCATTGCCCTGACCCTGCGGCGGCGCAGCGGGACCAAAAGTCAGCGCACAGAGGAGCAACTGCGGGTCCAGGCCAAAGACCGGGTACACCTCGTTGATTTGCGTGCCAACAAACATTGAGGTGATCCATGCCAACATTATCGTCCTACCTCATCCTTGCAGCGCTCCTCTTTTCCATTGGAGTGATCGGCATTTTCCTCAACCGGAAAAATGTGATCATTCTGCTGATGGCCATCGAATTGATGCTGTTGGCCGTCAATATCAACCTAGTCGCGTTTTCCTATTATCTCGGCAATCTTGCCGGACAGATCTTCGTCTTTTTCATTCTCACGGTGGCGGCGGCCGAGGCGGCTATCGGATTGGCGATCCTGGTGGTGTATTTCCGCAATCGGCACAGCATCAATGTGGACGATATTGACGAGCTGAGGGGGTGAGATGTTCCTTTTTGACTGGCTGAGGCTGTTCCCGGCCCTCCCGATCTACCTGGCCATTCCCCTGGCACCCCTGCTCGGGTCGCTGATCGCCGGTCTGGGGAGCCGCCAACTGAAAGAAAAGGCCCACTGGGCACCCATTGTCGGCGTGGCCGTCGCTTTTTATCTGGCGCTGTTCGCGCTTTGGCAGGTCACCCAGGGTGTGACATTTTACGGAAATGTCTATACCTGGGGCGTCATGGGCAATCTCCCCCTGCACATCGGCCTTGATATTGATGCGCTGACGGCAGTAATGCTGGTGGTAGTGACTTTCGTGTCTCTCTGCGTGCATGTATATACCGTTGGCTATATGCATGGAGACCCGGGATATGCGCGATTCTTCAGCTATATCGCGCTGTTTACCTTTGCCATGATCATGCTGGTGATGAGCAATAATTTCCTGCAACTGTTTTTCGGTTGGGAAGCCGTGGGCCTAGTGTCCTATCTGTTGATTGGTTTCTGGTTCCAGCGGGAGAGCGCCAATGCGGCGGCCATCAAGGCGTTTATCGTCAACCGGGTAGGGGACTTTGGCTTCCTCCTCGGCATCGCTGCCATTTACAGTTATTGTGGAAGCCTGGATTACCGCACGGTTTTCGCGCAATTGCCCAATCTGGTCGGCCACACCGTCACAATTATTCCGGGACATCCCTGGAGCGTGATCACCTGGATCGCCATCCTGCTCTTCATCGGGGCCATGGGAAAGTCGGCCCAGGTGCCCTTGCACGTCTGGTTGCCGGAGTCCATGGAAGGTCCGACCCCTATCTCGGCGCTGATTCACGCTGCCACCATGGTGACGGCGGGCATCTTCATGGTCGCCCGGATGTCGCCCATCTATGAGTTGTCCGCGACGGCGCTGGCGGTGGTCCTCATGGTCGGTGCGATCACGGCGCTGTTCATGGGTCTGATTGGTCTTGTGCAAAATGATATCAAGCGCATCATTGCCTATTCCACCTTGTCCCAGCTCGGGTATATGACGGCAGCCCTGGGGGCGTCGGCTTTTTCTGCGGCCATCTTCCATCTCATGACCCATGCCTTTTTCAAAGCCCTGCTCTTTCTCGCGGCGGGCTCGGTAATTCACGCCATGAACAATGAGCAGGATATTCGCAAGATGGGCGGGTTGCGGCGGTACATGCCTGTTACCTATGTGACGTTTCTCATCGGCAGCCTAGCCCTTGCGGGCATCCCGCCCTTTGCCGGATTTTTCAGCAAGGATCTCATCATCGAAGCCGTGGGCCTGGCGCAGGTGCCGGGAGCGGGGCTGGCGGAGTTTTTCCTGGTGGCGGGTGTACTGGTCACGGCGCTGTATACATTCCGCCTGTTCTTTCTGGTGTTTCATGGCCAGCCACGGATGGATGCCCATACCCGCGCCCATCTTCACGAGTCGCCCTGGGTGATCACCGTCCCCTTGCTGGCCCTGAGTATTCCTTCCATTTATGCCGGTTGGGCCTATATCAAACCCATTGGTCTTGGGTCGTTTTTCCAAGGCGCCATACCCGTGGCGCAGCAATGGAATACCATTGGCGAGATCGCTGCCCACTGGCATGGGTCTCTCGCTTTCGTGATGCATGGCCTGATCAGCCTGCCCTTTTGGCTCGCCGTCATCGGCATCATCACGGCGGCCTACCTTTATCTCATCCTTCCGGGGCTGCCGGTGGTGCTGGCTCGGGCGTTGCGGCCATTCACCTGGATTCTGGAGCACAAGTATGGCTTTGACGCCCTGAACCGCGTGCTTCTGGTCAATGGCGTACTGTTCTTCGGGCGCCTGTTTTGGCGGGTAGGTGATGTCCGCATCATCGACGGAATCATGGTGAACGGCACGGCGCGGGAAGTGGGGAAGGCGGCCCTTTCATGGCGACGGGTTCAGAGTGGCTATATCTATCACTATGCCTTTGCGATGATTATAGGATTGATCATGCTAATGACGTATTTTGTCGTGATGAGGGGCTAAGCCCATGGCGAATTTTCCGCTCCTCAGTCTGGCCATCTGGATACCGGTGATCGGTGGCATCCTCACCCTGGCCGTCGGCGACCGGCGGCCCCAGGCTGCCCGCTGGGCCGCGCTGATTTTTTCCATTGCGGCCTTTGCGCTGACGATTCCTCTCTATACGGGTTTTAACGCTCACACCGCGGCGATGCAGTTCAATGAGTATGCGGCCTGGATCCCATCGCTGAATATTCATTATCACCTTGGCGTGGACGGCATTTCCCTGTGGTTCATCTTGCTGACCAGCTTTTTGACGATACTGGTCGTTATCAGCTCATGGACCAATATCCAGCAGCGTGTGGCGCAATATATGGGTGCCTTTCTCATCATGGAAGGATTGATGATCGGCGTCTTTTGCGCGCTGGATGCAATCCTTTTCTACGTCTTCTGGGAGGCCATGCTGATACCCATGTTCCTGATCATCGGCATCTGGGGCGGCCCCAATCGCGTCTATGCGACGATCAAGTTTTTCCTGTATACCTTTCTCGGTTCGGTGTTGATGCTGGTGGCGTTGCTTTACCTCTATTTTCACGCGGACCACAGCTTCAACCTGCTGACCTTTCAACAGATCCCCATCGGATCGACGGCGCAGATCCTGATTTTTATTGCCTTCTTCCTGGCCTTTGCAGTGAAGATTCCCATGTGGCCCGTGCATACCTGGTTGCCGGATGCGCATGTTGAGGCGCCGACGGGGGGGTCGGTCATCCTCGCGGCGGTGATGCTGAAAATGGGTGCCTACGGCTTTCTTCGCCTCAGCCTGCCCATCGTGCCCGATGCCAGTCGGGAGTTGGCGTGGATCATGATTGGCTTGTCTCTGATCGCCATTATTTATGTCGCCTTGGTCGCCGTCGTCCAGGAAGACATGAAGAAGCTCATCGCCTATTCCTCTATTGCGCACATGGGTTTTGTCACCCTGGGTTTTTTCGTCTTCACCGCCGTAGCCATGGAAGGCAGTATTATCCAGATGCTCTCCCACGGCTTCGTAAGTGCCGCCATGTTCCTGTGTGTGGGGGTGTTATATGATCGCATGCATACCCGCCAGATCAAGGCTTATGGCGGCGTGGTGAATACCATGCCCATATTCGCCTCCCTGATGATGCTTTTTGCCATGGCCAACGTGGGGTTGCCGGGTACCTCCGGGTTTGTTGGCGAATTCATGGTCGTCCTGGGCACGTATCAGGTGTATCCATGGGCCGCGATTCTTGCCGCAACCAGCCTGATTACGGGTGCAGCCTATACCTTGTGGCTCTTCAAGCGGGTGATTTTCGGTGGCGTAACGCATCCTGCGGTGGCGGCGTTGAAGGATGCCAACGGGAGGGAAGTATTGGTCTTGGGCGCGCTGGCTTTTTTCACCCTGTTGCTGGGTGTCTGGCCGGCTCCCTTTCTCGATATTCTCCACAGTTCTGTTCACCACCTGGTTGAACAGGTGGCCATTAACAAGATTCCGGCGTAAAGGACTTCCCCATGACCGACATCACCGCGCACTGGACGTTGGCTCTCCCCGAAATCTGGGTATTGAGCATGGCCTGTGTGACTCTCCTGGCGGATCTCTTTTTCGCGGAGAAACTACGCGATATCGCTGCCGTGCTGACCGGGTTGACCCTGTTGGGTGCCGCCGTCCTGACTTTTATGCTTATGGGCCAGCGGGGTACGGCATTTGCCGGGATGTTCATTGCGGACCCCTTTGCCAACGTAATCAACTTGTTTAGTTATCTGGCAGTATTTTTGGTCGTGATCTATTCCGGCCGCTATCTCCGTGAGCGGGGGCTGTATCGAGGGGAGGTCTTCGTGCTCCTCCTCTTTGCCCTGCTGGGAGTCATGATCATGGCATCCGGCGGAAACCTCCTGACCATTTATCTGGGGCTGGAGTTGCTGGCCCTCAGTCAATACGCGCTGGTGGCCATGTACCGGGATAGCTTGATGGCGACGGAAGCGGGTCTCAAATACTTTGTCCTGGGTGCGCTGGCTTCCGGCCTGCTCTTGTATGGCATGTCCCTGCTTTATGGGTTGACCGGAAGCCTCGATGTGCAGGATATCGCTGCTGGTTTGGTCAACGTGACCGGTGCCAATCTGGTCCTGGTTTTTGCCATGGTATTTATCACGGCCGGCATTGCCTTCAAACTGGGCGCGGCTCCTTTTCATATGTGGCTGCCGGATGTTTATCAGGGTGCGCCGACGGCTATTACCCTATTTCTGGCGTCAGCACCCAAACTGGGCGCATTCGCCCTGATTATCCGCCTGCTGGTGGACGGGAGTTATGGGGTAATGGCGGTCTGGCAGCAGATTTTCATCGTCCTCGCCATCGCTTCGCTGGTGGTGGGCAATGTGATTGCCATCGCCCAGGGCAATATCAAGCGGATGCTGGCGTATTCCACCGTGGGGCATGTGGGATTCTTGGCCCTGGGGGTCCTGGCCGGGACCTTGAACGGCCTTGCCAGCGCACTATTTTATACGGTGGTGTATGTACTGATGTCCCTCGCGGGTTTTGGCATGATCCTGCTTTTGACCAGGGCGGGCTTCGAGGCGGAGCGGATTGACGACTTCAAGGGCCTGGCGCAACGGAAACCCTGGTATGCGGCGATGATGCTCATTATCATGTTTTCCATGGCCGGCGTCCCGCCCACGGTCGGGTTCTACGCGAAACTTGCGGTATTCCAGGCCGTCATCGAGGCGGGATATGTCTGGGTTGCGGTTATTGGTGTGCTGCTGGCGGTCATTGGCGCATTTTATTATCTCCGGGTGATCAAGGTGATGTATTTTGACGCGCCCGAGGATGCTGCTCCGGAGATAGCGCGCGATGATGTGGCGGCGGCCTTTATGAGCGTTAACAGCGTGGCCTTGCTGATCCTCGGTATCTTGCCGGGGCCGTTGATGGCCTTTTGCATTTATGCCCTGCAGGGAGTGATATAATGAATGTTCATCAGCTTGTTGTCGGCTATATTGCCCTGGCCTTTGTCGCCGCCAATTTGCCCTGGTTGAGTGGCCGGGTATTCTTGTGGTTCTCCCCCAGGCAGGGAAAGGCATTTTTCTGGTATCTGGCTGAATGGCTGGTTTTATACCTGGTGGCGGGTATTATCGGCTTTGGCCTGGAGCGGGCCGCGGATGGCCAAGTGCAAGGGCAGGGATGGGAGTTTTATGCGATTGCCTTGTGCATGTTTGCGGTGTTTGCCATACCGGGATTTATCTGGCGATTTAACGTTTTGCCATTGCTGCGCGGCTCTTGACGCGCCATCTTGGACTTGGTATTTTTGCACCTCGCAGGCGCGTAGCTCAGGGGGAGAGCGCTACCTTGACACGGTAGAGGTCGGCGGTTCGAAACCGCCCGTGCCTACCATAACCCGCACCGGGGGGCCATGCTCGCTGGTGCTTTTTCTTTGGGGGGTTCATGCCGGACCTACAGTTGCCGGATGGCAGTCTTCGTCACTTTGATGCGCCCGTTAGCGGACTGCAACTCGCCCAATCCATTGGGGCAGGCCTGGCCAAGGCGGCGCTGGCGATCAAGGTGGATGGCGTGCTGCAGGACCTTTCCGAGCCCATCACCCACGATGCCGCAGTAGCGATCATCACTCGGGATGCCCCGGAGGGGCTGGAGGTGCTGCGTCACTCCACGGCCCATTTGCTGGCGCAGGCAGTCAAGTCCCTCTATCCCGAAGCACAGGTTACCATCGGTCCCAGCATCGATAACGGATTTTATTACGATTTTGCCTTTCCGCGCGGATTCACCCCCGAAGATCTGGCGGCCATCGAAGGGCGCATGCAGGATCTGGTGCGGGCCAACCTTCCCGTACGGCGGGAGGAACTGGGCCGGGATGCGGCCATCGCCCTCTTCGAGGGGATGGGGGAGCATTACAAGGTAGAAATTATCCGAGCCATTCCCGCTGGCGAAACTCTGAGCTTGTATCGCCAGGGCGATTTCGTGGATCTCTGCCGTGGACCGCATGTCCCGGCAACGGGCTTGCTCGGGGCCTTCAAGCTGACCCGGGTGGCGGGTGCCTACTGGCGGGGGGACGCGCGCAATCCCATGCTGCAGCGGATTTACGGGACCGCATGGCCGGATCAGAAGGCCCTCGATGCCTATTTGCGGCAGTTGGCCGAGGCGGAGAGGCGCGATCACCGGCGTATCGGCACCGAGTTGGAGTTGTTCTCCATACAGGAGGACGCTGGTGGCGGACTGGTGTTCTGGCACCCCATGGGGGCGCGGGTGCGGCGGGTGGTGGAAGACTTCTGGCGGGCGGCCCATGTCGATGGCGGCTATGAACTCCTCTACACGCCCCACATCGCCCACGAGCAGCTCTGGTTCACTTCGGGGCATAAGGACTTTTATAGCGACTCCATGTTCCAGGCCATGGAGGATGAGGGGCAGCCCTATCAGCTCAAGCCCATGAATTGCCCATTCCACATCCTGATTTACAAGGACAGGATGCACTCGTACCGGGATCTGCCCATGCGTTGGGCAGAGCTGGGCACGGTGTACCGCCATGAAATGTCCGGTGCCTTGCATGGCCTGATGCGCGTGCGGGGCTTTACGCAGGATGACGCGCATATCTTTTGCCGGCCCGATCAGATCGAGGCGGAGATCGTGGGAGTTCTGGAGTTGATTCAGGAGATCCTCGGGGCCTTCGGCTTTGATCGCTATGAAATCAATCTCTCCACCCGTCCCGAGCACTCGGTGGGGAGCGATGCCATCTGGGAGGCGGCCACCGGCGCCCTGCGCAATGCCCTCGCCAAGAAGGGCATGGCCTATGCGGTGGATGCGGGCGGTGGCGCCTTTTACGGGCCCAAAATCGATCTGAAGATCGAGGATGCCATCGGGCGGAAGTGGCAATGCAGCACGGTGCAACTGGATTTCAATCTCCCGGAACGCTTTGCCATGGAATATGTGGCTGAAGACGGTTCGCGGCAGGCGCCGATCATGATTCATCGGGCAATCTTCGGTTCGCTGGAGCGTTTTTTTGGTGTCCTGATCGAGCATTATGAGGGGAAGTTTCCATTGTGGCTGGCTCCGGTGCAGGCCGTGGTTCTGCCCATCAGCGAGCATCAGGCGGATTATGCGGAGAAGGTGCAAAGGCATTTTCTTGATGTGGGGCTGCGTTGCGATCTGGACTTGAGAAACGAGAAGATCGGCTATAAAATACGCGCCCACACTTTACGCCGTATTCCCTACCTCCTGGTGGTCGGGGAGCGCGAGAAAGAGGCTGGTACCGTCGCCGTGCGTACCCGTGACGGCCTGGATTTGGGTAGCGTGGCCGTGGCTTCAGCAGTTGCGGCATTGCGGTTGACGAATCAGCGGCGTGTCAACGTCCTGGAGTGGCAAGGCGAGCGAGGGGGATAAAGCGATCGCGACGGAAAAAGAGATTAATATCAATCGGGGAATCACGGCGCCGCGAGTGCGGCTGATTGACGCGGAAGGGCAACAGATGGGTGTCGTTTCCTTGGCGGAGGCGCTGACGGCTGCCGAGGCGGCAGAGTTGGATCTGGTAGAGATAGCCCCCCAGGCGGAGCCGCCGGTTTGCCGGGTCATGGATTTTGGCAAATTCAAATTTCAGGAAAGCAAGCGTCTCCACGATGCCCGGCGGAAGCAGAAGCAGACGCAGGTCAAGGAAATCAAGTTCCGGCCGCGCACGGATGACGCAGACTATCAAATCAAATTGCGTAATATCCTCCGTTTTTTGGAGGATGGGGACCGGGCGAAGATCACCTTGCGGTTTCGGGGGCGGGAGATGTCCCATCCGGAATTGGGGATGGAGTTGCTCAGCCGGGTAGAAAATGATCTGACGGAAGTGGGTGTGGTGGAGCAGCGACCACGATTGGAAGGGCGGCAAATGGTGATGATTATCGCGCCGCGTAAAAAATAGGAGGCTATCATGCCAAAAATGAAGACCAACCGTGGGGCGGCCAAGCGTTTCAAGCGCACCGGCTCCGGTAAGTTCAAGCATCGTCAGGCGTTTTTGAATCATATCCTGACGAAGAAATCGACCAAGCGGAAGCGCCATTTGCGCCATACCATCGTTACCGCCGGTAGCGATCAGGCCAATTTGCGACGTTTGCTGCCGTACGGCTAAGGTGAAAGGAGTAGAGCAATGGCGAGAGTAAAACGCGGCGTTACAGCCCACGCCCGGCACAAGAAGGTTCTCGAACGGGCCAAAGGGTTTCGGGGGCAGCGCAAGAGTAATTATCGCATCGCCCACCAGGCGGTGATGAAGGCGCTGATGTATGAATATCGCGATCGGCGGACCAAAAAGCGGGATTTCCGCAGCTTGTGGATTGTGCGTATCAATGCCGCGGCGCGGGTTGAGGGTTTGACCTATAGCCGTTTTGTCAGCGGCTTGCACCATGCCGGCATTCAATTGGATCGTAAGGTCCTGGCGGATCTCGCGGTTCACGACAAGGCTGCGTTCAGCCGTCTCGTGGAGGTAGTGAAGGGTCAGTTGGCCGCCTGAGTGTCTGCGGGGAACGAGATGGACGCAGGAAGGTTGCTTCCTCTGGAGGAGGCGGCACGGGCTATACGTGCCGCCTTTGATTTGTCTGCCCTTGAGCAGTTGCGGGTGCAGTATCTCGGGAAAAAAGGCACGCTGACGGCTGCGTTGCAGAATCTATCCCAACTGCAAGGTGAGGAACGGCGGGCGGCCGGATTGGCCCTCAATCAGGTGAAGTCCGAAATCCAGGCGCTGTTGCAATCGCGCAAGGATGAACTCCAGGCGCTTGCCCTGGAGGAACGGCTGCGCGGGGAAAGGCTGGATGTGACCCTGCCAGGCCGGGGGCGAGCCGGGGGGAGCATGCATCCCATCGTGCAGACCCTGGAGTGGATCAAGACCTACTTCCTGGGCTTGGGTTTCCTGCCCAGTGACGGGCCGGAGATCGAGGACGATTATCACAACTTCGAGGCCCTCAACATCCCCGCCGATCACCCGGCGCGGGCCATGCACGATACCTTTTACCTGGAGGCGAACCGGGTTCTGCGTACCCATACCTCGCCGGTCCAGATCCGCTTTCTCGAAACCCACGAACCGCCCCTGCGGATGATTGCCACCGGGCGGGTGTACCGCCGCGATTCGGACTTGACCCATACGCCCATGTTTCATCAGGTGGAGGGCCTGCTGTTGGATGAGCAGGCCAGCTTTGCCGATCTGCGCGGGCTGCTGCAGGATTTTTTGCAGGCTTTTTTTGATCGTGCGGATCTGCCGGTCCGTTTTCGTCCGTCCTACTTTCCCTTCACCGAGCCCTCCGCCGAGGTGGACGTGGGGTGCGTGATCTGTGCCGGCCAGGGGTGCCGGGTCTGCAAACAAAGCGGCTGGCTGGAGGTGCTGGGTTGTGGAATGGTGCATCCGGCCGTCCTCCAGAAGGCGGGGGTGGATGGCGAGCGCTTTACCGGTTTCGCCTTCGGCTTGGGGGTGGAGCGCCTGGGCATGCTGCGTTATGGTGTGAATGACCTGCGCCTCTTTTTTGAGAATGATCTGCGCTTTTTGAAGCAGTTTTCCTGAGGAGCCAGCATGCGCGTCAGCATCCAGTGGTTACGCGAGATGCTCGATACTCCATGGGAGTTCGAGGAAATCGCCCGCCGCCTGACCATGGGCGGTATCGAGGTGGAGGGCATCGAAGAAGCGGCGCCGCCCTTCGGGCAGGTGGTGGTGGGGCGGGTGCTCGCCGTGGAGGCACATCCTCATGCGGATAAATTGCAGGTGGCCGCGGTGGATGCCGGCACCGGGCAGATACGGCAGGTGGTGTGCGGTGCGGCGAATCTCGTGCCGGAAATGCGCGTGCCTCTGGCGTTGCCCGGGGCGGTCCTGCCCGGTGACCGGATCATCGCGGCCAATACCCTGCGTGGGATGATGTCCGAGGGGATGCTGTGCTCGGCCGGGGAATTGGGCCTGGAAGATGGCAGCAGTGGCCTGCTGGTCCTGGATAACGATGCCCCCATCGGGCTGGATTTGCGGCGTTATCTGGGGCTCGACGACCGGATTCTGACCCTGGGCATTACCCCCAACCGCGGCGACGCCTTGTCCATGCTGGGGGTGGCGCGGGACCTGGCCGCCTTGGGGGCGGGCACTCTGCGGCCCTTGCCCGACCATGACGATGGGGAATGGCCGCAGGTGTTGGGTGGCCGAGCCGCCTTTACGGCGGCGCAGGCGGGGCTGGATCTGGGCCTTCAGATCCTTGATCCGGCCGCCTGTCCACGCTATTGCGCCCTCGTTCTGGAGGGCTTCGGACCCGGGCAGCGGGTGCCCGACCGGCTGCGGGAACGTTTGCGGCGGGCGGGGCAACGTAGCGTGCACCCCATCGTGGATGTGATGAACTATGTGATGTTGGAGTTGGGGCAACCCTTGCATAGCTTTGATGCCGGGCAGGTGCAGGAAGGTATTGCGGTGCGTCCGGCTGCTGCCGGTGAACAGTTGGATGCCCTGGATGGCCAGTCCTTGGCTCTGGAGCCGGACATGCTGATCATCGCCGATGCTGCCGGTCCGGTGGCCTTGGCCGGCATCATGGGCGGGCAACGCACGGCCGTTAGCCAAAAGACCCGGCGCATACTGCTGGAGTCGGCGTTCTTCGCCCCCTCAGCGGTGCAGGGACGGGCGCGGCGTCTGGGCCTGCAGACCGAGGCGGCGCTGCGCTATGAGCGAGGTGTTGATTTTGACCTGCCTATGATGGCCGCAGGGCGGGCCTCGCACCTGCTGCGCACTATTCTTGGTGCGCAATTGCGGGATGGTCGCTGCCTGGTGGAACCCGCGGCCGTGCCGCGGCGTGAGCCCATCCTGCTGCGGCGGGGGCGACTGTCGCGGATCCTCGGTCTGTCCATTGCCGACGGACAGGTGGAGTCGGGGCTTGCGCATCTGGGCATGGTGCCGGAAAGGACTGAGGCGGGTTGGCAGACTATGCCCCCGGCCCATCGCTTCGATTTGCGGATCGAGGCGGACCTCATCGAGGAAGTGGGGCGGGTCTACGGCTATGAGCGCCTTCCCACCCATCGCCCGCGCGGTATCTTGGCGCCCCTGCCCATGCCCCATGCGCCGCTGGAGAGCACCTTGCGCCAAAGCATGTTGGGGCGGGATTATCATGAGGTCATTACCTATAGTTTTATCAGTGCGCAATGGCAGGAGCGCTGCAGCCCAGGGGCGGCGGCGCTGGTATTGCGCAACCCCCTTTCCACGGATATGGCGGTCATGCGCAGCAGCCTCTGGCCTGGTCTCTTGCAGGTTTTGCAATTTAATCTAAAAAGACAACAGGAGCGGGTGCGCATTTTTGAGTTTGGTCGCGTATTCGAGGGGGATGCGCAACGTCAGGTGCTGGCCGCATGCGCAATGGGTCCGGCGGCCCGGGAGGGTTGGGCGGACCCCAGGCGGATGCTCGATTTCTATGATCTCAAGGGCGATGTGGAATCATTGCTCGGCCAATGGCCGGGCGTTGATTTTACCTTTACGCAGGCGGATCATCCTGCCCTGCATCCGGGCCAGAGTGCCCAACTCCTGGCCGATGGGATGGTGCTGGGATTCCTCGGGGCATTGCACCCGCAGTTGGCGGCGGCACTGGATCTGGATGGCGCCCCTTTTCTTTTCCATTTGGAATGGGCGCAGTTGGCGGGGCTGGCCCGGGAGCCGCGCTTTCGGCCAATTTCGCCGTTTCCGACATTGCGCCGGGATCTGGCGCTGCTTGTTCCCGCTAACCTGGCGGCGGACGCCGTGGCCCAAACTCTGCGTGGGGCTGCCTCGCCCATCGTGCGGGAGATCACGCTCTTTGATCGCTACCAGGGGGAGGGGGTTGCCCCCGGCAGCTATAGTCTGGCCTTTGCGGTGGTGCTGCAGCATGCGGAACGCACGCTCACCGAAGCGGACGTGCAGGCGGAACTGGACCGATTGATAACGGCTGTCCAACGCCTGGGTCCCATACAGTTACGTGCTTGAGGGAGGAAATATGGCGATAACCAAGGCAGAGATTGTGGACATGCTTTTTGAAAAAATGGGCTTGAACAAGCGCGAAGCGAAAAGTATTGTCGAGGCGTTTTTTGATGAGATTCGTAGCAATCTGGCCAAGGGTGAAGAAGTCAAGCTGTCCGGTTTTGGTAACTTTACCCTCCGCGAGAAAAATCCCCGGCCCGGGCGTAACCCGAAAACAGGTGTGGAAATTACCATTACGGCGCGCCGGGTTGTGACTTTTCATGCGAGCCAGAAATTGAAGGCGTATGTGAATGGCAGTGACGCGGCCACCTAAAGGCAGGCTTTCGGCCTTGCCGGAGATTCCGGACAAGCGCTATTTTTCCATTAGCGAGGCGGCTATTTTGTGTGGGGTCAAGGCGCATGTCCTGCGTTATTGGGAACAAGAGTTCCCCCAGCTTGACCCCCTGAAGCGGCGTGGTAATCGGCGTTATTACCAGCAACACGATATCCTTCTGGCGCGGCGCATTCGGGCATTGCTCTACGCCGACGGGTACGTAGCGCAGCCTGGTAGCGCACCTGAATGGGGTTCAGGTGGTCGGAGGTTCAAATCCTCTCGCCCCGACCAATAAATCAAGAAGTTACCCGCTTTTGTCAGAAGGTCGTTTTCTACAATCGGCCCTTTCTTCTACAATCTTCCCCAGCGGGGTGATTCGTTCTGTCTCTCTGGCACGGATATATGCCTCTGTCATGTCACCGCTTGCGTGGCCGGCGAGCGATTGAGCATAGTCCCGGCCTGCGGCGCGCTTGGCGTCCGTCAGGGCTTTCGCACGAATGTCATGGAAGTGAGCGTCCTCGACATCCGACCTGGCGATGATTCGACGCCAACTGCTGTTCCAACCGCTGACACTGTACGGCTGGCCGTCTCTGGTACAGAACACGTAGAGCGATCCGATCCGCCTCCTTAGTTTTTTTGCTTGCTCCAAGGCGTTGGCTAAAGTTGGCGTCATCTCGAAGGCCATGCGCTTCCCCGTCTTGCCTTGGCTAATGACCAGCGCGTCCGGGCGGATGTCCGACAGCCTGAGCGCCATGATGTCCCCGCGTCTCATGGCCGTCAGATAGGCGACATCCATGATGCAGCGCCATTGTTCGTCGGCATGTTCCCTGAGAATATTGAATTCCTCGTCGGTAATGTAGCGGTCCCTGGGCTTTTCCTTGTTTCTGCGCACGCCCTTGGCTGGATTATGGTCACACCATCCCCAGCGGATAGCGAATGAAAACACGGTTGAGAACAGTGCCATCTCGCGGTTTGCGGCAACCGACGAGGGGTGTTGGTCCAGGTATGCGGCAACATCCGCGCCACGAACCTCGTTCAAGGGCATGTGCCCGAACACGCTTCTTAATTTGCCTGATTGCCGAATGTATTCGTGTCGTGTTGATTCCGCCAGCTTTGCCAGCTCTGTCGCTATGTATTTGTCGATAGCCTGACCAACAGTGGAACCGGATGCGTTGCGACCCTCCATTTCAGCCCACTTTGCTACTGCCTCGGGGTAGTTGTCGGCAAGCCGTATCCACTTTCGCTTACCATCTACCAATACAACGTAGTAATAGACGGGGCCTTTCTGGTGCATGCGAGGAGGAAGGTGATGATGAGATGATCTATGACGCCCCATGTCTGACCTCGTTGTTTTTGAGGAACTCCAGCTTTGGTCCACTCTTTCTCGGGGCTGCACCCGCGCCGATCAGGTGCCGCTCTACCTCTGCCCATAAAATGACCGGCCTGCCCAACGCCGACACCTCATGTCGATAGCCCCTCTCCTGCAGCCATCGGACCTGCCCCGGTTTGGTTTTCAACCCAGTGAGATTATATAAATCTTCCGGAGTTAGAAAGGTAGCCATGAATTGAACCTCGCTTCGTGCATTGTTATGCGCTCGTTATTAGTAACATCCGGGTGGGCGTATCCCACCCGGATCTCTCGCCATCCGCAGAGCAACGTCTTCCAGCTCGTGAATGGCATCCCGCAAAGCCACCCGGATTTCCTCCAGGTGCCCAGGGGCCAAGCGCGGATCACCCGACCGATCTTTCCCCAACAGGCTGCGCCAGTAATCCATGCGCGCCTCTAGTGGCAGAATGGTCAAAACCGTACCCGTGGAAGCAACCGGGACGGCTGACAGATGGTTTCCGCCGTGGTGATGAACGGGATCTCATCATCAAAATCGCCCATCGGGGCAGTGCCCATGTCCCCGCCATCGCCACCCCCACCGCCATGCTGTGGCGCGGGACTGCCGCCATCGGCCCCGTCGCGGCGGCCACCAATCAACTGGAGCCGGTCGCCGGCAATCTCCGTGGAATACCGCTCCTGACCGTCTTTGTCGGTCCACTTGCGCGTGCGTAGCCGCCCCTCGATGTATACCTGGCTTCCCTTGCGCAGGAACTCTCCGGCGATCTCCGCCTTACGTTCCCACAACACCGCTCGATGCCACTCCGTCCGTTCCTGACGGTCACCGTTCTTGTCCTTGAAGGTTTCCGACGTGGCAATCGAGAGGGTGGCTACAGCCTTTCCGTCCGGCATGTAACGCATCTCCGGATCACGCCCCAAATGCCCCAATAAAATTACCTTGCATACACCTGCCATTTTCCTGCTCCTTTGATCAACACACCCTCAACGACCAACTTGCCTGAAGAAATCGCTTACCGCGTCCTTCAGCCCCTGAAACTCATGAATGCCATCAGGCACATCCTCTTTCTCGCACGCATGGATTTTGGCAATGTAGGGCACCATCACGTCCCTGGCCTCCAGACAGTGGTAAAGGCGATCATCAGCAAAGAAATGGGGCCGGCACTGGGTTAGCCCATCCTTCTTCATCCCGTTCACCGTAATCAGCCCGGCCCGGGCCAGCCCCCAACGATCCAAAGGCCATCGCCGTTGCTGTCCGGCAACTTCATCCGGAAGGCAGGTCAACACCGTCACGGAATAGCCCATGTCCAGCAGCATCCGGGCGGTTTCCATAGCTTCCTCAATCGGCGG
>JABEBX010017725.1_pt1 | contig 35390 bp, 38 predicted proteins | sample 7245971 | NCBI WGS metagenome assembly JABEBX01 (sample SAMN14506365, study PRJNA622280) | hot springs metagenome | biome: hot spring [ENVO:00000051]|acidic hot spring [ENVO:00002120]; feature: spring [ENVO:00000027]|sediment [ENVO:00002007]; material: sediment environment [ENVO:01001048]... | reverse complement strand
AACATTTCCAATAGCAAATGAAGATCTTACACCCATAACTAAAACTCTAAGAAAAATAAAAGGTATGAAATATTACTTGGGAATATGTGGTGGTGGAACCCAAAATTTATACTTGTTACAAATACTCAGTAAATCAAACAAATTCAAATGGATAAGATTAATAGATAAGGACAAAGAACAATTGCTAAATTTTATGGATATAAAAGATGCGTTAGTGTATTCAAAGGATGATTTACACTACTTATCAAAGCTAGCTAAACGTCAACACATTGTTGAAGGAATTTGTAATAGATACTTCTATTCCCTGTTCAAAAACAAATCTAGTGGCTTTGAAGAAACAAATCTAAGGAGACCAAAACTGAAAAATATGGAAATCGAATTAGTATATAGTGAGTTCTTGAAATATATTACTACAGAGAAACTACCAAGAGGAAAATATTTCTTTTATCTTTCTAATATATTTGGTTATAAGAGAATGTCATCAAGACTTTGGTGGATTAGAAGATGGTATATATTTAAAGAGCTATGCCATGGCAATTTTAAAACACCTGCGTTCAAAGCCGAATTAAACTATACAACCAAAGAACTTCAAAATATTATAGGTAAAAATAAAAATATACTTGATGGATCAATAATTTTGGTATGGATTGGCATGTACCAAGGCGAAAAATACAAACGCATTGTGTTGTTTAAAAAGTCAGATCATAATATAAAAACACTTAAGGAGATATCTCTAATCCAAAATGATATTGTTCGCTCGGGTTGAAAACATGAATATTAAGGAAAGAACCAAAGTACAATATTCAAGGGTTAATGGCGATAGTATGTATCCAACATTAAAGTATGGAGAACTTGTGAGAATTATCCCAATTTCACCTCATACATACAGAGATGTAAAGGTTGGCGAAATAGTCTCTTACTGGTCAAAAGGTTTCAATAGAAATGGCCAACATCGCTTTTGGCACAAAGCAAATGTAATTCATAGAATAGTGGGGAAAACTTCGGCCATTGCATTAATTAAAGGGGATAACCGAGATTACATTGAAAAAGTGCCCTATGATAAGATAAATGGAAGAGTTTTATTATGAGTCAGTACCTTGACCGAATTGCAAAAAACCCGTTCTTCCTAAGCAAAAGGCCAATATTTCATGAAAATGGAATGGTAAGGGGGGTGCAAAATGTCGCTTCTATATATAACCCCTTAATAAGAATGGGGAGCAGGAGATTTGGACTCCTATCGCAAGCGCCCAAGGCTTGCAGTCTGCCAGGTTAGCGTAGCTCCCCGCAAGTAGATATTTGACGCTGGCTTTTTTATATGTTGTTTTATTTTTATTTTTTGTGTTTATTTTTATATGCATACCTACTTTTTCTTTTTTCGAGGCAGCTTACCAAAGATTTACCTTTTCATATGCCTTCAATGGCTTGCCCATCTTGCTTATGCCTTTAAACGCCTTTTCAAATCCGGGATGTGTAAGAACAGGAACAGAGCCCCGTACTTTCTGGGGAGAATGCGGATCTATCAAAAGCAGGCGCTTTATCTGTGCGGGCCTCGTCCTGCCTTTCCACAACTGGGCCCATGCTATGAAGAAAATCTGCTCTGGCGTAAACCCGTCGACAAGCTTTCTTTTCTCCGGGTCCCTTTTCAGGCTTTTCTGCAGTGCGTCGTAAGCTATGCGTATGCCCCCTATGTCTGCTATGTTCTCCCCCAAAGTCAATTTCCCGTTGACCTTCATGCCATCGATGACTTTTATTGAGCTGTACAAATCAGCCACCTTTCTAGCCCTGGAATTGAATCTGGCTCTGTCTGTTTTGGACCACCATTCCTTAAGGTTGCCGTTCTTGTCGTACCTGCTCCCCTGGTCGTCGAACCCATGCGTCATCTCATGGCCCATCACTCCGCCTATGCTCGCATAGTTCACCGCGTCCTCCTGCTTAGGATCGAAGAACGGAGGCTGGAATATGCCTGCTGGGAATACTATCTCATTCTTAGAGGGGTCGTAATACGCATTTACTGTAGGCGGAGTCATTCCCCACTCTAGCTTGTCGACGCGCTTTCCTATCCTTCTTATGTCCCTGTCGAATTCAAACGCGACAGCGCGCTGGACATTGCCAACCAAATCGTCACGCCTTATATCAAGCTTTGAATAATCCCTGAATTTCTTCGGGTATCCAATCTTTTTCGTAATTGCGTCGAGCTTTTCTATGGCTTTGCGCTTCGTCTCCGGGCCCATCCAGTCTACTGCTTTGAGCCTTTCACGGAACGAGTCAATTATGTCAGATACCAATGTTTCCGCTTTACTCTTGGTTTCTGCGCCAAACTCCCTTTCCACATAAAGCTTTCCAAGTGCTTCGCCTATCAGACTGTCGATCAAGCCGATGCCGCGCTTCCACCTAGGGCGAGGTTTCTTGCTTCCCAATAATGCCTTGCCGAAGAATTCGAATTCCTCGTCGTAGAACTTCTTATGCATTAAACCTGAATAACCGTGCAGAACCTTCCAGGTAAGATAAGCCTTTATCTGGTCGATGCTTAAAGAAGAAATAAGTTTAACCGATTTGTCAAGGAACTCCGGCTGGCCGACTATTACGTATTCCAAGTTCTTCGCTCCTATTCCATTGTAAAAATCCGCAATCCCTAATCTATCGTATCTCTGTGTAACCTGCTTAAAGGACATCTTGTTGTAATTTTTTATTTCGTCCCTCAATTCCACATTGCTCCTCTGCGCCTTTGCGAGTTCTGTCTCTATATGCATTACAGCGTCGGCGTTCTTCGACGCATAAGCCCTGTCAGAGCCGTAATGCACGAAAATTCTTGCCAGATGGTCCCTGTACTTCTTCCTGAGCTCTTTGAATCTGTCGTCGGTATAATAATCCCTGTCTGGCAGGCTTATGCCGCCCTGCCAAGTGGACAGGGCGTATATTGAGCTGTTCTTCGGATCTTCTGACACATATACTGAAAAGAAAGCCATTATCCCCTGCCTTGATAATCCGGCAAGCACCACGGGCAATTCATCCTTGCCCTTCATGTCCCTTATCATTCTTAGCGTTGGTCCCAGAGGCTTGAATCTGAGCTTTTCTATCTTCGATTCGTCCATGAATGATTTGTAAAAATTGCCTACCTTGGAACTGTTCAGTTCTTTCGAGGGCCTTTTTGCGCATGATTCTACTATGCCCTTCAATATCTCAAGGTTGGCATCGTTAAGCTCGTAAAATGAGCCTATCTGCGTTTTATCTGCCGGTATCTCATGCCTTCTGATCCAGTTGCCGCACGAATAATTATAAAAATCCGCAAACGGGTCAATGCTCTTATCCATCTTCGATGTGGAGAAGCCTATATTCTTTTCACTTCCGCTAAAATTTCTTATTTTTCCCGGCGTAAAACAACCCCATTAAAAAATCCTTTTTAGGCCTTTCCGCATCTTTCCAGCCTGTTATTGCTGCTGCTTTCTTCATTATCCTTCTCTGTTCTCGGCTTTACTGGCAATTCCCTCGCAGCAATGCCCTCTTCTATTCCTGAGGTCCGCTTCTTTTCATTTTCCTTCTTATGCTTTTCTGCGAACATGCAGTTACCAAATCTTTTAATAACCCAATAAATTTATGGCTTTTCCCAATAAACTATAGAATATAGTCCTTTTTAAAGCAAATATGCATTTTGTATATGCGGACCAAGGCATGCATTGTTACATATTAAATATTTTTACACAGAAATAGATTTGCTAATGCTGATGATTCTTATGCAGAACCTAGACCTTCCATGGACCGAGAAATACAGGCCGAAGAGCCTTGACGAAGTCATAGGCCAGAAGCCGATAGTGTCAAGGCTAAAGTCGTTTGTGAAAAGCAGCAACTTCCCGAACATGATATTCGCAGGCACTGCTGGGATCGGAAAAACGACATGCGCGATAGCGATGGCCAATGACCTTTATTCCGGAGAGCTGGCGGGTGCGTTCAAGGAGCTTAATGCCAGTGACGCAAGGGGCATAGACGTGATAAGGGGCGAGGTAAAAAACTTCGCGCGGATAATGTCCATCGCCAAAGTCCCTGTAAAAATAATATTCCTGGATGAGGCGGACGCGCTTACCGCGGACGCGCAGCACGCGCTCAGGCGCACCATGGAGAAATTTTCTTCGGAAACAAGGTTCATACTGAGCGCAAATTATGCCAGCAAGCTGATAGAGCCGATACAAAGCAGGTGCGTCGTGTTCAGATTCAAGTCTCTAGGCGAGGACGACATGCGCGAATATATAGACCGCATAAGCAAAAGCGAGGGGCTTGAAATAGACGAAAACGCCATAAAGGCGCTGATCTATGTCGGAGACGGCGATATGAGGAAGCTTACAAATGTGCTCCAGAGCGCTGCGATGTTCTCCAGCAAGATCACTGAAACGGAAGTGTACGACGTGGCTTCGCGCGCAAGGCCCACGGAGATAATATCCATGCTGAGGTATGCCACCGAGGGCAGCTTCGAGGACGCCCGCAGGGAGCTTGATACGCTGATGCTCAAGCACGGCCTCGGGGCCGAAGACATACTCACCCAATGCTACAGGGAGATACAGAACATGAACATAGACGAGAGGGCGAAGCTCAAAGTGATAAGCGAGATCGGTGAATGCAACTTCAGGGTCGTAGAAGGGGCGAACGAGCGCATACAGCTTGAGGCTTTTATAGCGAAGCTTGCGCTCATAGCAAAAGGGCAGTAGCGGTAAGCTTTGGCAAGGCATTGCGAAGGTAATCCAGTGCCATTCGTTGGCGGGGAAGTTTCATGAACAAAGCGGAAAAAGGAAGAAAAATGGAAGTGGTGTGCCAGAAGGAATACATCGCATATGTGGAACAGGCGCTCAATAATCCAACGCTGATAGAGAAGTGGCGCGCCACGCGGAACATAATAAAGACCAAGAGCGGGTTTTTCGCGTTCCAGAACGACTTCCTCAAGGCATGGGACCTTACGTTCCTGTACAAGGAGCAGGCGCAGGGGGAAAATGCCGACTATGCCAATATACTGCACTTCATACAGGTGAAGAAAGGCTATGAAGAAAGCATATACAACGAGCTACAGAAAAGGAAGCCCTACGGCTCCAAGGCATACCTAGCGGTATACCAGAGCGAGCCCCGGGATAAGGAGGTGAGCATTAAGCTCCCGCATTTCTGGCTCATAGAAGTATGAATGAATGCAATGCGATATGGAAGCGCAAAGCGGATGCGTTAAAGTAAAGCTATGAAAGGCCAAAAAAATGATAAACCCTATTTATTTCAAAGGAGTCGGAGTCGGGTTGGTGATAGCATGGGTGACGAGCCTGCTGGCTTATGTGATAACAAGAAAGGTCCCTAAGGATAATTGGCGCGCAAATCTGCCCGTGGCGAAAATGCTGATAGTGCTTGAGATAGTGCTGAGCGTGATATTCCTGTCACTGTCATTTCTGATATGAGGCCGCGTCATTCGCACGCGTGCATCATTGAAATAAGCCTGAAAGATATCCTTATAAACCTTGTTTTGGATTTCTAAACGCATGAAACTGGTTTTGATCTACGGGCCGCCTGGCGTGGGCAAGCTTACAGTAGCCAACGAGCTCGCCAAAATTACTGGCTATAAGGTGTACCACAACCATCTTGCTATAGAAAGCATACTGCCAGTTTTCGATTTCGGAACGAAGGAATACAACAGCCTCATAGCGAAATACAGGTTGGAAATGATAAAGACCGCTGCGAGGTCGCCCCTGCCCGGGCTTATAGCAACATTTGTCTATGCGCCGGGGATTGACGACAAATACCTAAGCGTGATAAATGGCTATATAACAAAGCACAACGGTGAAATGCTGGCCGTGCGCCTGTCCTGCAGCAGGCCTGAGCTTTACAGGCGCATAAAAAGCCGCTCGAGGAAGAAGTACAGCAAAATAACCTCGCCGGAAAAGCTGAAAATGTTCATGTCGGAGCATGACCTTTCTGCGCCGATGCGCACATTCAAAAGCATATCGATAGACAATACAAAGAAGACACCTGAGCAGGTCGCCGGAATGATAAAAGCAAAGTATAACCTGTAGCGCTGCCACGGCAGTAAAAAGGTGTATACTTTTGTAGAAAGCTGAATCCGCAAATAATAAATAATATTGTTCATAAACAGAATATGCACGAAAAAGCGATGCAAGGCAAATATGCCGTTATAAGCATATCCTCATCCTTCTCTGCAATCGACGCGAAAGCCAAAGGCAAAGTAGAAATAGACCCCTCTGACAGGCATTACCTGCGCACCAATTCTGAAGTTAAAGATCCGAGGGAATCTGCAGTCAAATATGCGCTGCTGGACATGAATATACCGTCATACTATGAGCATATGCAGTATCCCCTGAGCAACAGCAAGGCTTACTTCCCTGATTTTACGACTGCGCTTATCATTGACGGGCGCCAAGTGATTCTCGAGCCGCATGGCAACATATCATTAAGCTACCTGCAGAAGCTGAATGAATTCATTAAATCTTATGGCTTCTATGTCGTGCTGATATCGAACAAGCCCTTCCAGTATCCCGAGCCCAAGTGGCATCCAGGCGAGTTCGTCGACGATTATTGGTATATAAAGGGCTTTGACAACACCAGCAAATCCCTGAATACAAGCACCGGGCATGTAGAGAAGAAGCTCGAGAAGCTGTTAAGGAAGCAGAACTGCGAGGTCATTGCGGCTGCGCATTAAGCCTTGTCGAACACTAGCTCAAGAACCCCTGCGTAGTTGAATTCGGGCGCCTTGATCTCGAAGCTTGCCACATAGCTGCTTTTGTTGTCTATCGTGAAAGGCAATTTGGGGTCGGAGCTTACGAACTCGAAAGGCTTGTTCACGCTTACGCCTTTCACTGCGTCGTTGTATTCCAATATCCTGTACATCTGCATCGACACCTCAAAGGCGCCGCCCTTCTCAACGTTCTTTACCTCTCCGTGCTCATTGACCTTTACGCGCTTTTCCCCGCATACCGCCATTATCTCGGGCAGCTCTATGTGCACCGATTCCACAGGCTTCGGATTCATCTTTAAAACTATGGGCCCGCTGTAATTGTAATCCGGCGCCTCCACCTTAAGGACAAATTCGACCGAATTGCCTGTGGATATAGATATCGGCAGGTTCTGGCTGCACGATAAAAGTTTGAAAGGGTCCTTGACCTCTATGCTCTCTATCGTCTCGACATTATTCTGCTTCTTTAGGAATGAAAGGTTGTCAGGGCTCTTATTCGTGAACGGTATCCTGAGCTCGAATACCCTATTATTGAGCTTCATTCCTGGGAGCGCATGCATGGCGTTCTTCCAGTATATATTAACGTTTGTTATAGCGCCTTCATAAGCGTTTTTCCTTTTGAACAGATTAGGCAAATGCACATGATCACCAATCATAAGATTTTATATTTCCGGTAAAGCATTTTTGTATATACTCTGTATATAAGCGGTTCGGGTTCAAAGCCCTAACCCTATTCCCAGCCGCCCCTTAAAAACGCCTTATAAATATTGACATCAGCTTTTATATAATATTGAGTAAGCCCGCATATACTTAATTATATTTTATGCTTTCTTTTAGGAAGCCGGGCGGCAATAACCAGCCATGCCCCTACTGCAATAGACGATATGCTAATTTCCACATCAAATCTTGCAATGGGATTAATGCAATGGCAATCGGCCAGATTGTCCGGGCAGTAGCAGATTCCGTGGCTGTAATAAGATAAACCGCTGTAGATTGCAAGAACTATGCCTAAAATTATCGCCAACAAACCTGCAACCAAAAAATATTTTCTATGTGCGTGCATCGCTATAACACTTATACATTATGTGCTTTGTAATATGAGTTCATGCATCAAGCGGGCTATGCGTGGAATGCCGCTTGGTTTGGCGCAATGCGCTATAAGCGCTTCCTAATCAGTAACCTATTTATTACTTTGCGTGTAAATATATAATCGCCCGTAGCTATAGGTAGGAATGCTCGTTGGTGAGCCATTGGTTTTTGGAGAAGACTTATTAGTAAAACATGAACTGCTAAGCGAGAGCGAGGCTAAGGCGGTTTCGAAGAAATTCAATACACCCCTGGATAAGTTCCCGAAGATATTCGAAAGCGATCCGCAGGCACAGAAGCTTAACGCCAAGCCGGGATCCCTGATCGCAATACACAGGGAAGACCCGAATGAGAAATATATATACTACCGCTACGTAATAAAGGGCTGATTAAGCTTAGGACAGATAAGCGAATGCTTATCTTTGAGTGGTTAAATGAGCAAGACGCACGAGGTTCTGGAATCTTATCTTAAAACTACTTCTATATCGCAGCAGCAGATAGACAGCTACAACAGGTTTCTTCCCACGGAAAATGGTGGAGGCGGAGGCATAAACAAGATAATAGAGGCGCAGAGCCTGATAGAGCCGGAGGTATCCGACTTCGCGATAAAGCTCGGCCAGATAAGGATGGAGCCCCCTATAATAATAGAATCCGACAGCTCGACGAAGACAATAATGCCCAACGAGGCGCTCGCAAGGAATCTTACATACGCAGCGCCTATGTACCTCACGTACGTGCCTGTGATAAGCGGCATAGAGAAAAGGGACGCCATGGGCGAAGCCTATGTCGGAGAGCTCCCAGTAATGGTAAAAAGCAAGCTGTGCTACACTAAGAACATGAGCCCGGAGCAGCTCATAAAGGAGGGCGAAGACCCCGATGATCCGGGAGGCTATTTCATAATAAAAGGCACGGAAAGAGTGCTTGTAGGGATAGAGGACCTTGCGCCGAACAGGATGATAACCACCAACGAGAAGACCGGCGTTGTGGTGAAGGTATTCTCCACCACTATAAATTTCAGGGCCCGCTGCAGCATAACAAGGGATGACTACGGCATATATACCATATTGTTCCCGACTCTGAACAAGGGCATAAGCCTGATGCTCATACTAAGGGCATTGGGCATAGACACCAAGTCCATATTGTCTTACAGCGACGACGCTTTCGTAAAGAACGACTTTACGCTGAATGCCGAGCTTGCGAAAAACGTGATGGAAATAAGTCCGAAGGACGCGCTTATAGAGCTGGGAAGGATCACTGCGCCCAACCAGGCCATGACATACCAGGAAAAGAGGGCGGAAACGCAGCTGGACACATACATACTCCCGCACCTTGGGACAGACCCTGAGGTGCGCATGCAGAAGGCGGAATACCTGCTGCGCATGGCGGAGCGCACATCGCTCGTGGCCGACAAGAGAATCAGGCCCGATGACAAGGACCATTACGCGAACAAGCGCGTAAAGCTCGCAGGCGACCTTATGGAAGAGCTGTTCAATACCGCGTTCAAGGCCTTTGTCAAGGACATAAAGTACCACGTCGAAAGGACAACCGCCCGCGGGCGCAGGCTAACCGTAAAAACCAACATAAATCCGGATACGCTTACTGAGAAGATACTATATTCTATGAGCACGGGATCGTGGCCCGCAGGGCAGACGGGCGTGTCGCAGGTGCTGGACCGTGTGAACTTCATGAGCACGATAGCGCACTTGCGAAGGGTGAAATCTCCATTAGCAAAGAAGCACCCGCACCTGAAAGCCAGGGACGTCCACGGCACGCATGTGGGGAAGATATGCCCCAGCGAAACGCCAGAAGGCACAGAGGTAGGCCTTACCAGGTATCTCGCATTGATGGCGAAGGTCACAGTGGGAGCCGACCACAGCCAGCTGGAGAAGAAGATTAAGGAGCTTAAGCTCATCTGATTGGTGATAATTTGTCTGAAGAAAAATGCCGCGTATATCTTGACGGACGGGAAATAGGGATGGTGAACGACGGAGTCGCTTTCGCCGAGGAGATAAGATCCAACAGGAGGAAGGGAGTCATTTCCGGCGAAATAAACGTTGCCTATTTGAAAAACATTAACGAAGTGCACATAAACGCCGACAAGGGAAGGGTAAGGAAACCATACATCATAGTTGAGAACGGCGAAAGCAAACTCACGAAGGACCTTATAGAAAAGATAAAAAGCAACGAAATAGACTTTAATTTCCTTGTGAGGCGCGGCATAATAGAATACCTGGATGCGGAAGAGGAGGAAAACATCTATGCCGCAATCGACGAATCGGAAATAACGAAGAAGACCACGCACCTCGAAATAGACCCGGCGTCGCTTTTCGGCGTCACGGTCAACAACAGCGTTTTCCCGGAATTCAACAGCATGGGAAGGCACCCGATAGCCTGGAACTTCATGAAGCAGGCTCAGGGCTTATACGCCACAAATTTCAACAACAGGTACGACGCAAGGGCGTTCCTGTTATATTACCCCCAGATCCCCATAATAAACAGCGCCACGTACAGGACCATGGACATGAAAAGGCATGCGAACGGGCAGAATTTCGTAGTAGCGCTTTCGACGTTCTACGGATATAACATGCAGGACGCCGTGGTGCTGAACAAAGCTGCCATTGACAGAGGCCTTGGCAGGAGCGTATTCCTAAGGTCGTACATGGACGAAGAGCGCAGGTATCCAGGAGGCCAGCAGGATTATTTCAAGCTCCCTGCGCCAACCATAGAAGGCTACAAGGGCGAGCATTCATACTCAAAACTAGGAGAGGACGGCATAGTCGAGCCGGAATTGGAAGTGGACGAAGGGGAAGTCATAATCGGCAAGGTCTCTCCGCCAAGGTTTTTGGAGGAGCAGACAAGCTTCGGCGTCGGCGAGGAGAAGAGCAGGGACAACTCTGTGACGTTAAGGTCCGGGGAGAACGGCATAGTCGACAGCGTCATGTTCAGCGAAACGACCGGGGCAACAAGGATAATAAAGGTAAGGATAAGGAGCATAAAAATCCCTGAGATAGGGGACAAGTTCGCAAGCAGGCAGAGCCAGAAAGGCGTAACCGCGCTCATAGTCCCGCAGGAGGATATGCCTTATACCAAAGACGGGTTAGTACCTGACATGCTGCTCAACCCAATAGGCCTTCCGAACAGGATGACCTACGGGCATATACTGGAAATGCTCGGTGCTAAGGCTTCATCATTGAAAGGCGCAACCTCGGACGGCACCGCATTCTCGGAGCACGGAAAGGAGAGGATCGACAGCTATGGCAGCATACTGGAGCAGTACGGCTTCGAGAAGTTCGGCGATGAAGACTTCTACGACGGGCGCACCGGCAAGAAGTTCGCAGTGCAGCTGTTCAACGGAGTGGTATACTACCACAGGCTCTGGCACATGGTAAGCCTGAAGCTCCAGGTAAGGAGCCGCGGCCCCGTGCAGATACTTACAAGGCAGCCCACTGAAGGCAAACCAAGGAAGGGCGGCCTGAAATTCGGAGAGATGGAGCGCGATGCCCTGGTAGGGCATGGAGCGAGCCTTCTCATAAAGGAGAGGATGCTCGACCAGAGCGACAAGGCATCGGTATGGGTATGCAAGAACTGCGGAGACATAGGGTATTACGATTACGTGAAGAACGTAGCTGTATGCCCGACATGCGGAAGCAACAAGCTTGAAGAGATAGAGATAAGCTATGCGTTCAAGCTCCTGCTCGACGAGCTCAAGTCCATGCACATACTCGCAAGGATAAGGCTCAAGAGCGATTGAGGTGTCAGAATGGTACAAGCAGAGATAATAGACCATATAAGATTCACCGTGTTAAGCCCTGAGGAGATAAAGCACATGAGCGTTGCGAAGCTCATAGTCCCTGACACTTACAACGAGGACGGCTACCCTATAGACGGAGGCCTAGTCGACCAGAGGCTCGGAGTTATAGACCCCGGGCTGAAATGCAAGACCTGCGGAGGCAGGGCGAAGAGCTGCGTAGGCCATTTCGGCCATATAGAGCTTATAAGGCCGGTACTGCATCCGGAATTCTCAAAATCGATATACCTCCTGCTGCAATCCACGTGCGAAAGCTGCCACCGCATACTGCTCGATGAGTCGCAGATAGCGGAGCTTGAGCCTGCTATAAAAAGCTTCATAAATACCGAAGACCTAGAGCAATTGGATGGGGAAGCCACTGCTGATTCGGGAAGCCTGGCGCTGCTCACGAAGAAGCTGAAGTCTGTGAAGAAATGCCCGCACTGCGGCGCTGTGCAGCAGAAAATCAAGTTCGAGAGGCCAACGTTCTTCTTCTTAAACGGGAACAAGATGAAGCCAGACGAGATAAGGGACTGGCTGAGCAAGATAAGCAATGAGGACCTGGCCCTGCTTGGCATCGACGGAACGGCAACAAGGCCGGAATGGTTCGTGCTCACAATGCTGCTCGTCCCTCCGGTAAATGTAAGGCCTTCCATAACATTGGAGTCCGGAGAAAGGAGCGAGGACGACCTGACGCACAAGCTTGTGGAAGTGATGAGGATAAACCAGAGGCTCGAGCAGGACATAGACGCTGGTGCACCGCAGATAATAATAGACGACCTGTGGGAGCTTCTGCAGTACCACGTAACCACATATTTCAATAATGAGACTCCGGGCGTGCCGGTGTCGAGGCACAGGAGCACAAGGCCCTTGAAGACCCTGGCGCAAAGGCTGAAGGGCAAGGAGGGCAGGATGAGGTATAACCTTTCGGGCAAGCGCGTCAACTTCTCCGCAAGGACTGTAATATCATCAGATTCAAGCCTTACGATAAACCAGGTAGGCATACCGATGCGCATAGCCGAAAACATGAGCGTACCTTTCTATGTCACGAAATGGAACATGGAAACCGCCAAGAAATACATAAGCAACACATCCTACCCTACCGGAATAAATTTAATAAGCAAGGACGGCATGAGGAAGCGCATCACCGATACCAACAGGGAAGACCTCCTCGCAGGCCTTGAGCCGGGCAGCGTCATAGAGCGCCAGCTCATAGACAACGACATAGTGCTTTTCAACAGGCAGCCCACGCTGCACAGGGTCTCCATAATGGCGCACCGCGTAAAGGTGCTTCCGGGCAAAACGATGCGCGTGAACGTATCTATAACAATGCCATACAATGCCGACTTCGACGGCGATGAAATGAACCTTCACGTGCCGCAGAACATAGAGGCGCAGGCTGAGGCTAGGTATCTGATGCAGCCGAAGAACATAGTCCTGGGCGCAAGGGATGGAAAGCCAATAGCATTCATAATAGAAGACGAGATCGCAGGCGCGTACTTCCTTACGAGGGAAGGCGCTGAATTCGACAGGGACGAGACAATGCTTATGCTTTCTAACATAGGCGTCTATGAACTGCCTGAACCTGAAAAGGACGGCAATTACTCCGGCAGGCGCATATTCTCGATGCTGCTTCCGAAAGACCTGGATTTTGAATACAATGGAAAGGGCAACAAAGTGGTCATAAAGCATGGTGAGCTAACCAGCGGCATAATAGACAGCAAGCTCGTGGGCTCGGGCGCATTGCTCATAGCCAAGCTTTTTATAAATTACGGGCCGGATTACACCGAGGGCTTCATTCTCAAGCTTACTAATCTAGTCCTCCGCGTGGCTTACATGAAGGGCTTGACCGTAGGCATAAAGGACTATTACAATTCGCCAAAGCAGACAGAAGAGAAGAACCTGATAATAAAGGACGTGGAGGCTAAGGCGCGTGAGCTCCTCGTGGACTATAAATCCAAAAAGCTGGAGCCTCTCCCGGGCTATAACAGGAGGGAAACGTTCGAAATGCTTCTGCTCGTGCAGCTCGAAGAGGCGCGCTCCAAGGCGGCGAAGCTCATATCGTCAACCACTGATGAAAGCAATGGAGCCTATCTGCTCGCCACAATAGGCGCAAGGGGAAGCATATTGAACATGCTTATGATAAAGGTGCTTCTGGGCCAGCAGCAGGTCCGCGGAAAGCGCATATCCCGGGGCTATTCCGGGCGCGTCCTGCCGTATTTCAAGAAGAACAGCAAGAACCCCGAGCTCAAGGGTTTCATAACCGGAAGCTACCAGGACGGCCTTTCTCCGACGCAGCTATACCTGCACGCTATAGGGGCGAGGGACTCGGCAATGACCAAAGCCCTAGTTACCGCCGTAAGCGGATACCTGCAGAGGCGTTTCATAAACGCGCTGCAAGACTTTTACGTCGAGACGAATCTTAGCGTCAAGGATGCGAGCGGAGCGCTCATACAGACCATATACGGAGGAGACGGAATTGACCCTACGATGGATATGGTGAAAAACCAGAAGCTTTGATAAAGTGGTAACGATGGCCGAAAACGAAAAATCGATAAAGGATAAAGTAAAGAAAGTCTCATATGGCGAGCCTGTGGGCGTTGTTGCGGCCCAATCGCTCGGCGAGCCTGCGACGCAGATGGTCCTGAAGGTCTTCCATACTGCAGGCATATCATCAGTGGTCACCACTACCGGCCTGCCCAGGATAATAGAGATAATTGACGCTCGGCGCCGCGTAAAGCTTCCCGTAATGAAAATAATCCCTGAAAAATCCATAATGAAGGACTATGAGAAGGTCAAAGGGCTTCGCGCCAGAATAGAAGAGGTAAAGCTCAAGGCGCTGCTGGAAAGCTACGAAGAGGACCTAAAGTCGGGTTCAATGGTCCTGCACCTGAGCAGGGAACGCATGTCAGAGCATGGCATAACGCCAAAACAGATCGCTTCGAAAATAGGCGAGAGCTCGGATAGCATAGAGGCTGAGCTTGAGGACGGCAATTCGATAAAGGTAAAGCACAAAAGCAAGCATGAAGTGAAAAGCGTCAGGGCGTCTTTCGTGCATATACTAGATTACGCAGTCATAGGGATTCCAGGGATAGGCAGGGCTTTGGTCCAGCAGGCCGATGACGGAACATTCTACATATCGACGAGCGGAAGCAACATGGAACGCGTCATGGAACTCGAAGGCGTAGACAAGGACAGGATTTACTGCAATGACATATTCGAGGTAATGAAGGCGTACGGGGTAGAGGCGACAAGAAACCTCATAGCCTCGGAGATCGGGAAAACGCTTAACGACGAGGGCTTTGCCATAAGCTTCAGGCACATAAGCCTTGTTGCGGATACCATGACATATACCGGCGCGATAAGGAGCATAGGCAGGCATGGCATAGCCGGGGACAAGGCATCAGTCCTTGCGAGAGCCGCCTATGAAGAAACGGTGAAGCACTTCGTTAACGCAAGCGTTTTTGCGGAGAGCGACCCGCTTAAGGGCGTTGCGGAAAACATACTTATAGGGAAGCAGGTAGCGGTAGGCACCGGCAGGATAAAGCTCGCCATAAAAAAAGAGGACCTGAAGAAAATAAAAAGCACCTATTGAACTGGCCATGCCCTTTTGGGCATCCTTCAACGGGCTGATGCTATGGCTGAAAGCAAAGCTCTGGAAGCGATGGAAGCTGAACAAAAGCCTAGCACGCGCATACGAATCCTCTGGTTCAACCATCGGGACATAATGAGCAATAACGCAGGGGGAGCGGAGCGCAGCATAATGGAGATAGGGCGCAGGCTGGCAAAAATCGGCTTCGATATCCATCTCGCTTCCGTTAACCAGGGAAACATGAAGGCCTATGAAGAGATTGAAGGCATAAAGATACACAGGTCCAAAAGCAACATAAAAGCGCACATCTCTGTAAGGAAAACCATTCGCGATATTAACCCTGACATAATAATAGACGACATGGCGCACGTAGTGCCGTGGCTTTCAGCATCAGTGTCAAAAAAGCCTGTGATAGTCTTCTTCCACCACCTGCATGCGCGCACCCTACAAGGCCAGGTTTCCAAGCCTATGGCGTTCGCGCTTAAGCGGATCGAGAAAATGTATAAAATTTTCTACAGGGACAGCATTTTCATAACGGAATCCGAGACGTCCGCAAACGACTTGGAAACCCTAGGGATAAAGCCGGGCAATATAAGGAGGATCCTTCCTGGGGTAGACCATGCGCTGTTCAAGCCTGCAAAGAAGACAGACGCCTGCTCGCTTGTCTACTTCAGCGGCATGCGCAACTACAAAAGGCCCTGGCTTGCGGTAGAGGCATTCGACAAAGCAAAAGAATTGTATCCAGACGCATCTATAAAGGTGATCGGCGCCGGCCCTTCCCTAAATTCAACCATCGAAGCCGCCAAAAGATCGGTGTATACAAAAGACATAAGCTTCATGGGCAGGATAAGCGCGGAAGAAGTTTCCGCCAATGTATCATCTTCTTGGGTAAACCTTCAGACATCGATGGCGGAGGGCTTCGGTGTTTCCATGCTTGAGGCAGCTGCATGCGGCACCCCGACCATAGCGATCAAAGCACCAGGGGTATCGGAAATTGTGGAAAGATTCCATTTCGGGAAAACAATAGAATCCATGGAAGAATTTGACGAAGCGTTCAAAGACGTCTGCGAAAACATCGGCAAGTTTTCGGAAGAAGCATACAAAAGCGCAATGGCCTTCTCATGGGATGCATGCGCATCAGAATGGGCTTCCACAATAAGGTCCGCACTCCAAAAATAAGCCATGCGCATAGAAAGTGAGCATGCAAAGCATCGGAATACAAAAATACCAAAAAATGTTTTTAGGATTAAACCAAAAATGCGAAATCTTTTAAACCTTAGCGATAAACTTAATAATGCAAATTTGTTTGTTTTTGGTGCATATAAATGACACAGGAAAGACCGTTCGATTTGCTGAACAAGGTAATAGGGCAGCAGGTACTGATAAAGCTGAAGAGCAGCATAAGCATAAGGGGCAAAGTGACTTCGTTCGATGCCCATATGAACATAGTCATGGAAAACGCCGAAGAGCTTGAGGACGGCGAACTCAAGGCAAAGCTGGGCACGATACTGCTAAGGGGAGGCAACATACTCTGGATATCCCCTGTATGACTCATTTTCGTGGGCTTCTAGCGCAACGGTAGCGCGCCTGCATGGCATGCAGGAGGTTGCGGGTTCAAAAATGCAACGAAGAAAGGGCGTTGCCTTGAAAATCCCGCGAAGTCCACATAACAATTCCATGGCCATGGCCAAGCCAGCGTCAAGCCCAGCAATCTAAAAGCGTACCAAATCATTAATTTTTTATATTAATGCTTGTTAAAGTATACTGGTGTTAAAGTGGCCAGCAAAGCTGTCGGATACATAATAGGGATAATAGTAATATTGGCATTGATATACATCGTTGTGAGCATAAGCTCAAAGCCGGTCTCGACTGTGCCGAGCGTTACGAGCACTGTAGCTCCAGTTACGTCGTACGTCGCTCCCGGCACGCTGGCATTGATGCTTACAGATCCGGCGCAGGTTCCTGCCGGCACTGAGTACCTTAATGTTACCTTCTCCGGCGCAAAGCTGCACGAGGCAGGCGCTTCCAATTCAACAGGGTTCATAAATGTAAATTCAACAGGGACGCTTAATCTCCTTTCATTGCTCAATGTGAGCCAGACAATAGGCGTGGCGCACGTGAATGCGAGCCAGAAATTCGACATGATAATTCTGAACGTCAGCTCTTCGACGATAGACATAAACGGCACTGTATACAACGTGACGCTCCCAAGCCATGAACTTGTGGTCCACATAAAGAGCCTCAACGGCACAAGCGGCGCTGCGCTCATAGACCTGTCGCCTACAATAGTCCAGATATATTCTCCGAACCAAACAATATTCGTCATGGTCCCTTCGGTCACCGCAGTGGCTGTAGGCAATACTACTGTAAACAGCACGTTCATCCATATAGGCGCAAAGTTTGGCTTAAAGCAGCATGAGGCGCAGGAGCTTCATTTCATAGCACCCAATATATCGATAACCAATGCATACTTGAACATAACCGGCAACCACACCGCATTGGGCTTTACCGTCAAGAATAATGGAAACGCAACGGTGCAGCTGAACCATGCGCTCCTTTTCGGCCTGATGATGGCGAATTTCAATCCTATGAGCAAAGGCATGCCGGCCCAATCAAGAATCTACCAGGCAGGTTTTAACGGCAATGCTTCCGCATACTCTGCGTCAGGACTGCCTGCAAACATATCCATAGGCGAGGCAGAAAACATTACCTCCACATTTGGCAGCCTAGCAAGCAAATATGGCTTCAATATAAGCAGGGTCATCTCTGGCATGGCGAGCAGCAATGGTATGGCTGGCATTTTCGCAAACCTGAGCGCGCACGGATTCAACCTTTCAAATATGTCAAATGCATCATCCTTTAACAGCAGGTTCCATACCAACATAAACAGCAGCTTCTTCGACGGGCTGAAGTCCAACATAGATAACAAGATAAACGCTTCGGTAATGTCATCGATGCACAACTTCAACTTCTCGAACCCGATGCTGAAGCATGATATGGAAGGGGCGAGCAATTTCAGCATGCATTACCACAATATGCTGGCATTTGTGATAAGTGCCAATGGCACGCTATCGCTGCCGTTTACGGAGAGCGAGGCTGAAGGCCCGCTCGGCTATTCCATAGCTGCAGGTTCAAACGCTACATTCACGTACAACGGCCCAATAGGCATGGGCAATAGCCCGATGCAGATAGTGCCTTTGCTGAATCAGACATATTCGTTGAGGGTGGTTGGCATGCAGGGCGCATTCGCCTCTACAAACGTCACTGCAAGTTGATTCCTTTTCCTTTTATTAATCTCTTATGCAGGCGTGCTAACTAATTTAAAGCATCTCTAAGAATTAATTACGGTAACATGGTATTCATAGCGATAGAGGGTCTGGACGGCTGTGGCAAGACCACGCAGGCTAAGGAGCTGAGCAGAAAGCTTTCCAATGCTGGGATAAACTCCATGCAGACAATGGAGCCCACGGACGGCAAGATAGGGAAATTCATACGTGAAACATTATCAGAAAAAGTAAAGATCGACATGCTTTCGCTCCAGCTTCTCTTCGTAGCTGACAGGAGCGAGCACGTAAAATCCATATACGACAGAATAGGTTCGGAGTCCGCCGTAGTGGTGAGCGACAGGTATTATTACTCCACTATAGCATACGGCGAAGCGATGGGCATAAGCAGGAAATACCTGGAAACGGCAAACTACATATTCCCGGTTCCGGACAAAACGTTTTTCATAGAGATAAGCCCTGAGCTCGCCATCGAAAGGCTCAACGCGAGGAACGACAGGAAGGAGCTTTTCGAAAAGCTTGAGACCCTGAAAAAAGTGAAGGAAAGCTATTCCAAGTTCAATGGCGCAGAAGTCGAGCGCATAGAAGGCGACCGTAGCATCAGCGAAATAAGCGAAGAGCTGTTCAAAAAGTCGATGGCGCTTTTAAGGAAGCAGGGCAAGGACAGGGAAAGGGTGAAGCAATGAAATATTATACAGGCACGGGGGACAAGAAGCTTACTTCCATAGGTGCCGTACGCCTAAGCAAAGCGGAAGATATATTCGAAGCCATAGGCGATGTCGATGAGCTGAACACAAAAGTGGCTACAATATCCTCATTGATAATGTCCCGTGCGGAGCGCGGCAGCGCGGAATCCGGAAGCCTTGCTGAATTAAGCGCAGGGCTTCTTTCCGTAGAGAGCATGCTTTTCTCCATCGGAGCGGAGCTGGCTTCAAGCGTTAACAGGGCTTTCGCCCCAAGCAAAAAGGTCTCTTCAGAAGATATAAAAGGCATAGAGCAGTTTACAGATTCGTTGTCTAAATCATTCCCGGCCCTGAAGAGTTTCGTGCTGCCAGGAGGCTGTGCAGAAAGCGCTGCTGCCGACGAGGCCCGCGCAGTGGCAAGGCGTGCGGAGCGCTCTATAATACGGATGTCAAATTCCACCGCGATAGAAAACGAAAATATATTCGCATACATGAACAGGCTGTCATCGCTGTTCTTCGTGCTCGCAAGGTATATGAACGCAATGAATGGGGTAAAGGAGATACCCCCAAGGTATTAAATATATAAAAAATCAGGAAATCCCGAAGTACTCCTTGAACTTCTGCGTTGTGGTGATGCGCTTGGTCCTTCCGTACTTTTCAGCCTTGACAAAATCCTTGTCCAAGAGCTCCTTCATCTGGTCGTACACGGAACTGCCGAATATCCTAACAAGCTCACTCTGCATTACTGGCTCCTTTTTGCTTATATACGCAAGGGTCCTCAACGCCGGCTTCGATATATCGGGCGCGCCCGCGAGCCCGTTCACCTTTGTAGCATATGGCTCCTTGAGCGAAAGCATGTATTTGCCGCCTATGCTAATGAGCGACAATGCGGTATCGGGAGACTTATACCTCTCGGAAAGCCCCTTTATGACATTTTCAAGATATCCCTTCGAAGCTATGCCCGTGGCGCTTGATATGCTGTCTATGTCCATCGCCTTTCCGGAAACGAAAAGCACAGCCTCGACGAGATTCATGCTTTCGGCATTAATATTATCTGCCATTATTTCACCGCCTTCTTATTGGCGATTTTTATAATTATGCTCCTGAAGAATTCCTCCTGCTCCATAGTTACGTCGCCGCGGTGGTGCAGGTACAGGAGCGGCACAAAAAGGTCAACCAATATGCTGTAAGAGTTCGAGAAATTCATCGCAACGTCCTCAAAGGTTGTAACCCCATAGGCGCCGGCTTTCTCCTTTACTATCTTGTATACTCCGCTTATCTTTTCATCTATGTCTTCTATGTCAAGGTTAATCCTGAGCGGCGTAGCCGCAAATATCTTTCTCTCCGACCTTTTGGCCTCGAGCTTCATCACCTCGTCCAAAGCCTCTACGAGCTGCTGCAGCGTTATCTTGGACGGAGGCTGCCTTCTCTCCTTCGGCACAAGCGGCTCTACCTCAGGGACAATGCGCGGCTCCCTTTCTTCCTCCGCAGGCAGATCGTCCGGCTGTTCGAAGAGCTGTATGCTGTCGCTTTTTATGCGCAGAAGCACCGAGGCCGCGAATATCACATTCGCGGGTAGGAACAGGTCTAGGAGCCTTATCTTCCTTACAGTCTCTATGTATGAGTCCACGACTTTTGTTATGTCTATATTCCACGGGTCCAGCTTGTTTGTCTCTACTAACTTTATTATGAGCTCCTTCCATGTGGCGTTGCCTACAAGCTCTACGAGGTCAAGCTCGCCCTCTGCAGCGTAGGTCGCGAGCGATTCCTCGCGCGTTATGATCTCCATTAAACCTCATCATCCAAACTGGTCAAGTATATTAAAAACATTTCCATATATAAGCATTATGCTTGCTTCAGCGTATAAACCTATAAAAAAGGCAATATGCAAAGTAAATCCATAAGGGGTAAAATGGTATCAGGTGCAGAGCTAGGGCTAAACGCATACGCCATGCTGGTATTGTCTATAGCCGTAGGCTTCGGGATACTCTATGCCCTGCTGGGCTATCTCGGCGCTACCCCGTATGAAATACTCCTATGCGCGCTTGCAATAATAATCTTTGAATGGTACGCTTCCCCTAAGGTGATAGAGGCATATTCCAAGCTGAGGTACATAAGCGATGACGAATATCCGCAGATCCACGATGCCGTTTCCAAAATCTGCTCAGAAGAAAAGGTGCGCCCGCCGCGCATAGCGATATGCCCTGCCAAGGAACCTAATGCATTCGTTTTCGGAAGAAGCGCGGGCAGCGCGACATTGGCTATACATGAAGGCCTTATGCTTGCACTGGACAAGGACGAGCTCGAGGCTGTGCTTGCCCAGGAGATCGCCCATCTTAAGCATTCCGATACTGGGGTAATAACATTCATGTCGTTCATACCGCTGCTGGCCTACATAGCCTCGCAGGGCATGCTTTGGTATACGATTTCCGAAGACGGAAGCCCCAAAAGCGTATACTATTCGATATTTGGCATGCTGGCATTCATAATATTCTTCCTTTCGGAGCTTTTCGTCCTCCCGATATCGCGCGCCATGGAAAGTTTTGCCGATGAATATTCGGTGCGCACGTGCAAAGAGCCAAAATACCTGTCTAGGGCGTTGTATAAAATAACGATGGAAAATTACCTGGTGCAGAATGCCCAGAAAAGCTCTACCGTAGCAAGGGCATTTTACATAATAGACTTCTTCAATGTCGATAGTGACGTCAAGGAAATAAAATTGCACATTGAGGAAATAAAGGGCATAATGCCAAAAATCAGCCCTGACTCATTGCCAAAGCATCCGCCCGCCGGGCGCAACGGCCTCCTCGGAATGCTGAATTCGCTTTTCCTCACACACGTGCCGACATACAAGCGCATTCTGGACATGGAATCCTATGGCAGCGATAAAAGCACAGGCGCTGAATGAATCATTGCAGCTTTTTTACCTTGATGTCAAGCACAACTTCTATATCGCTTTTGGAATAGGGCCTTACCTCGCGCTTTCCCATAAGCCTGAACCTGTACCCTCTGCCCTCGATCCTTCTGCGCACTTTCAGTACTAATCCATCTATGCCCGCTTCTTCGCAAAACGCATACATGTGGATATGGGCTTCGCTCCTGCATACAAGCAAAGCCGCATCGATAAAATCCGTGCTGGTCTTCGGCATGGGCATCACGACCCTGTCCGCAAAACCCTTGTATTTTTTGGCTTCTTCCATGAAGTCGCCGAGCACGGCTTTCACGTTCGGGGTTTTATTTATGGCTATGTTCTTGAGCATGTAGCGGTACGCATAGCCATTGAGCTCTATCGCAAGGACTTCCGAGCTCTTCTGGGCTTTTGCGATCTCTATGGCGAACGGCCCTACGCCGGCGAACGGGACCGCGACGTGTTCGCCCTTCCTCACGAGCTTGGCTATCCTTCCGCGCTCGAAAGAGAGCCTTGGCGAGAAGAACACCCTGCGCGCATCGAATACGAACCTGCAGCCGTTTTCCCTGTAATCCGCGGTATAGCTCTTCACTCCAGCAACATACCTCAGCTTTCTGAGCCTGTATACCCCCGAAACCGGGCCAGCCTTTGCGAGCACTGTCTTTATGCGCTTATTGCCCTCTATTATCGCTTCGCCTATGCGCTTCTCCTTGCCCCTGAGCGAATCCGACAGCTCTATCACTGCGATGTTGCCGAGCGGGTCATAGCCCCTTGCGAGCTCCTTAAGCTCCGACGCGGAGAGGAATGCTGACAATATATCCATATAGCTGGTCTGCCTGCCCCTGGTTTCTGCTGCGCTATCCTTCCCTATGAAACGCACGGCCTTTAAACCTGCCTTACCTATAAGGTTTTTATTCTTTGCTGAAGCAATATCTACCGGAAAATATACATAGCGTGCGCTATGGAGTACTCTGAAGCCTTTTGCCAGCAGACTTTTGTTTAAGAGGAAGTTTTTTGTCTTCTCGGCGTCGGCCTCATTTACTTTGATATATTGCACTCTAACACCCACAAGCCTGGCATGCATATTTACAAGATGGTTATTAACCTTTGTGTTATTAACTTATTAACTTTAAAAATAATATAATTAAGTGATTATAATGTATTTCGTAGTAAAAGTCACATCAGGCCAGGAGCGCATAGTGGCAAACATGCTCCAGAGCAAGTCCGCAAAGCTCAACCTCCCTGTATATTCGATAATGGTTGTAGACGGCATGCGCGGCTATATAATCATAGAGGCGACGGACGAAGTCACGTGCCGCGAATTCGTAAGCAAGGAGCACAACGTCAGGGGCCTGCTGCCGAAGCCTTTGTCATCTGAAGAGGTGCAAAAGCTCATATCGATGCCGAGCAAGGCCCAGGACATACAGAAAAATGACATAGTGGAGTTTAATACCGGCCCGTTCAAGGGCTACAAGGCCAAAGTTCTCAAGATAGACGAAATCAAGAATGACATGACTGTGGAGCTCATGGATGTGGTGGTGCCCATACCTATAACTACCAAGATAAGCACAGCTAAAATAATCCAGAAGGCTAAGAACGATTAAGGATGTGATTGAATGAGTGACGTAACTATAAATGGTCTGATTGAAGGGGGAAAGGCTACTGGTGGCCCGCCTTTTGGCCCGGCGCTGGGCCCTCTCGGCGTAAACATAAACGCCATAATAGCGGAGATAAACAAGAAGACCGCTGAATTCTCCGGCATAAAGATACCGGTCAAGGTGGTGGTCAACCCGGCGACGAAGGAATACAAAGTGGAAGTCGGCGCGCCGCCCACGAGCGCTTTGATACTGAAGGAGATAGGCGCGCCCGCGGGAGCTAAGACGAAGGAAGATGTCGTAGGCAACATAACATTGGAACAGGTGAAGAAGATAGCCAAATCGAAAGAGGCCAAGCTCTACGGCAAAAGCTTCGCCGAACGCGTCAACCAGGTGCTCGGGACCTGCAAAAGCGTAGGGGTAAAATGCGACAACGAGAACCCGAAGGTAATCATAGCAAGGATAAAGTCCGGCGAAATAAAAGTATGAGCGTAAAAGGCAAGCCTGCCTGCCACGGCGATGAAATGCCTGGCAGCGGCGAGCCACTTTTTCTGTACAGGCTCCTGCGCTCGAGATTCGGCTTCCTGGACTGGTGGCCCGGCGATACGAAAGAAGAGGTGTTCGTAGGCGCGATACTGACGCAGCAGACGTCGTGGAAAAATGTCGAGAAAGCCATATCGAACCTTAAGGGATGCGATGCGGTAAGCATTGAGAAGATCGCCTCGATGGACCTGCATAGGCTCGAGCAGTTGGTCAGGCCCAGCGGGTATTACAGGCAGAAGGCCATGCGCCTCAAGCAGGCGTGCTCCTATATAATCAACAGCTACGGCAGCCTGGACTCATTTTTCAGGCTCGGCGGAAGCGAGCTGAGGCTCAAGCTCCTTTCGATAAAGGGCATAGGCCCTGAAACCGCGGATTCCATAGCGCTCTACGCGGCGGGAAAGCCGTCCTTCGTCATAGACGCATACACCAAGAGGATAATGCACAGGATATACGGAACGAGCGAAGGCATAAGCTATGAAGAGCTCAAAGCTTATTTCGAGCGGAGCCTCGGAGAGGACGCGGAGCTGTACAACGATTTCCACGCCCAGTTCGTGGAATTGGGCAAGCGCTACTGCAGGGCAAAGCCATTGTGCAGCGGATGCCCTGCATGCCATATATGCGCATACGCTAAAAATGTGCAAAATATAAATCCTTGCTAATAAAAATTGATCGAATGGAGTTCCTAGTCCAGATATTGCTTTTGCTCGTTTTCTCGCTTATACTCGGGAGGCTGTTCGAGCGCCTGCACATGCAGGCGGTCGTGGGCCAGATACTCGCGGGCGTGGTCATAGGCCCATTGGTCTTGGGAGCGCTCGCACCAAGCATTTCCCTGAGCGACATAGCAGAGGTGGCGCTGTTCTTCATACTCCTTCAGATAGGCATAGAGGTCACGACGGAGCTCTTCACCAAGGACCTCAGGGCGTCGGTCTATCTGACGTTTTCCAGCTTTATAATCCCGATAAGCATAATGTTCGCCATAGGCGTCCTGCTTTTCAGGATACCTGCAGTGATGGCGCTCATAGCCGCAATAGGCATAGGCGTGCCTTCGATATCTATAATATCCGTAATAATAATGCAGAATAAGCTACTAAGGTTTAACGATGGCGCAATAATAATGGCCAGCGTCGTCATAACAGATATAATAGCGTTTGTTATACTCGCTTCCTCAATAAAGGGTTCTTCATACATAATCAGCACTACGCTTGCAGTCCTGGCATTCATAGTCGCGTTCTACGTGGTGGATGTGGCGCTGAGGCTGAAGGCCAAGCCCATAGCGAAATTCTTCGAAGCAATAAGAAAGACAGCTTCCGGAGAGCAGATCGCTTTCAGCATAATAATACTCATAGGGCTTGCAATGTCCGCGATAATGCAGTTCATCGGGCTTACATACGTATTGGGCGCCTTTTTTGCGGGCATGCTCATACATAAAGGCATAACCGGAAATAGGCTGTACTCCATGCTTACAAACACTTTCAGGCGCATAAACGAGAGTTTTTTTATCCCACTGTTTTTCAGCATAGCGGGCTTGCAGGCAATAATGCCCAGCGGCAATATGCTGGTATATTTTTTGGCATTGGTGCTAGTCAGTGCATTAATAGGCGGACTTCTTGATTATATGGCATCAAAAAGAACCACAAGGTCGATAAGCCCAAGGAATTCGCTCGCCATACTGGGCAGCCGCGGCGCCGTTGGCGTCATAATAGGGAAATAGCGCTTTCCACCGGAATAGTGAGCAGCAGCATATATTCCCTGATAATATTCGGCACTATAATAATGTCGCTGATAATGCCGTCGCTTATAAAGTTCTCCTCGAAGAAATCCGCGCTGGAGACAATGCCGGATTAACCAAAAAAGCATGAAATAACCTCAAAGAAACCTTTAAATATTAAGTTTGCAATAATGAATAATTGTGTGATTAAATGACATTAAAAAGGCTCGATAGAAAAACGCACAGGGTTCTCAATAACGCTCTGGGCAAAGGAGACGCGTTGAATTATGTGGAAGAACACATTGCCTCCAATTCAGGGAACCTGATGAATGAAAAATCCAAACTTTATGGGCAATACAAAGAAATCGCCCAGGCCCTCAGCCCGCTGATAAAGGGCACAGAAAAAACGGATGAGATTTTAACAACTTCAATAGACTTGGACAATAAGATCGAGACTTACAGTACAGATATAAAAGAAAAGTTAACAGAGGCCATAACCGCGGAGCTTAAAATTAAATCCAACAAGGGCGTGCAGTCCGCTTATGACAAGCTGAAAGAGCTTAATGAAATGTACGGCAAGGGAGGGCATTTATCCCAGACTGAATTGATGGAAAGCATAATAAACAGCAAACTGGAACCATACAAGGTAAGCATAAGCAATGTAAAAATAAAAGATAAAACAGTGGTTGAAAGCATAGAATCGCTGAAGGGCGTGAATGCCCGCGCCAAAAAGAAAGGAATACAATCTATTACGGACGGCATTATAAGCGGGGTAAGGGACGAGAGCAAGGCAAATGCAGTAAAGGTTCTGGACGCGCAATTATCGGGTATAGAAATGGCGCTGGAGAATTCGCAGGTAAATGGCATAAACGACAGCAGCCTAAATAAAATAATTGAAGATTCCCTAGGGAAGATAAAGGATGCGAAAGCAAAGGGTGTAGACAACATTGATGCCAAATACAAATTGATTGAGGGATTTAAGGTTGACGAAAAAGGGATAATCGACATCCTGGAGGATAAAGGTAAGAATCTGAGCGCGGATGCCGCAAAAGACCCTGCAGCCGTGCTGGCTGCCATGAGTACTTCAGCAAACCAGATTGAAGAAATAAACGGTAAAGTAGGAGAGCTTTTTAGAGATAATCCCAAATATAAAGATTTCATGGCCGGACTAGAAAGCATAAAGGAAGCGGCCAGAAACGGCACAGTGCGTGGCCGCGGCGGGCTTCTTGAAATTGTACGCAAAGAACGGTCAGAAGTAAAGGAGGATCTGAAAGACGATTATATCAAGGGTTTAACTAAATTTGTGGACTCATTAATAAAAGCTGACTATAAAGCTGGCAAGAGATTCAGCAGAAGGTGGGTCAAGAAATACAACGAAATATTGACGACTGAAAATCCTTTATTGAACGGCAAGCAAAACCTAAGCGGATTCGGAGAAGAATTTCAGAATAGGCTGGTCAGCCTTACTGGAGCATCAGAGATGGCGAGAATATTATCAGACATCACTTCGGTTTTGGCAAAGAAAGGAGGAAAAACAGAAAAATCCTCCGAGATTGTAAAAATTATAACGGATTTTGAAGAATCTGTTAAGCACATCAACGGTAGCAACGGCCCGTATCCGGGCATGCTAACTGGTAAGAACAAGCTTGGGGCAGCAGAGGCGCAGGCCACCAATCCTACGACCTTCAGCTATTCGGGGCATGCTTTTAATGACGTGCTACAAATAAACGGCCACATAAGCCAGGCATCGATACCTGAAAACGAAAGGAAGGAATACGAAGAGGCAATAAAGGCCCTGAGCGAAAATCCAAGCAACCACGCAGCCGCGCTGAGAGCGCTGAAATTGCAGGCCGGGGACTGGCTTGAGACAAACAAGGCAAGCGTGGATGAAGCCACATTAAAGGACATGCAGGACAGGCTTAACAAAATAAACGGCATGGGCCTGAATGATTCTCTGGATGAGCTGAACAAGCTGAACATCATGTTCTTTGCGGAGATTGCAACAAACAAAAACCTGTCAAAGAAGAAGGAGGCTATTGATGCAGTTCTCTCCAAGGAAGACATAACCTTCATTAACCAGCAGAGGGTAGACGATTTCGACACTGCCCTTAAAGATGACGAATACAAGAAGTGGGCAGAGATAATGCAGAAACTGAACACTCTCTATGTAAACAGCTTCTGAAGGGCTTCGGAGCGGTCCGGCAAATAGGGGTTAGCACCTGAGCTTATTTCCTTATCAGCGCCTTTATCTCGCCGGTGAGCTCCTTTATTTCTTTTAATTCCTCTTTCTCCTTTCCATTCATCTCTACCTTGCCACTGGAGACGCTGTTCTCTATGGCATCAAGAAAGTCGACCCATTCTTCAACATCTTCCTTTGTAAGCTCTATGAACGTCTTGTCCGCTACGAAAAGGTTAAGCAGCTTCAGGAGCCTGGCGTTCTCAATCGGGTCGTCGCCCTTCTCAATTTTCTCCTTTGTCCTATTCCTTATGTCTTTGATGTCAGACAGGGCAAATGCCTTGTTCTCATCGGCCAATTCGTCTATATCCTCAATAAACTGCTCAATCGCGCTGTGTAGCTTCGAAAGCAGGTCATTAAGCGATAAAAACTTTAAATCCACCATTCTTACACCTTCAAAAACAAATATATATTAATTAAGCAATTTATAAACCTACCATTGCTCATGCCCTGATCCGTCGTTTAAAATTGTTGGCAAAAGGATAAAAACGTTTATTAAAATTGCCCTGATTTACCGGCAATGCCAGAAAGCATTAAATTGTTTCAATCCCTATAAATACTATTATGGCTGCAATAGTTTTATAAGTATTAAAATGCAAGTCAGATAAGCGCAGGAAACGGATTCAAGCCGTGCGCACCCGCATTTCATGGCAAAATAGAGTCAGCGTCAAATTTGGGGCATTGATAAAGTGGTTTATTGACAAATGAAGATCACGGCATCATAAAGAAGCTGGTATTCAAGCTTGTAAAGAAGCACATTGCAGGCACTACGGCAGCTTCCATGCTGAAAACCGTAAAGCAGATGGACGAGCGGGGAATAATCTCGACTGTCACGTTCCTCAACGAAAACGCGTCCACGCCTGCAAAGGCACGATACAACATTAATGCATATTCTGAGATAATACGCCAGCTTTCGAGGCAGAACCTCAATGCGGACATATCGCTCAGGCTGACCCAGCTGGGCTATTCCTACAGCAAGTCGCAGGCCATAAGCGGGCTCGAGGAGATAGCGTCCCTGGCCGCGAAAGGCGGGAGAAAGGTATGGCTGGAGAACGAAAACAGCATTCTCCAGACAAATCTCTTCGATGTGTACGAGCGCGAGAGCGCGATGCCGCTGGGGCTTGAAATACCCTTCATCTACCTAGGGTCGTACTGGAACGGGAATTCGTCAAAGCACCTGTTCTCCTGCAAGTCCATAAAGCTTACCACATACGACAATAAGCCTGCGAGCGCCAAGCCCGCAGCCCATAACGGCAAGCCATCCAATGACACATCAAAAAAGGCCAAGGGTGAATATGACAGTTACATTAAGAAATTCGTGGAGAGCGGCATAAAAACCACAATATCGAGCCATGACGAGAAATTCCTGATGCACATCATGGCCAGCGATAAGGACTACAGAAAGAATTTAAGTTTTGAGGTCCCATTAGGCTATAACAAGAAAAGGTTTGGTATGATGCTAAAAGCGAAGCCGAACTTAAGCGTTTATATCGCATACGGCAAGGATTGGGTTCCATACGCCATAAGCAGGCTTACAGAAGGACGCATAAGGGATATTGCTACTGCTGTGCTTGACGGGGACAGAAAAGGGGCTTAGTATGGAATCCGGAAATACGCCTGATACAACTGTAATAGATTTGGTTACTGGTTCTACATCCGGCATCGGGCGCAAACTCATAGAGGAACTGGTCAAAAAAGGCCACGAGGTGCGGGCATTGCTGCGTACCCACCCCTCAAAAACTTCGGAATGGAAGAACCTGCCTCCGAAAGTGAAAGTCTATGTGGCGGACCTCACGCTCGCAGAAGAGAATGATTACAAGGTGCTTGAAGAGGCCTGCAAAGGCGTGGACAACATATTCCATCTGGCAAGCGCAGTGTACAACTACAACAACACGTACGACGAGCTCATCAACGTGAACGTGGTGGGGACGGAAAACCTGCTGAATGCTTATGAAAGCTCGAACAAGGGCATGGCGAAGCCCATGCATATAATATATTCAAGCAGCGTATCGGTGTACGGCTACAAGCGGACCAGCGAGGTTCTGGACGAGAATTCTGAGCTTAAGCCTGCAAGCCCATACTCCGAAAGCAAGATGATGGCCGAGCAGGTGATTAAATCATTCGCCGATGCGAATCCGCTGATAAAATATACCCTGCTGAGGTTCGGCACATTCTACGGCAGCGGCTACAAAAGCTCGTTCTTCAAGATGTTCAGCCTGATCGAGCAGGGCAAAGCCGTTTACATAGGCGGAGGCGTAAACCACATAACATTAATACACGAAGACGATGCGGTGGAGGCGCTGCTTCTTTCCGATTCATCCCCTAAATCCCTGAACAAGGCATACAACATTACAGACGGGCATGACTATACCGTGAAGCAGCTTTTCGAATTCGCGGCAAGAAGCATGGGTGTCAGTCCGCCGAAGCGCAGTGTCCCTCACATAGTTGCGAAATTCACCAGCAGGATATCCAACATAACCTATGATGAACTTGAGTTTATATCCAGCGATAGAAATATAAGCATAAACAAGGCCAGAAGCGAATTAGGCTTCGAGCCTGTGAAAAAAATGGAAATTGAGGGCAAGGCCCTTGTGACAGAGTATATAAACTCAAAAAAACATTGACTGTTTCTGTAAATCTTAATCAAGGTATTTCAATGGAATCTAAAAAAGGAAAGGTCGAGAAATATATAAACGATACCCTGCAGGAAAAGGGGGCCATGCTGTTTAGCCTTATAGACCCTGTGGACTACAAGGACGAAAAGGAGGCCGTAGCTGTGGCAAAGGCTGTGACGGACGGCGGCGCAGACATACTGCTATTGGGCGGCAGCAGTGGAGTCCAAGGCACCATGCTTGACGAGGTATCGATGAGGATAAAGGAAGAGATACAGGTGCCCCTGGTGCTGTTCCCGGGCAATGTGGCCACGATAACCAAATACGCGGATGCGATCTACTTCCAATCACTGCTCAATTCCAGGAATCCGTACTGGCACGCGCAGGTCCAGATGCTCGGAGCGCCCATAATAAAGGCCGCAGGGATAGAGCCGTTGCCTGTGGGCTATATACTCGTATCGCCAGGTGGCACAGCCGGCTGGGTGGGCGATGCAAACCTGGTCCCGAGGGAAAAGCCGAAGATAGCCGCTTCGCTCGCGCTCACCGGGCAGTACCTCGGAAACAGGTTCATAATCACAGACACAGGCTCGAATCCCCGCATGCAGGGGGAAGGCCCTATAACCCCTGAAATGATGAGGGCCGTAAAGAGCACTATAGACGTGCCTTACATAGTTGGCGGAGGCATAATATCAGAGAATGAGCTGAGGCTCGCGTATGCCAGCGGCGCAGACATAGTGCAGATAGGCACTGCATTCGAGAACGGAAGTGACGCTTCCGCAGCCTACAAGAAAGCGCTCGCATTCTCGAAAGTGACAAAGGAAGAAGGCGCCAAGAAAGTAAAGAAATAAGACCTAATTGATTTGGATGCGAGAAATATCTACGATAGAGCTTGCCGCGATAATTCAGGAGCTTAAGCCGCTCGAGGGTTTCTACATAGAAAAATTCTATGAACTGACCAATGAAAGCTTCAGGATAAAGCTCAACAAGTCCGGCTCAGGGCAGGCCAACCTTCTTTTCGTGCCCGGAAAGTTCCTTGGGATAACCAAGTACATCGAGCAGACCGACGAGCCGACGAACTTTTCCCAGGCGATGCGCAAGCGCATATCGAATTTCCACATATCCAAGATATACATGCTGAACGATGACAGGATAGCCGCAATCTCCATGGAAAAGGGCGACATGAAGCAGAGCCTTATAATAGAGATGTTCGGAAAGGGGAACATACTCCTAGTGGACGAGTCGATGAAGATAATCCTCGCGTACAAGAGGCATGAGTTCCACGACAGGAGCGTTATGCATGGCGCGATATATTCGCCCCCGAAGAACAAGGACATCACCCTGTCAAATATCTCAGGGCATTATGCGATCGCGTCAAAAATAAATGATGCCATTCAAGCCAGGCCGGAGGCTTATATAACGTCTGTCCTGGCTTCAGAGATAAACATTGGCGCTTTATACATAGAGAATGCCGTAATGATGTCGGGCCTCCAGCCGAAATCCCCTGCGAGCGAAGCCACGCCGCAGCACCTTCAGAAAATCGAAGAGATATTGTTCTCATACAGCAAGTTTGTAGAGCATCCCGATCCATGCATATTCTTCGAAGGCGCGGAAAAGAGGGACTATGCGATATGCGATATAGAGAAATACGCCAAGCTCGAGAAAAAGCGCTTCGGGCATGTGTATGAAACGCTGGAAGAATTTTATCATGAGGATAATGCGGAACCCAAGATCGTAGAAAACAAAAAACTGAAGGAACTTGAACTCAGCATAGAAAAGCAGCGCAATATAATAACTGCGACCGAGAAGGAAATAATGCTGTATAAGGACGCAGCCGGAAAGATATTTGAGAACATGAATGCGATAAATGCAATGGTATCGGCTGCGTCCGAGCTGAAAAGGTTTACGAAAGAGGATCTGGAAAGGGAATTTCCAGACCTGAAAATCAAGGATATTGACTTAAAGGATAAGACAATAACAATAGAGATATAGATACTGGTACTATGTTTGACATAACGATTCTCGGGACTTCGGGATCTGCGCCCACGAAGGAGCGCGGCCTGTCTTCTGTCGCGCTGGAGCATGACGGAGAAATATACCTTTTCGACTGTGGGGAGGGCACGCAGAGGCAGATGCAACTCTACGGCGTGAACATATCAAAGGTGTCGACCGTGCTCATTACGCACACGCATGCGGACCACATGCTCGGCATCGCCGGGCTCTTCAGGACCATGGCGCTCTACAAGCGCTCAAAGGACCTTTCAATATACTTCCCCGACGGGTTCCAGGAGGGCATAGAAAGCCTGATCAAATTCGACAAGGCATTTATGACATTCAATATAAAGCTTGTCCCGGTGAAGAAAAGTGGCACCATAATGGCAGGTAAGGATTTCGAAATAAGGGCGTTCAAGCTCAACCATTCGATAAAATGCTACGGCTACGTTTTTAAGGAAAACGACCGCATGCAATTCATAAAGGACAAATGCAGAAGGCTATCAATCAAAGGTAAGGCGTTCAAGGAGCTCCAGAGCAAGGGCAAAACAACAGTGAATTCCAGGGTAATAACGCTTTCCGAAGTTACTACAAAAAAGCCGGGCCTGAAGTTTGCCTATGCCGTAGACACAAGGCCCACCGCCACCACTGCCATCGCGGCGAAAGGCGCAGACATACTGATACACGAAGCCACATACGGGGGCGACCTGGCCAAGCTCGCAAAGGAAAGAAAGCATTCCACATCTGTAGAAGCAGCGGAGATTGCAAAAAGCGCAGAAGCCAAAAAACTGATAATTACACATTTCAGCACAAGGTACAAAACATCAGAATCATTGGTAAGCGAAGCGCGCGCGGTTTTCAAGGAATCTTATGCCGCGTACGACGGAATGAAGCTTCATGTGAAATAAAAGATTTATAAACTAAAAGCACCATAATAATCTAATCGCGGGCTCGTAGTCGATTGGTAAGACGTCTCCCTGACACGGAGAAGACATGGAGTTCGATTCTCCACGGGCCCATCAGACTTTAGTTCTCATGGATCAACACTACTTGGCGAAATGGTTGTTGTCAAAGCTGCGTGAGTACGCTATGGGGAAGTAGTTAGATATTCAAAGCTGATGGCGATAATGAGAAAACCTCTCCCATTCAATCAATTTTTGTAATCCTCCAGGTACTTCCTTATAATCGATTCCGTTGTCCTGCTGAGCCTTATGCCGGAACCGGGCCCCCACCACGCCAGGTAATGCACCTCGTGGCGGTCCGGCCTCGGCGTGCCGACGGCCTCCACCAGAAATACCTTATGGTGGTCCTGGAAATGGCCGCCCCTGTAATCCTTATGGGGCGGTCCAATGTAACTGAACAGATACCGGGAACTTATCCCACGCAGGCCGGTCTCTTCCCTCAGCTCCCTTATTGTCGCTTTTTCCCTGCTTTCCCCATGCTTGGCCCCGCCGCCGGGAAGCAGGAAGAGTCTGCGCCTTCCGGACACTACCAGTATCCCTTTTTCCGTGTCGACTATGGCCGTCCCCCGCCTCCTTGCCCTCATGCAATCTAATCCTCTTCATATCCTTTCTTCGGATTAAACTCCTTTGCCTGCCTGAACCTGGTCCCTGCCGTTTCGTAGTAGTCTATCGGTTTAAAGCCCGAGTACCTCGCCACTACGCTCCTCGGGAACTGCCTCACCCTCTGGTTGTACTTCTGAGCTACCCTGTTGTATTCCCTTTTGGCACGCTGCAGGTTGTAATATATCTGCCTGCTGCTTTCAGCGGCGAACATGTGCAAGTTTTCGGCCTTCAGATTCGGATACCTCTCAAAGACCGCCTGTATCTTCATGAAGTTGTTCTCCACTTCTTGGGCCGCCTTAATCTTCTCGTTTATGTCCGCGTCCCTTTTCCACCTACTCCTGGATTCGATCGTGTTCTGTATTGTCTTATATTCGTGTATGTCATATTTCTTGACAGAATCTTTTATGTCGTTGGTCATATTAACGAGCTGCTCCATTATTACGTCGATGTCTGCAAACTTGCGTTCAGCCCGCGTTTTCCAGTATATGAACTTGTTGTATATTACTATCCACCACCTTATTAAGCCCACGACGATGACCAAAGCCACGATTCCTGCCCCGAATTCTATCCAATTTGCTATATCCATCCTCACACCCTAAAACGTTTTAAAATAATCCTTCTCTTTCAGCGATTTCGGTTTTATCTCAACATCAAAGTACTTTATCATCTCCTTTATTGCCTCTTGCTTTGTCTTTAACTTATTGGCCAGTTTGTACAGCTCCACGATCCTATCCTCCTCCTCAGACAGGTCGATTTGTATCTTTACCATTTCATTACCGTATATTATTGTGATATACTACATATCATAATATTATTTAAATCTTCCTATGCTCGCTCACTCCTAGGGTGAGTAAATGCATTAAGCTTATTTTCCGCAATGACAGTATGGAAAACCGCTGGATCAGGGAAATACGCGCACGCATGAAGGCCTTGCTGGTATCTTATGCCGTGGGCCTTATCTTCCTTGCAGCTATATGCTTACTGATATACGGCACAAGCAATTACTACGCAACCGCATATCCATACAGCAGCATAGGCGCTCTGCCGCATAATCTAACCACCGTAGCGCTGAGCATATTCAATGGTTATT
>JABEBX010023178.1_pt1 | contig 35562 bp, 32 predicted proteins | sample 7245971 | NCBI WGS metagenome assembly JABEBX01 (sample SAMN14506365, study PRJNA622280) | hot springs metagenome | biome: hot spring [ENVO:00000051]|acidic hot spring [ENVO:00002120]; feature: spring [ENVO:00000027]|sediment [ENVO:00002007]; material: sediment environment [ENVO:01001048]... | reverse complement strand
GTTTGTATATCGACTCAATTCAGATGTCGCAAATGGTATTTTTGCAACTACAGGTGGATGTATTAATGTCATCTTTAATTCTATAGATAAGTTTTCCATTAAATTATAAATTTTGTCCACTGATGTCAAATTTAATGGAGAATTGGTAATTACATCTACTAAAATATGACGCCCTATAAAGATTCTATCCATTAAACCATCCCCTTAACATAAACAAAAATTATCCAATTATCATTGATGTTGTGTTGTAAACTACTGTTACAATATCATCTGATGTTACTTGCAACAACACATTTGTCCCACTATAAGCCACTGTAACTTCCAATCCCGGTATTACATTATTTGTATTTAATTGTCCATAAGTTGTATATGTTAAACTAGTTCCATCTGTAACCAATGCCATTACTTCCATTGATGTAGTTGCATTTACCGTACTATCTACAATCATTACCATCCATTTTACTATTCCAGATGTAACATTACTTATTGTTTCAACAGTTGAAGTACCTGTCGTAGTTGCTGTAAATGTTGAATATCCTGTCAATGAATTTGAACTTGTAGATATATTATGTAAAGCTACATCCAAACTTGCAATATTAGCCCTAACTGATCCTGTTGCTATTGTATATGTTAAAGTATCAGTCGTTTCTGGTCCGAATGCTGCATCCAAACTACTAACTGCGTCAACAATATTGGCTCCTTGAGTTACAACATCTGTAGACAGATAATTAGGTGTAGTCGCACCACTGGCTAGTTTTCCAATAAAGTTTCTAATATACTGTAATTCATCTACAGTAGTAAGATTCGATAACACCCATGAAACACTTTGTTCACTATATGTGTATTGTGTTCCGCTTGTAATTACATAAACAGTATCACCAGCTTGAACAGCAACATCTTGTGTAAATAAACCAGTCGTTTCGTCATAAATGTACACATTTGGATCTGTTGTAAGAGCTGCAAATAACACCCGCTGATTATTTGAAATTATAGTACTATCAACTGTAATTGTCTGATTAGCTGTTCCTACTGGTACTGTTGTCAACGTAGTATCTACAACTTCTACTGGTGGTCTCCATGTTAACTGGGTAGATAAAGCTTGAGTAATTTGTGATTGAACATAACTTTCACTTGCAACTGGTATCCATCCAGGGTTTCCACTATCTCCTGTTGCGTTATATACATACACAATACCATTAGTATTATCTAAGTATATAGATCCAACTGTACTAGCACTTGTCGGTGCTCCAGATCCATGTACAAAATTAATTACACCATCGATATTTAATCCCATTAACACCTGAAAAAGACTGGTTGTCATTTTACTATATCCTCTCTTATACTATTTGTTGAATTGTGACTTGTATATTGTTAGTATTTGTATTTATTACAGTAATACTTAATCCTTGTGTACTATTAGATTGCACTGATAAATTATATGGTATATTACTACCAACAATGGCATAACTTGTCGTGTAACAAGTACTGTAGTTTTTTACTAAAACTAACAATTCACTTGCTTGTATGTTACCAATAACAGTATCTTCTACATTAACTATGAATTTATATGTAATATTAGCAGTTGTTGCTGATATTGTCCCAACTACTCCTGTGTTATTTGGAAGTATTGATGCTGTTAAAATTAACATCTGTTTATTAATTGCAGTACTAACTGATTGATCTACATAAGATTTATTTGCAGCATCTGTTGGATTTATCGGTAGATTCGGAATCGTAATCAGCCCATTTGTACCAACTAATAAATTACCTGTTAATGTAAAACCTGTTGTCAATGCTAAGTATGCTGCTAAAGACTGTAAATTAACTGGTGTTGGAATATATGTACCAATCTGATTTACAATAATACTAGATGCTGGTTGAACGTGTGCTAATGGCACTCTAGCATTATCCATTCTAGGATCATTCGTACCAACAGCAATTGGAATTTCTGCTTCAACCGGATTTTCTGTTAAAAATACACTTCCCAACTGTGATATTGAACTATACAAAGATGTTTGATTACTAGATTGTGTTATTTGATTATTATTGCTTACCACGCCAGTATTTGGTGGATTGAATATAATGGTTGTATCATTATAAATGGTTCCAATAGCAGATGCATTTTGAGTATAATTTAATGCATCTGTTACATATAAATTAGTAGATTGGATTGATCCATCTATTGCACCAATCCACAGTGAATTACCAGTATTACTATTTCCCCATGACCACTGTTGATTAGAAATTACCCCATTTAAGGTTACTTCACCTACATTAGTTTGTAATATTACTTCATTGGAAATTGCTAAAATTTCATTACCAATATCACTATATAATGCCAATCTAGCATTACCGTTGGGAAGTAATGCTACAACATATCCCGCTGGTATATTTTCCTCTGCAGTGACCATTAACTTATTAGTTGCTAAACTTCCTGTCGTTATTACATTATCTTGTGTAAAAAATGTTGTAACTGTTGTGAAGAACGTTGTATTCGATCTTAATATAGCTGCACCATTTTGGTCAAATACTATTTCACCTGCGTTTATTTGATTATTTAATCCGACCTGTGTTCCAGCAAATGGTAAATTTGGCGGTATTCCTAGTCCCATTGGAACGAATTGTCCATTTGTTAACGCTGCTGCAAATACTCTAATTACCACAGACCATTGATTTAAGTGTGCAGAATATAAATTCATCACGTTAGTGGTGGTATTGAACCACATTTGTGTATCTACTGGATTACTTGGTATGCTTGGTCCGAATACTGGTCTTACATATGTAACACCAAACGTTCTTTCACCTGTTAAAGTGTTAATATCCCAGAACAACCAACACGATGCATTAATGGATGTTATTGACCATGCATTAGTAATAGTTGCCGTTTCTGTTATAAGATAGTTTGTATCTAATTGAGACAATGTTACAATTACAGGTACTGATCCTACGTTTAATGTGATATTTGTACCATTCAATATTAAAAACTGTTGAGCTCCATTCAAGTTTCCATACTGAACAATACCCTGTTGAAAAGGTATTAGCATTATGTTATGTCCTTATACAATATTGTATGAGTTTGTTTATTGTATTTAGGAGATGGTCATATGACTCAAGCATGCAGAATAGGTGATCCCATATCTTGTGGCGATGTTATGGCACATGGTAGTCCAAATGTGTTTGCAAATAACATTCCTATTACGAGAATAGAAGTTGATTTAACCGCTGGACATTGTTTTCCTCCCACACCTATTTCTTCAGGTTCTCCTAATGTTTTTACAAACAATATACCAAATGCAAGAGTCGACGATCCTATAGTTCCACATTGTTGTCCACCTCCGTGTCACGGTGGTGAAATAGCTAGTGGTTCTCCTAACGTATGGATCAATTCATGAATTCAGACTCCTCTTATAATACACCAACTAATCGTTCTCGTGCATGGGCTGGTTCAACTTTTTTTAGAAGTAATGTTCAGAACCGCTCAGTAAATTTAATATCCATTGAATTAATTTGTACCGGATTTTACGAATCTGTTTACACGACAACGTCTATTCCGTCCGGCATGATGACTCTAAATGTATTATATAATGACGATATTGTAGAGACATTTAATTTCCAACAAAATCTTACTTTTAATCCCCAAATAGATACAACAACCAATACCGTTACTGGATATTATATTACAGGTAATGGTATTACAAATATGCGAGCTTTAATAAATCAAGATAATCCAAACATCGATAATATTAGTTACATAATTAATACTTCAATTCAAGATGTACCATTTTGGTCTTTCCCCACATCATCGACTATTCCATCAAGCGGCAGTGCATATATTTCGATGCCTGCACGTGGCACAGATATCTCCGATCAAAATAATCAAGACGGTCCTTATTTGTTACCATTTAATAATACCTATCTATCGGGTGGTAATGGACCAACTTCGAATTTAACATTTATTAATACTATCAATACTGGACCAATTGGTAAATTAATGATTATTACTACTGTGGAAGATACAAATGGATATCCCGTCACGTATATCGAATATCCTCTTAAAGTATATGAATGGTCTTATTCGAATAATAATTGGTACCATTACATTAGTAATTAAAAACACCTCATTTTTCATCGTTCTAAATATTGGATGTAATAAACCAATAACATAATGGAGAATTAAAATATGATTGCAACCCAACCATCAAAACAGTATCCACACGTAGAGTGGATTGATTTACATAATAATGGTGTTTTAGTAGAATGTGGTGTTATGAGAAAGGATCGTAGTGGTAATATCTACTTTATTGAATTAGCGAGATTGGATAATGTCGACAAGCGTAGATTTTTTAGCGTAATTACTAACAAGAATTCAGCACATTATCCTTTGTGGGAATTAATGAGTCAGATTACTCTCGGTAATGGTTCAAACGCATTGGAATATTTTCATCAGTTAGTTCGTGTATTAACACCACATGGACAGATCATCAATCCAAAAGCTGGTGTTACAGGTTCACCGACTGGAGTACAGACAATGCCAGCTCAGATTCAGATGAATGAGGCTAAGACGGAAATTAAAATGCCAAAAAATAGTGGTGGTACAACTATCGGTAAGTAATTTATCTCGTAAATGTCATAAAATGTTATAACTTTAAAGCCAGATTAAACTCTGGCTTTTTAATCTTCATACCAAACATAATACTGTTTACAACGAAACATTACTTCACTATCTCCACATTGTAATAAATTTTTATTAAAATTCATTAAAGGTTTAATAACCTTTATTATACTGTCAACACTATTTTTTACTATTTGATATTTTATTCGTTGAACAGTTGAGTTATTAAATTTTTTCTCTATTTCGTGATAAGGTTTGATGTCTGTTGTACCATGATATCCAGAACTTATTATTGCTGTGTTAAGTCTGTGTGCTATATCATCATCACCACCTAATTCTGGTATTTTTTTAATATTATCAAATAAATTGTCATTGATTGTAGGGCTGATATGTGCTGTGAAATCATCTATTCCATTAAAATACACATAATCAAATGTTCCTACTGGATAAAATTTACCTACACTACCATACATTCTCGCTGTTGATTTATCCGCTATTGCAAATGTTACATTATTAGATCTAAACCTTATTCCAGTCAATTCAAATAATGCTTCATCAAATACTACGTGATTGAATGCGCTAGAATCGCGTGGACTTCTATCATCTGTCGTTTTAAACAATTCTGGATTTTCAAATTCAGAAAATTGTTTAGTGCCACGATATAATTTAAAATCAGGTGTTATCATTTGTAAATACGGCTTACATTGTTGTGAAATTTCGTCTGGTAGTTTTTCTTGTTGAATTTCAAATAGTTTCATATTATTTAAACCATAGGTAGTATTGCTTACAATAAATCATGATTTCTTCTGCTCGTGCCTCTAATAATTTTGTATTAAATCTCATTCGTGGCTTGATTTGTTCCACTGTAAAATCAATCGCCTTTGAGATTATATATCCTTTTAATTTAATAGCCGTCAGCTGATCAAATGTGTGATACACCATTTCAAATCCATTTAACGTGTTGTCTTCCGAATATTTTAAATTACTACCTGCATTGTTCACTAATTTAGCTATAAACTCTTTATCTTTTGCTTTCTGTACTATCTGATTGGCTAACTCATGGATTTTATCGCCTATTATCGGACCCACATGTATAGTAAAATCTCCTATTCCCTGAAAATAAAGATATTGAAAATTATCTACTGGATAAAAATATCCTACTTTTCCATATTCCTCTGCTTCATTCTTATTTGGTGTAACAAACGCTATGCGATTAGACCTAAATCTAATACCTGTCAATTTAAATACCACATCATCATAAATTTTATGATATGCGACTATAGTATCTCGTGGACGTCTTTCCTCATATGTATCAAATAATTGCACACTTTTATCTTCCAATTTATGTGTTTCACCCCGATATAATTGAAACTTACTATCTCCAATCATGTTAAGATATGGTTTACAATTTGTTATAATTTGATGTGGAAGTTGATGTTCAGCTATTTCAACAAGTTTCATTTTTTAATTCCATTATTAGTATGTTAATTATTTATTACAAACTTATAGTGACCGCAATCCCAAATTCTAGTAAACCCACGCTCCTCCATAATTGTCTTTTCTGTATCATATTTGTTAAACCCTTGTTTAACTAAAGCACCTTTTGTATACTTAAAACGATACTCTCTTGTTTTACATCCTGGCATAACATACCAATAATTTGGTCTTGATATACTGGTTAGTTGAAATCCCAATGTTTTGTATAAATTACCAGTAGAATATCTTCTATCCGCATAACTGTAGATTTCATTCCATTGATAATTATTCTTAAAATAAGATAACAATTTTCCTGCTGCCCCACGAATGGAATAATTATAATTTGTAGCAAATCTGTTCAATTCCCACAAGCCTTCCGTGTTCACCATTGTATTACTTGCACGAACTATTGATGGTTTAGCAAATGTCATCACTGCTACTAAGTTATTTTCGAAAAACAATCCCAAATTTACGGATGCAATGTCTTTTCCTTGTAAATGAAACTGGTTAAGAAACAATGCTTTAATGTATGAATCAATTTCTTTCACTACACATTTTCTTGCATCAATTTTAACTACGTCATTCATTGTATTTGTAAGTATCTTAATTCTATTTTTAATTAGATGTGAACTATTTTGCCATTCATCTTCAAAAATAGTTAATAATGTAATTCCCCGTGCTTCACACATGTTTTGTTTATTAACATGATATTTACTATCCTTACCATTAGCCTCACTATGCCAATATAATCCACAATACTCAATTGCTAACTTCTTACCTGGAATATAAATATCTAATTCATAAGGTGCAATTATCTTTTTTGAGCATATAATAATATCTTCTTCTGGTAGTATTTCTACACAGAAATCTGCTACTTCAGTTTCACCTCTGGAACGGTAACGAATTGGTATTGTAATGTTGTTTTCTTTACAAAATTTTCTCAACGTATCATGACCAACTCTATATGTTTCACATAGTTCAGCTATTGATTTCGTTTTAACTAATTCACGTAATTCATCTGGGTTTTCTTTTAATTCTTTAAATTCAAGTGACAATCTAATACTCTTGCCTTGTGATTCAATATTATTTTCTAAACAAAACCCTTTTAACGTACCTGGTGTTACACCAATCATCTTGGCAATTTCACCCATTGGTTTGTTAAACTCGTAATGCTGTTTAATAATTTCTTCTTTTGTAAAAGGAATTATTCCTCTTTCTCGTTGATTTAATTTAGATTTAATATAACCTGATTTTAAAATTTCATGACCATGACGTGTTAACGTATTGCGGACTAAAGAATTACCAATTTTTAACTTACTTTTAATATTTCTGAGAGAAACTTCATCGGATAATAAGGTGTCGACAAATTCTTTGTCATTTAATTTTACATATAACTCATGTGGTATTTCCTTAGCCCACGATGGCTTTCTTGTTTTGGTTTTATTTAGAATACTAACAATTGGATATGCTGATACATTATATCTCTTACCAATTTCTGCTGCTTGTATTCCTTGTTGGTATAATTCAATTATTTCTTCTTCAGGTAAATTTTCACATTTTGCTTGCTTTGCTTTAACCCACTTATCATATCGTTTCAAGCATTCACGTACTTTATCAATTGTGAATCCCATTTTATCACCGATTTGTTTAAGTTTCATTCCTTGATTTTGAAACATATCAAGAATGTCTAATTCCCATTGTTCAGCTGTAGTAATGTCATGAGCTTTTTCATTTGCATTTTTCCATTTACCATACCGCTTGAGACAGAGTGTAACTTTTGCAATGGTTAATCCCATTAAATCACATATCTGTTTAATTGCCAAATGTTGTGTTTCGAATAAATCAATGATTTCAAGCTCTTGTGGTGTAGCTAAAGATATATCTTTAACCATTATACCCCATTCACGTAATTTTGATCCAATAGATGATGTTGCTAATCCAGCACGTCTTCCGATTTCTGAAATTCCGATTCCGTCTTGATATAATTCGATGATTTGTTCTTTAGTAAGATTCATTATTTAATAATTCCGTATACAAAACTTAAAGTTAGAATTATTATAATTCCAGTCTTGCTTTTTAACAACTATCGTATAACAAAAAGGTCCGAATTATAACAATTCGGACCTAATTTATTGATTTACAACACAATTTTAAGAGACAGTTCGCGCAATGCTGATCACGAGAGTATATGTGATGGAAATTTGTCTATTTGCTGATTTTAGGATAGGTGAGAAGATGATATGTGTAAGGAGCCGCTCGCTCTCAGTTGTCCAATCAACAGGATTATTCTGAACACCTGCAATTTGTCCTGGTACTGGTGCTTCAACTACTCCACCTACTGGTAAATTCATCGAGCTAAACGTATTAACATCTGTGACTATTACTGCTGAATTTGCACCAGTTGTGGCACTTTGAAATGTAATATAACCATACGTCATAGAATCAACTAAAGTTGAAAATTGTCCACTATAATCTGTACATAAACATTTGCATCCATTCGGTAAAGGACTTGTTCCAACAAAACCCCATTCCGTATATCCCATATTTAATGCTTGACAGAAATCACCATACAAAATTTGACCATTTGTTCCCGAACCAGCTTGTGGAGTCGTAAATGATATTTGTACTGTACTTCCGCCATCTACTGCAATATTAAAGGAGTAAGCAGTATTTGTTTGTAACCCACACGGTGTGGTTGAAATTTGGTCACCTACATCAATGTTGTTATACCCACTTGTGGCTATTGGCTGCAATCCCGTAGTATATAATCCAAGCTCATCGAAATAAAAATCACCTATTGTTCCTTGTGTTGATTCTGTTGCAGTGAATTCATCTGATGATACTTCACCCATTGGTTCACCCTGATTTAGAACCATATTAATTGTTACTTGTGAAGTCAATCCTAATTCAGCACTAAAACATCCAGGTCCTGATACATGAAGTACAGTAGGTGGATCTCCCGCAGGATTAGAACCACCACCAATTCTCTGACCTGTATTCCAATCTGCTGAACCAGGATCCACTCCCAATTCTGGATTTAAAGTATTACTTCCTGCATTTACAATTTTCGAGAATGTTTCGTGATATAATCTTGAGTTCCATGTATTAACATCAGGTGGTTGTCCATCATTGGGTGTTTTAAATTTAATAGTGTAAGCAGCATCAATTGTTGTTCCACCATTACCAAAAGCCATTCTGTTAATAATATAATTATGTTCATTAGCTAACGATCGTGAAAATACTCTTGCTAAATTTTCCGGATGTACAGCATTGTGCTGATCTAATAACGTAACACCCAAATCATCTTTAATGACAACATGTCCGTCTATTGTTATGCCATATTTTTCTTCCTGTAATATCACTATATTATCCTCTTGTATCAATTAATCTACGGACACTAGTTGTTAAATGTTTTATTGTATTATTAAACTCGACTGGTTCAACACAAATTTTACCCAAATCAAAATCAACTAATATTGTTTCCTCAACATCTTCAAACACAAAAAGTCCTTTATTTCCTACTCGCTCTATACCACTGAGAACATACCCGTTCATTTTCAATGTGGCAGCTAATATGATATCAGTGGTTTTATAATTAATCATTGCCTATTCCTCAATTGCTTTATGTTTATTTATTAAATTTTTATTGCAATAACTGGTCAAATTTTCCTATGCCCCAGTAGGTGTTATCCCAAGCATCAATAATATTAATGGTAGCATTGGCATCTTGAATGACACCAGTGTTATTTTCCGTTAGCACACTATTAATGTAATCATTAAAGCTGAATTGCATTAATAGACCTTCTTTGTTCGGTTCTACATATCCACCAGATGCACTACTTGAGATTGTGGGCGACACTGTTAGTACTACAACACCACTTGGTGCTAAATATGTACTAGTATTTACATAATATTCACCTGCATTTGGTGAATTTATTACCTTAAATTCCATACCAGGTGGAAGATTTTTGATTCCTTGTGCATTAGCACTAATAACAAAGCTGTTATTAGATTCCTGGATACCTAAAATTAAATATTGGAACCATTGATCATATTGCCAGCCCCAGTTACATGTATCAGTTACTGATCCTGATGCTAAATTTATTTCACTTGCTGGTATTTCTGGTGTTATTATTGATGTATCTTGTACTAAACCTGATGCCAAATCTGAAAGTGTTGATCCGACAACTTGTAATCTTAGTGGACCATTTAATGTATAATTAACTTGTGTGACCACATCACTTACAAAATTCATTAGTAAAATAGTTAATGGATTGACTAAGCTATTAGAAAACACCGCTGGTATTATATACCCCAGAGGTTGTTGGTTTCCTTGATCAATTATAGTACCATTTATATTTTCATATAAAAATTGTTTTAATGTTTCTTCCACGGTAACTATTGTAGTATTGCCTTGCAACTCAACACTCTGTATGGTATACCACCCATCGTTGTATTCACTGCCTTGAATATTAAACATATATCCTGGTATTAATACATATTGAAAATTACCCGTAACTGCAAATTGATTTGTTGTATTAAATCCTGATATTGTTGGTATTGTTGCAAAAATCAAATTTGTAATTCCAAGTACCGGCGTGTGTACTGTTTGTAAAAATTCAAGTTGATTATACACTTCGAGTGTTCTGGCAAATTGAAAATCTTCTACATAATTACCACCCGGTAAAACAACACCTTGACCTGAAAGAGGTAAATTTGTATTTTCCCAAAATGGAAACCACAGTCTGTATGGTAATTCATCAAACGTACTACCATACACATTGCCATCATATCCCTCGGGTATTACAACACTGTTATTAATAGAAACGTTTTGACCTAATCCACTAGAACATAAAGTACCAGTTATAATTGTTTCGTAAGTTTCTGTTGGTAATCCCTGATCTAGTACAGTAACCTGAGATGGTAATTGACATACACTATGACTTTTTTGATTTGGAATAATATCATATTCCATACCATAAGGTAATAAATCATAACCACCATTATCTGTATTTTCAAAATTATAACCATAAATTGTATCTTGTAATGTCCAGTTAAAATCAAAATTGATAGTCTCTGTTACGATACCATTAATAAAACCTGTGTTGAGATTGAAATTTTGATATGTTGGATCAAAACCAGCATCGCTTATTATTGCTAGCCCCCCTTCAAAAGACCCAAATGTTGAATCTAATGTAACAGTAGTTATATTATTTGCATATAAAACACCAACCGCACGATAATATCCCGATGATTGTTGTGCATTTCGAATCTCAATAAATTGTCCAAACGGTAAACTAGCTACCCAATTGCCAGAAAGCTCAATTGTATATGTTGATGTGTTAATTGATAATATTGGAAGTACAATATATGGTTGTGTATTATCGTACGGAAAGTTATCATATCCATTTATTAATTGTGGCATTACACATATACCACCAGTATTTCCCATATAAATTGGATCAAAAAACGTACCAAATATACTAGCAACTTCGCACATAGAGTTTGTAGAATAAGGAATGCCCTCATCTATGGTAATTACCCAGTAATCTAATACTGTGCCATTGATATAATCGGTATGTGTGTATGTCGTTGTAGAATCTAAAATTTTAGTATGATATGGTTTTACATCCAAAATATATTCATCAAACACATTCATTGTGCTAATGTTTAATTGATATAATCCTAGTGAATTTCCACTCATTGATTTGGTCCCAAAATAAATGGTTTCACTACATTAGCTGATACATATGATGTCTTCATTAATCCAGCATATTTTGAATTGCTAGCTAGTGCATCATGTAAAATTCTAAAAAAAATTCTGTTTAAATTAACGTTATTAAAATTATTATACATTGCATCCATAGCTATTGCTATGTTAGCTGGAGTATTAAAATTATACAAACTAAAGAATGTACCAATATCCATTGGCTGAAATTGATTAGCTGGATTATAAAGATCTTGTAAAATAGACTGCAAAGCATATGTTGGATTAACGAAGGATTGCCCTGGTTTCAATCCAAATCTGAAATTAGTATTATTTAACTGATCATATAATTGATACTGCAGAGATGGTACTGGTTGATTTAAATTGAGTTGTGTATAATCTGTTGATACTAAAGCATATCCTGTTAATGATTCAGTTACAGCATTCCATAACCATCTCGGAATAGTTGTAAGTTGTAGTTCTCGTAGTAATGTCCATTCCCGATGTTGTGTTTTCAGCATCGTCGATTTTGAATATGGTGAACTGCAAACACTTGTTTGATTCAGTGACATTAATACAATATCCTTTAATTATTACTAGTATTACTATTGCTACTAGTATTACTACAATCTGTAACCCCTGAGTTTGTATTACATGTAGGTACATAAGTATATTTATGGAATAGATTATATATTAAAGGTGTGTCTGTCCGTTCATCTAGGTATAAGCTGTCTCTCATCGTTGAATTTTGATTTAGTTCAATAGTAAATCTATTATTAGTTGTAATATATTCTGAAATTTGTCTAAAAATTAATTTATCATATCTATATGGTAAATTCACTGTAGGATTATTTGGAGTAGCTATAGATTCTCTATTATTAAATCCATCAATTATCATATACGGACTTGAGTTGCTAGTGACCAGTGCTTGAACTAAATTAGTTGTATATCCACTGTTCTTAACTAACGGTGAAGTTTTACCTGTTACCCAAAAACAATAAACTGTTACTAACGCATTATTGTTTGTTACAGTATATGTACTATATTCTGTAAAAATATCGTATTGTGTCATTACACTACCATTATCAGCAACCTCTGGGTCAAAATTTAACTGTGCTGATGTAGGTGTGTATTGTGGTAATACAATTGTAAATATATCACTCGGTGTTAGAGCTACACCTAGAGAAACGCATCTTACAGCATTTCCTAAAACTTGTGCACTATCTAAAACAAATGTGCCATTTAAGTACACAGTTACTATACTACCTTCTGCAAATAAATTCTCAGGTATTGGAATAATTATGTTACTAAATGGATTTGGCATCTGTTCTTGAAATATTGTACCAACAAACACATCAACTGCTACTGTATGGTTTCGTGTCCATCCATTCGTTGGAAACGGAGGTATTGCATAAAAATTAGCTGATGCTGGTCCAGACAATGTTAAGGCAATAGGTGTGTGCGTCGTCATATCAGCTATACCTATTAAATTATTACCAATAGTATCAAAAACGTAATATTTCGTTTGTGGTTGTAAGGGTGTTGGTAATATTCCACTACTAGTAATGCTACTTGTATTACTACCTGTATTACTATTTGAGTTATTACTTGAATTATTTGAACTAAAAATGACATAATCACCAACTTGAAAAGGATTAGCCATAGTTGTTGGTGTATTTAATTGTAAAAATGACGTATAAGTAGCTGGATTGCCAGGTATTATTTCTGGTTGTAAAATTGGATAAGGCTGTCGTACTCGTTGAAAAACTGTTTGTTTTGGAGTACCTGATTTATACTCACCGACAATTGTGTCATAATAACCTTCTGGAATATTGGGCCAATCTATCGGAGAAAATGATGAAATTGTCCATTCGTACACAGTGGGTGTACCATACATTATACTTCCCCAATTATGTAACCGATTAGTAATATTGGAATTAATATAACTATCATCATATTGTGTGAACAATAAATTGGAGGTATCCACCCAAACAGTACCTAGTTGTTGATATCTCCATGACACATTGTTGGGTTGAGTAGCTGTTGGTAACGTAATAACATCGCCAGATGGAATCATTGAACAAGTAAAAAAATAAGGATCAAACACGTTTGTTTCTAACATAGATCCAAAGCACGCTTGAATTGGTAATGGATACTGTGTCTGATCACCTGTGTTAGGATATGTATAATTATATACAGCTAAATCAATGGCTGAAATTATATCAACTGCTGGTAACAATGCATAATTATAAATTCGACGACGTGGATTCCATTGTGGAATTTGTGCAATTACTGTACTTGTGTTCTCATCAACTAAGTTATGGGGACCATTTGTCTCATATCCAGGATTGAGTGTATAAAACTCAACGAATCCACTAGGTACTTCTGTGGATGTACCTAACGTTACTTGACATAATTCTGTATTTAGCATTTGCACTGGAATTTGACTAAAAACTGTGTTATTCATTTTACAACTCCAGCTTGTCTGAGAGTTTCTACCGTTTTAATTATATGTTTACATACTCCAGGAACTTGATGTGGATTCACTGGTGGTCTATTTGTTGTTTTAAAATAAGGAGGAGGAACTGGACCAATCAAACTATTTCTAGCTCCATTCCACGTTGCAAATCTATAGAAAAAGTCTAAACAGTTACATTTAACCTTCACGTTTGTTTGATGTAAATCAATTGGATCGATTGTTTGTTCCCCATTATTTGTGGTTTGAATTATTATACCTTGTTGATTTTCTTGATTTTCTTGTTTTTCTTGATTTTCTTGATTTTTTTCTTCATCTTTGTGATATAAAATATTATTAAAAATTATTGTTGTATTGTATCTACTTCCAGTATCATATGCAATTGCATTTACCGTTAAAGTTTTCGATGGTATTGCTGAAACAAATGTAAGATTCCCAATATTTACTCTGTATGCAATATGTTGTCGTTTACGTGTATGTGGAAAAGCCCATACTATATTTCCATATAAATTATTATATGTATCATCTTCATTTAACATGCATTGATGTAATCTTGCACCTCTCATAAATATCATATTAGGTTTTTTCAAAATGCAAACCCTCCTGGAGCATAATCTGGATCTCTTTCGTTGTATTCTTCGTTAGACCAATCTTCTTCGTCATATGAGTTTAATTTTTCATATGCATCTATATCATATGTTGCCATCTCATGCACTATTCTCATAATTATTAATAATGCTGCAATACAATCATCAGTACTACCTACTTTTCCTCTATAGCTTGGTCCTTTGCGTACATAATTTTTTAGTTCTTCTACAATTTGCATAGAATGAAACTTAATCTTATTACTTACTATTAATTCTTGCAAAGACAACGCCATTCTAATTTTTATCTTATCTGTTGTATTAAATCCATGCCTATTTTTTCCCTCTTCACTGACAAACTCTGCATCAGGTGGGTTTTCATCAGATTGGTATAAAGCTATTAATCCTTCCCCAATACCATTTTTTTCCGTTGAAAAATATACTTCATTTGAGAACCGATGAATATGTTTTAGTAAATTTTTCAACACGACATACAGTTGTGAACTACCATATTCTTTATTTCTAAATTCTGCTACTTGTTCCAAAGAAGGAAATTCAAATACTTCAATCACACTATAATCTGATAAAGATTCACCAGTTGCTGGATCAACTCCAACTATATAAGTAGTATTTGGTTGCAATTGTTTCCAAAATGTAATATCTCTTAGCATAAATGATTGGATGTTTTCTTGTATTATACGATTTTCCAAATCTACAATGGTTATTGCATCTACTAATGTGATTGCTTCAGATATAAATTCACATCCGTAATCTCGTCTCCATTTTAATTCACCAATTTTGGATATTTCACGTTGTTTAAATTTTTCGTCTCTGCCTGGTGGACGGTTCCATGCGATATGGATGGGAATGAATCCATTAGTACCAGAATTAGCACCACGCCACAATCTAGCATATACATCATTATCACTATTAGGTGTTGATGCAATAATACATGAACCACCAGTAGCTAACGTAGGTGATACGGAAGTCCAGAAATCTTCTTGTATTAAATCATCAACAAAAGCAAACTCATCACAAAATAATAATGAAATACTTAATCCACGTCCGGAATTTGCTGTTGTTGCTGTTGACAAAATTCTACTCTTATTATCAAATTCTATAGAATGTTTACTCCATGTACCATCAACACCAGGTTTTAACCAATTGGGTAAGTGCTCGTATGCAAATTGTATCTTATAGATCATTTCCATTGCTGTATCATTTTTATTAGATGTAATTAGAATTGTTTGATCGAATTTAAACATTGCAAACCATAGTAAAAATATTGATGAAACTGTTGATTTTCCCACTTGTCTTGAAGCTAACAAAATAGTATACCTATTTTCAAGCATAGCTTTTACCATTTCTTTTTGATATTCATGCAGCTTGAATCGTACACTACCTTTTGTGGGATGTTGTATCTGTGCATATTGTTCCATAAAATAAATTGGGTCTTTAGCACATTTTTGCAATTCCGCTATTTGATGTGGTGTATAGTTGGTAATTTCGTTTGCTTTTTTTATACCAGCATTTTTTCTAAAATTATCTGCCATTTAATAGACCTTTAAGAAACCACATGACAACTCACTTATTCCACAAGATGTATTGTGTATATCAGTGATTATATTTACAATTGTTTTTTCGTCACAATTTCCCAAAGCTTCTAGTGCAATATTCCCCTGCATTTGTGATATTTGTTTATCATCTAATTTGATCTTTTTATCTTTTACTAAATTTTTAAAATGTGGTATTTGCTGTGCATTATACATGTTAAATATTTTGTTAACACTATTAAACCCAATTTTTCCTTGATAAGCATGCTCATCTCGTACGCTTGCCATGATATTATTCAGTTTATTAAATGTTCTAAATTCCAATATGAAACATTCATCATCTACAGTATACTGTATCTTTCTAGTTTTACTTTTTTCAGACTGTTTTGGAAAAATAATATTTGTGCAAATAGCGGCTTCATGCGATGGAAGATTGTACCACTTTAAACTTATTTGTTCTCCTATCACCTTTTTTAAAGAGATTGGTATTAATTGTTCCTTTTTAATATAATAATCTACTATTAAATTTAATTCTGTAAGGTTACTAATATTGTTTAGTGTGTTATGTATTGTTTGTATTATTGTATAATCTATCAGCCATATATCTGCTGGATTCCATTTATTTCTATTTTTGAATTTATTTTGCTTAACTCTTGCAAACGTTGATAAAATATGTGATATAATATCTCCATCAATATATGATCTTAGATTGGAATTAGTAAATAACTGTGGTAGTTGATTAGATACTGTAATAATGGAATGTTTCCAAGTTACATCAATGTCGTGTTGTATGTCATCTGCATTAAGTTGTTTATTTTTTTGTAAGGCAATATTCAATAGATCGCTATGTAGTGTTTCAACATTTACTGTTTGTCTATATCCTCCATTTGTTCCTTTTGTCAGTCCTCCAAATACAGCACTTTTTTGTAATTTAGCTAATGTTATATCACACCTTTCATTATTAACCATACAATTAATTTTAGGTTTTTCTCGTTTTAGATACGCCAATAGGTTTTCTGTATCATTCTGTAACGACGACAGTGTTTTAATTAGTTTTTCATTATTTGTTGGGTATGCTTTGTTACCATTTTTTAATTGCAGTGGAAGTTTTTTAATTAGATGATTAATTAAAATTTCTATCCTAGTCTGTTTTGTTATACTATTGATTGACAAAATTTGTAGTGGTGTCATATTTTCTCCATAAGTCTGTTTCCCAACATTGTAACTTATGGATATAGTTTATACACCATTGTAACATATCTTATTCTTGATTTATTTTCTCTATTTTTTCAATTTTCTCTTCAACTTTATTTGTTGCTTCAAGAATATTTCTTAATAATTCGTTCCTATCAATTGTAACAGATTGTTCTAATTGCATTTCTATTTCTGATTTTTTTAATTTATCTTTGTGTTGTTTAAACTTTGATTTTTCACCTACAGCATTTAATGCAACAGCTAGATATTGTGCACCTATTTCAGCAGCTCTATTAGCAAATTTAGCTTCAGTAGAATTAGATAAAAGCATTTGTTGGTTATATGCAAGTAAAGCTAATTTGTATACTTGATCTGCTTGCATATGAATATCTTGATCAAGATTATCATACTGTGATGGCATTACATTACCAGATTGTATAATTTCTGTTGTAGGAATAACTGTTTCCACGGATATATTAGTGGAATCCTTTTCCATATTAAAAACTTTCTCTAGTGGATGTTCCATTACTTATATAACTGCCTTTCTGTAATTATTCGAAAATTAATATTATTTTGTTCACACCAAACTTTTGCTGCATTCCACTTTGCTGTATTTATAGCATAGGTTATCTGTTGATATTGTGCATGTTTTCCTCGTCCAGATGGTTTTTTGACTTGATCCATTGGTTTTATTTCAACAATTTCTCGAATTATATTTCCGTCAACATTAATGTATTCAATGTAATAATCCGGAAAGTATTTGTGTATTTTTCCATCAGTGGGTTTTATGTATGGTATTGTTATTTCCTCTGATGACCATCGTAAAACTTTATCGTTATTATCTAGGAATTTGTTCATAGATAATTCCCAAGAACTGCGATATATGATCTTATTAACATCACCTAGATACTTTTCTGGATGAATTGGAACAAAATATCCTTGACGAAATTGACCCATTATTCTGTGCTTAATGGTGGTATATTATATCCACCAGGTGGCACCGGTGTGTTAATTACTGGACCATTATAATCTGTTGAAGAATACAGAGAAACCGGATCAGTTAATTCTGACATGGGATTATAATTCGGGTTCGCAAGCTGAGCATTAGATGGATTTATTGTTCCTGGAATACTTTGACTATCAAGCTGACCATTAGTAAGTGGTGGGAATGAGTTTTGATTTAATTCTGTTACATATTGTGATGCAGTTACAGGTTGTCCATTTATTGTATAAGAACTATTATTAGTATAGTAACTACTGTTAGAACTGTTCGAAGTTTCATTTGATGAACTGCTTCCATTTGATCCAGTATTTGATCCACCACTAGAAATATCACCATTAGTTCCACTAAATCCTCCACTACCATTTAAATCATTTAGTGCTCCTGTCAATATACTATTACTACTAGTATTACCCAGATTACTACCTATATTGTTTGTTAATGTGCTGCTACCAGTAATTGCCCCCAAATAATTTCCCGACGATATATCATTAGCTACACTTTCTCCTTGAGAAGCTAGTCCCATTACAGAATTTATTCCCGAAGTAGCAGCACCTAATACACCAGTCAAACCAGAACCCAAACTTCCCAAAATACCTCCGTTAGATCCTGACCCTCCTCCAGTAATAGCACTACCCAAACCACCTAATAAATTACTTCCACTATTACTTCCACTGCTTCCTGTATTTAATATACCTCCGTTAAAACTAACACTATTGATACTTGAACCCAGAGTCGATGAACCAACATACTGTAATGGATAAGATCCGCCTTGTGTTAAATCAGTAATATTTGTTTGTGGATTGACTGTTGGACTTGTGCTAATATCAGCATATAATAGAACATTGTCATATTGAAATGTTATATCTAGTTCATTTCCACTAGTTCCCTCTTCCATTGAAAGATCATCAAATGTTATTTTTGTTAATTTGGGATTAAAAAATTGAAACACATTCATCAATCGTCCCTGACGATAAATGTGATATAGGTTTATTTGTGATATAGGTGTGAAATTATCATTATTCGTTGGTGATGAAGAACTAGTTGGCACTTTATTAAAATTCATACCATTATATTGATACGATTTAGCCACTGCTGTGCTTGATACATTAGTAATTGGTATCATTTGATTTATATAAGTTTGAAGAAATTGTGTACCAGTATTTGTATCATCATCATAAAATTTCATTCTCATTTCTTCAAACTTAGTATGCTTTAATACTTTTGTTCTGAAATTATTATAATTCACATCTTCATATTCAAACTGATATTCAGGACGAGTTGAATGTTTAATTACAAAAGCAAACTCAGAAGCTTCCGAATATTCATTTGGCGAGTTCATTATAAACTGCACAATGAACATGAACTTATATTTTGGTGCCTTATTAATTAAATCCATTGCATAAGGATATGCTGCACACATATACGGTCCAGTTAATGCATTGGAGCTTGTATATATTCCTTGGATATTTTGTTCAACTGAATTCAAACTTTGTAATGCACTCGGAATTTGATCTGCTGAAAAATTACCTGTGCTTACTTGATTATATAAGTTCTGAGCGGTGTTAATTGCTGAATTTACAGCTCCAGGATTAAAGTTCTTTAACACACTTTGTAACGTATTGGGGTTTATTCCTACAGTACTAAGTACAGCATTAGCACCAGCACTAATTGCATTTGTTCCTGCTTGAACAACATCATCAATAAATGAGAATGGTGATCCAGCGCCTTGTTCAACAGTATTAGATATATTAGCTAATGTAGATATACCATTTGATATATTACTAAAGATGCCTCCACCTGTATTAAGTGCTTGTATTTGACCTAATTTTCCTAATTCAGATAAAAATGATCCCGTTTGGGTGCTATTTTGAATATCACCTTGAATTGCCTTATCACAATCAGTTACTCTAAATGCATATGGATTTAATCCCATTATGTAAGCTCCATAGTTATGGTATTACTTTATATATTTATAAAGACGTAAAAAATAAAACCCGATGTTTCCACCGGGTTTAAGCACAAATGTTACTTTTAAATACTTATGCACCACCAAGTGCTGATCCGTTTCCACCAATCCAAGAACTTGTACTGAAATCTTGATAAGCATTATCAAATCTAATTGTTAAACCAATAGTAACTGCTTTGCCTTCTGCATACTCTAATTCACCATATTCAACATTTTGAATCCAGCAGCCCTCAACTGTCCAATTTTCTATAGCTGTATCATTGCCATCAAGCATTGTTAAGTTTGTTGCAAATTTGTATGTTGAACCATCACCTGCAGCAGCCATCCACTGTCCTTGAGCTCCAATTATCCATTGTTGTGTCTGTAATTGTGCTTGAATAATTGTTGATGCTTGATTAGTGACATCATCTTCTAATGTCAACTTCATTGGATCAAATTCGTACTTACTAGCGATCCAAGCTACTGAGTTGTATCGATTTAGTTTAACTTCATCAAATTTTAATGTTGGTCTCGAAACAGATACTGCCTGCCATGAAACTGCAGTTGAATCGGCACCAGCAGCCATGCCAGCAAATGTAACTCTCCAGCGATTGGAAAGCTTTGGCTGTAAAATTCCAGTATTAACACCAGGAATTCCAAAATCACTTATAGTTGACATAAATTCTCTCCTAATATAAAATAAAAAATTTTCTTCTCTTTTATTTATATCTAATGTAGAATTAATCATTAAATTTAACCAAATAGAAGGTGTTATGCTTTATAGTGATACGTGTTACTTACTTCTTGCAGCATCAAAGGAAATTGATGACCTAAATGCATATGCAAAGTCTAATCGTGACTTATTTCGTGAATTAAAATCACAAACATCATTTCTTCCAGACTCAGCTTATGCACGTGAACGTCTTTGGTACGTCGAACATGAAACAAAAACACCACCAACGTGTAAAATATGTCCCAAACCAGTTAAATGGAACAATCTCGATCGTAAATTTCAAACATATTGTTCTACCAAGTGCACTCATAACGACCCTGAACTACGTGAAAGATTGGAACAAACTAATTTAGAACGATATGGTAATCGACATTCGTTTGCCGCTCCAGAAATACGTGCAAAGCACGATGCAACATGCTTGGAGCGGTATGGAAATATTAATGGTGTTTCAGAAGAAATGAAGCAAAGACGTGAAGCTACCTTTGTTAGAAAATATGGTGTTATGAATCCCATGTTGTCTCCTATTGTGCGAGAGAAATGCAAGCAAACATTTTTACGCAAATATGGTACAACTCATCCAATGAAAAATACAGCAATTAGAGAGAAAGCTCGCATTAAAGCATTGAAATATCTTGAATCACATCCACGTCTTCTGAAAAAACATCCAGAAAATACTCGCTTAATAAACGATCCTGTTTGGATAAAAGAACAGCATTATACTAATCGTCGTCCGTTATATGATATAGCCAAAGAAGTTGGTACCCCAATTGGTGTGTTGCGAAAGAGAATGTCACAATTTGGTATAACTGCACAACGATATACAAATAATTCATTTGTAGAACAACAGATAACAGAGTTTGTACGTTCATTTTATACTAATACTATCATAGAGAATGACCGCATTGTCATTAAGCCATTGGAGTTAGATATTGTACTTCCTGATCTTAAAATTGCCATTGAAGTTGATGGTATCTACTGGCATTCTGAATTAAATGGTAAAGATCGACATTATCATATTAATAAGACGAATGAATGTGAAGCTAATAATTACCACTTAATTCATATATTTGAGACAGATTGGTTTAATAATCGTGAAATCGTTGAATCACGTTTACGTCATATACTACATAACTCGGCAAAGATTGTATATGCAAGAAAGTGTCAGATTGTTGAGTTAACAAGAGAAGTTGTTAGTCTCTTTCAAAATACTACTCATTTACAGGGTTTTGCTAATTATAGTATTGGTTATGGATTAATGTATGAAGATAAATTAGTATCTTGTATGACATTTGGTAAATCGAGATTTAATAAGAATGTAGAATATGAATTGCTACGTTACTCTTCAACATTAAATACTAATGTTATTGGTGGTGCTAGTAAGTTATTTAAACATTTTATAAAACAGTATTCTCCCAAATCTATAATTAGTTACAGTGATAGACGTTTTTCACAAGGCAACTTATATCAACAATTGGGATTTAAATTTTTACATAATTCATCCCCAAACTACTTTTATTTCAAATCCGATGATGTTTATCCTCCCACATTATTTTCACGACAACATTTTCAGAAGCATAAACTACCAAACCTATTAGAAACATTTAGTATAACTATGACAGAATGGGACAATATGGTAGAGAACGGTTATGATCGAATTTGGGATTGTGGTAATGGTGTTTGGTTATATACTTAATTGCCGCAATATAATAAATAAAGGTATACTTCTGGGAGATGTACCTTTATGGGAACTTTGTTTGATTATTATAATGATGGTGCTTTTAAATTAACACGTGAATCACAAGGTATTACATTAACAGTAACACGTACGCCAACTACTGCTACGTTAAACTGGAATATTCCACAAAGCTGCAGTAATAATCCTATTGCTTATAGCGGTGCAATTATAACGGTTGATACACGACCATTTGATCCTCCTAAGACACAACCTCAATATGGTGTAAAATATACCGCTGATTGTACAGTTAATCCCAATCTGTTTTTAGGTGATATGTTAGATACAGCTATGGTTGTAGGTGCTATGTATTTTGACACTACAACTACAACATTTACTATTACAGATTTAGACGATTCTACTCCATACTATTTCTCACTGTTTCCTGTTGATAACGAATTTAGATATTATAATCAAGGTGTGCATGGGTATTCTCAGCCATGGAAACTTAAACCAATTGCTGGTCAAGCTGGATTTCAAGTTGTCACATTAGGACAGACAGGCGTAAATGCTACTGATTCCACTGGATTACAAGCTAATCAAAACTACGTATTTAACTTATCTTTGAATTATGTCAGTCCTGGTAATAATATAACAGTATCAGGTGCTAATAGTCAAACATATCAAGATTTAATGGACCAAATGCAATCACAATTTGCATTATTGAATAATCCATTAATCTCTTCAACTCCCCCAAATTATGGAAGTTTATATATTCTCAATAATAACTTATCAATGTGGGATGGATATTCATATCAATCTATTAATTTTGTAATATCAAATGAAATTCCCAATACAACTGATTATCAATATTGGTATAATACTACAACAAATCAATTATTAATGTGGGAAAATAATCAATGGGTTCCTGTTATCAACATGATAACATATCCAACAGATCCTACTATTCCAGCTTGCAATGACTATTGGAATGATGGTACATCTGTTAGTATTTTTAACGGTGCTACATGGGTGCCATTGCAAACCATTTATAGTTTAGATGATCCCTCACAAGGAGTAACGCCAAATAACTGCAATCTAATTTGGTTATATCCAGAAAATTTTACACTATATAACTGGAATAACTTTACTAATGGTTGGGAGCAAATCCCGGTATTAATTTGGAACGTAAATCCAAATAATCCATCCGGTGGATACTGGTATAGTACAACTTTAAATCAACTATACTGCTGGAATTATCCCTTTCCCGGGTGGAATCCAATAAATTGTGAAGTAACATCTACTACTCCATCGTCCCCTAGCGGAAATCAGTATTGGCTAAATCCTACTACGAACGCACTGCAAGTTTGGAATGCTACTTCTTTGCAATGGGTTTCATTTGAAGTTATAGTTCAACCTAATGATCCAACTATTTTAACTGGAGGTGAGTATTGGTTTAATCCTGCAACACTCGAGTTATTTCAGTGGGATTTTACTTATGATAAATGGATACAAGTTAATTATATTAATTCTCAAACAAATCCGGCTTTAGCTCCAACTCTATCCACTAATACAGTATGGGTTAGTGGATCGAATAGTTATATGTGGGATTCACAATGGGTTGAAATTTCATGTATTGATTGGCCTGTTGACCCAAGATTATTAGCAAATAATACAATATGGTTAAATACAACTACATCAACATACAATATCAGAAGTAGTGGTCAATGGGAACCACTTAATATGGTTACTTCTGCTTATGATATTTCCGTACCACCCGATGGTGTGTATTGGTATAATCCATCATCCGGTACTTTATCACAATGGAATAGTACTATATGGAATCCTGTTCCTTATAGTACCACGCTTTATCAACCAGGTTTAAATTCTTTATGGTTTAATACTTCCTCAAATACTCTAATGTCCTGGAACGGCAAACAGTGGGAAATTACCAATCCACCTGCAACAGTTACATTAGATACAAACGGTAATATGAGGTTTACCAGCGGTAAAGTTGATGGAATGTCTTTTGTGGCATTAACGGATATTAACTTATTTAAGACTCTTGCTGTATATCCAACAGCTTATATTAATCCCGGAATGAATGGTGCAGATGAGATTGATCCTGTACCAATGTATGAACGTGAAGGTGTTGGAACTGACGGTAATCCAAATATACGAAACGAACTTGCTGATGAAATTCGTACAATGTTGGGATACCCTGTTGTTAATGTAGAACTTACTCAGCAACAACTTGATTTAGCAATTAATATTGCATTATCTGCCTATCGTCAGCGGACAGGAGCAGCATATCGTCGTGGATACCTTTTCTTACGATTATTACCAAATACACAAACATATATTCTAAGTAACAAAGGTGCATCATATGATAGAATTGTTACAGTGATTCAGCTACACAGAATGACATCAGCGTTTATGAGTACGGCAAATGGTGCCGGTGTATTCGGTCAAGTTGTCATTCAACAATTATATAATATGGGTACATACGACTTATTAAGTTACTATATGATCACACAATATGTTGAAACTATGGAATTATTATTTGCCGGTCGTTTAACATTTACATGGGATGAACGTAATAGACGTTTAGATATTTTTCAGACAATTCAAACTCCAGAAGTTGTAACAATGGAAGTCGCTGTTGAACGATCTGAGCAAGATATAATTACAGATAGATGGTGTAGAAACTGGATTAGGCGTTTCTCTTTAGCTCAATCTCGTTTAATGTTAGCAGAAATTCGTGGTAAATATCAATCACTACCTGGAGCTGGTGGTTCTATTACTATGGATGCTAATGAATTACGTGCCACTTCGAAAGAAGAAATGGATTTGTGTTATCAGGAATTGGATGAATACGTGATTGAAAATCTTGAGGAATATGGTTCAGGATCTGTAGTGGTGATGGGATAATTATGAACTGTAATTTTCCTCCATATACAGGACTATTTAAACTATCAACTGATAGTGAAGATACACAATTACTGAATTCTATATCTGCTGAAAATATTGATATAGCAGGTGCTCCTGTAAATGTATATATGCTTCTTGGTAATATAGCTCGTGGTAAACTTGTCGATTTGTCAGGTAAGGGCACTGCAATATCAAACGGTAGTATGCCTAATTACCCTGCATTAGAAGCATTTACAAAATACAATACACGTTGGCGCAGTATTCAAACTGGAACAAATGTAATTCAATCATCGTTTTTGGGATATGATTTTGGTGTATCAAAATTAAATAATGGTCGTGTAAGATGGAGTAATGATTCACCAATTTTACATAACATATCAACTATATCTATTAAACAAAGTAATAATCCAAATCATAGAATTACATCGGCACGTGTTGAACGCTCTATGGATGGTAATACATGGTATGGTGTTTGTTTAATCCAGTTACCAAATGATAACAATTTGAATACTATCAATTTTGCTCCTTCTGTACCATCAAGATACTGGAGAATTCGCCCTACATCGTTTACCGGTGGTGATACTGATTTCTGGGAAGTATATGCATTACAGCTTTCTAATTATGTGGATACACAACTAGGTGATATCGAAGACGTAATCTTCATGGAAAATCGTAATAGAGATTATAATACAACACCCATTACATTGAGTGGTTTTTATCAATTAATACAACAACCTATTGATTTATCCAAGTTTGGTTTAATGATGCAGAATCAAACATATGCTATTAAACTAAATTTTTCATCAACAATATCACAATTAGCTCGACCAATTATAATTGGTGATATTATTGAATTGCCTAGTGAAGCTCAATATGATTTGCAGATGAACCCTGTTAAAAAATATTTACAAGTAACTGATACCTTTTGGTCTAATGAAGGTTATACACCTGGATGGACCCCTTTGATCATTGAAATACATGCTGAACCATTATTAGCTTCACAGGAATCTAACCAAATATTTAATTCACTTGATACTAATACTGTTGATTCTAATAATGTTCTTACCAATACAGGTCAAGATACAAATTATCAAGATTTATCGGACATATCTAATTCTATACGTTCCAAATCTATTGAAATAATGCCAGAACGTGGAGAGGATGCTGAACAAGAGTTAGCGTATATTCCACAACAAATTGTAAATAGTTATGCATCATCTGGATTAAACGTTGATGTTCTTAATTATTTACCAACTCCAACGCTATATGTTGAAGATGGAATGCCACCTAACGGAAAACCATTTACTGAAGGCAATGAATTTCCTCAGTCTCCAACTGATGGAGACTTTCATCGATTGACATATACCCATGTAGATGAATTTATTCCAGTTAGATTATATAGATTTTCATCCAAGAAAAATCAATGGATATATATGGCAACAGATCGACGTCAAGAAATGAATAAGGATAAGCCGTTATTACAAGAATTTTTAAATGGTAACAATAAATTTACTCCAGAACAACTTGATAACTCACCACGGAATATAAAAACATGAATTTGCAAAACTCATATTACTACAATGAACAAATAAAAAAATATATTATACAATTTATGGCTGTATTTTCAGGTCTACAAGTAAGTAATGATAACGGTAAAAATTTATCAAACATTTGGATTCAATATGGTAGTAAAGATAGAGTCGTTGCAGCTTTTGCAGCTGGCAATACCCAAAACAAACCCGTTCGGTTACCATCTTTAAGTGCTTATTTGATGGACGTTGAAATGTCTCCTGAATTACGTAAAGGTGTAAATGTAACGAGAGCAAGTGCTTTTTTACCACGAGGTGGTTTATTGCCAAATGATGTGAAAGTCGTTGAACAATTAATGCCAGTACCATTTAAATTGAAACTATCGTTAAGTATATACACAAGTAACACTAACCAACATTTTGAAATATTAGAGCAAATTTTACTTTTATTTGATCCAATGTTGCAAATTCAAACTTCTACAGAATTATTTGATTCTGGCAAAATTTCAACTATTGAATTAACGGATATTGCTTTTGACGAACAATATCCGGCTGGTCAAGTTAATCGTATTATTGAATCTACAATGCAATTTGAAGTGCCAATATATCTTTCAGCTCCATCCAACTATAAACAAGATATTATTATGAATATTAATCTACGTCTTGGTCAGTTAAATACTATCACTGCTAATACTGAACTGTCTTCTGAGCAACTAGTGAGTTTATTTAATGAACAAGGTATCGATTATCAATCAATTATTAATCAATTACCTGTCAATCAGATTGGTTGATTTGCTTTTTCAAAGACACACTATCCATCCCAAATCCACCAACGGTTACAAACCGAAATACTTGCTGTGGACTCAAATCGGGACGAAAAATCAATTCATCCCGATTTACCATTAATACCACTCCAGTTCCAACATTATAAGACGTGGGAATATACACAGCTACTCTATTCTCACCTGGATAAATATCTTCATTATTAACACGTGTTACTAATCCAATCATATCACTTTTGAATGTAGTGTTTTTAATTAACACTACTGTGTAGTGTTCATCAATAGCTGTACCAAATGTAAAAGCTAGCACCGATCTCAAAGTATTAAAAATAATTTCAATATATGGAATGGTTTCTAATTGCTTTCCAATAGAAATAATAATTCGATTTGCTACTGAGTTTGTTGTTCCTACCCACACGATTACTACTAATGTGATAAAAGGTAATAATATTGCTGCTATTGTACCATATAATTGATACTGTGAAGGTACTAAAGTATCTAAATTAGATATTCCAATAATTAGTAAATAAATCAAATAACCAATACTTGCTATTGTAAATATAACAGAACCTAATTCTACTACTCCATGACTTATGCGATTAACTGTAAATTTCATTTATTTCTCCTATTAATGGTAGATGAATACAACGTTGTAATTATTATATCACAGTTTTGTTACAATATATCATAAATAATTACAATAGTCAACAGTTTGAGGAGAAAAAATATGAGTTCTTTAGTTAGCCCTGGTGTATCCGTAACAATTACAAATGAAAGTTTTTTCATACCGTCAACTGCACCTACGGTACCAATGATTTTTATAGCCACTGGTGCTAACAAGTTGCAACCAGATGGTATAACTCCAGCTTCAGGTACCTATGAATATAATGTAATTCGTACTATCACATCTTTAACACAGAGTACCCAAATGTACGGTATTCCCAATTTCTTAACAGATTCTTCCGGTAATCCATATTATGGTGATTCACGAAATGAATATGGTTTGTTTGCATTAAACCAATATTTGGGAATTGGTAATTTAGCGTATGTTTTACGTGCTAACATTAATTTAAATGATACCATTTCAGCTTTGCAAGCTTTATGGGGATCGCAAATCAGCCAAGCTTCATACACACTGGCTAACTTGATTTCCTCATATATTAATAGTGTGAATGCATCGACTGGTGCAGTCGTATCTCAACCGGGATATATGTTAGCTGTTTCTGGATCAGAATTTTACTCGCTTGCTGTTGAAGCTTTGCAACCAGTATTTGCTATTTCGAGTTTTACAAATGTTGCCTCTTCGTTCACACCCGATCAGACCTCTAATCCTTTGACTGTATATGCAAATGGTACAACACAACAATCAACCGGTACATTCCCAGGTTTATTGGGGATGATAAATGCTGTTGTGAATTCAATGACTGGTACACAGATTTACACTGGTAGTACTGCAACATCTGGTTTAGTTGGGTTTACTGCTCAGCAAGCAGTTAGTTTATTAACAACAGCAGCAAATAATTATATGTATACTTCTAATTTTGCATCTGCAACATCGTTAGGTTCTAACGATGCAGCACGCCGTGCTAATATTGTAACAGCATTGAATGCATTAATTCTGGGAAATCAAGAAATTTTATCTGAACAATATCAGTATAACATTGTATTATGTCCTGGTTATTATGAAACTGGTAATGCGATTCTGAGTTTAATTACAACATTAAACAATGAAGTGTTTGGTATTATTGATACACCAATGACAATGGATACAGCTCAGGTCGTTTCTTGGGCATCCACAGTTGCTCGTGTAAATTCAACCAATGTTGCCTATTACTATCCTCACGGATTAGCAACAAATATTAACGGTCAATCTGTTCTCTGTGCTTCAAGTGGTATTGCTTTACGTACTATCGCTTATAGTGATAGTGTTTCGTACGTATGGTTTGCTCCTGCTGGTGCTCAACGTGGTCAGATTACTGGTATTAACGATCTGGGATATGTAACTGGAACTTTGGGAACAGCAACAACTTTCGTTCCTAAACATTTAAATCTTGGTGAACGTAATTCACTGTATCAGTATTTCACTAATATTAATCCTTTAGTTTATTTTCAGAGTCAGGGATTCTTAGTTTGGGGCCAAAAAACTTCAGCTGGTCAAGCTAGTGCAATGGATCGTATTAATGTGACAAGAATGTTAGCATATATTTCGAGAGCATTACGTACATATACGTTACCCTTTGTTTTCCAGCCCAACAACCAAATAACACGTGACAATATTGTTTCTGTAATTAATAGTTTCTTAAACAATATTATGTCACAGCAGGGATTATATGACTTCTTAGTGGTATGTGATAGTTCAAATAATCCACCAAGTGTTATTCAGCAAAATGAGTTGTATGTTGATATTGCTGTAAGTCCAACGATAGCAGCGGAATTTATTTACATTCCTATCGTAGTTGTCGCAACTGGCGCAAGTCTATCTGCAGCTGTAAACGGAACAGGAAGTACAACTGGTTCCTCAAACAGTTCTTCAAACAGTTAACAATACCAAAATAGTAGTATAATAAAAAGGCGCCTTTAAAGGCGCCTTTTTTGTATTATCATTAAATATAATAATTATACAGCTTGTGATGCTTGTGATGCTTGAGCATTTTTGGGCATACCATTAACATTATTATTGTCCCAATTACCTGTTGTTGTACTAATTTGCTTAAATGATTGCTTTAGACTGTCTAATTTCTTACTTAATGTCTGAATTTGTTGTGGTGTAAAAGTTTGAATTCCATCAAATTCATTCTTTAACTGATTTACTAACATCTTTCCATGTGTACTTATACCAATTAAAAATTCATTTGCCTTTGGATTATCACCTACTAAATCAATTAATTTCTTGGTTTTCACGTTTGATAGGTTAAATGCTTGTCTATGTGAATCATTAGATAAAATAAACAAACCTGCTAATATTTTTAAACCATCTGGATTATTCGTAAATGGGTTTTCACCTCGTGTAACTTGTTTCTGAATTGTACTAATGAAACCTTCTGCATTCTCTGCTAAAACGTGAATGGACTGTTCATTTTCGAAGATATTAGACAAATTAGTTTTTAAAATAATATGTGTAATATATCTTTCTTCATTTTCCCTAATCATTTCAAACATATTTTCACCTCTTTGGTTATAAAGTTTACCTTATTAAACAGCAATAGGGATCACATTGGATCCCTGTTGCATTTGATATTTACATCATGTTACGGGTACATTGTTGCGCTATACACATATCTTCCAAACACTAAACTTAAACCATTTGCTTCAATAACCTGATCGTTATGTAATGGATTAAATGGAATAACTGGAAATAAACTCAAATATGGTGTAGCAGCAGGATTTGATGCAATTTGCTGTAACGCTAAAGTATTAAACTGGTAACCCAATCTGTCTACTCTTAGATACACAGGATCACTTGGATTTGTGACACCATCAATCAACATCATTGGTAGCATAGCTCCATTAACATTAACTAAAGTTCCCACGATATATGTATAAGGACGTACAATATCATATGTTCCCGTATTGTCACCCCAAAAATACACATTACCAAATGTATCGACTGCATTTACTTGTGTGTTAACAACTACATTTCCTGCTGGTAAAACCGTAGTTGGTGTACCGTATGTAATTGGCATTGTATCTGGTGCTGTACCTTGAATGGTAACAGTCCATGTTCCAACTCTTGCATTGCCAGAGTATGTAACACTTACCACACCACTAGCTGGAGTTGAAGCAATATATGTATTAATTGCTTGATTTGTCTGTGACTGAATTACAGATGTATACATTCCACTTCCAGAAGCCAACTGTGATATAGAAATTGCTTGAGCTGGTCCAGGAATATTTAATGTGATATAATCAGCTGTAGCTGTACGTGAAGCTGTACTAATCTGTAACTGAATACCAGATAAGAAAAATGCTCCTGCATTAAACAAATACTGTAACTCACTAATTCCTGAATTGGGATGCATATTTAAAACTGTGCCATTGGGCGTAACCTCTAAAGGTTGCGGAAAGTTATTAACCCCTGACACTAATGGTGAACTTGTACTAATATCCATTTGAAAATTCCTCCGTAAAAGTTATGTAAGTATTTATCATTTCGATACCAAAAACTATAAATTTATGTTATTTTATAACGCTTGGTACGAAAAAACCCGACTTTCATCGGGTTTTATCGTTTTCCTTCGTTTTTCTATATCTATTAAGCGAAAGACATGTTGCTGATAACTAACTTACCATAATAATCACGGCTGTTACCTAACGATGTTGCTGAGTTGTTGAAAATAGCTTTTCCGTATCTTGTCATTAAACTCACGACAGGCTGGAAAGTCACTGGATTCATGACAACACCAGAACTCATTAATGGAATATATGGGCAGTAAAAATACCCTGTATCCGTCTCACCGTTACCACCTTTGTAACCAATTAACATTACGTCATTACCAGTACCACCAATATCAGTTGATTGTGCTTGATCCCACAAGTAACTGTAGACCTTAATTGAACCATTTAAGGTACCAACTAGCGTTGTGTTATTAGGACCCTTAAACGAACCTTCAACTGCTGGTGCAAACACTGATTTAGAAGCTGACTGTAGGACTGAAACAATCATTGGTGAACAAACAATAAAGTTTGCAGCACCACGACGAGTTCTACGAGCAATTTCATTACCGATGTAGTTGATCATGACCGCAATGTTAGCTAAACGATCACCAACGTAAGCTGGCATGTAAGCTGGACCTGTATAAGCACCTGGGCTACCACCATCAAAAGTTGCAGTTGTTCCCGCTAATGCTAACAAGTCAGTGATAATCTCTGCATCAATTTCCTGTACGATTTCAGCTGACATCGCCTGTGTTAACTCAGACTCCAAATCCAGACCATGCTGTGCCTGTAAGTCCTGCATTGCTTCAATTGTCCAACCAGCCTGTAATTTACGTGAACTAGCTTCGACAGCCTGACTCATCACTTCTAACGTGATTTTACGGCCGCCTGAACCTTCAATGAATGAACCAGAACCACCAACTGTACAACCATCCAATGCGGACAGAGTAGCTGGCCATCCATCACCAGTTGCAGGACCTTCAGTAATATTACCTTCAGATGCAACAGGCTGTGATAAACCAGAAGCACCAGCAGGCTGTGCAACACCAGCATCACCTGAATAAAACTGACGAATTGGAATCAAGTTACCGAACAATTCATCGTCAGGGTTGATGTTGTATCCACCAAAAGGTGAAGATCCATTCTGAGTCATTGCTTCTGCGTACTGGTAACGTAAGGTATACACTAAACCAACTGGACCCTGCATTGGCTGAACTCCGACGATTTCTGTCGCAATTGTGCCAGGAATAACACGTCGAATCATCGGAACAATGATCTTACGGAATCCTGCAATGTCCTGTGCCGATACTGAACCTGCAGCAGCTGTTTCTGTCATCAGATAACTCTTCTGATTCTCTAAAAGTGTACTAACAATCTGTCGTTTACGTGAATCGAGACCTTCAACTAAAGCCTCTTTAATCACTGACCAATTTTCATTCAAATTCATTTTATATCTCCCATAACAATGTTAAAAAAGTATTTATACTATTCCTGCTAATTTTCGTAAATTTTCCAATTCTTCCGTTGACATCTGATTTGTAGCAGACTCAAAAAGATTAGCATCATTACGATCACCTGTCTTAACTGCTACAGATGGTGTTTTTGTTTTAGCATTTTCAGATAGTACTGAGGTTTCCTTTTCTAATTTGCTATTAGTTTTTGTTGCTGGTGTTACTGATTCATTCATCACTTTTCCGATAAATGTTTTGTAACCTTCGTCTAGATTTTCTGTCTTAACACTTTGCAGAATTGCTTCCATAATCTCTTTGCGTTTACCAGTTAATGGTGCTAATACTTGCTCCATTTTGATTTTACGTTCAAGTTTGTGCATTTCTTTTTCTTTTGCTGTTAAAGCTTTAGTAGCTTCTGTTAATTTCTTTTCAGTTCTTTTTACTGTTTCTTGTAAATCATTAAAATTAGCAAAATTGTTGGAATACTCTGATGTGAAAGCTTCAAAAATTTGACGACCAAAATTTAACTTACGAGCTTCATCAATATCCTCTTTCAATTCAATAAACTCACGTTCAATTGTATTGTCCATAAATGTGTCTAATGCTTCGACTAACTCTTGGATATCTGTTTGAAGTTCTTGAGCTAACTCCTGCTTATGCTCAACAATCTTTTCAGCATATTCAGCTTCTAAATCTCTAAAACGTTCAATATCTTCCTTTAATTCTTCTATTTCAATAGATAACATCTCATTGAGTTTTTCATCAATGGATTCAACTAATGCTGCACGCTGTTCAACCCAACTTTCATAAATTTCAGCTTTAGTAGCCGTGGCCGTCTCTTCAATTGTCTGCTGTTTAACTTCTGCAATCATCTGATTTAATGATTCTAACAACTCTGTTTTAACTTCATCAGACAGCACTTCTGATTCCAGTAATTTTTGAAATAATACGTTCATTGATTTCTTCTCCTCGAATGCTTATATTTTTATTTATGTTGGATTACTTTGTTTTTAATAAATTTTCACGTATAAACGACATTATTTCTTTTTTGAAATATTTTTGTGCATCGACGTCGTGAACTAAACTTTCAGCTAGACTCATTAATTTTTTACCATTTTTTGAATCTAATGACTCGTACATAATGCTTGGTGTTGCTCCTGGTGCGCTAGGCTGTGCAACAATGTCAACTGTAACAATATGGAATTCATTTACCAAACCATTATCAGATACGTTACCTGCCCCTCTGCTAGAAACACCCATTCGTACGCCACTTCTAGCTAATTCTTGTGCAATTAATCCTGTTGGTGTATTTAGTAGCTTAGCACGACCAATTACATTATTACCCGTGATTCTGACCTCGTTAATCACATGTGAAATTCTATCAAGATTAATGGTTAGTGTTTGTGGATGATCAAGTTCACCAAAAACACCATTTGATTCTGAAATTGAATTTTGTAACGATCTCACAGCTTCTGACATTATGCTCATAGGATAAATACGATTATTTCTATTTCGTATATCTGCTTGCATAAAAACACCATTTAGCCACATGCTTTTACCATCTGGTGAAGACTCAACTACCATGTTTGTTTCAATGGGATTGAGTTCCTCTACTAATAGTGAATTATTCATACTCTATCTCCTCAACTATTAGTCGTCTTTACCTTCATCATCATCATCATCATCATCATCATCATCATCATCATCATCATCATCATCATCATCATCATCATCATCATCATCATCATCATCATTATCG
>JABEBX010023197.1_pt1 | contig 35682 bp, 27 predicted proteins | sample 7245971 | NCBI WGS metagenome assembly JABEBX01 (sample SAMN14506365, study PRJNA622280) | hot springs metagenome | biome: hot spring [ENVO:00000051]|acidic hot spring [ENVO:00002120]; feature: spring [ENVO:00000027]|sediment [ENVO:00002007]; material: sediment environment [ENVO:01001048]... | reverse complement strand
ACGAGTGGAACAACCCCTATAGCGACATGTTTGGAGACCGCGTCGGACTCTCCCAGGTTTTTCCCTATAACACGGTCAAGGTCGGCGGCTATCTGATCCACGAGGTCTACAACACCCACAACCTCTTCTACAACCCAGCTTACGGCGGCAACGGCGCCGAGCAGATCGTAGGCCAGGGCTCCAAGTTCCGCTCCGGCTACTTTCAGCAGGATGACGTCGCCTTTTACGCTCAGGACGACTTCCACCCCATCCCGCGCCTCCACATCCTTCCCGGCGTTCGCGTCGTTGGCTTCTCCACCAGCTACAGTGACCAGGCTGCGCGCGACTTTACCTTCGCCCCCAGCACCTACTTCAGCCAGAACGCGAACGGCGTCATCACTCCCACCACAACTCCTGTCTACGAGACGCACTGCGCGTTATACCCTCAGGGCGCTGGCACCGATCCCTATCACAACATCTTCGGAACTCCCGTCCAAACCCCTGATGGAAGTTCCACCAAGGATCAGGGCTCACAGTGCGCGGCGCATGAATCTCGCTCCGCCGTTGAACCCGACATTGATGCCTCCTACACGCCCCTCGACTGGCTCACCATTTATGGTGGCTACGACGTAACCTACCGCTCACCGTCCCTCGGCGGCGGCGGCGGCCAGTTTCAGAGCGTTGACCCTCAGTACTACACGCTCGCCAAGGGCGCTTACTCCCAGGTCGGTGTGAAGGTCCACTTCACCAATGCTCCTGTGCTCCGCAACTACATCGCTGGAGTCAACTACTTTCACCTCACCTACAGCAATCAGGAGATCGACTTTGAAACCGCAACGGGCGTGGAAGAGTCCGGCGGAGGCACCTCGGTCAACCATGGCGTTGACGCCTTCTTTGACGACGACCCTGCCGGCAACCTTCACATCATGGTGAACTTCGCCGCCGAAGCTGCCAACTACACCAACTACGTCGAGGGCGGGCCCAGCCTGGCTGAGTGTACGGCGGAGGGCGTCAGCGGTTGCACAACCTACAACAACCTCCCCGTCTCCTACGTCCCCAACGTCACCTTTAACGCCGCCGTCTACTACGGCATCCGGCACAACAACCGCGTCATCCTCGAGCCTCGGTTCTGGATCGAGACCATCGGCACCCAGCACCTCTGGTCCAACAACACCGCCTTGCCCACCACCACCACCATGCCGTCCTACACGACGGCCAACCTGGCCTTCAACGCTCCCGTCGTCTTCCACAACCAGTCCTTCAACCTAAGCGTGGACATGTTGAATCTCGCCAACAAGGAGTACAACGAGTACGAATACATCTCCAGCGGAGGCTACTTCTCAGGGGCCTTTCCGGCAAACGTCACGGCTCCCAGCGGTTACATCAACGCCTATCCGGGAGCTCCACTCTCTATCTACGGAACGCTATCCTACCAGTTCTGATGAAACCCCAACCAATAAGGCCCGGAGCGATCACCCCAGATCGCCCCGGGCTTCACTTTTTCTCCCGATGGGCCGCTGATCACGATCAGCGATGCCGTACCGCCCTTCCTCGGTATCTCTTCCAGAGCCGCAACGTCTGCAAAAAGAGGATGCGCGTCGCAGTCCGCGTAACCATCCAACCCCGCGCCCATCCCGAAGGTGAACCTCAAGAACGGATGAACTGGGACGGCAAGAGCCCTCCGCGGCGCTCTTGCGTCAGCGCCACTCCCACTCAATAAAGCCCGGCTTCACATCGGTCATGGCATTCACAACCAGTTCGGCCAACCCTCCGTAAAGGATGCGATGCTTCTCCCATATATCCCAGTAGGCGAATAGATCGCGTATCTGCCCCTTGCAATTGCTGCACGGCGCGCACACATATTTGGGCGCGGACGGATCGAGCGTATCAGCGAAGACGTCCAGGATCTGCTCCATCTTCTTGCGGCCGCCGATCTGTGCGCGCCAATCGCCGAAGTTGTTTTGATTCAAGATCGCTAACCCGCCGCCGCCTCCACAGCAGTAGCCATCGACGCCATGTGGTTCCATCTCGCGGAACTGCGGAGCAATCTTCCGCAGGATCTCCCTCTGCGGCTCGACAATCCCCATGACACGAACGATACCGCAGGGGTCTTGCAGCGTAACCGGAAAGTTATTGCGTGAAGGATCCAGCTTGAGCTTTCCACTCAGCACGATATCGCGCAGAAGGGTGATGCTGCTCTCCCGCGGAATATCCAGATCGCCTGTTGCGATCCGGTCCACGTTGACGATGAGTGCCTTGTGCGCGTGCCCGCATTCGCCGATGACAATTTTCTTTACCTTCAACTTGCGGGCGACTTCAAGGTGTTTGAGGGCAATGCGTGCAAACTGCACGTCGTCATACCAGAGGCCGTAGTTGACCGCATCATAGCCAAGGAGTTCAGAGGATAATGTCCATTTGATGCCTGCGGCGTTCAGGATGACAGCGTACGCTCCAGGATTTTCAGGCCAAGCTAGAATTTCTCCGGCGTTGTGAATCAACAAGACGTCCGCGCCTTCTACATCCCATGGGGTGTGGACATCGAGACCCGTCTTCTCGCTGATGTCTTCATCGATAAATTCGATGTTGTTCTTGACCGCCGGCGCGGTCATTCCCGTCGATGACCCGGTCTTCAACTGCAGCATCGTTCCCTTTTCGTGCAGTTCCTTTGGATTGATGCCCATCTCCTCGCTGAAAAGTTTACGTAGTTCGCGGACTACCAGTGCGTTGTCCAGGCCGATGGGACAGGCCAGGGTGCAGCGCCGGCAAAGAGTGCAGCGATAGGAGAGTTCGACAAGCCTGGCCACCAGGGGCCAATTCAAATCGATCTTGCCATGTTGCCACGCGCTAAGCAGTCCACCGTGTTTCACATACTTGAAGTAGAGACGGCGCAGCACCTCCGTGCGATAGGTGGGACGGTAGATTTCCTTGCGCCCGCTGGACACATAGATGTCACATGCATCCGAACAAATCTGGCAGTGCGCGCAGTTTTCCATCGTCAGCAGCAGTGCCTCTAGAACACCCCAGTTGTTTTCCTTTGTAAAAAGCTTTTCAAGACCGGAGAGGAAGGAAGCCACGAGCGCGTCTTCTTCTTCACGAGACTTTGGCCGCTTGATATTGAGCGCGCAGGCGCCATCCAGTCCGCACTCGAAGTCCTGAAGTACCTGCGGCTTGAGCGGTGTAAGCGCCGGTCCCTGCTTCTCCGCGTCGAGATGATCTGGCAGAGGTGTCAAATCAGCCTTGTCCAACGTGCATAGAGGTCCGCGATACGGGCGAGAGATGCAAGTGATTCGTGTGATGTCCTTCATTTCGGCATCCTTTCCGCGGAGGATGCCGGCTTCGATCGCCTTTGTCCTAACGGCGTTGTCCCAGCGCACATCAAAGAAGATAAAGTACTTTGCAATAAAGTGAGCCATGTGCGTGTAGGGGGTATAACCTACCATGGCGGACCCTACGATCAGTCCGAGGTTGACGAGTACCGGCAAATGCAACTCCGGCCGCAGTGTAAGCAAGCCGTACACGGCATCCTTGAGCGGCGGCATCGTAGCACTGAATCCCCCGGCGAGAATCAGCATACAGGCCAGTGCAAAGCCGCCCAGGTTCATCAGGTCGCCGGGAACGGTGTAAAGCCGCATATCTTTATCGGTAACTCTGCGCCATGCAAGACTGATACTGCCGATGAGAGTGAGTGACAGGCCAGCCCACGCGCAGATCCGCGCCAGACCGAAGACTGCTCCTGCGATCTGATATTTGGCGCTCACAACTCCCAGAGCAGAGAACAGGCAACTCACTATCAGCAGATAGAGTCCAGTATGAAACGGAAAAGTCCTCCACCAGAGCGGCCGATTCACTTTCCATACGCCCTGCTGTAGAAAGATATCCTTAAAGATGACCTTCACCTCGTTCGAGCGGCTCTTCTCTCGCGGGTGCTTCCACCATTCGCCCTGCTCTAAATAGGATCCGCCATATTTGGCGCGCTCTCCTTCGCCTGGAACCGGATAGATTTCCGCGCGAAAGTGAACCGGCGTTCTGGCGTATTGAAGGATACGGAGCAGGCACCCTACAAGAAAGAAGCCAAGCCCGACGTAGATGGCAATGGATGTGATTAAGGCCATAAACAACCCTCCAATCAACCTGCTTGCAGACAATCTGGTTGTAAATTCTGTACTGGCGAGAACTCGTGCAGGAGCGCATGCTCGCGCGCCGCCCGTAAGATGCCTTCCGCCCACTCGGGAGAGGCGGTCGCGTGCAAGTGCGTGTAGCTGGCCCATACGTTGCCGCGGATCAGTCCATCGCGTTTGTCAAAGGCTCCCGTGCCTCTGCGCACAGCACATGCCGTTGGGAGCATCTCAGGTTGACCTACGATGCGGGAGTAGTGAAACTCGTGACCGCGTAGAGTCGTACCCAGCGGATAGAAGGGGTTCGTGTCGGTAACGGTGAGTTCCACATACCCATGTCCTTGTTGAGCGTTCTCGACAACGACGTTGATCGGAAGTACACCGGCCATGGGATACCGTTTTCCTTGCCACTCGATGGTCCTGGCCAGCAGCATCAGCCCGCCACACTCGGCATAGATGGGAACATTTCGATTGGCCGCCGCGGCAAGCGAGTTCAGGAACCAACTATTGGAACTAAGCCTGGTTGCGTGGACCTCCGGGAATCCGCCGCCGATGTAGATCGCATCCAGCCTATCAGGGAGCTGACTTATCTCCAGAGACGAGACAAAAACAAGTTCAGCGCCACCTGCCGCGAGAGCTTCGATGTTCTCGGGGTAGTAAAAGTTGAAGGCAGCATCGCGAACGATTGCAATCTTCGGGAGTGGCCGTATTCGATTGACGCTATGGAAACCGGGAAGGTACGTGATTGGTTTAGGGGGATGAAGCGGCCGCGCCGCAGAGGCAATCTTCAGAATCCGCTCTGTATCGAGCTTTGCCGCAACCTTCTCCAATAGGCCTGGAAGCTTATCAATTCCTGCATAGTCCGATGGCGTAACCAGTCCCAGGTGCCGGTCTGGAAGAATGCCATCCTCAAGCGCGGGAATCGCGCCAACTACTGGAAGCCCGGTGATGGCCTCGATGGATGCCCGCACAACGGACTCATGCCGTGAGCCATGAACACGATTCAGGATGACCCCGGCCAGGTTCAGATCGGGATCGAGATGCTGGCAGCCCAGCACGAGTGCCCCAGCGGTGCGGGTCATCTTTGCGACACTCATGACGAGCAGCACCGGGGCCTGAACCGCTTTCGCCAGTTCCGCGGTACTGTGCGTGCCCGCCGTATCCGATCCGTCGAAGAGACCTCGATTGCCTTCGATCAGATTCAGTCCTTCGTCGGTTGCGTGCTGTTCAAAAGAATGTGCGGCGCAATCGAAGCCCATCAGCCATGTATCGAGATTCCTCGCAGTTCCCTGCGAGGCCCAGGATAGCCATGCCGTATCGATGTAGTCCGGTCCTTTCTTGAAGCTACGAACCGTCAGACCGGCTTTGCGCAACTGGCTAAGGATAGCCAGCGAAACAATCGATTTTCCCGAATCGCCGGCCAGGCCGGCGATCACGAGACGGGGCGCATTGTGGGAAGTATTCATTGCTTGAGTCGCTCTGAGCTAGACCGCTTCGCTTCCTGGAGCCGGGGGCAGTTGAATATACGATCCTCCGAGATAGCTGTAGATGCAGCGTTCGGAATCGATGAGCTGCCGAATGGCGTGTTTGCACATCTCTTTCGTGCACGCCTCTTCGCCGTGCTTTGCGATTACATATTTCGTGAGGTCACCGGCCTTAAGGTTCTTTTTTCCGGTGCACTCCGACACGTACTGAAACATATCCTCCGCTACGATTTCTACTGTAAGTTCTGCCATGTAAGTCTCCTTTCCTGTTTAGTTCGTAAATGTCATTGCAGCAAGTTCCTCAGAGAGTTCGGGGGCGCACTGCACCGTCCCCTCGATGGCAAGGATGCCGTTCTGAAGCTCGCGAGCAGCAACTTTGAGCTTGTCATGCATCCGAACCACTTCTCCGATAACCAGAGTAGCAGGCGCCACAATGCCTTGCCGGGCGGCATCCTCCGCAATTCTGTCCAGGGTGCTGATTACGGTTCGTTCTTCCGGCCAGAAGGCTGTCTGCACAATCGCCGCAGGCGTCGAAGGATCGCGGCCAGCTTCCATCAACCGTTGCGAGATGGTCGCCACATTGTGTACGCCCATCAGCACGATGATCGTCGGCATCCGGCTGAGAGCCGAAATATCCAGTGCCTTCTCGTTCTCATCCGTTGAGAAGTGCCCCGTGACAATCGCTACACCGGAAGCCATATCGCGATGTGTGACTGGAATACCCACGCTAAGCGGTGCGGAGAGCGCCGAGCAGACACCTGGAATCACATCGAATGGAATTCCATGGTCAACGAGATACTCCGCTTCCTCGGCACCGCGCCCGAAAAGGAACGGATCGCCTCCCTTGAGGCGCACCACGATCTTTCCCTCGCGGGCCTTGCGGACAAGGAGTTCGTGGATATCCTGCTGGCGGGAGATATGCCCGCCAACCGTTTTTCCCATGTAAATCCACTCCGCCGCGGGATTGCCGAGCGCCAGCACCTCTTCCTGAATCAACCGGTCGTACACCACCACGTCGGCTTCGCGGAGCAGGTTGACGGCCTTGACCGTTAGCAGTTCCGGATGTCCCGGACCTGCGCCCACCAGATATACCTTGCCCAGATGCTTCATCACGCGCTCCTCATTGCGCGGCGGCACGATTGGCCACCGCAATTTTGTAAAACACAGTCAACATCAAAGCTCCTAACGCCCAAACTCCCAACGCCACGCCCCACTCGTTCAAGGTGGGTTGATATTTCGTCAGGCTTCCTAACGGAGACGGCTCGAAGCCACTGACAATCAGTGCAACGCCCTTATCCATCCAAAGGGAGAAGAAGACGCCGACGCAGGCTGCAACCAGAGCTGGTCGCCATGCACGGAGCTTTGGAATGAAAAAGATGATCAACGCACACACCATCAGAGATACCGATGTCCACATCCACGCCGTCATGCCCCACGAGCCACGAAACGCGGCATATTGATAGGCGAGGCTCTCTCGCCCCGCTGGTACGCCGCTATACAGATCGGTAAAGATCTCGACCAGAACGAGAAAGAGACTGACCGATGTGAAGTAGGCCACAATGGTGGCTAGACTCTGAATGACGGTTTCGCCAGGATCGAAGTCCGCTATTCGCCGCAAGAGCAAAAGCAGGAGGATCAGCAGCGCAGGTCCCGCGGCAAGAGCCGATGCGATAAAGCGAGGCGCCAGAACGGCGCTCATCCACAGCGGACGCGCGGCCAGACCACTATAAAGAAACGACCCAATGGCCTGCATCCCTACCGCCCATGGAATGGAGAGACCGATGACACCTTTTAGCCATGACGGAGGCGGCATCATGTTCTGTTCCGCAGTGAGAAGATAAAAAGCAATGACAGCATTCAGAATGAGAAATCCAGACAGCGAGGTAACATCCCAAAACATCAGCGAGTGCGGCATTGGATGGAAAAGCACATTCAGCACGCGCGCCGGCTGCCCAAGATCCGCCAGGACAAACAGCATACAGACGCTGGTCGCGGCAACTGCCAGCAACGCTCCAAACACTGCAATCTCTCCGAATCGCTTTGAGCCATGCAGGCAATATGGAATCATCACCACCATTGCGGAGGCGGCGATGCCGTCAAAAAATGTGAATTGTCCTATGTAGAGGCCCCAGCTCACATTGCGGCTCAGCCCGGTGACACCAAGACCGTCGCGCAACTGATGCGTATACATCGTCACCCCTAGTGCCACGCAGGCAACGAGCAGCAGCATCCATAGCCAGTAGCTCCGGTTTCCTGTCAGCGCCTTTTCGATCATAGCCACCCTCCGCGCTCCTAAAGCAGGTAATAGACTGCGGGGCCGGTTCCAAGTTCCGGCGACCGCTGCAGCGCGTAGCGCGACCGCAGCGCTACACGAAGCTCAGACGTTGAATCGTGCAAATCTCCGAAGATCAGCGCATGGTGAGGACATGCATCCACGCAGGCAGGATTCAATCCCTGGCTCAGCCTCTCCTCGCAGAAGTTACATTTCTCGACGACGCCCTGGGTCCGCGTCGGAAAATCAGGATTGATGTGTGCAATCTCCGGACGAGGATCGATAAAGTTGAAACTGCGCGAACCGTACGGGCAGGCCGCCATGCAATAGCGGCATCCGATACACCTGTGCCAGTCCATCATGACGATACCGTCTTCGCGCTTCCATGTGGCCTTCGTTGGGCAGACTTCGACGCAAGGCGGATTATCGCAATGGTTGCAGAGAGTCAAGAGCGGATGAGTGCTCACGTCCGGTGCGATCCATGGCGACTTCTGCGGAAATACCGTTTCGTAGTGCTCTTTCCATACCCACTTGACTTCATGCGCAGGGTCTGGAATGTTCGGGATATTATGGGCTTGGTCGCAGGCTTGAACACACTGATTACAGCCCTCGTCCCAGCGGCATTTTTGGAAGTCGATCGCCATCGCCCAGCGTCGCTTGCCTTGCAGTGATGGATCTTTCTCTCTCAGTTCGACATCCGCCACGGCGCTTGCTCCGGTGATGCCCACCAGTGTCGCGGCAGCCGACAGTAGAAATTGTTTGCGCGTAAGCTTCATGGAATTCTCCTCTCCACGAGGTGCGGGTCGCTGTGGCATTTCCAGCAGGTGAGTGCCGGCACGCCTGAATACGCATGGCAGCGATCGCAGAACTGTGCCCTTGAATGGCATCCCAAACAGGTGTTGGAGAGACTCATCTCATATACATGACCGTCCGGTGCATGGACCTGATGAATCCCTTTCCGCACGACGTCTATGCGCCACTGATCCAACAGCCGCATGTGCGAAGTGCGCATGTAGTCGAGGGGAGCAACGCAGGTTGAACCAGCCGGTGGTAGCTGGAGTTGCGGCGCCGCGTTCTGCGCATGGGTAGTAGCGGCCCACCACACTGGGTAAGAGAATAGAACGAGAAACAAGACAAGCCCACCGGCAATGAATAGACGCTCACGCATGGACCGGCTCCTCATCCGCAACCAACAGCGGTTCTCCGCGCAGATCGGTCGTGCGTGGCTTCTCGCCCTTCATGATCAGAGCGTTGCCAAGCAACTCGTGTACTCCGGCGACCTTGACGCCAGGCACCCAGTATTCGAGCAGTGGAGGCAGAGTCGCTTTGTCGATCGCGCAGATACATGCAAGCAGATTAACGTCGTGCTGTTCCTTCACATGTTTGACCGCCGTGGCGCGAGGATATCCTCCACGTAAACGCATCTCAAGGTTTTCGTCAGTTCCCAGTCCGGAGCCGGCGCCGCAACAAAACGTCTGCTCGCGAATGGTGTTCTCCGGCATCTCATAGAAGTGATTGCAGGCACTGCGCAGAATGGTGCGCGGCTCCTCTATTAGCCCCATGCCTCGTGCCGGATTGCAGGAATCATGATAGGTAACTCGCCAGTGATCGTTCCGCCGAGGATCGAGCTTGATCTTTCCCTCGTGAATCAGGTCAGCGGTGAACTCCGCAATGTGAAGCACCTTTGTGGAACGTACATGGTCAAAGCGCGTCCCGGTGATCGGCGACACTGGCACTTCGAGGAAGTCCGCCGGCCCGTTCATGGTATCCATGTACTGATTGATGACGCGCCACATGTGACCGCACTCGCCGCCGAGTATCCACTTCACCTTGAGCCGCTTGGCCTCCTCGTAGATCTTTGCATTCAGCCGCTTGGTGAGGTCGTGTGAACTGAAGAGCCCAAAGTTGCCGCCTTCGCTAGCATAGGCGCTAAACGTGTAATCAAGGCCGATCTCGTGAAACAACGCGAGGTAGCCAAGCAGCGTGTAGTAGTGTGGCGTCACAAAGTAGTCGGCTGAAGGGGTGACAAACAGAATCTCCGCACCCTTCTTTCCAATCGGAACGTCGACCCGAATGCCCGTGATCTCTTCCAGTTCGTCGATGGCGAAGTCAATGTTGCTCTTGAGGGTATGTGGCTGAATTCCGAGATGATTGCCTACGCGGTAGCACTTGGCCGCCGGATCCAGAACCCAGTTGGTATTGCATCCGATAAGATTTAGAAGCTCCCGGCCGATCATCGTGATCTCCGCCGTGTCGATGCCGTAAGGACAATAGATGGAGCAGCGACGGCATTCCGTACACTGGTAGAAGTAGTAAAACCACTCCTTCACCACGTCTTCGGTCAGGTCCCTGGCTCCTGCTAGCGATCCAAAGATACGCCCAGTCAGCGTGAAGTATCTGCGGTAGACAGACCGCATCAATTCAGCACGCAGCACAGGCATATTCTTTGGATCACCCGAGCCAAGATAGAAATGGCATTTGTCAGCGCAGGCTCCGCAGCGAACGCAGATGTCCATGAACAGGCGAAACGAGCGGTATTTCTCCAGCCTCTCCTTCATGCCTGCGAGCAATATCTCTTTCCAGTTGCTGGGGAGCTTCCAATCCTTATCTGAAGGCTGCCACGGGCGCGAGTTGGGCATTTCGAGATAATCGAGGTTTTGCGGTGTTGCGCTGTAGCACCACGTTCCCTTGCGAAACTCTGGTTTCGTATCGTTCCAGTCACCCTTGGGAGGCTGTTGCTCAATTTGAATGAGTTCTTTCGACATCTTCCTCCTCCAGCGGGATCCCCGCAATCTTCAGCTTGTCTTTGTACTCTTCCTGCCATTCGGCATACGAGTGTGTCTTTACCGGAGCGTTCCATGGATTCACATGATGAACGGCGCGGTTGTTGTTGGCCAGGTTACGTGTTGGACTGAACCAAATGCCAGCCATGTGCATGAGCTTGCTTGACGGAATATAGGCAGCCAGGGTGCAGACTAAAAAAAGATGCGCGAAGAAGAGAGGGCTGATTCCATGCGGTAGAACCGGCGAAAAGGTTGCCAGTCCGAGTGCAAACTGCTTGACAGCGACGACATCGACTCTGGTCCAATAACGCATGCATACGCCCGTCACACCAACGCCCAGCAGCAGCCACAGCGCAAGATAATCGCTGAGCAGCGAGAAGTACCGGACAGATGGATTTGCCAGCCTGCGCCAGAAGAGATAACCGGCTCCGGCAAGAAACCCGATGTCACTCAAATAGAGCGGAGGAAATCCAATGTGAAGAGGAGCATCCAGTCTTTCGATCCACAACACGAAGGCCGGCACTGGCTGCACGAAAAACCGCAGGTGACGCATGAGAATAAGCAAAAGCGACCAGTGAAATAGCAAGGCCGCAAGCCAGAGCCACAGACTATCCCGAAAGATCATCCGCTCTTTGGTGATCTGGGTGCTGGTGTTCCGGAACAGCGAACGGAAGAAAAGAACTTCAAGCGCCATGCGTCCGGCTGCCGCCATTCCAGTCGCTGGATTATCCAACTTCGCAGGACGAATCCAGCTAAGGGATCTCTGCTGTCCGGCCGTTGTAGGAATCCGGAACGGTACGGGTGTATGAGCCCACTGAAAAACGCGTTTGTACAGTCCTATCACCAGGAAACAACATGCCGCGTACGATACTGCCGTGGCAACTGGCAGGCACAGATGAGGAAATCCAGCGAGGATGTAACCCGCGCATGCAGGTACCGCGGCTATGAGAAGGGCAATCAGAGATCTGTTTTTCATTGTACTTGCCTCATCCATGGCTCCAGCGCCTGCAAGCGTTGCTTGGCACGGGAACCAACCATGGCAACTTCCTTTCTGCACGCGGCATATTGCTCCGATGCCAGATCCATCAGCAGACAGACGCGCTGCTCGCAGTCAGGAAAAGATGCTTCCGCATGCTGCTCGCGGATTACGTCCCTTAGTTGCTCCGCAAATCGTACAGCTTGTTCGGGAGTACACTCCTGTACCGCGCGCACGCGAACGATTCCATCCATGGCCACTCTGATAGCGTCGAGGTTCATGTCGCCCGCCAACTCTCTCGCCAGAACTTCCAACGATTCGCGGAGGTTGTAGGCAACCGGGTTGCGAAAGCGATCGGATACCCGCATCATTCCGCCATGAAGTGAGCGCGGATAGATATCGATCGCTTTCGTGAACCAGATTTCGACAATGGAATCAAGTGAGAACATGGCTAATCCCGCTTACACGCACCCCGTCGGCTTGGGAAGCCCGGCGATCTTGCACGCTCCGTTTGCAGGCCCAGAGGGGAAAAGCTCATAGATCTGGTTGAGCTTGAGGCCCGTATCTTTGGTTATCTTCCGCACCATCGGAGCAATGCCGAATTGCACGTAGTAATCTCTGAGATACTGGACTACCTTCCAGTGATCTTCGGTCATTTCGCTGATGTTCTCGGTGGTCGCAAGATCCTTGGCCACATCCTTGTTCCATATATCCGGGTTGGTAAGAAAACCATCCTCATCGACATCGTACGTATGATCACCGACTTTGAATTCAGGCATTACTATCTCCTTGTTGTTGTGCTGTTGATTTACTGCATTTCCAGATATCCGCAAGGACACGCTTCCACACACTTATTGCATCCGTTACAAAGGTCCAGGCGGATGGTGTAGTGTTCTCCTTTTGGCATTTTGACAAAACAGCTATTGCTGCAATACATCCAGCAGGACCCACAATCCATGCACATCCCGCACGACATGCAGCGGGTAGCTTCGGCAATGGCATCCTTGGCGGAAAGACCGTCGGAGGCGATGGCGCCATTGCCTTGCGCAGATACTCCGTTCAACCTGTCCAGGGATGGATACCAGTCGAGCTTCAGGTGGTCTGTTTTGATGACTGTTGTTGATTGGGAGGGATGATACTCCTTACCGTCCAATGCGGCAACGATCTCTTCCGCCAGCCAGAAGCCCTGTGCTATGGATGGAGTCACCATGTTGAGGGTGCTTGGGGCGAAGGTTGTGGTCTCCGCCAAGGCCTCAGGGAGTGTTGCTGGGAGTTCGCCGATCACCCAGGCTCCATGTTCATCCTTTCGGCGTTGTATCTGAGCGGCTTTCTGCAGGCCAATCGCATAGATGACAGCCTGATATTCCGTTGTGAGTGTTTCGACCGAGATATCGCGCCCCACGACGCAACTGCCGCGAAATTCGACCCCAAGGTTGAGGATGTTCTGCGTCTCGTACTCGACGACACTCAGGGGGAGCCTATCGGGAGAGATGCGATAGCGCATCATTCCGCCCGGCAAGGGAGCTGCATCGAAGACCACGACGCTACAGCCGAGTTGTGCCAGACGATAAGCGCAACTCATACCGCTTGGGCCAGCTCCTACTATGGCGATCTTTCCCGTTACCGGGGTCGTCTCCAGGCTGGCCAACTTCAACTGGTGGGATATCGCGAAGTCTCCCACAAACCGCTCGAGATCACGAATGGCAACAGGCCCATCTTTTCCTTTACGATTGCAGCCGCTCTCGCAGGGATGCTGGCAGACCCGTCCACTAACGGCTGGAAAAGGATTCAGCTTGGTAATTGTGTTCCACGCGACTGCAAAAGCCTCGTCTTCTGTGCGTCCATACTCTCCATATTGCGCAAGCGGAACGATCCAGTCGCGTACATAATTGTTAACCGTGCAAGTATGAATGCACGGCGCCGTTTTTTCTACTTGCACCGGTCGGGAGGAGCTTACATCCCCCCCCGAGCCGGTATTCCGTATTTCAGGTTTCTTGACTTGCTTGAATAAAGCCATTCTATCCGCCTTTCGCCGCCCTAGTAACGTATGTGGGCGGAACGAGCAAAGCTCAGACCAGCATGCTTGAAATCGTCGATGTGATAGCGGGTAAACTCGAAGCCTGTCAGTTCGAAGAACCTCGGCCACCCGATCCGCTCAATCCACTCTCCGATGCGCTCATACTTTCTAGCGCCCTTCGCGTAGACGTCGACGATCTTCAGAACGGCCTCGACAACCTCTGGCCAGTGCGGCGGATTGTTGGGAATGAACGGAACGGCCAGCTTGGTAAACATGGGCTCACTCCGTGCATTGCTCACCTTGCCGCCGACCCAGATGGACAGGCCGTCGTGGGTTGGATCATTCAGTGGCATGGCCGGACAAACAGTGTAGCAATTGCCGCAGAACATGCACTGGTCTTCGACTACTTCGACCGATGCCTTTCCGTCTACCGTTGCCGCCCGGATAGCTCCGGTCGGACACGAAGAGATGAGCGTAGGTATTTCGCAGACGTTGCGAAGAGTATCATGTTGAATCTTCGGAGGTGTGCGATGCACGCCCAGAATGGCAATATCCGAGCAATGCACAGCTCCGCACATGTTCAGGCAGCAGGCCAGAGCCACGCGCACCTTGCCAGGAAGATCCTCATGCGTGAAGCGATCATAGAGAGCATCCATCACCGCTTTTACGACTCCCGACGCGTCGGTTGCCGCGGAGTGACAGTGGACCCATCCCTGCGTATGCATAATATTGCTGATCGAGTTGTTGGTGCCACCGACTGGGAATCCAAGCGTATGCAACTCGGCCTTGAGCGGCTCAATGTCCTCCTGTTTCGCCAGCAGGAATTCCACATTGTGGCGGCTGGTAAACCGGAGAAAACCTTCGCAGTACCGATCGGCCAGATCGGCAAATTTGCGCAGTGTCTGGATGCTGAGCAGCCGCGGCGATCCTGCGCGCACCGTGTAGATGCGTTCTCCGGACTCGCCCACATGGCACAGTACGCCTGGAGCCATGTTCTCGTGATACTGCCACTTTCCGTAGTTGCGCTTGATGACAGGATGAAGAAACTTTTCGTAGTTCGGTGGTCCGATATCTGTAATCCGCTTGACAGGAACGACTGCGCTCATTTGGCACCTCCAGTTTCAGTGGCATAGATGTAAGGGTTATCGCGTGGAGCAGAGACCATCTCCGGCACAGGATCCAGACCAATGCCATCGAGGAATGCCGGAAGGCCGACGCGCTGGATCAACTCACCCACACGCTCGCGGTTCTTGCCGTACTCGCCCCAGAAGTCCCAGATACGAGAGACAAGTTCCGTGATTGTCTCGTGAAGTTCCTCTTTGGGGACGAACGGAACCAGAACGGATGCCAGTAGCGCACCCTGAACGATGGGAGCCTTTGCCCCAATCAGTATGACCGCACCCTGCTCTTTTCCAGGCCGCAGGGCCTTGTGCAGGACGTTGATGCAGTGCATACAGCGAACGCACTCTTTGTTGCGGATCGTCAGGTGCTTGCCATCCCAATCCATTGCGTGCGACGGGCAGCGGTCACACACATCCTTCTGAATATCGACTCCATCGGCGGCATACTGGGCGACGGCGGCATCATCCTGCTGAATGTCGTCCTTCCATGTGCCAATCACCGCGAGGTCTGATCGCGCAATTGCTGCCACACAATCATTTGGACAGCCGGAGCACTTGATCTTGAACTTGTACGGGAAAGGAGGCCGGTGAATCTCGTCCTGATATTGTTGTGTCAGTTCGTGGGTCAGCTTCATGGTGTCGTAGCATGCCCATTCGCAGCGGCCTTCACCGACGCAGCAAGAAGGCGTCCGCATGGCCGATCCAGATCCGCCAAGATCGAAACCGGCCGCCGTCAGTTCATTGAACGTCGGCTCCAGTTCGGCCGTGGTTGTCCCCAGCAGGACCAAGTCACCTGTAGTGCCATGCACGTTCGTGAGGCCCGACCCGTGACGCTCCCAGATATCGCAGATCGTTCGCAGAGCCTCACTCGAATAAAACCATCCAGCGGGCTGGTTCACTCGAATTGTATGGAACTGAGCGACATTGGGAAACTTCTCGGGTTGATCGCTGTAGCGCCCGATCACGCCTCCACCGTAACCGCGCACGCCGACAATGCCGCCGTGCTTCCAGTGACCCTTCTTCTCTCTGTAAGACATCTCCACTTGACCAAGCAGGTCAGCCGGCATCTTGCTTGTTTTTGCGGCTAATTTGATCTCCTTGACAAAGCTCGGCCACGGTCCCTGCTCTATTTCGTCCAGCAAGGGCGTTTCTGACGTATGTTTTACGTCTTCAGGACTCGCCACGATACTTTCCTCCGATTTTCCTTCTTGTCCGTACAACTACTTCCGTGTTCAAGAGCGCCCTTGGAGGTGTTATTCTCCTGTGCGCCACGACGGATATTGATACGATATCCGCACAACACATCCGAAGTTCCCTCGATCAAAGCGAAACTTGTATTTATGTTGGACCCTGTAAAACAGGGTGTCCAAGAAGTAATTCTTATACGGAATAACCTGGCGTTATGCGTGCGATAAGCGAATAGCATAGTATGATTCGTGTGATGGTCCGCACAGAGAGAGGGTGGGGTCGTGTGATAAAGGACTGGCCAACAGCGACAATCAGGATGGCTGCCGGCTCAAGGGTTCCAGAACAAGCGGGCGATCCGGCTTTTCGAGAGATTCTTTGTTTCGTACATGGCGCAAACTTCATCGAGCGCGCCAGCGAGTGAAGTCGAAGCGAAGCCGCACCGGGGAGGCTGGCTCTGCCTATCGTGACACAAAGGCTCAACAGAGCCAGTCTCGGCCACATTCAACAGGACTTCTGTTGAATCAAGCTCCATTCTGGAGGATGTCTCGGCTGTTTTTAAAGGTGAGCGGCGGTTCGACCAGATTTTTTCTGGGTCCTCCTTGCAAGGACAGATCGGTTACCGACCTGCTCGCCACCCTCCAGGAACTGGAGTATCTCGGCGTCGCCTTCGTCTCGCTGACGGAAGCGCTAGACCTGACCACGCCCGCCGGCCGCGCCATGGCGGCGCTGCCGGCCGTTTTTGCTGAGTTCGAAAGAGAGATTTTGCGTGAACGCGTCCGTGCCGGCCTGGCTCATGCGCGAGCCAACGGCAAGAGGCTCGGTCGGCCCCTCACGGTTGCCCTCCATGCCGATCAGGTACGCAAGCTGCACCGTGGCGATCTCAGCAAATTCCAGATCGCCCGCCAACTGAACATCGGTCGAACCTCCGTGCGTCGTATCCTGCCTCTCCGCCCAAGCAAAATAGGCCTGACCTAGCCCCTACGCAGCGTTGCCGACGATAGACAATTTGAGCGCACTGGTCGTGGCGTCTGCCATCTGAATGGCCTGCGCCATGGCGACTTGCGCGATGGGCAGACGTGCGACGGAGCAGGAGACGTAGTCGACGCCTAGCGAGTGGAAGAAATAGATGGACTCGGAATCGCCACCATGCTCGCCGCAGACGCCGATCTTCATCTTCGGATTCACGAGACGCGCCTGGCGGATGGCGAGGTCGATGAGGTAGCCAACGCCTTCCTTGTCGATGGTGACGAATGGATCCGATTTGAAGATGCCGTGTTCGAGGTAGTAGGTGAGGTAGTTGCGGGCATCATCGCGGGAGAAGCCAAAGGTCATCTGGGTGAGGTCGTTGGTGCCGAAGGAGATGAAGGAGACGTGCTTCGCGATGGCGGCGGCGCAGATGGCCGCGCGCGGCAGCTCGATCATGGTTCCAATGGTGTAATGGATGGTCTGGCCGTGACGCGCGAAGACTTCCTCGGCGGTCTCTCGAATGAGACGTGCGAGGACCACCATTTCCTCTTCGGAGGAGATGAGAGGGACCATGATTTCGGGCAGTGGATTGAGGCCTTCCGCAGCCACAGAGAGCGCTGCCTGGAGGATGGCCTTGACCTGCATCTGGAGGATCTCCGGATAGGTGAGGCTGAGGCGGCAGCCGCGGTGACCCATCATCGGATTGACCTCGATGAGGGCTTCGATGTGGTCGCGCTCATGCTTGAGAGCGATGCTCTGCTCCCAGTTCTCATCCCTGCGCGCGGTGGCGATCTGAACGTCGATCTCCTCAGGCGAGGGCAGGAACTCATGCAGCGGCGGATCGAGGAGACGGATGGTAACGGGCAGCCCAGGCATGGAGCGGTAGAGTTTCTCGAAGTCAGACTGCTGCATGGGCAGGAGTTGATCGAGCGCGTGGATGCGGTCCTCGACGGTGGTGGCGAGGATCATGGCGCGCATGGCGAGGAGACGGTCGGGGGCGAAGAACATGTGCTCGGTGCGGCAGAGGCCGATGCCCTTGACACCCGCAGCGAGCGTGGCTATTGCGTCGGCGGGGGTGTCGGCGTTGGCGCGCACGGCAGAGGTGGTGACCTGTGCGGCCCAGGCGAGGAATTTGTTGAGGGCGGGAAGGTCAGTGCTGGCGACGCGAGTTGGCAATTTGCCGGCGAAGATGCGGCCGGTGCTGCCATCGAGCGAGAGCCAGTCGCCGGGGCGGAGAAGCTGTTCGCCGATCCAGACGGAGGTGCCGCCATCGACGGTGCGGATGGCTTGGGCGCCGGTGATGCAGCACTTGCCCATGCCGCGAGCAACGACGGCGGCGTGGCTGGTGGCGCCTCCGCGAGCGGTGAGAAAGCCAACGGCAACGGACATGCCTTGGATGTCGTCGGCGGTGGTCTCTTCGGTGACAAGGATGACCGCGTCACCACGTCCTGCCATGTTGACGGCTTCGGCGGTGGAGAGTGCGATTTTGCCAACGGCGGCGCCGGGCGAAGCGGGCAGGCCGTGGGCCAGCGGCGCAGGGCTGTCCGCGCGAAGATCAAGCTGCGGAGAAAGAATCTCGGCGATGCTGTCGGGCTTGACGCGGGCGATGGCTTCAGGCTTGGTGATGAGGCCTTCTTCGACCATGTCGACGGCGGTCTGAACGGCAGCCAGTGCGGCCCGCTTGGCGGAACGCGTCTGGAGCAGGAAGAGGTGGCCGTTCTCGACGGTGAACTCGAAGTCCTGCACATCGCGATAGTGGCGCTCGAGGTGGGCGACAAGATCGCTGAGCTGCGCGTAGATCTTGGGTGAGGTCTTCTCGAGTTGGGCGATGGGGGTCGGGGTGCGCGTGCCGGCAACGATGTCCTCGCCCTGTGCGTCGCTGAGGTACTCGCCGAAGATGTGCTTGTCTCCGTTGGACGGATTGCGGCTGAAGCCGACGCCGGTGCCGCTGTCTGTGCCGCGATTGCCGAAGACCATGGACTGCACCGTGACGGCGGTGCCCATGCTCTCGGAGATGTTGTTGAGCTTGCGGTAGAAGACGGCACGCTCGCTGCGCCATGAGTCGAAGACGGTTTCTATGGCCAGGGCGAGCTGCTGCTGCGTATCCTGCGGGAAGGGCTTGCCGGTGTGCTCGAGGATGATGTCCTTGAAGGCGGAGACGATGCTGCTGAGAGCTTCCTCGGTGAGTTCGGACTCGTGGGCTGCTCCCCCGGCTTGGCTGATCTGCGCGAAGGCGCGATCGAAGAGTTCCTTGGGAACGCCCATGACGATGGAACCGAACATTTGCAGGAGGCGGCGATACGAGTCGTACGCGAAGCGGGCGGAGCCGCTCTGCCGGGCGAGGCCGAGAACGCAGGCATCGTTGAGGCCGACGTTGAGAATGGTGTCCATCATGCCGGGCATGGAGATGGCCGCGCCGGAACGGACGCTGACCAGCAGCGGGTCACCGGGATCGCCGAGACGCCGGAGTGCAATCTCTTCGAGCCACGCGACCGCTTCGCGCAACTCGGTGGCGAGGCCGGCAGGGAACACGCCTTGGGCCAGGTAGGATCTGCAGATGTCGGTGGAGATGGTGAAACCGGGAGGCACAGGGAACGAGAGGCGCGTCATTTCGGCTAGACCGGCACCCTTGCCGCCCAGTAGTTCGACCATCTTGCCCTTGCCGTCGGCCATGCTGTTGCCGAACCTGTAGATGCTTCTTGCTGTCTGTATCATCGCAACCCCTGACTTGTTTTTCTGGTTTGGAATGGCTGGCTGATCGACCAGCGATAAGACAAAGCTAGCGCCGGGCCAAACACACTGCAATCGGAGGTAGTCCGTTTCGGACGAGGAACGTGGCAGCCCATTTGCACGGGGCGAAGGCGGTGGCGAGGCGGCGGTTCGAATAGGCGGCTCTTGCGCGGAATCTGTGGGTAGCAGAGGCTGCAGAGACAGGTAAGGAGGCGGCGTCGCCGCGGCTTATTTGGATGAGTTTTTGAGGCATGGTGCGATCTATCCGACCGATGTGGTCAACAGAAATCGGGAGCAAGCCTACTCTCGGTCTTCATCGGTGAGGATGAGTCGCAGCCGATGATTCCTTGGGGGCCGTTCTCCACCGGAGCCCTCCTCCGCTTCACCGGCTGAAGAAGAATAGCCGATCGCGCCGGTTCCGATCACTTTTTGGGCTCACCCGGATCTGGCCTCATTGGTCGATCCTCTCGGCGAGCGGTCGGTAGCCGCCTTGTGGCGCGAAACGTGGATACGACCGGCGATTCCGTGGGAGCATGAGTTGAGCCTTGCTGAGCCTGCAAAACAGGAACTACACCGCTCGGTACCACGGAGATTGTCGTCCTACATTCCATTGATGACAAGGGCAACGTGTAGAAACTGCTATAGAGAACCTACCGCCTTCCCGCCAACAGTGGTTCTCTCTGGCTCTCTGGCTCCGGCCTATTCCGGCTGGTTTGGCATCCTTTTATGTCGGCGCTGACAGAGAGGAGTGCCCCTCCTTTCAGGGAATCTGAACCGAACACTAATCCTCAAGGTTGTTTCCGGCCAGTCCTTACAGGTGATGAGAAGTTGCATATGCCTGATGCTAAGCACGTTAGTTGTTGATGTCTTGTGGGGTTTTCTGATATTTCTCCCGTTTAGAACCCGCGGGTTGTGCTGAGGAGGCGAGTAGGCTATGGTGGAGGCCTATGCCACAGCAGACTCGATCCGCAACGCTTCTCCGGGCGCTCGAAGATGCCCTGGTGTCGAGGAATATCCGGGCAGGGTTTGCGCTGCTGGAGGATGCGTTCGGCGCTGGCCAGAGGCTGGATTATGACAATCCCGACGCCATGGCGATCCTGCTCTGTCTAGCGCAGTGGACCGATCTGGGCTACCGGGATATTGGGTTCGTTGAAGCGTGTGTGGACGAGTTCCCCGCGGAACGGCGCACCCAGTTGGGGATCCTCGATTTTCTGCGACTGAGGATGGTGGAAGCCTTCCTGGCGCTTGACCACGAGGACATGGATCGAGCGATTTCGCTGCTGGAGATCGTTCTCCGCGGGGGTGGGGATCTGCTGCCGACGGAGATGGTCTTCGTTGCAAATTTCTGGAAGGGCCGCGCGCACCGGAAGAAGGGAGAGTACGAGCTTGCGCTCTTCCATATCGGCGAGGCACGGGCGACGGCACTAGCGGCGAAGGCTCCGAAGCTGGTTGCGGTGACCAAGATCCACCAGGGCTGGCTGGTGTTTCAGAAAGGCGACCGACGGCACGCGCTGGACCTGCTGGATGAGGCTGAGGAAGAACTGAGGGCGACGGGCCATGCGCTGTCGCTGGGGAATATCGAGTCGGCGAGAGGCCGCTTTGTGCGCCGGTCGGGAGATTACACGCGAGCGCTGGTACACTTCGAGCGTGCGATTGCGATGTACTCGGTGAACTATGCGAGCCACCCGAACATGGCGCGCGCGCTGGTAAATGCGGCGTATGTGAAACGGTTGATCGCACTCGACATGCAGGCCAAGTGGAAGGGCAACCATGTGCGCGGAGCCATTCATGCGGAGTATCTGCAGAGTCTGAGAGATGCGCTGCAACTGCTGCGCAGAGCCCATGAGATTTATACGCTCCACCAACACCAGGGCGGCATTGGATCGGTGCTGGTGAACGCCGGGCATCTGCATCTGGACGGCGGAGAGACGGACGAGGCCTTTGCAGAGGCGGAGAAGGCGTTTGCGCTGGGACGGGAGCGGCATGATGTGATCCTGATGGCGCGCTCGCGCATCCTGCAGGCCGCGGTGGAACTGGCCCGCGCAGAGGAGGAGATGGACGAGTCGCCCGACGCGGCGTTCCACGCACATCAGGCTGTGCAGTATGCGAATGAGGCGATTGAGCATGCGAAACATACGCAAAACCGGCGGCTGCTCGCGGGGGCCTATCTGGCGCGCGGAGCTGCGGCGGTCGACAACTTTCCGCCGGAGTGGGAGACTGCGCGCGAGTATGCGTCGAAGGCTGCGGCGCTGCTAACCGAGGACGACCGCGATCATCTGGTGATGGAGCTCAGCCGGCTGAAGGCGAAGATTTTACGCTCGACCGGGATCGACCAGAGACTGAGGCTGTGGTCGGACGGACAGTTGGGCAATAAGACGTTTCAGCAGATCGAGGAAGAGTTTGCGGAACTTGTGATTCCGAAGGTGTGGAACAGCATGGGGAAGAATGTGACTCTGGTCGCGCAGAAGCTGTCCATCTCGCCGAAGAAGGTGCGGCGCATCCTGCGCAACACAGGATGCGTGGACGGATCGAATAAGAAGCGCTAAGCGGCACTTCCGCCGTACCATGAAGAGGCACATGATGAAACTATTTCTACTGCTGCTTACTCTCTCGACCGCCATCGCCGCGCCCGCGCAGACTCCCACCAAGAGGCCCTGGCGCGCAAGGTGGACGCGCACTATAACCATCTGCGCTCACTGACAGCGCACTTCAGCGAGCGCTATCAGGGCATGGGCATGGACCGCACCGAGGCAGGAACGCTCATGCTGCGCGAGCCCGGGCGCATGCGGTGGGCCTACGACGCGCCTTCGGGTAAGATCTTCGTTCTGGGCGGGAAGTTCGGCGTGAGCTATACGCCGGGCGACTCTCAAGCACTGCGAACGCCAGCGAAGCAACTCGACGACCTGCGGTCGCCGCTGCAGTTTCTGCTGGGGCACACGGAGATCGCCAAGGAACTCGACGGTCTTGCGCTGGCGCTGGTGAACTGACGCCGGACATACCGGAAAGTTTTACCGTAAATTCAGACATGAATGCCGGTAAAAACCATCGATTTACCTCAGTGACTCAACCAGGAATCAGATTCTGGATTGTAAGGCCGGCACGGCAAGGCATCATCGGTTGCGGCTCATCTTTATCGATAAGTACCGGGAGCAGGCTTGAAGCATGCTCCCGGTTTCAGTTGGCGGCATCGGCAGGATAAGTTGTATCATGCCTCAAAAACTCATCCAATAGGCCGCGTCGTAGCCGCCTCCTTTGCTGTCTCTGCAGCCCCGGCTACCCACAGATTCCGCGGAAGAGCCGTTTATGGGATGTGGAAGAAGGCTTCTCGGAATGTCGAGCTCGGGTGGTAGAGAACCACGATCTCGAATATCCGGGAAGCCTTCGTTAATGATTGCAGGACGTGAGCTTCACACGTAGTGGCAATCGACTGCGGATTTGGATACAGAACTACTGATTCCGCCCATATAGTTTGCAACGTTTTCTCGTCAACTTGATGCCCCAGTTTGCTGGATCCCGTGGATAGGCATCGGTCTGGCCGGACGCATCGCTTGCATGAAATGCGGAACCCACTATGGGCAGGTTGCGCCGAATACTCTCGTGAAGAATACCTCGCACGATATGAATCAAGAATTTCAGGTCCTGAGCATGTACCCAGCGGCTGATTGCAGCAAATCCTCATTGTGGCCTGTGGAATCCAGCGCGGAAGGGAAGCGCGCCGGGTTCTCTGCCTGGCGCTTTTGCGTAACCGCACTCCTGACGCGCGATTTCTTCCAGTTAGCAGCAGAGTACTGCTTTTAGGGTATTCTCATACCACCAACCGTTCAGAAGCTGACATGATGTCAGCTTCTGAACGGCGTTTGTTCGAGTAAGCACTCAACCAGCCCCACCTTGTGCTGATCGCCGAGTGCGATAAGAATCGAGCGATGCAGGAGCGAGCCATGGTGTTGTAAGCAGATAGCAGAATCGTTCCCGCAACGTACGTATCCCTTTCATTCCGCTTTCACTTCAAAAGGCTCACTCAGTTGCGAATGGTCGCCGCTGATGGTGGTTGCCGTGATCGTCAGCTTATAGCGCCCAGGAGGGGCGACGACTCGTCCCTGATCGGTAAAGATGCTGGTGGAGATGGTCAGACTGTCTTCCTGCGCAAGCGTGTTGGAAAGATCGACCACGGAACTGCCTAACGAACATGCCGCAGCGGCCGGTTCAACCGAGCAGGAGAGACGCACGCGACCGGAGTATTTCCGCGCGTGTAGAGTGACAATGCTGGCCGCAGAGGAGCCATCATAGACTTCCAGTGGCTGCCACTGAATGGCCGGTGCGGAAACCTTGGGAATTTTGTAGACCCGGACGTAGTCAACGACAAGATCCTCTGGGCTTGGGGTTGTCGCGTTGGGATCGCCCGGCCACTCGCCACCCACAGCGAGATCCATTACAAGGAAGAAGGGGTGGTCGAAGACCCACTTGCCGCCCTCGGGAAGGTCGCTTGAATCCTGGACAAAATAGACATTGGCGGGGTCGTCCACATAGAACTGGATCATTCCCGGCGACCAGATAATGCCGTAGGTGTGAAAGTTGCCGTCATCGATGCGGCCACCATCAGGCAGTTTGAAGTCGTGCCACAGTCCGTTGCCTCCAAAGTAACGTGGTCCGTGCAGTGTGGAACGGATGACAGAGTTACCAAGTCCGTTGGTGCGCTGCCTCAGCCCCACATTTTCCACGATGGTCACCGACCCCGAGGCTGGCCATCCCGTTGTGAGGTAGTCAGAACCCAGCATCCAGAATGCAGGCCACAAGCCAGTTCCGACCGGCAGCTTCATTCGCGCTTCGATGCGGCCGTACTGAAATTCCCTGAGCCCGCGCGTGGTGATACGGGCCGATGTCCACTTGCCGTCGGGGTTGCGAATGGCACGCAGCACCAAGTGACCGTTGCCGTCAAGAAAGGCGTTAGGCCGATGCGGATTGCAGTCCGGAAGATTAGCGCTGCTCGGGGAGCAGTAGGTTTCCAGCTCTTGATTGCCCCACCCTTGATGGCCAAATGCATCCTTGCTGCCTATGTCATAGGTCCAATTTGCCGGATTAGGAAGCTGCTGCGCTGCTCCGTTGAATTCATCGCTCCATGCTGGAGCGCCCCACTGAAAACTTTGTGTCGCCTGCGGCTTGATGCGCTCGGTGTGCGCACCCCAAAAGTAGCCTGCGAGAAAGACACCAGCGGTGGCAGCAATCCCAATCGCCATCTTCAGCAAGGGGCTGCGCAGAATGCCGAGGACTCTGGCTCGCACAGCAGCAAGATCCGGCGCTCGTTCGGTGGAACTGGGTGCGGTAGAAGCTGCGCTTTCGTTTTCGTCTGTATCCAGCGAGGCAGCGTCTGTGAGATGTCCTGCATCGTCACGGCGCAGAAACTCTGGAACGTAATGGCCAAGCGGCAGCACAATTTGGAGAGGATGGTCTTTCCATTCGGTGTTGTAGAGTTCGCCCAGCTTTTTACGCAGCGAGCGAGCAGTAACGCGTACAATCGGGTCCACGTGAGAGTCGAAGCTGGACTCCCGGCGCCCCAGGGCTTCGACCGCAATCGAATGTTCGCGAATCTCGTCGGCCCGCCCATCGAAGTATTTGTTGCAGATGTAGGAGAGGAATCGTACCAGATTGGCTGAGCGGCTGAACTCGGGATGGTTCAGAACGCGTTGAAGTTCCTTGCGTTCCTCACGAAAGCTGTCTGAAGATGCTTGCGCAGCGTCAAGATCCGGAGGCACTATCGTGCCCGGTGTCTCCACGCTCTCCCATGATGCGCCAAGGTTCATGCTTACCTGCCGCTTTATCCCCGTGTGCGCTATGGGTTGTACATCCAGCCCAACCGGCAAATGTACGATCTCTGCGAAAGGATCGAGATCTCAGCTTAGGGATTACGCTAGTAATCGTAGCACATTGAGGGAGCGTAGGTGCGAATTCGCACCTACGCTATGGAGGAATAACGAACCAGGAGGTACAGACGCAAGCAGGTCAACAACTTGCTGCGCAGCGAGAATCAGGGCTTGCTTTGACCAGAGGGCTCTGTTCCCAGCCGGTAGACACGCACATAGTCGACCAGCATTCTTTGGGGGAATCTGGTTGACGCGTCGGGATAGCCAGGCCAGTTTCCTCCCACAGCGAGATCGAGTACCAGAAAGAATGGATGGTCAAAAACCCACCGACGGCCGGCAGGAACATTCTCCGGCGATTGCGTCTCGTAAAGCGTATTGTCCACGTAAAAGCGGATGGCGCGCGGCTCCCACTCCACAGCGAAGACGTGGTAGCGGTCGCTAAAATGCGCTTCATGTGGAAGTGTATACACGCCGCTGAGGGGATTTTTACCCGAGTAGCCTGGCCCGTGGAGGCTGCCATGCACCTTCGAGGGCTCGTAGCCAACGTTCTCCATGATGTCGATCTCACCGCAGGCTGGCCAGCCGCTGCTTTTGAAGTTGCTGCCCAGCATCCAGAACGCGGGCCAGATACCCTGTCCTTTGGGCAGCTTGATCCGCGCCTCAACGCGCCCGTACTTAATTTCAAAGCGGCCGCTGGACTCAATACGCCCCGAGGTATAGGACCGTGTCTGCCCATCTTTCCCCTCATACCTCTCACGGCGGGCGGTAATCACCAACGAGCCATTTAGCACCTGAACATTCGATCGTCGGTCGGTATAATACTCAAGCTCATTGTTGTCGTATCCAGAGTCATTATTCACCACGATCCATTTGGCCGGGTTGGGAGCGCTGCCATCAGGACCGTTGAACTCATCACTCCAGACGAGGGTACGGGATGTGCTGGACGCGGCAGCTCTCGGCAGCTGATTGGCCTTTGTACTTTGTGCCGCCGCAGCGGCGACCAGATACGCAACAACCATTGCGCCGGCAAGGTAGCTCAGCCATCTGGACATCGTTTTCACCCCTTCTGTTTAGCACTGCAAAGTGCAGGATTGCTGGCGCCGGAACAGTTCGCTTCGGAACTCTGGCGTGCGGGAACATGGGGCTTCAGAAGAGCAAGCCCGGGAGTTGCAAATACCTCAATTCGTATAGATGTTCACGTAGTCCACGAGCATCTCTGATGGGAATGGAGTGCTGCTATTGGGCGAACCCGGGAAGGATCCACCCACGGCGAGGTTGAGGATAATAAAGTTTGCCTGGCCTGCATCGAATGGCCATACAGCCCCACTCAGCCCACTCAGACTCGACGTCGTGTAGGTAACGTAAGGATTTGTAGGATCGTCGACGTAATACGAAACACTGCCTGGGCTCCAGATCATGCCGTAGGTGTGCCACCCGGCCGCTGTCTGGCCTGTTGGAAAATAGTACATCGTACCCAGGTTGTCGCCCGTGAATCCCGTGCCATGGATCGAACCTTCATTCCAGTCTGGCGTGGTTGCCGCATTCACGCGCTCCATTACGTCCATCTCACCGCAGGCCGGCCAGTTCACAGTGGCCTCGTTGTTCCCTAAAAGCCATGCGGCTGGCCAAAAACCCTGGGCCTCCGGAACCATGATCTTGAATTCAATGCGTCCGTATTGAAAACTGAATAAACCTTGCGTCTTCAGGCGTGCCGAGGTGTAGGTGCCGGAAGAAGGCTGCTCTGCCACAATGTGCAGATACCCGTCTGTCCCCACATAAGCGTTAGGCGTCGACGGCGAGCAAGGCGAAGCCGTTGAATTCCAACCGCAATAGTCTTCCAGTTCGTCGTTGCCCCATCCGCCCGATCCAGTGTCGTAGGTCCACACCGTGGGGTCCGGTTGGGCGTTGGCGCCGGTCGAGTTCGAGAAATTGGCACTCCATACCAGTGTGCCTGCAGGGATATTCGGCGCAAATGACTGACTGACAATGGAGCTGTTCGAGTAACCGGAAGCCGTAGCAATCGCGTTCACCGTAAGATTTGAAGCAACCAGGAATGGAGCTTCGTAAGTCTGCGACGACGTAGTTGGCGTGGAGCCATCCACCGTGTAGTAAATGATCGCTCCGGATGTGGCGGATGTGAGATTTACCACGACAGCGCCATTCTGCGCCGCGGTTGTAGTGATCACAGGAGAGGATGCAACCTGCGCACTCGTCCCGGAAGTTGGAGCCGAGCCGCCGCCACAGCCAGTTAACAAAAAAAGGCCTGCGACAGCCGCAGAGATGAGCCGAAACCTCAAGATATTCTTCATCAAGCCGATTCTCCTGAAACTTTAGTGTGACAAGCAGAGTGAGATAGAGTGTGCTCTGGGCAGCGGCTGCGCCGCCACCCAGAGCGCACTTGAAGTTAGAATGTAAACCGTCCGCCTATCTGCCCGACGCGGCCGCCTAGACCTCCATAGCCGATAATCTCGCCGAATGTGGAATCCGCCATGTTCGTGTCTGGTCCGCCCATCTGCCTCCGATTGAACACGTTGAAAAATTCCATCCTGAACTCAAAGCTATAGCGCCCATTGGGTCCAACAGCTTCAATCTTATGCACCCCAAAATCTTCGCTGGCAAAGCCGGGGTTACGGACCTGCGACTGATAGTTGCCGCCGTTTCCCAAGGTATAACCGGTGGGGTTCTGGAAGCAGCTGGTGTTGAGGTATGGCTGGAACATCTCCTCCTTTCCAGTCGTAAGTTTGCAGTTGGGAACGATATTGACGTAGACGGAACTAAACCCGTCGTAATAGTTCGTTGAGTGAACGGAGATTGGCGTACCGGTGTTGTAATGGAAATCGCCAGCCAGCTCCCATCCCCCAACCAAAGTATTGGTCAGTTTGCCTGTGTTGTTCAAGAACCACTTGCCGTGACCGAATGGCAGGAAATAGAGGACATATCCCTTAACAATGTGCGTCTGGTCAAAATCCTCGATGTCCTTGGCCTCATCTTTCAGGTCGTAAATGTTTTGCAGCGATCCGGTTCCCCACATCTCCTGGAAATCGGTGTCGATGTCACCGTGCGTACGTGACCAGTTATAGCTGGCCATCAGCGAGAGACCGTTCGAAGTACGGCGCGTCACGCTGATCTGCATACTTTTGTAGTCGGAGTTTCCGAGCGGTGCACCGACCGATAACATTGGACCATAACCGGCTTCGGCTTGTGGATAAGGCGTGATTCCTTCCCACCCTGGACAGTCCGAAGCGGCATCGCAAGAGTTGTAGTACCCGTTATAAGAGGACGGGAATATGCCTTTGAGATAGAAGTTCTGCATATTGGCTACGGTTGGCTGGTTGGTCTCGAAGATGCCGCTCTGCAGATGGTAACTGTGGCTCTGAATCCAGTTTGCTTCCAGAATTGTGTGCGCATCGAGCTGCCGCTCCGCGCCAATGCTGTACTGCTGTACATTGCCTGGCTCCAATGAGCGCGGATCGACGTGAACCACATCGGACTGGGTCCAGTTCGGTGTCTTCTCCTGAACCGTTGTGGGTGTGTAGCCGTTGTCCCACTGAAAGTTGTGCTCCTGTGTCACAGGGTGAAATCCAACGTCGCCATCCTGTTGATAGGGAACGCCGCCCCACTGGTTCAGATTCAGTGGAGTGAAGTACACACCAATGTTGCCCCGCACGACTGTTTTAGGGGTAATTTGATAGGCGACGCCAAGGTGCGGGGAGTAGTTGTAATCGTCCTGGCGCGTCTCCCACGACTGTTTGCCGCTGGTCAGATACTCGTACTCACCCATCAACCCTGTAACCGGATTGACTACATTGGTAACAAAGTTCGACCAGTGCCCGTACTTTTCTTTGAATGGATTGTTGTAATCCCAGCGCAAGCTAACATTCACTGTCAGCTTGGAGTTCACCTGAATATTGTCGCTGATATACCAGGAGAACGTCTTGCGCCGGCCATATTCGTTATCTGGATTATTGGTTTCCGCATTGTATACGTCGCCGAGCAGGAAACTGCCAAAGGAATTACCGAGCATGTCATACCCATTGATGTCGTACCAGGCAGGCGCGGTCTGCGTGGGATCGAAGATGATCGGATAACCTCCCATGAACGTGTTGTCGTCGGTGGTGTAGTTCATCTGATTGGCGCGGAACTCCACGCCGGCCTTCACGTTCTGCTGGCCGTGGGTCCAGTCCAGTTCGTCGTTGTAGACAAAGGCATTGGCCGTGTAGACATCGTTGTACTGGCTCCCTATGGGCGAGAAATTCCAGCCATTCTGATAGTTTCCTCCGCCAAAGTACATTCCAGTATCAAAATAGATCAGCGGGAAGTTGCCGGCGCCATCATAGTTCAGCAGCTTCTGGTCCCAATGGCCGGACTGCGAGGTGGCGATGCTTGGAACGCGAAAGCGGTTAAAGGTGGCATAAACGGTATTCAACAAGTTGGGCGTGATGGTGATGGCATCGTTCAGGCGTGCGCCCGGAGCCGTAGTATCGTGATAATAGGAGTTGGCTAGCGGGCCGCCATTCACCGCGGTTTGTGACCACGCACCGCCTTGATCGGCGTTGATACGGGGGTAATCGTCCCAGTAGAACGAGCCGGCGATATGCTGACGGTTGCTGAGATTGTAATCAACCTTGATGCTGGACTGCGTGTTATGAAACCACGGATCGGGCTGATACCCCGGCCCTGCGTTATTCACCGTCGTAGAGTTCGCCGGCTGATAATACTGGTGATACAGTTGCAGAATTTGCTTTGTCGTAGCGCTAATGCGGTCAGTGGGTATCTGATTGTTGACGAAGACACACCCAAAGCCAGCGGGTGTATTGGACGTCGATACAGGAGTCACCCCGACGGTTGAGGGATCGACGATAGCACCCATGTAAACGGGATTGCCGCAATTATCGATTGCCGGGGCGCCTCCGTAGGTCATGACAGGAACGTTAGGCGAGAGCATGGGGCTAAGATTCGCATACGCCGCCGTACTGCCGTCCGAGTTCAGGCCCATCATGCTGTCGGTGGGGACGGTGCGCGAGGGTGCTCCCAACTCCCACATGGATTGCATGTAGCGTTCCAAGGATACGTAATAGAAAAGCTTGTTCTTCTTGATTGGGCCGCCCTCGCTGCCGCCCCAGTCGGAGAGTGAATCACTGAGCCTCAGGTAGGAAGCCGCATTCGCCGGATCAGTGTCCGCGTCCAGATGATTGGCGGCGCTGACAGCATCGAACGCCGTGTCATGCAAAAAGCCAAAGAGTGAGCCGTGAATCCGGTTGGTGCCAGATTTCATCTCGTAACGGAAAACGCCGCCACCGCTGCGCCCCGAGTCCGCGGTAATTCCCGAGGTGTCCGCTTCGAACTCCTGCACCCCCTCCATCGGGGGCTGGGACTCGCTAATGTAGCCGCCCAGTTGCGAGACAGCCGAGGTGCCGTCGATCAGCACGGCCTTGGTCATCGCCATACTGCCGTCGATATGAGAACTGTAGTCCGATCCCTCGGCGCCAGGCACGTAAGCAAAGATGAAGTCTGACAGGTTGCGGCTGCCCTGTACGTTGAGTGGCAGTTCAGTCACCTCCTGGTTGTTCAAGTTGGCGCCAACCACAGCGGTCTCGGTTTCGAGAATCGGTGGCGCGCCTGAGACTACGACTGTAGTCGATGCGGAGCCAATCTGAAGGGTGGCATCTACCTCACCAATTTGGCTGATGAGCAGGGTAACGTTGTTGCGGTCCAGCGTTTTGAATCCGGTCTTGGAAAAATCCAAGGTATATTTGCCTACCGGCAGGTTGTTGACACGGTAGAAGCCATGCGCGTCGGTCTTTGTTGTCGTCACCGCGTTTGTACCCACATTGGTCACCTGGACGCGTACCCCGGGGATCACCGCTGCCGTTGCATCCTTGACCGTACCAACGACTCCGGCGAGATCGGACTGGGCGAACAAGGGTGCTGCCAAAACTCCTGCGAATAGCATCACTACGGCCAGTATTTTTTTTAGTGCCATGAATGAACCCTCCAAACGGTTGTACATTGAGTGCGTTTCGGTGCATCCTCTGATTGAACTCTGGGCGCCCGGCCTTACCGAACCGGCAGAATCGATCTGCTCTGGCGTTCAAAACCGAATCTATATGACCTGAAACATGTGAGAGCTGAAAAGGTAAGCAGCCGATACTTTTACGAGTGCATTGGAGGATGACGACGTAAAGCCAATGACATCAGACCGATACCACCGCTGGGCAATGAACCGGGAAGGGTACGAAAGTCAATCCGATCAAGTCTTTCGCCATGCACGGACTTTTGCATCCAACGAAAGCCAGCGCACAGAAGCGCGGACTTATTTACGGGTAAATCGGAGGATAATCGCGCTGGATTTACCGTATTATGAGCATTCGGCTTGGGCAATTCATGGGTCTAGCTGAAAAACCCTTTCGATGGTCCTGCTGCCGTGTGACCACTGAATCCGCAGTTAGTCAGGCCTCTCATCTGGTAGCCGATCGGGCCAGTCGGGAAAGATGCGTGCGCGACGTGCGCAGTATCAGCCAGTGATGTCTGACGAAGGGATGGTCTCAGCCATTGCTGGCCGATCATGCCTGGCAGAGGCGGGCGCACCCGTCACGTCTTGAAGAGGACAGAAGGGAAGCATGGGTCAGGGTTGCCGTGAGAGTGGGCGGCCCAGTGCCTAGGACCACGCCCGGAAGTCGCTCCACAAAGCCGAGGATGCCGCGGGGACGCACGGGGAGGTAAAGCGGTCCAAGCTGCTGCAACGTCATGGCCGCTAAAAACGGCTGCAAGTTGCTTAGCTGGAAGCGTTTATGCTCGGAGACACGAAGTAGCGCTAACCCCGCAAAGAGGCCGATGCCCACGTTTACGGCGGTAACAGGAGTTCGAACCCCCGTCGGAGGCCCCGTAAAATCAGCGACTGATGGAGTTTTAGCAGGGAGCCTGTCTATTCGACTCCATTCGAATTCTCTTTGTGTAGGCGCCGTCGCAGAGAGGTTGTATGCGATTTGAGTCTGTGGCTAATGTTCGCCGTGTGTTCGCTATTATCTTCCTTATGACGACGCGGCACGTCCTCATGGGCTATCAGCCCAGGCGGAACGGACTAGCGAGTGACGTTCTTCGTGCCCGTAACGTCTCATGGACGACCTCATTCTAGGCGCTTTCATGCGTGGCCGACACGTTCCGTTGCAGAGGATCCGAAACAGTTGCGGATACGCCTGTGGGGCCTGGAAGAAACATGGTGTTGACGCTTGGTATAAGCGCAAACAGGGTGCCGAAGATCAAGATGCCTGCGCCGAACCATATCCAGAAGACGAGTGGATTGAGAATGGCATGTATCACAGCCTGGCCGGTACTCTGGTCATCTCCTTCATAAACAACGTACAGATCCCACAGTGGGGTGGAGTGGTTGGCGACCGCGGTCTCCCGAGACTGGCTGAGGCGATAGAGTCTCGCCTGCGGTGCAAGTTGAAATCTCTTGATGCCGCCCCGATAGACATCCAGCCGGGAAGCCACGGCGAAGTAGTTATCGTTCGAGGTTTGGGTAAATCCGCTCAAGATCAGATGATACGGGCCAAGATGGATGCCTTGGCCAGGGCTCAGTTCTTTCTGAACGCTGCGATTGAAGGCCGATCCTGCAAAGCCGATGAACATCACCGCTATGCCGAGGTGGGCCAGATAGGCGCCGTAGCGGCGTGTATTGCCGCGCACCAGAACGCGCATGGAAGCGTACAAACCCTTCCCCGTCTGCCGGCGCGTCAACAACAGTGCGCGAGCAAACTCCGTAGCCAGCGCAGTGATCACCAGTGCGGAGATGGAGAAGCAGAGCCAGGCATAGAACACTCCCTGGCTCCCAAACGGATGCATTCCCCCCAGAAGCAGAGCGATCGCGGTGACCGCGCCGACAATGACCGGCGCCACGAACTTTCTGCCCGCACTCCGCGGGGAATCGATCCGGCCGGCAAGTAACGGGCCAGTGCTTGTCAGCAGGAGAAGGAAGAGACCGGCCGGCACCAGTGCCCGATTGTAAAACTGCGGCCCGAAGGTGATCTTGTTGCCTGCCAGCAGCTCCGAGAAGACCGGGAAGAGCGTTCCTATAAAGACCGCCAGACAGGCCTCGGCCAGCACCAGGTAGTTGAGGAAGAAGCTCGCCTCGCGCGAGACGAGCGTCTCTATCTTGCCCTCCGACTGCAAGTAGTCCCGCCGCATGGCAACGGTGACGGCGCATATCAGCAGGGTGATCGCGAGGAAGATCCAGAACCAGAGGCCAAGCGGAGATTTACCGAAGGCGTGTACCGAGCTGACGATGCCGGAACGGGTCAACATGGTGCCAAAGATGCACAGCAGGAAGGTGAAGAAGAGGAGCCAGATATTCCACATCTTCATCATGCCGCGCCTGGCGTGCATGATGGCCGAGTGCAGAAACGCGGTGCCCGTGAGCCAGGGCATCAAGGAAGCATTTTCGACCGGGTCCCACCCCCAGTACCCTCCCCAGCCGAGTACGGCATAGGCCCAGTGCATGCCGAGAACAATTCCACAGGTTAGAAACGCCCAGCTTACAAGGGTCCAGCGGCGAGTAATGGAGATCCATTGATTCCCAGGGCTGCGCAGCATCAGTGCGGCGAGAGCGAAGGCGAAAGGAACGCTGAATCCAACGTAACCGAGATAGAGCAGGGGCGGATGGATGACCATCTCCGGATACTGCAGCAGCGGATTCATGCCAAATCCATCCGCTGGAACAGCGCCGGGAACACCCACGAAAGGAAGCGCAACGAAGTTCAGCAGAAAAAGAAACAGGATCTCGATTCCGGCAAGGATGGTAGACGCCAGAGCGGTCAGGCGGAGATCGGCTTTATAGCGAAGGCGCACGATCAAGCTGAAGCCGGACAGCAACCAGGCCCATAGCAAAAGGGAGCCTTCCTGGCCAGACCAGAGAGCTGCGAACTTGTACATGCCGGGCAGCGCACGATTGGATTCGTTCACCACGTAGGCGAGGGCGAAGTCGTTGGTGAAGATCCCCCACAGCAGCGCGAAAACTGCAAGCGAAACGGTAGCAAAGCCAGTCATTCCCGCATATCGGGCGACGTTGGCCAGCTTCTCCGGAGCTACGACGCCGCGGCTTCCAGTCGAGAGTTGACGTTGCGCAATGGCTCCCATCACGAGGTTGAACAACGCGAGCGCCAGCGAGAGAAGAAGAGCAATACTACCTAAAATCGGCATAACTGCAAGAACATCCTTTCAAAGAAACACTCTGCGCCCCGTCACTTGGTAAGGTCTACGTGGAGGTATTGCGGAAGATCATCTGTTTGCAGCGCGAAGTACAACCACTCTGCGGGGTTTATAACAGTTTTATCAGAGGCGGGGGTGGAAGAGACGGACGAGCCGCGGTTATCCTCACGGCCCCGTCAGCACGAGTGGAAGGTGTTGCGGCCAGAGGAGTGACGATCCGGCACCTTCGAGGAAGGCGGGGACGGGATGTTTCATGGGCGTTTCCCCCCTTGAAAACGCAACTTCACGCCCTCTTCAGGGTGCTTGGCAAGGCTGAAAACGCTCCAGGCGTGGGGTTGTGGTCCGGGCCGAGGCGGCCGACGTCGTTGACACGGAGAATCCTGTTGAAGGGATGCTCCCGCTGGATGCCGGCGTTCAGGGAGATTGAGCAGGGGTTCTTCAGCCGCTGATACAACGGATGCTCCGGAGACCGCGTTCTATCTATGCCCCAAATCTTTTCCCGCTTCTCCTGTAAACCACGCGTCCGCGTCCGCGTCCCCATCCCCATCCCCATCCCCATCCCGCAACCATGCCAGTACACCGTCCGCATGTACTCGCCGTTTCCGGTTGCGTTGTCGTCAATTCATCCGGCCTTCATGAACTTCGCATGTCGTTTGTGCGATAAAAGAAATTGCTGTACGATTGCGTCCAAATAAACTTCTACACAAGAAGCTCCGCGGAGCTTTTCGCCGCCGCGGGACTGATGATCGCGCATTTATTTGCTTCCGCGCCGCTTCTTCCATTATAATTACGCCCTTCATCACGCTACTACCTTTCGGAGAGCCTCAATGACATTTCATCGAATCCACACGGGTGTTTTTAGTCTGGTGTTGTTTTTCCTCGCTCTAGTTCTGGGGTCTACATTGCTGCATGCGCAGACCTCCACCCTGGGCGCCATCTCCGGCTCCGCTCTCGACAGCTCCGGCGCCGCAATTCCCGGCGCAAAG
>JABEBX010016017.1_pt1 | contig 35956 bp, 33 predicted proteins | sample 7245971 | NCBI WGS metagenome assembly JABEBX01 (sample SAMN14506365, study PRJNA622280) | hot springs metagenome | biome: hot spring [ENVO:00000051]|acidic hot spring [ENVO:00002120]; feature: spring [ENVO:00000027]|sediment [ENVO:00002007]; material: sediment environment [ENVO:01001048]... | reverse complement strand
TCGCCCGGCCGCTCCGGCCAGTTGCTTTTTGTCCTGCTCATGCCGGCGGCGGTCTGGTTGCTCTTTCAGGGGCGTTGGCGCTATTGGGCCCTGGGGGCCATTGCCGCCACCATCGTTGCCCTTTCCTTTTCTCCCATGGTGCAGTCACGGGTGACCCTGGGCATGGAGAATCTGCAGCAGTTCATCCATAACCCGGACAGCACGGACACGAGCTGGGGCATTCGCCTGGCCACCATGTGGGCCGGGGCAAAAATGGCGGAAGAACATCCCCTCCTGGGAGTGGGCACGGGGGACTTTGCGCCGGCCATGGCCGATCTCCAGGCCCGTCACGAGGTGACGGCAACCCCGGGAACGAGCAATGACTCCGCCGCCAACAGCTATCTCAGCGAGGCGGCGGTCCTGGGCCTGCCGGGGCTGGCCCTGCTCCTCTGGTTCCTCGTGACCCTGAGCCGCGAAAGCTGGCGGGCGCAGATGACCCCCCAGGGCTGGTTCGTCCTCAGTTATCTCGGGATTTTCTGGATCGGCAGCCTTTACAACACCTTGACCTGGGGCTATGGGGACGCCTTTACCATTGCCCTCCTGGCGGGGCTGCCCCTGATGCGCCATGCCGACATCGCCCCCTGAGTCCATGACGGCCGCCCCTGCCTTCTCCGTGGTCATCGTCAATTACAATGGCGGTACCGCTCTGGACGAAGCCCTCACGTCCTGCGTGACCCAAGGGGTGGACGAGGGACGCTGCATCATCGTGGACAATGGCAGTCGCGACGCATCTCTGGAGCGCGTGGCGCAGACCCACCCCCAGACGGAGATCATCCGCAACGGCTGCAATGGAGGCTTTGCCCGGGCGGTGAACCAGGGACTGCGCCGCGCCACCGGGGACTACGTCCTGATCCTCAACAACGACGCCCGCCTGCTACCGGAAACCTTGCCCGCCTTTGCCGCCTGTTTTGCAGCACATCCCGCCCTGGTCCTGGCCGGCGCCCGGCTTCTGAGCCCCGACGGATGTCCGCAAAACTGCGTGGCCGCCTTGCCGCGCTGGTGGCATGAGTTCTTCCCCCACAGCCTCCTCAAGGCCCTGTGGCCGCAGCGCTTTTCGGGCAAAATGGCCCATGTCACCCAGGCCCAGCCCGTGCCCAGCGTCATCGGTGCGGCCCTGGTGCTCCGTCGCAGCGCGCTGCCCCAACTGGGATTTCTGGATGAGGATTTCTTCTTTTATCTCGAAGAGACGGAATGGTGTCGGCGGGCCTGGGAAAGAGGGCTGGAGGTGTGGTTTTGCCCTGCGGCTCCGGTGATTCATCAACTCGGGCAAACGGCCAACCGTTTCCGCGTCGCCGCCCGCATCGAGTTTCAGCGCTCCAAACTGCTCTATCTGCGCAAAGCGGAGGGACCCTTGGCCGCCGGCATCGTTGCCCTCTGGCTGCCCGTGAAAGCGGCGGTGGATACTCTCAGCAACGGCCTCGCCGTGCTCGCCTCCCTGGGACTTTCGGCACGGCTGCGCCGCCGCTTCCGCGGCTACGCCACCATACTGCTGTGGCATCTGCTCCTGCGCCCCCAGAGTTGGGGCTTGCCCGACAAATGCCCGCAGCGAGCAAGGCCATGACCGCCCAACTCTCCGTCGTCTACATCACCCTCAATGCCGAACGCCTGCTGGAGCGCAGCATCCGCAGCGTGCGGCCCTTGGCAGAGGATATTGTGGTTGTGGACAGTGGGAGTATGGACGGGACGCTGGCCATCTGCGCGGGGCTGGGAGTGCGGGTAATCCAGCGTCCGTGGCCGGGCTTCGGCGCCCAACGGCAGTTTGCCGTATCCCAGGCTGCCCATGACTGGGTCCTGATCGTGGATGCCGACGAACTGCTACCGGAAAGCATCCACGGCGGCATTCGCGGGGCCATCGCGGCGCCGGGGAACCGGGCGGCCTTCCGGCTGCGGCGCCGGAATTATCTGGCCGGGCGCCCCGTCCGCTTTGGCGATTGGCGCAAGGATCGGGTGCTGCGGCTGGTGGATCGGCGCCGCGGGCATTACAGCGAGGACCCGGTGCATGAGCGCTGGATCACCACGGGGCCCGTAGGTGATCTCCCGGGATGGCTGCTACATTACCCTTTTGCCGATTACCGCTCCATGCTGGCCAAGCTCCAGACCTACGCTGCCTTGAACGCGGAAGGGCTGGTGCAACGCGGGCGCCGGGTAAAGGCCAGCGACCCCATTAGTCATTCCCTCTGGGCCTTTCTACGTACCTATCTCTTCCGCCTCGGCTTCCTGGACGGCGTCAACGGCGCAGCCATTGCCTGGACGACCGCTCTGGGGGCGTTCATGAAGTATGCTACTGCCCTGGAGCTGCAGGAGCAGGCGGCGAAGGATAAAGAGCGGTGAAGCTCCTCCTCGTGCGTCTGTCCTCCCTGGGAGATGTGCTGCATACCTTTCCCGCCTTGAGCGATCTGCAGCGGCAGCGGCCCGATGTGGCGGTCCACTGGCTGGTAGAGCCGGCCTTCGCCGAACTGGCGGCGTGGCATCCCGGGGTCCAGCGGGTGATCCCCTTTGGCCTGCGCCGCCTGCGCGGGGATTGGGGCAGGCTGGGCGGCGTCCTCCTGGCCCTGCGCCGCCAACTGCGGGGCGCGGGTTTCGACGCCGTTCTCGATGCCCAAGGGCTCTATAAAAGTGCTGTGCTGGCCCGGCTCGCCGCCGCCCCGGTGCTGGGCCTCCATCGTCATAGCGCCCGCGAAGGAGGGGCGACCCTGCTCTATCACCGGCGCCATACCGTACCGTGGGATCAACCCGCCATTCAACGCAACCGCCAGCTTTTTGCCCAGGCCCTGGGCTATGGGCTGGACGATTTGCCCATCGACTATGGGCTGACCCCAACGCGGATGCGACTACGGGATGCGCCGCTCGGCGACCCATGGCGAGACCTTGCAGCAGAGCCTTTTATCCTGGGTTTTCACGGCACGACCTGGGCCAACAAGGAGTGGACCCCGGCCCACTGGCTGGAAATGGCGCAGATCCTGGCCGAACACGGCTATCGGCTGCTGCTCCCGGCGGGCAATGCCGCCGAGCACCGGCGTGCCACAACCCTCGCCGCCCAGGCCGGCAATGTGCATGCGCTACCGCCGACGACTCTGGCCGAGCTGGCGGCTTTGATGGTACGCGCCTGCGCCTTCATCGGCGTGGATACGGGCCTTTCCTATCTGGCCGCCGCCCTGGCGCTGCCCGGCATCACCCTCTATGGCCCCACGGCCAGCGAGCAGGTGGCCGCCATCGGTACTCCCCAGATCAGCGTGCAAAGCCCACTCGCCTGCTCTCCCTGCCGGCGCTCCCGCTGCCCGCTACCGCCGACGGCCGAGGGCGACATTCCCTGTCAAGCGGCCTTGCAACCAGCCGCCCTCTGGCCCATTCTTGCCGCTCATCTGGACAGCCGGACAAGACCAGAGCCATGAGCCAGCCACCCGTCTCCATCCCCGCCGCCGAGCGCCGCCGCCTCCGCCGCCATCAATTCTTCACGGACCATGGCATCTTTCGGGAACTCTTTTATGCCAACTTCCACCGCATCGCTCCCGGCGTCTTCCGCTCCGCCCAGCCTTCGCCCCGGCAACTGCGCCGCTGGCACGCGCGCTACGGCATCCGCACCGTACTCAATATCCGCGCCCCGGCCCCCCATGAGCCCCATTACCGCCTCCAGCAGGAGGTCTGCGATGCCCTGGGCATGATGCACCTCCCCCTGCATGGCTTCGGTTCCCGGGATCTGCCCCAGCGCGCCGAGTTGCTCGCGGCCATTGCCGACCTCCGGGACCTGGAAGGCCCACTGCTCATCCACTGCAAATCCGGGGCAGACCGTGCCGGCTTCCTCAGCGCCCTCTACCTGCACCTTTTCGCCCATGTCCCCATCGTCCAGGCCCGCCGACAATTGCGCCTCTGGCCCTTCGGCCACATCCGCCACGCCAATACCGGCATCCTCGACTGGTTTTTCGAAAGCTACCGGCGGGCCGCCGCCGCGCGGCCCGGCCTGAGTCTGCAGGAGTGGATAGAAAAAGACTATGACCGGGAGGCCGTGCTCAAGAGCTTCCGCCCCTGGTACCGCCTGGACTGGCTCACCGACCGCCTCCTGCACCGCGAATGATCCGCCGCCTCTACGCCGGCCTGCTCTGCCTGCTCAGCCCCCTGGTGCTGGGCTTCACCCTCTGGCGCGCCTGGCGCCGTCCCGTTTATCGCCAACGCTGGTGGCAGCGCTTCGGCTGGATACCGCTCAGTCGGGGCCCCGCCCCCCTGTGGGTGCATGCCGTCAGTGTCGGCGAGGCCATTGCCGCCATTCCCCTGGTGCACGCCCTGCGGGAACGCTATCCCGGGCATCCCATCCTGATGAGCACCACCACCCCCACGGGGGCCGCCGTGGTGCGGGCACGGCTGGGTGAGGGCGTCACCCATGCCTATGCCCCCTATGACCTGCCGGCCGCCGTCGGGCGATTCCTCCGCCGCAGCCGCCCCGCCCTGGGCATCATCATGGAAACCGAGATCTGGCCCAATCTCTATCACGCCGCCGCCCGCCACGCCATCCCCCTGTATCTCTTCAACGCCCGCCTCTCGCCGCGCTCCCAGCGCGGTTACCAACGCTTTCACCGCCTGCTGGGGCCAGCGCTGCAGAGCCTGCATGCCATAGCCGCGCAAAGCGACGCCGACGCCGCGGCCTTCCGCGCCCTCGGCGCAACGCGGGTATGGGCCACCGGCAACCTGAAATATGACCTGCCCGAGCAGGATGCCACGCGCGCGGCGGGAGCCGCTCTGCGCCAGCCCTGGGGGTACCGGGCGGTCTGGGTCTTCGGCTCTACCCACGCCGGCGAAGAAGAACTGGCGGTGGCCGTCTTGCGCACCCTGCGCCAGCGGTTTCCGCACCTTTTACTGGTCCTGGCGCCGCGCCATCCCGAGCGTTGCGCGAGCGTGGCCGCCCTCCTGGGGGCACAGGGTCTGCACGCCCAGCGGCGCTCCGCAGGACAGCCCGTGCGCCCGGAACAGGAGGTCTTGCTGGTGGACACCCTGGGCGAGTTGCCCACCTTTTATGCCGCCGCCGACGTGGTGAGCGTGGGCGGTAGCTTTGTCCCCAAAGGCGGGCACAACCCCCTGGAGGCCGCCGCCCTGGCCAAGCCGGTGAGTTTCGGCCCACACATGGAGAATTTCCGCGACATTGCCAGCACCCTGCTGGCCGCCGGGGCAGCCGTGCAGACCGCCGACGGCAACGCCCTGGCCGTCACCCTGGCCCACTGGCTCACCGACCCCGCCGCTGCCCGGGAAATCGGTCGGCACGGCCTGCGCGTGGTGCAAGCGCAGCGCGGCGCCCTGGCGCGCAGCCTCGCCCTCCTGCCGGAACGGCTCCGAACCTAACAGTCAGGCCCTATGGCAAATCTGCAGGCGTAGGAGCGGCCCATGGCCGCGATCGGTTCCATAGACTCACGCCGGCTGCGGCTGCAGGGGCGAGGCCCCCGGCAGCGTGACCGGCCCCAAGCGCCAGCGGCCCTCGCTCAACAGCTCCAGGCGCCGCTCGTGATATTGCAGGAGGCTGGAACGGTGGCCGACGCTGATGATGGCGGTTTGGGGGAGTTCCTCGATGAGCATTTCATACAGGCGCCCTTCCGCAGGCTCATCCAAGGCCGAAGTCGCCTCATCCATGAAGACCCACTGCGGCTTTTGCAGCAAGATACGGCCAAAGGCCAGGCGTTGTTGCTCTCCCAGAGACAAGACATGGGCCCAGAGGCGGGCCTCATCCAGGCGCTCTGCCAAGCTGGCCATGCCGCAGAGCAGCAAGATCCCGCGCAGGCTTTCATCGCTCACCCCCGGCACGCCGAAGGGGTAGACCAGTACATCGCGCAGGGTACCCAAGGGCAGGTACGGCTTCTGCGGCAAAAAGAGGGGGCGATCGTTGCGCGGCATCTGCACTGCCCCCTCGCCGAAGGGCCAGATGCCCGCCAAGGCCCGCACCAGGGTACTCTTGCCGCCCCCCGACGGCCCCATGATGAGCAAACGCTGCCCCCGCTCCAGAGTGAAATCCAGATCATGGATCAACTCGCGGCCATCGGGAAGGCGCACATTGAGATGCCGCACCGCCAGATGGGGGCCGTCCTCCCGGGTAATCTGGTAATGGGTCTCGCGGATCACCTGCACTTCATGCATGGCCTGCTCAAAGAAGCGTAGGCGATCCACCACCGCATGCCAGCTCGCCAAGCCGGTATAGCTATTGACGATGAAGGACAAGGCCCCCTGTACCTGGCCAAAAGCGCTGGAGATCTGCATGATGGTCCCCAGGGGGATGGCCTTGGCAAAATAGGCGGGCAAGCTCACCAGCACCGGGAAGATGATGGCTGCCTGCCCATAGCCAGACACCCACCAGTTGAGGCGCTTGGTGCGCTTCATGATCTGCCAGAAATTGCCGAAGACACTGGCGAAACGATTGAGGAAGTGTTGCCGTTCCTGGGTCTCGCCCCCATAGAGGGCCACGCTTTCGCTATTTTCCCGCAGGCGCACGAGACTGAAACGAAAGTCCGCCTGAAAGCGCTCCTGATTGAAATTGAGATTGATCAGGGGCCGCCCGATCCAGGCCGTGAGCACGGTGCCCAGGATGGCGTAAAGCAGCGCCGCCCAGACCAGATAACCGGGGATGATCCATCGCTGCCCATCCCAGGGAATGATGACATGGGAGGACAGATCCCAAAGCATGAAGACAAAGGCCGCGAGGGTCGTGATGGAACTCAGCACGCCGATGACGAGGTTCAGGGTCTGGGAGGTGAAGCTCGCCAGGTCCTCGCTGATACGCTGATCCGGGTTGTCGGTGCCGTCCCCCAGCACCTGCATGTGATAAAAAGTGCCCTTGTCCAGCCAGGCGTCCAGATAGTGCTCGGTGAGCCAGCGCCGCCAGCGGATCTCCAGCATTTGCGTAAGATAGGTCTGATAAACCGCAGCGATGATATAGGGCGTGACGAGGATGGCGAAGATGAGGATCTGATGCCAGGCCGCCGGCGCGTCGTAACGCTGCAAGGCGTTCCAGAAAGTGTTATACCATTCCGTAATGCGGTAGGAGATGAAGACCATGAGGAGATTGAGCAGCACCACGAGGGCAAAGAGCCCCCGCGCCAGCCAGCGTTCCTCGGAGCGCCACCAATAGGGCTTGGTGAGCTGCCACAGATCACGGAAAAAGGCACGGTTGAATTGCTGCATAGGCATCCTCTAAAAATTTCGCCAAAGATACGGCTTGATTTTTGCTTAACATCTTGCCCAGGGCGGTTCGCAAAACTGCAAGGCAGGTCCCCGGGGAGGCGCCCAAGGACAGCCGGTCTCCCGGGTTTTGCGCATCGCCCTATCCCGTACGCCAACCCACTAGGGGCAAAAGCAGGCCTGCCCCTCTGACCAAAAGCAGCCAGCAAGGAGAATAACATGGCCCAATCGGAAAACCATTCCCGTCGTCGCTTCCTGGGCAGCCTCGTCGCCGCCGCCGGCGCCACCGCCCTGGTGAGCGGCAAGAGCGAAGCCGAGGGCCTCATGGGACCCAGCAAAAACAAGATCGTTTACCAGCTCAACCAGTCGGATCCGGCCTATATCCTGGATATACTCCATAGCGCCGCCGTGGTCCTGCAGCACTTCAACAGCGACGCCGACATCGTCATCACCTGTTTCGGCCCGGGCATCTGGCTGCTGGTGAAGCCCGCCAAGAACAAGCATCACTACGAAAAATTCATTCTCGAACAGGTGCAGAGCCTAGCCATGTACGAGGTGAGCTTCCACGCCTGCGAGCAGACCATGAAGACCATCAAGATCGATGATGCCGACCTGATCCCGGAAGCCAAGCGCGTATTCAGCGGCGCCGTGGACCTCATGACCCTGCAACAGCAGGGTTTTGCCTATATTGCCTGGTAAGGGGGCCGGTAAGCGCGGCGGTGCTCCAGGGCGGGAAGGGCCGCGCGGCATTGGCGGAGGAAGTCGAGGTCCAGATGCGCCATGCAAACCCCCGGGCCTTTGTCGAGCCGGCCCAGCACCGTTCCCCAGGGGTCGATGATCTGACTGCCGCCAAAGGTCTGGCGGCCGTTGTCATGCTGACCGCCCTGATCGGCGGCCAGGACGAAGGCGAGATTTTCAATGGCTCGCGCGCGTAGCAGCACCTCCCAGTGCGCCAGCCCCGTGCGCTGGGTGAAGGCACTGGGCACCACCAGCAATTCGGCCCCCCCATAGGCCCGATAGAGTTCGGGAAAGCGCAGATCGTAGCAAATGGACAGGCCCATCCGTCCCCACGGGGTTGCCACCAGGACCGGCTCCTTTCCCGGCGCGATGCTGCGCGACTCGCGATAGGATTCGCCGCCCCCCAGGTCCACATCAAAGAGATGGATCTTGTCATAGCGCGCCCGGCGCTGACCCTGCTCGTCATAAACCAGGCAGGCGGCGTGACAGCGCCCATCGCCGGCGGCCAGGGGCATGCTGCCGCCCACCAGCCAGAGACCCAGACGCCGGGCCTGGGCGGCCAGCCAGTCCTGGATGGGACCTTCGCCGTCGGCCTCCATGATGGCCAGCTTGTCCGTTTCCTCCCGCCCCATCAAGGCGAAGTTCTCCGGCAGGAGCACCAGCCGTGCCCCCTGCGCCGCCGCCCGATCCAGCAGTAGGGCTGCGGCGGCGAGGTTTTCCGCCACCTCTGCCGTAGCCACCATTTGCACTACCGCCACCATCACGATCATGGGCTTGTCTCCTTTGCGTGAACGCTGCGCACCACGGGATGATCCCAGGGGCCTTGCACTCGATATTTCCATTCTACCACCTTGCCGCTGCGGCCAAAGAGGGCTGGGCCGAGCAGCGGAAAGTGGCCGATGAGCAGATCCACGCTTTGCAGAGGATAGACCTGCAGGGCCAGATTCAGATCGTGCCGCTGCAGATCCACCTCACCCTCCGCCTTGGCCTCAACGGCACTGGACTGGAGGACGACGTTGCGACTCGTGGCCACCCCCTCATCCAGGGCAAAATCACCGCTGAGCCGGGAGAAGAACAGCCCGTTACCAAAAAGCGGACGGTAATTAAAAGTAAGCACATCGCTCAAGAGGCTGGTCGGGTTGACCAAAACCAGCCAGGAAAGGCCGGCACCCAGTTTGCCCAAACGCCCATCCTGGAGAGTGAGGCGGACACTGCCATGGAGATGCGCCAGGGCAAAATCCCAGGGTGGGCCGGGCCAGTGGAGATCGCCATCGGACCGGGCACGGGCATAATCGAGGCTATCCACCCCCAAGGTCCGCAGAAAAGGGGCAATGTCAACGGCCTGCATCTGACCATGAAAACGGGAGCTTCCCGCCCCCTGGCCCAGCCACTCCCCGGCCAGCGTCCAGCGACTTCCCGCCCATTGCGCGCTTAACTGGGGAAACTGCCAGCCCGTGGCGTTGCGGTGGCCCTCCAGGGAAAAGTCCTGCAGGGCATGACTGTCCCATTGCAGGCGGGCAATATGTGCCGTAAGCGCCAGGGACGACCCTCCCGGGTGGTGGTCGGCGGCATCCGGGTCGACGCCCCGACCCTTTGCCAACGGAGGAATGTCCAAGTGCTGCAACTGCACGCTGAAGCGCGCGGGGGCAGCCTCATAGCGGAGCTGTCCGGCAACGGCGGGACCGCCCAACTGCAGTGCGAGGCCGTCGCCTGCCGCCTGGCCCTGCAGGGTGACATCGGGCCAATCCCGGCCCAGGAACTGCACCTTTTGCCAGTGGGAGCGCAGGATCAGAGTCGGCCAGGAGGCAAGGCCCGCAGCGTTGCCATGCAAGGCCTGCAGCCAAGCGTCCACGGGCAGCACTCCGCCCCGGCCGGTGATCAGGATACCGGCCGGCGGCGGCGGCGGTGCGGTGTGGCCATCCAGTTGCCAGCTCCCCGCCGCCAGTTGCCAGCGGTTCTGCTGCCGTTGCCAGACCAGGCTGCCGGCCTGGGCAGCAGCGTGCACGTTGACGCGCAACCGGCTGCTGAGATTGCCCTGACCGGAAATCGCCACGCTGCCCGCCGATCCAGCCACCCGGTTCAGCGGCGATGGCAGCCGGCTCGCCAAGCCCTGCAGATCGCCCTGGGCCCGAAACTGCAGATCATCCCCCGCCAAGGCCCCCTCGCCGCTGTAGGACAGCAGGCCGGAAATGGCGCCCAACGCTGGCAGATCCAAGGGCTGGGCAGCGGCAGCGGGCTGCAGGGCACCCTGGGTCTGGAACTGCAAGCGGGCGGTTTTTCCCAGATCACCGGCCTGAAGCGTCATCTGCAAGGGGCCGCCCAAAAACCGGCCTTTCAGGGATTGCGCCAAGATCTGGTCACGACTGAACACGATGGGACCGTTGAGGGCATCGGCACGCCATGGACCCCAAGAGAAATCAGCCTGATGGAGATCCAAGCGCCCTGTCACGGTCGTTTTCGCCGGACCGAAGGGGACCTGCAAGAGCAACTGCAGCCGTCCCTGTCCATCCATCTGGATGGGCGCCGCACCCAGGGCCTTGGCCCGCAGAATCGGCGAGTTGCGCAAAAAACGCAGTACGGCGGGCAATGGCAGCAGCGACTGGACCCCTACCTGGAGCACCTGATGGCTGGCGAAGACGTCGGCCACCTCCGCCTGCGCCTGGGCAATGGGCGTCCCGAGAATGCTGCCGTGCTGGCTGCTGATCTGCAGATGCCCTCCCTGCCATTGCAAATGGGCATCGAGATCCGCGACGGCCGGCCACTCGGGCGCATAGCGCAGGGCGACATCCTGGAAATCGGCATCCAGCGCAAAGACACCCGCCCCGGGATTCCGGAACGGAAAGTCGCGCAACGGTCCCCGCAGCACCAGATCCGCCTGGCGCATGGTGCCGGTGCTAAAACTGGTCTGCAGCCAATGGCGAAAACCGGCGTCGATGCCCTCCAATGGGGTCAGGCGGGAAACCAGGTCCATGGGCAGATCGCTCAACCGCAGATGCAGATCGATCCTGCCCCCCGGGGATGGCCCGCTTTGCCAATGCAACTGTCCGCGCAGATGGCCGGGCGCTGCCAGGCGCAGGTCATCGGCAACGACGGACCAACCGCCATCCTGAGGCGCTGCCGTCACCCGCGCGGCTGCGCCGCGCAGGGTCAGAGGGGCGGCAAGGAGCCGGGGCCAATGCAAATCCAGCCTGGGACTATCCAGATCCAGGTGCAGCGCCTGGGGCCGGGCAGCGAGGCTACCAGTCACTCCCTCCATCCCCGGCCATGGGCCGTGGGGAGCAAAGCCTACCCCATCCAGGCGCGTAGTCAGTTCCCAACTCGCTGGCCGCGACGGCAGTCCGCTCTGCCAGCGCAGATCCAATGCCTGCAAACGCCCGTGGACGGGACTGTCGAGCAACCAGCGCCCCGCCGCCGGCAAGCAGTCCGGAGGAAGCGCATGGACCAGCGCCAACGGTAGCGCCGGGCTCTGTACCTGCACGATCCAGCCTTCGCGCCAGTCCAGGTGGACCCGTCCCTGCAAGGGCGCACCGGGCAAACCCGCCCAGCGCAAGTCCGTCACTGTCAGCAGGCCGTGCCCGCTTTGCCCCTGCCAGCGCCACTGGGCATGCAGACCCGGCAAGCGCAAAGCCGACCCGCTGCCACCATGGACCTGCTGCAAATCCAGCCAGCCCGAACCCTCCCGCCATACTCCGTCGCGCCATTGCAACTGCGCCTTGCCGCTTACCTCGCCCTGCCACTGCGACAGGCTACCCAGCAGGTTCAAGGGCAAGTGCTCCACCGTCAGGTTCCCCTCGCCCAAGGAGCGGCGGGGCGCGGCAAAGATCCCGTGCAAAACGCCCGCATAATGCAGGTAACCAGTAGGGGACCAGCGTAGTTGGGCTTGAACCCTGGGGCGAAACCCGCCCGAGCTGCGCCATTGCAACTGCAGATCCTGGGGGCGCCCCTGTCCCTGGGTCTGCCAGACCAGCGTTACCCGCTGCAGATCCATGCGCGCCCAGTCCAGGTTGACGGGCAGCGCCCCGGCGCCCTGCCCCAGAACCTTGCCCGCCACCCGCCAGCGGCCACCCGTTCCCTGCCGCACCTGCACGCGGGCACTGTCCACCTGCAGGTCGCGGGCGATATAATCCCCCCAGAGCAAGGGCAGCGCATAGAGGCGCAAGCGGAAGGCATGCATTTCCAGAACGGGGGCTGCGGCCGGCCCGGCACGCAGATCCCGCACTGTCAGCCAGGGCCCCCAGTCCCAACCCAACTGCAGGCCGCGGACCGTTACGGGTGCGCCCAACTGCACGGCCAACGCCTGGGCAAGGAGGGGGCGCAGGGCATCCAGACGGGGCAGTGCCAGGAGATAAAAGGCCGCCGCGGCCCCGACGGCCAGCGTAGGCAGCACGGCCAGCAGCCAGAGCAGCGCGCGGCGCAAGCCGCCAAAACGTGGCCAAAAACGAAGGGCACGCAGCGACAACAGGATGACCCTACCCGCCCACGTCGGGGCAGGGGATTGCGGCCGCAACGGCGGCACGCAGGGACGTGCGCCATCCGCACTCCCCAAGTGCAGGCAGCAACGGCCTATGGCAGGTCGGAACACTCAGCATGAAGCACACTATAGTAGGGACGGGGGGCAAATGTCAGCATCCACATTACCAGAATCCATGGCGGCCGCCATTGCCACCCTACCCGTGGATGGGCCTGCCACCCGTGCTGCCCTGCAAGCCATCTGGGAGGCCCTGGCAGCGACGGAACAGGCCGAGGTCCAGCGCGCCGGGCCCGCCTTCGGGCAACACTCGGCGCGGATACTCTGCATCAGTCCCTTTGCCCGCGCCCTCCTGTTGCGCCACCCCCACTGGCTGCCGGCACTAGCTCAAGGGCAAAGCCTCGGCCCTGCCTTTCCCCAGGAACTGGGGCAGGACGCCCTCTTCGCCGCCCTACGGCAATTTCGCAATCGGCGCATGGTGGAAATCCTCTGGCAGGACCGGCTGCCGGGCGAGCATTATGAGGAAACCGTCCGCGCCCTCAGCCAACTCGCCGAAGACTGCCTGGCCCAGGCCCTGAGCTCCGGTGAACGGGTTCTCCAGGAGCGCCATGGCCGGCCGCGCAACGCCCAGGGCGGGGCGGTGCCCTTTGTGGTCCTCGGCATGGGCAAGCTGGGCGGTGGCGAGCTCAATCTTTCCTCGGACATCGACCTGCTCTTTGTCTACGGCGAGGGGGGCACCACGGACGGCCCGCTGTCCATCGACAACGGCGAGTATTTCCAGCGCCTCGGCCGCTGGATCATCCAGGCCCTGGACACCCCCACCGCCGACGGCTTCTGTTTCCGCGTGGACATGCGCCTGCGTCCCTTTGGCGACGCCGGGCCCTTGTGCCTCCCGGCGGCGGCCATGGAACAGTATTATCAGGTCCATGGCCGCGGCTGGGAACGCTATGCCCTCATCAAGGCGCGCCCCGTGGCCGGTGACCTGCGCTTCGGAGCGCAGGTCCTGCACGGCCTGCAGCCTTTCATCTACCGCCGTTATCTCGACTTCACGGCCCTGGATACCCTGCGCGAGGTCAAGGCCCTCATGGATGCCGAACAGCAGCGCGGTCCCGACGATATCAAAAAAGGCCTGGGCGGTATCCGCGAGATCGAGTTCATCGTCCAATCCCTGCAACTCATCCATGGCGGGCGCAATCCCGCCCTGCGCGGCGCCAACACCCTGGCCGTCCTCCATGCCCTCCGCGCTGCGGGACTCCTCCCGGCCGATGACGCGGTACTGCTCCGCGAGGCCTATCTCTTTTATCGCAACACGGAACACTGCCTGCAGATGGTCCACGACCGCCAGACCCAGCGCCTGCCCCGGGACCAGGGCGAATGGGAGCGCCTCGCCTGCGCCCTGCAGCAAGACAGCGTCGCCACCCTCCAGCAAACCCTGCAACACTTTCGGCGCCAGGTCCACGAACGTTTCGCCCTGACCCTCGCCGTGCCCGCCGACAGCCGCATGCCCGCCGGGGCCGACCCTGGCACCGACCTCTGGCGCCATGTCCAGCAAGGGACCCTCGAAAGCCCCGTTACCGCGCTCCTCGCCGAGCACCGCTTTCGCCACCCCGATCAGGCCTGGGAGCGGCTCTGGCGTTTCGCCCACAGCCGCGACGTGCAAAGCCGCCTCTCCGTCGGCGGCCGCGCCAGGCTGGACCAGCTGCTGCCCCTAGTCCTCGGCCTCAGTCGCCGCGACAGCCGGCCGGACGCCCTCCTCGACCGCTTCCTGCAGCTCATCGAAGCCCTCCTCAGCCGTGCCAATTACCTGGCCCTGCTGGCGGAAAACCCCATTTTCCTTGGCCGTCTGGCGCAGCTCCTGCAAAGTCCCTGGCTCGCCCGGGAACTGGCCCATTACCCCATCCTCCTGGACGATGTCCTCACGCAGCCCCAAATCGGCGTTGGCCAATGGCCCGCCACCCTGGCCGCCCAACTCCTCTCCGCCGACGACCTCGAAGAGCGCATGGATGCCCTGCGCCGCTTCAAAAATGCCGAATTCCTGCGCCTGGCCGCCGCCCACTGGATGGAGCAATTGCGCACCGCCGAACTCTTGACGCTGCTCAGCGGGCTGGCCGAACTCTGCCTGCGCACCGCGGTGCGGTGGGCCGAGGACGAGATGTTCCGCCGCCATGGACAGCCGCGCAAGGCCGATGGCCAGCCCGCACAGTTCGGCGTCATCGCCCTGGGCAAACTCGGCGGGAAGGAAATGGGCTTCGCCTCGGATCTCGACCTGGTCTATCTCTACGACGCCCCCCTGGACGGCGAGAGTGACGGCCCCCAACCCTTACCCAATCCTGCCTGGTTTGCCCGCCTCGGCCAGCGCCTCATCCACATCCTCGGCACCCTCACCCGCGCCGGCACCCTCTATCAGATCGACATGCGCCTGCGTCCCAGCGGCCAGTCGGGGCCTCTGGTGACCACCCTGCAAGGCTTTGCCGACTACCAGCGCCAGCACGCCTGGACCTGGGAGCATCAGGCCCTGACCCGTGCCCGGGCCGTAGCGGGCGATGCCGATCTGGGTCAACGCTTCGCGCAAATCCGGCAGGAAATCCTCTGCCAGCCCCGCGACCTGCAAACCCTGGCCGCCGATGTCCGCGCCATGCGCGCGCGCATCCACAACGCCAAAATCATCCCCCCCGGCTCATTCCATCTGAAACTCAGCCCGGGCGGGCTAACGGATATCGAATTCCTCGTACAATTTGCTATGCTAGGCCATTGTCATTCCCATCCGGAGCTTGCCGCCAGCACCAGTACCGTGACAGGCATACAGGCTTTGGCTCAGGCGGGACTCTGGCAAGCCGACGCGGCGGCGGCGCTGGAATCCGCCTGGATTTTGTATCGAACGTGGGAAACGCGACTGTGGCTGAAGCTGCAAGGCCCCAGTGTAACGCCGGAAACGACCTCCGCATGGCAGGCGATCACGGCCGCACAGCGCAGCGTCATGCGCGTTTGGCAACAACAACTCGGCGAAACCGAAAGCAAAAATTAAGGAGAAGCACGGATGTCCATGGCAGATCGCGACGGTTATATCTGGTTTGACGGGCAACTCGTCCCCTGGCGGGAAGCCACGGTGCACGGACTCACCCATAGCCTCCACTACGGTATGGGGGCCTTTGAGGGCGAGCGCGCCTATGCCACCCCCCGCGGGGCCGCCATCTTCCGTCTCAGCGAACACACCCGGCGTCTCTTCAACAGCGCCAAGATCCTGCAGATGGACATGCCCTACACGGAAGCGGAGATCAATGCCGCCACCAAGGAAGTGATCCGCGCCAATCAACTCCAGTCCGCCTACATCCGCCCTCTCCTCTTCTACGGCGCGGAAGGCATGGGCCTGTCCGCCAAAGGCCTCAAGGTCCACGTCCTCATCGCCGCCTGGACCTGGGGCAGCTATCTCGGCCAGGAAGCCCTGGAGCGCGGCATCCGCGTCAAGGTCAGTTCCTACAGCCGTCATCATGTCAACATTCATCTGTGCAAGGCCAAGGCCACGGGCAACTACATGAACTCCATGCTCGCCCAGCGCGAGGCCGCCCATGGCGGCTATGACGAAGCCCTGCTACTCGACCGCGAAGGCTATGTGGCCGAAGGCTCCGGTGAAAACGTCTTCATGGTGCGCAACGGCACCCTCTACACCCCCACCCTCACCTCCGCCCTGGAGGGCATCACCCGCGACACCATCCTCGGCTTCGCCCGGGATGCCGGCATCCCGCTGGTGGAAAAGCAGCTCACCCGCGACGAGTTCTACATTGCCGACGAGGCCTTCTTCACCGGCACCGCCGCCGAAGTCACGCCCATCCGCGAACTGGACAACCGCACCATCGGCAACGGCCGCCGCGGTCCCATCACCGAGGCCCTGCAAAGCCGCTACTTCGACACCGTCACCGGCCGCCGCGACGACCATCCCGAGTGGCTGCACTACACGGATTAACCCGCCCATGGCCGAAAAAATCACCTGCTGCGACAAGAGCTACCACGAACTGGACCCCAGCGAATTGCCCTTATCCTGCCCCCTGCCCGGCATGAGCCACTGGAACGGCCACCCCCGGGTATTTCTGGCCATCGAGGACACGGGCGAGGCCCGCTGTCCCTATTGTGGCACCCTCTACATCCTCAAGGGCGGCCCGCTTAAAAAGGCATCGGGCCATTAACCAGCGCCGTCCCGGGAACGACCCTTCGGCCGTATCGGTCCGGCGGCCGGTCGCGGCCATGGGCCGCTCCTACTGCGGGACGGCAGCGCGCAGCCAGGCAAGAAAGGCCTCCGCTCCCAAGTAACCTTCCTGCTGGGCTACCGTTTTGCCATCGGCAGCGACCAGCAAAAACGCCGGTGGCCCCACTAGGCGGAAGCGCTTCAAGAGGGCGCGGCTGTCGGCGTCGTCCTGGCTCACATCCACGCGAATCAGGGTCATGCCCCGCAGGCGTTCCTGCACCCGCGGGTCGGCGAAGGTCACCTGATCCATCCGCGCACACTCCACGCACCAGGTCGCCCAGAAGTCCACCAGCACCGGCTTGCCCTTGGCTGCTGTCAGGGCCGCCGTCAGTTGCGCCGGCGTTTGGACCGTGGCGAAACGCAAGGTCTCCGCCGTGCCCGCAACAGCCTTTCCCTTGGCAACAAAGGGCTCCAGGGGGGCAAAAGGCCGCGACCCGCCGGCCAGGGCGCCCAGCCCCATGACCAATCCCCAACCCAGCAGCAATATTCCCACCCCCTTCCAGAAACGCCGCCACCCCGATGCGGGCGCAGGCAGGGCATCCACAGCCCCCAGATAGACGGCGCTGACCACCGCCAGGGCGCCCCACAGGGCCAGGGTCGCTGACCCCGGCAGCACCCGCGCCAGCAACCACACGGCAACCCCCAGCATGAGCACGCCGAAGATCGCCTTGACCCCGTTCATCCACGGGCCCGCCTTGGGCATGAAATGGCCCGCCGAGGTGCCGATGATGAGCAACGGCAAACCCATGCCCATGCTCAGGACAAAGAGGGACAAGCCGCCGAGGAAGACGTTGCCGGTCTGGGAGATGAAGAGCAGACCGCCCGCCAGGGGCGCCGCCACACAGGGACCGACAATGAGAGCGGAAAGGGCACCCATGACGAAGCTACTGAGGAGATGCCCCCCTTTGCCCACTTGGGACAAGCGGCTCTGGATGCTCGTCGGCATCTGCAGCTCATAAAAGCCGAACATGGACAGGGCCAGCAGCACGAAAATCGCGGCAAAGGCCCCCAGGATCCAGGGATTCTGAAAGGCCGCCTGCAGATAGGCACCCGTCAGCCCCGCAATGACCCCGGCCACCGTGTAGGTCAATGACATCCCCAGCACATAAGCCAGAGACAGGCCAAAGGCGCGCCGCCGCGACCGGCCCTGACCACCTTCCTGGCCCACAATGATGGCTGAGAGGATGGGAATCATGGGAAAAACGCAGGGCGTAAAGGCCAGCCCCAGACCGGAGACAAAAAAGAGCCCCAGCGTCAGCCAGAAGCGCTCCTGCAGACTCGTCGCCAGCACTCCGGCGCTACTACCCTGAGGTGCTGGAGCCGCCGCCACTCCCCCGGCGCCCCCCGGCGCGGCAGCGGCGCTGCCCGCCGCCGCCACCGCAGAAGCGCCCAGGGGGATGGTAACGGTTTTGCGCTGCTCGGGGTAACAGACCCCCGCGTCGGCGCAGCCTTGAAAAGTGCTGGTGACCGCAATGGCGGACGGCGGCGTGCCGTCGATCCGGTAGGGCACCGTCAGGGTCTGCGTCCCTTCCAGCACCCGTACCTTGCCAAAGGCCGGATCATCCAGATCCACCCCCGGCGGCAGCGTATAGGTCCCCAGAATGACGGTGCTGGGGCTGACGGAGAGGCGAATGCGGTCCCGGTACAGGTGATAGCCGGGCGCCGCCCGCCAGTTCAGCAGCAGGGTATGATCTGCTCCCGCCTGGGCGCTGAATTGGAACGCCTCGTCCGGCTGGAGGAATTGGGCAGCGCCGGCCGGGGCCGATGCGCCAAGCAAGAGCATGCCCCACAGCAACAGCGGGAACAGTGCCCAGGCACGCAGCCAACCCTGGGCCATGCCGCCTTCCTCGCGCCATAGCCCATGGCCAGCCCGCCTGCTTCTCTGCGTTGTATCCCTGTTAGTCAAAGCCATGCGCTCCCCGAAAAGATCTGGACGACATCCAGAAATAGCATAGCAAAAAGCGCGCCTGATTGTCGCCGTAGCCATCCGGGCGCAGGCCCCTCTCGCTATCCCTCGCTCACGGCAGCGGCCACCCAGGTCAGATAATCGGGGAGTCCGCCCATGACGGGCAGGGCGACGATCTCCGGCAGCGTGTACGAATGCAAGGCGCGCAGACGCTGCTCCAGTGCCGCATAAGCCCTTGCCGTGGTCTTGATGAGCAGCGTGACCTCCTCGGTAATGTTCAACCGCCCTTCCCACTGGTAGATGGAAACACCCTTGGGCAGCAGGTGGATACAGGCTGCGAGATGCTCGTCCACAAGGATGCGGGCCACGCGCTCGGCCTCGTCCCGGCTGGGGAAGGTGGTCATCACTACGCAGATGGCATCGGGCGTCGCGGTGGGGATCACAAAATTTGCTCCAGGCAAGGGAACTTCTGCAGGAGGATAGCCTCTAATCCGTTGCAAGCGACTTGAAGATGGTTGCGAGCGCATGTTTCTTCCTCCTTTGGTGGTTTTGGGCGGCACCTTTCGGTGCTGCCCTTCTTTTTCCGACCGGTCAGAATGTTTCTATTGTCATCTTCTTGGACTTTTGCTAATATTGCCTTGCAGCCAAGTATGGGTTGCGAGCGCATGTTTCTTTCCTCCTTTGTGGTTTTAGGGGCGACTTGGTCGCCCCTTTTTTAAAGCAGAGGCGCACCCTTGTCCAACCGCCCCTTCCCTGCCGCCGAACGTCCCTTCACTCTCGTCCACCGCAACGGTGAACGATTGTGCGGGATGATCCAGGATCGCCATGGGGGCCCGATAGGCATCTACCTGCCCGGCTTTGCTTCCACCATGGACGGCAACAAATCCCTCTTGCTGGCCCAAAATGCCCAGGAGCGGGGTTGGTCCTGGGTCCGTTTTGACCCACGGGGCGTCGGCCGCTCCGACGGCCTTTTCCAGGCGCTGACCCTCAGCCGCTACCTCGCCGACCTGCAGCTCATCCTGGCCATGCTGGAGCAGCGGACCGTCGTGCTGGTGGGTTCCAGCATGGGTGGGTGGCTGGCCGCCATTGCCGCCAGCCGCTGGCCGGCGCGCATGGCCGGGCTGCTCCTGATCGCCCCCGCCTTCAACTTCATCCAGCAGATCTACGGCGGCCTGTCCATCCCCGAGCAGCGGCAGTGGCGGGAAACCGGCCTGCGCCGCTGGCAAGATCCCTATGGCCTGGGCGAGATTGCCATGCAGTATGATCTGGTGGCCGATAGCTGGCGCTATGACCTCCTCCGCTTCCCGCCGCGCCTATCCTGCCCGGTGGAGATCCTGCATGGCAGCGCCGATGAGGCGGTGCCCCTGCGGCAAAGTTATCAATTTGCCGCCGTCGCCCAAGCGCCGCTCCTCAGCGTGCGCCCCCTCATCGGTGCCGAGCACCGTCTCCAGGGTGCCGATGCGGTGCTGCTGCGCAGTCTACAGGGTCTCTGGTCCCATGCCGCCGCCGAAGAACTCCCGGGCCTTCAGCCCTAGAACGACCAGGGTATGCAACGCGCCCAGCCGCCAACCCGATTCCCGCCATCGCCGCACCCCTTGACAGGGGGCTGTCAGTCCTTATGATTAGCACTCGATGGGTGTGACTGCTAACAGCACCCAGATGTTTAGGTTCTGTCCGTCCTATTGAGCAACAGTGAGGAAGCGTTCCATGAAACTTCGTCCCCTGCATGATCGCGTGGTCATTCGTCGTCTTGAAGAAGAGCAGAAGAGCGCTGGCGGGATCATCATTCCCGACACCGCCAAGGAAAAACCCGTTCAGGGTGAAGTCGTTGCCGTCGGTAATGGCAAGATCCTCGAAGACGGGAAAGTCCGCGCCCTGGATCTCAAGGCGGGTGATCGTGTCCTCTTCGCCAAATACGCCGGCACCGAAGTCAAGGTGGAAGGCGAGGAACTCCTCGTTATGCGCGAGGATGACGTGATGGCCGTCATCGACAAGTAACACACCATGAACCCAGCCGATTGATCATACTGATGAATCGAGCCGTTTCCGAAACCGTTTTGATAGAGGTGTATCCATGCCAGCCAAACAGATAGCTTTTGCTGAACACGCCCGCGACAAAATGCTGCGCGGCGTCAACATCCTTGCCGATGCCGTCAAGGTCACCCTTGGTCCCAAGGGCCGCAATGTCGTCCTCGACAAGTCTTTCGGCTCCCCCACCATCACCAAGGACGGTGTTTCCGTCGCCAAGGAGATCGAACTGGCCGACAAGTTCGAAAACATGGGCGCCCAGATGGTCAAGGAAGTAGCCTCCCAGGCCTCCGACGAGGCGGGTGACGGCACCACCACCGCCACCGTACTGGCCCAGGCCATCATCCGCGAAGGCCTCAAGGCCGTCATCGCCGGCATGAACCCCATGGACCTGAAGCGCGGCATCGACCAGGCCGTCGGTGTGGTCGTGACCGAGCTCAAGAAGCAGTCCAAGCCCTGCAACACCCAGAAGGAAGTCGCCCAGGTAGGCACCATCTCCGCCAATTCCGACGAATCCATCGGCAAGATCATTGCCGAAGCCATGGAGAAGGTGGGCAAGGAAGGCGTCATCACCGTGGAAGAAGGTTCCGGTCTGGAGAACGAACTGGCGGTCGTTGAGGGCATGCAGTTCGACCGCGGTTACCTGTCCCCCTACTTCGTCAACAATCAGGAGAAGATGGTGACGGAGCTGGAGAACCCCTACATCCTCCTCCACGACAAGAAGATCTCCAGCATCCGTGACCTGCTGCCCGTTCTCGAGCAGGTGGCCAAGGCCGGCCGTCCCCTGCTGATCGTGGCCGAAGATGTCGAAGGCGAAGCCCTGGCGACGCTGGTGGTCAACACCATCCGCGGCATCATCAAGGTAGCGGCGGTCAAGGCCCCGGGCTTTGGTGATCGGCGCAAGGCGATGCTTGAAGACATGGCCATCCTCACCGGCGGCCGCGTGGTCTCCGAGGAAGTGGGCATGAAGCTGGACAGCACCGCCCTCAGCGATCTGGGTCAGGCCAAGAAGATCGTCATCGACAAGGAAAACACCACCGTCATCGATGGCGCCGGACAGGCCAGCGAGATCAAGGCCCGCGTCGAGCAGATCAAGCGTCAGATGGAAGATGCCAGCTCCGACTATGACCGGGAGAAGCTCCAGGAACGGATGGCCAAGCTGGCGGGCGGCGTTGCCGTCATCAAGGTGGGTGCCGGCTCCGAGATGGAAATGAAGGAGAAGAAGGCCCGTGTCGAAGACGCCCTGCACGCCACCCGTGCGGCGGTGGAGGAAGGCATCGTCCCCGGTGGCGGCGTGGCCCTCATCCGCGCCCGCAAGTCCCTGGAAGGAGTGACGGGCAACAACCATGACCAGAACATGGGCATCGCCATCATCCGTCGCGCCATTGAAGAGCCCTTGCGGCAGATCGTGGCCAATGCCGGCGGCGAAGGCAGCGTGGTGCTGAACAAGGTCACCGATGGCAAGGACGGCTTCGGCTACAATGCCGCCAACGACGAATATGGCGACATGTTCGCCATGGGCGTCATCGACCCTACCAAGGTTACCCGCACGGCCCTGCAAAAGGCCGCCAGCGTGGCCGGCCTGATGATCACCACCGAGGCGATGATCACCGAACTGCCCAAGAAGGAGAGCGCCGGTGGCGGCGCCCCCGATATGGGCGGCATGGGTGGAATGGGCGGTATGGGCGACTTCTAAGCCGTCCCCTCGCCGGCAAGGCGGTGTAAAACCGCCTATCCAGCCAACCGGCCCCTGTATGGGGCCGGTTTTTTATTTTCCATCGTCCATCCGGGATTTGGGTGTCGGGCCCTGCTTGTGGCACACTGCGCCGAAAACCTCCGGAGAAACCTGCTCATGACCTTACCTGCCAGCTACGACCTGGTGATTGCCGGCCTGCGCCGCTCACTCCCTCTATTCCGGGTACAACCGGATCTGGCCATCGCCGTGCTCAATATCCTGGGTGACACCGAACTGGTGGAAGTCTCCGCCCGCCAGCTTGCGGTCCGTCTGGCCGAGCATGATTACGCCGTGCTGGTGACTGCAGAGGCCAAAAGCATCCCCCTGGTCCACGCCCTGTCGGTACACAGCGGCCGGCCCTATGTGGTGCTGCGCAAAAGCTACAAATCCTACATGGGCGATGCCCTGCAGGCGCAGACCGTATCCATCACCACCGGGGCCCCGCAAATGCTCTATCTGGATAGCAAGGATCGGGCCCTCCTCAGTGGCAGCCGCGTCGTACTAGTGGACGACGTAGTGAGTACCGGTTCCACCCTGACCGGCATGCGCGCCCTGATGAGTCAGGCGGATGCCCATGTCGTCGGAGTAGCGGCCATCTGCACCGAAGGCGACGCCAGCCAATGGCAGGAGGTCATTGCCCTTGCCCACCTGCCGCTCTTCCCGAACCCCAAGGGCGGAGCAATGACACCCTAACGGACATGCATTCGGTGCACCCCGTTGATGAAACGATCCCCACATCCTACGATATTTTATGTGGACAGCAGGTCCGCTGTTTCACGTTAAAAAGCCCCCAGGCGTCCGCGCAACTCTTCGGACCCCACCACCTCCCGGCGGGCGATGAGGGCACGGGCGGCGTCTGTCTGTCCCCAGACGTTCCACAGCAAGACGCCATGGACCTGGTTGTCGCGCAGAAAATACACTACGCCCCGATCTCCTTCCCTGGACAGGTCGATAAAGGTGGCCATGCTGCTCCAGCACTCGCCCACCGCCTCGAAGCCGAACTCATAAATATCGCTGAAAAACATGCCCTGATGCGTGTAGGGTTGGTCCACCCCCGCCATGACCAAACCCGCATGGCGCCCCGTGGCCTCGGCATTGTCCCAATGTTCCAGACGCAGGGGCTGACCCCAAACAGGATCGGGAAAGGTGGCCATATCCCCGACAATCCAGATCTGCGGATCACTGCTGCGCAGGTGATCATCCACCGCAACCCCCCCGCCGCCCAGCTTCAGACCTGCCGCTTCGGCCAGGGCGGTATTGATTTGCAGGCCGATGCCATAGGCGACCCAGTCACAGGCCATCTCCTCGCCACTGGCACAGCGCGCCACCGGGCCTGCAGGGCCCATGGTCAGCTCGGCAAAGCGCTGTTCCGTGCGCAACAAGACTCCGGCGCTCCGATATCGATCGCTGATCATCTGCACCAGGGCGGGCGGCAGGACGTGTGACAAGGGCCCACTCCCGGCAACGCAGTATTGCACCTGCAGGCCGGTCTGGTGCGACAGGGCCACGGCCAACTCGGCACCCAGAAAGCCGCCGCCCAGGACCAACACCTTGCCACCCTGGGCCGCCCGCGCCCGCAAGCGCCGATAATCCTCCAGGGTACGCAGGGTCAGCACGCGATCCCGCAGGCCCTCCGGCGTGGCAAGGATGCGGGGGGTACCGCCCATGGCCAGCAACAGCTTGCCATAGCCATGATCCCGGCCCGCCGCCGTCCGGACCTGCCGGCGCTCCCGCTGCACCGCCAGCACCGGATCCCCCAGCGCCAGCGTCACCCGCAGGGCCGCCCAGTCGGCAACGCTCCTGATGGGCAAATCCCCCTCCTCCTGTTGCCCCAGCCATAGCCCCTTGGAGAGGGGAGGACGCTGGTAGGGCGGCTCCCGCTCTGCGCCCAGCAGCAGGATGCTGCCCTCCTTATCCTGCTCACGAATGGCCAGCGCCGCCGCCGCACCCGCCGGTCCCCCGCCCACGATGACATAATCAAAATGCGACATCTCGCTCCACCTCCGCCAGAACACCCCCCGGAACTACCTTTATCTTAGAACAGAAGCAGCGGTTGGCCAGTCTGATACCCCCCTCATGGTCTACGCCAGGGTAAAACGGGCGGCACCTTCCACCATAACAGCAGCACCACGATCCAGACCAGGACATAAACCGTGGTGAAAAAAATCATGGGCAGATGCCAGAACAAGAGATGATCGATCCAGGTCTGGATCAGGGGGAGGCGATAGCCTTGACGCCCCGCGGCTTCCTGCAGACGGCTCTGCCAGATGGTAAAAAAGCAGGCACGGCCGAGGACGGCCTGCACGGCGACCACGAAGAGCGTGGCAAGGTGGAGGGCCCGCCACCAGAAGATGCGCACCCACCGCCAGCCCCGCCAGGCACCCAGCGGAATGGCGATCAGGCCAAAAACATTGAAGGCGATGATCAGGATATGAAAAGCCAGGATCAACTGCGCCAGCCAAAGATCGTTTTGCATGCCCAGTCTCCCGCCCCGGCGACGACTAGGTCGTCAGGCCTAGCTACGACAGAGGATGATGGCCAGGACCCAGCCATTCCTGGCCTCTACCCCGAAATCTGCCACGCCTTCCGGCCAAAGGAGCGTAGGCGTGTCGGCATTGATGGCAGAAAGGGCTTGCGAATGTCTGAAGAAACAAACCGGTAATTGCCCGACTTGGTGCGGCCGGAATACCGCCGCTTGGCCTGCGCCGGCAGGGTGGGCGTGCAGTTCTCGGGCCGGGCAAAGAATTGGTGTGGACCGCACAGAAGGATGCGCGGAAGAAGGATTACCGAAACGCTCCCCTAGCCACGACTGCATGGCCAGCGCCACCAATGGGTCTACCGGGGTGGTGGCATTGCAGTCGAGGTAAATCGGCGAATCGTTCATTGGACCCCCACCGGGCCTTCCAAGAAAAAAGACCGAGACAAGCCCTTTCGGGAGTATGGAAGGATCTCGGGGATCTTGCAATCGACAACAGATCAGCGGCACGTTGGAACAACAGGTCCATAATCATGTGATAATTCACACGAGGCTCCACTCCTTTGAGTCATGGCACTCCATGACCTGCGCATCAATATTCAAAAATATTTCGATACCATCGTAACCAGATCATAAGGTGGCCGTTTGTTGGCCATTTCCAACAGGATCCCGTGACAGGATATCCATGGAACATAACCTTGCCACAGAGCCGATGGTCTGGGTCCGGAGGATCTCCATTTCCTGTTTTTTGAGCTGGTGCCACTGGCAATGAATCGGACACCCCATTTCCTTGGCGCAATTTTTGAGGCTGAACACACAATGTGGCATGACCTGGCGGCCGTCCACGATCTCCATCATATCCAGAATATTCATGTTTTCGGCGCCCGGGCAGAGAACAAAGCCCCCGCCCTTCCCCTTGACGGAAATCAAAACCCCGCGCTTGGCCAGTCTGCGCAATATTCCCGTCACATATTGGACAGACGCCCCGAGATGATCGGCGATATCGCGACTGAGGCTGGGTTTACCGGGAGCCTGGCCCGCCAGATAAATCAGTCCACGTAAAGCATGCTCACTGGTCTTGCTCAATAACATGGCTGCCTATGATTTCCAGATGTTTTTACCATAGCCAACAAGAAGGCCGTGCGATTGCCGGCCCAACTCCGCATGGATCATGGCGAGACCTTTGGCGCGCCTAGAGGATCCCATGGCTCATGATCAGCTTGCCGAGGATCAGGGCGGTGAAGAGCAGGAAGAGGTAGGAGATGGAATAGAGGAACATGCGCCGGGCATAGCGATCCATCTCCGGCCCTTCGGGCAGCGTTCGCAACCGCAAGGCCATCCGGACGAACCATGCGCCGGAAACCATGGCAACGGCTCCGTAAATCCAGTCCCCACTCAAAAAGGCGGGCAGCAGGCTGACCAGCCAGGTGAGGACGGCATAGTTCAGGACTTCCCGACGGGTGCGGTCAACGCCGTGGGTGACTGGCAGCATGGGGATGCAGGCTTCGGCATAGTCGCGCCGGCAGCAGATGGCCAGGGGCCAGAAGTGCGCCGGGGTCCAGACGAAGACGAGCAGGACCAGCACCAGGGGCAGGGCCGCGACACTGCCGGAGACGGCGGTCCAACCGATCAGCGGCGGCAAGGCACCGGCAAGTCCTCCCCAGACGATGTTCCAGGGGGTGCTGGGCTTGAGATAGAGGGTATACACCACACCATAAACCACGGTCCCCGCCAGGGTCAGCACCAGGGTCAGGGGGTTGGTGCCCCAGGCAAGCACGGCGATGGCAGCCCCCATCAAGGCGGCGGCATAGAGGATGGCGCCCCCGCGGGGGATGCGTCCGTCCGCCAGCGGCCGCTGACTGGTGCGGCGCATGTGTTGATCCAGGGCGGGTTCGACGATCTGATTGAGCACGCCTCCAGCCCCACCGGCCAGGGCGATCCCCAGCAATCCCGCCAGCGCGGACTCCCAGTGCAGGAGGGCATGGGGCGCCAGAATCTCGCCGACGGCGGCGGTAAAGACCAGGAGGGACACGACCCGGGCCTTGGCTAGCACCCAGAGATCCCGCAGAAGGGATAACGCGGGCCGACGCGCCGGTAGACGGACGACGCCCTGGCCGTTGGTTTCCATTTTCAACATGACTTTTTCCACCTCGTTAGCGCCACTGCAGGACGATGGCCAGACTCATGAGCAGGACCATGGACTGATGAAAGGCCACCATCACCCCGGGATCCTTGGGTTTGAGGTTGACCGCGTGAAAGAGCAGGAAGCCGACCGCCGCTTGCCCCACAGCCAGGTAAAAGGCGATGGGATAGGCGGGCATCATCCAGCCCAGGGTGGCCACCAGCAGCAGGGCGGCGCTGACGTGGGCGGCGACGGCCCACTGGGAGGCCTTCCGCGGTTGCACGAAGGGCCCGATGGCTTGGCCGAAGGCGCGTTGTCCGGTGGTCATGCCACCCAGGAAAACGGCGAGCAGCAGCGCATGCAGGGCGCCCATGGCGCCGAAATAGGACCAGGAGTCGACTCCTGGATAGACCAATCCCACCAGATAGGTGAGAAAGACGCCGTAAGCCAATAGCCCGTGGATACCGTGGACGAAAGCGGGGGCCCGTCCGGCGAGAACGTAGAGCGTCCCCATGCCGAAAAGGGCCGTGATGACGACCAACGACAGACCCGTAATGGTGGTGACGCTGGGCGAAAGGATCACCAGAGCCAAAGCCACCAGCCCCACCAGCGTGGCCACCAGCCGGTGGGCGGCTTCCGGATCCCCCCGCAGCATCAGTACGGCGATGTTGCGGGTATAGGGCCAACGGGTGCCCAGGGACAACCCATAGCCGAAGCCTTCGACGATGCTCCCCAGCAGGATCAGGATCATGGCGAATCCGACTTCGCTGGCCTTGAGGCCATTTACCAGATCCCCCCCTACTGTCTGATGACTGGTTGTTCCCTCCCACAGACCCATCACCGTGGCCACCAATAAAAAGGCCACGATGAGCCAGCCGATCACCCGCACCTCTCCGGTCATCTCTCCCTCTACAGCGTGGGGGAGAGGAGCGCCCGCAACCTTCTCTGTCATACCAGACATGCCATGGTCTCCAGGTCGTTTCTAGTGAGACATGCTGGACATCGCGGGCGGCATGATCATGGTGCGTTCGTAAAGACCGTGGAACATCCAGGCGGTAAGCCCGATGGTAACTACGAACAGGGGCAGGAAAAGCACCATGGCGACGGTATGCCATATCTGCGCATGGGACAGATCCATGTGCAGGAGCAGATAGCCTTGGATGATCACGGCCACTCCTGCCAACAACGAAGTGGCCAGAATGGCGGCAAAAGGCGACATGGCATGGGTTATGGTCAACCAGAGGCCGGCGGTCATCAAGAGCGCGGACAATATGAAACTCCCAAGATAAGCACGGCCGTTGGCCAATTGAACCTCTGGGTGCTCCAAAGGGTTTTGCGTATGCTGTGTCATGCCACCATCCCCTGTAAATAGACAAACGTGAAGACGAATACCCAAATCACCGCCTGAAAGTGCCAAAACAGACGAAGATTGATCAGCCGATAAACCACGTTGGCACTAAACCCATCTCGGGCAATCTGTGCAATCATCACCAACATCCAGACAACGCCGACGACAATATGCAGCGCATGATAAATAAGTATGGTGAAGAATATCGATAAAAAACCGCTCGTTTCTGGAACAACTCCCTGGGCGAAAAGATGCCCCATATCCGTTGCCGCGATAGCCAAAAACACGACTCCCAGCAGCATGGAGACAAACATTCCTCCGATGACGCCTCCGCGGCTGCCGCTTTTGAGCGCGACCATGGAATAGCCATACGCCAGCACGCTGAGGAATAGCGTCATGGTTTCGCCATAGGCGTAGACCGGATTGATGATGGCGGAGGGAGGCGGGCCGCCCGCCAGGTTGACTGCATGGCTCAAAACCCCTAGGGAGGCAAACAACGCCGCATATACCATGGCGTCCGTCAGCATATAAAGCCAGAATCCAAAGGTTCTGGTACTGATCATGTCATGACCGGGATAGTGGCGTTCCCACAAGGTAAGGTGATTGGGATCGATTTTCTGGGCTGTCGATGCACTCATTTTCAATAATTCCTCATGTAGATGAGATGTGGCGGCGCAAGTGGCCTTCCAGGTCTTGAACGCGACCTGGAAGGCAGTTCCTCTAGCGATTCCTTGGCGCCCACGATGGACGCGGAGAAGTGGTATTGCCACCAATACCGCCTGATCCAGAACGAACGGTCGATGTGGCGATGACGGCATCTCCCAGCACGCCCGCAGGTGGCACGCTTCCCGACGACCCATCCCGGGCAGCGCGCTCCGCACGCTCTACCTCTCTGGCGGGGATCGTGGTATCGGTGTCACGGTCGAAAGACCTGATGATGATCAAGGCGACCATGAGCGCAAGGCATAACAATGCCAGCCACCAGATACGCCATACGAGGGCAAAAGCGAGCCCCATGGACAATAACCCGAGGAACAGCGGGATTCCGGTGTTCTTGGGCATGTGGATATCTTCATAGTCGCCCGCATGAAGGTCGGCTATCCCATTCTCCTTGCGCCATGCCCATTCGTCTCTGGCATTGACGTGCGGGATAAAGGCGAAGTTGTAAGCCGGAACCGGAGAATGGGTCATCCATTCGAGGTTTCGGCTGGTTCCCCAAGCGTCGGCACCCACACGATTCTTTTCACGATCCCGAAGGCTGACATACAGATGAGCCACAAAAAACAAGACGGCAGCCACATAGAATGCCATGCCGACCAGCGTGATATGGAGGTATGGTGCCCACTGGGTATAAGGAATGTAGTCAAGACGACGGGTCATGCCGGCCATTCCCAGGAAGAACATGGGCACGAAAACCCAGCCGGTACCAAGAACCATAAACCAGAAGAACCACTTGCCCCACTTTTGTTCGAGCTTAAACCCGAACACCTTCGGGAACCAATACTCGACCGCGCCGAACACGCTAGCGGCGATCAGCAAGACCATCATGTGAAAGTGCGCGACGACGAACAGTCCGTTGTGCCACATATAGTCGTTGCTGGCGAAGGCATTCATCATGCCGGTCATGCCGCCAACCAACAGCAGGAATAAGGCGAGCAGCGCCCACAACATGGGTAATTCGTAGCGAACCCGCCCTCTATACATCGTGAAAATCCAGTTGAACACCTTGACGCCGGTCGGGATGCCCACCAGCATGGTGGTTATACTGTAAAAACTGTTGACATCAGGGGCCGCGGCCATGGTGAAGAAGTGGTGCAGCCACACCCCCCAGGACACCCCGCCGATGGCGAATGAGGCAATAACCATGGTGGCATAACCAAAGAGCGTCTTTTCCGAGAAGGTCGGGATGATCTCCGACATCATGCCGAAGGCTGGGAGAATCAGGAAATAGACTTCCGGGTGTCCCCAGATCCAGAACAGGTCGTTATACAGCATCAGGTTACCGCCCATCCCTGCCGTGTAAAAATGCGTGCCGAGATAGCGGTCCATGCCCAGCAGGCCCAAGGCGACCATAAGTACAGGGAAGGAAGTCAGCGCGATGAGGTTGGTGCTCAGGGAGGCCCAGGTGAACATCGGCATGCGCATCCACGTCATACCTGGAGCGCGCATCTTCACGATGGTCGCAATCAGGTTGATGCTGCCCATAGTGGTTCCCAGAACACTCAACTGAAAGGCCCACATCCAATAATCCACCCCGACGCCAGGGCTGTAAGGAAGTTCAAAGTAAGGAACAAAACCATACCAGCCGCCATGGGCAAAGTTGCCCACGAAAAGCGATAGCATAACCAGCGCTCCGCCGGCCGTGGTCAGCCATAATCCCAGAGCGTTGAGATATGGATAAGCCATGTCCCTGGCGCCAATCTGTAATGGCACGATGATGTTCATGATGCCAACCAACAGGGGGGTGGCGGCGAACACCACCATGATCAGACCATGGGCCGTGTATATTTGGCCCACGTGGAATGGGGTCAAATACCCGTGCACAGCGCCCAGGGCACCCGGTGAATTAGGGCCTATAGCGATGGCTTGTTGGGTGCGAATCATCAAGGCGTCGATGAATCCACGAAACAGCATCACCAACCCAACCAGGCAATACATGACGCCGATCTTTTTATGATCAACCGTCGTTAACCACTCGCGCCAAACATATCCCCATTTGCCATAGCGGGTTGTTGCTCCCAATACTATGACACCTAAAATGGCAGCAAAGATAAATGTCCCGAGAAGAATAGGGTTCTCGTAAGGGATTTGCTGAAGCGTCAGCCTACCCAAAAGAGGGTTCCATGGCCCTTGCAAATGTACCAACATATCAATAGTCCCCCGCTTTTTGTTCTGCGCGCTGTTTTTTCATGTAGTTAACCATATTTTCGGTCATGGCCATTGGCGTAGGCCACACCTTGCCCCGCATGACTTCGCCAACAACTTGGTCGAACAAGCCTGGTTGCACCTGACCGAAGATTTGTTGATCACCGCCAACAGCGATATAAGGCCTCGCGAAACGATTAAATCCCGCATAGCTGAGATGTTGCGGGGATTGCTGTGCACTTTGCACCCACTGCTCGAACTGAGCCGGGCTCACCGCCTTCGTCTGGAAGTGCATCCAGGAGAGTCCGGCGCCACTGTAATCGGCAGAATAGCCCACATAGGTACCCGCCTTGTCGGCCACCAGCGCCTGCTTCGTGCGCATACCGGGCATGACATCGATCATGCCAACCAGTTGTGGAATGATGAAATCGTTGACTACAGACGTAGACGTCAGACGGAACCGGACCGGGGTTCCTACAGGTACCACCAGTTCATCGACGGATGCGATATGTTGTTGCGGGTAGATGAACAGCCAACGCCAGTCCGTGGCAATGACATCCACCTCCACAGGATCTCCTCCAGCCGCTTGCTGTGCCTTGGCGATAACCCCTGGGTTGTATGGGTTGACGTCATAGATGGCCTTGACGGAAAGATAGGACAAGACGCCGACCGTCAGGAGCGGAATACCCCACACAACAGCCTCTATGGCATAGGAATGGCTCCACTGTGGATGGTAGCTTCCATTGCCGCCCTTCCGGTAACGCCACATGGCCCATATGGTCAGTACGACGGTGGGAATGATGATCAACAACATGATCCCCACGTCCAACATGAAGTAGTGATAAAATGTATGTGAAATCAGTCCTTCCGGCTCCAGCAAGAAGAGACCGCTGCGCGAGCATCCCCCCAGCGTGAGCAGAGCTAGCGGCAATACCAGACGTGGCCATGTTTTGCTGCGTTTATTTTTAATAAACACCTGAACCTCCATTAGCGGTGTGTACTGTCCTTGGGATCATTGTTGCTGTCCTCCTCACGCTCCGACCAAGCTGCAGCTATCATTGTGTGTTGGATTTTTGGACGGGCTTGCAGGATCGGTATGATCCTGTGGCCCCGCCTTATGGAACGGATTGCCCGATCTGACGGACTTTCTATGCAATGCCGATCGGAATTCCGCAATGCAGGCCACGCGGCGTTTACGCGATTCGCGGCCAGGAAAAACGAGGTATTCATCGGGGAATATGAGCAACTTGTCGTTGATGCTGCGCAATTGCTGCGCAATGTTGCCCCCCTGCCGGCAGATGCCCGGGCCGGTAGCCAGGAGAGTCTCTCCTGTAAAAAGGCGATCACCCCACCAATAGGTGACAGCGCAGGGCATTTGTCCTGGAGTGTGAAGAACCCTGATCGTCTCCTCACCAAAATATATAATGTCGTTGTCCCGCAGACGCATGTCGACACCTTGATATTCCGTGGACTCGTGCGCGACTACTCTCGGTCCCATGGGCCGGAGCTTTTGTAGGGTGGCCTCGAGGGCGGGATCCGGGAAGTGGGTAAGAAGGACATAACGCAGCGACATCCCGCGTTCTGCCAGAAATGACAGAGCCGGTGTTATCAAATCAGGGGACGGGTCGATAACCACCCCCTCCCGGGTGATTGGGTCCCCCAGAACGTATGACAATGATCTTTTCTTTGCGGCGCATTGTTTGAATATCATAGATAATCGCATGTGATTATTGCGGTACCTGATGATATAGCAAATCGTATTCCACAATTTATAAGTAAAAAAATAATATTATTATGTTCTTATATATATAGAGTAACAAGCTGAATTGTTTAATCTATATATTGCGATAATAGGTGCATATAAAATATCTGAAAATTTTGGCCATGCCATTTCTGGCATGGTTTTGTGCGAGCCCTTGTCAGTTATGACACATACCGAAACTTTTAATGTGGAATTATTATAAAAATGCAGGATTCCTGCAGCATTCCATTGGACATTCCACTGGATATCTTCTTACATAATAGCCTCTTACCCTTTCCCAGCCGCCCATGGGACGGGTCCATGGTCCATCAATGGCCATAAATCCCGTGTCCTTACCTCAACTCTCCACCTCGGCAAGGACAGCGTACCCGCTGTAACCGAGCTTTGGGTCGGCACCGACCGCCCTGATAGACCTTATGTGTGTCGCAGCCAAAAACCCAAGGCGTACCCACATTTCGGATAGTAAAATCCATTAGGCCGACGCAGTTTCATCAGTGCCGCCGCACAATCCTTTTCCATCCCGAATCGCTGTTGCCACGCCACTAGACTCACCGCCCCGGGTTTCATCCGCATCCTCAAGATATGTAACATTAGAATATTGTTATATTAAGTTAATATGACCATATTCCCCAGATATGTACTTATTGAACAATAACCTTACAGTAAGTTTAATGTTTAATATATGACGAAGCAAACATGCCGTCGAGACAAAAGCAGGGCACAAGCTAGTACATCATTCAGGCGTTTTGCAGCCCAAAAAAGCCAGCGTCAGCAATATCGAGTACCGCGTTCTGGCCAGCGGCTGCCCTTTGTGCGGATGGAGACAAGGCGGAATGAGTCACCCACTTTCTAGCCCAGCAACCGATCAGGATCGGCCACGGCATCACCAAACTCGACGACAGCGTCGACATCCTCCGCATGCAGATAATATCTCCTGCCCAGCCTGACCTTTCGGGCGGCGAGCCACCTGGCCCAATCAGCACTGCTTCGACACATGGCATCGCGAAAAGCCAGCGGCGTTTTCCGCAAGCGAGCCGCCTTGGTAGGGGTGATTTCCTGCAGATAGCGGTCCAAGGCAGCAGCCACGGTCAGCTTTTGCGCGGGACTTCCAAGTGCCCGCGGGGGTCTTGACGATGGTGGCCATGACAGAAACCTCTCGGCAGATTCGGCACTGCATTGAATCTGTACCGCTCTACCAGAGGATCTGTCAAGGTCTATGAACTAACCTTTTGTTTTGGTTGGTGGGCCCGCACGGACTCGAACCGTGGACCAAGGGATTATGAGTCATCATTTTACGTTTTTTTCCTATTTAACATACTGTTTTTTAAGTATATAACACCAGAATAATTTGCACAAATCGCCGCTTTTTCTTGCACATGTGCAAAAGTTGTGCACAGGGGATTGATTCTGACTTGCCCTGCCTAACCCCCGGGGGATCCCGCGTCCGGATGCGCAGACCCCTACCGTCACCGTCACGAACGCCGCCTTGACGCCAGCCACCTTTTCGCCTAAATCGTCTTGGCGCATTGGTCGGGGCCCAGCGGGGCTTGAACCCCCACCGGGGCTACCCGGGGTGTAAAACGCCTGCCAAGGCGTGAATTTTATTCCTCCTCGAAAAGAAAAAGGAAATGGCATGAATTGTACAAAATCGTCCGCTACGGCTATCTGGGGGTTTGGCTTTTTGGCGATAGGATTCGCCCTATCCGGATGCGCCACCACACCTCCGACTACCACCACGAAAATGGCCTATGTGATCTATAACGTCAAGCCCGCCGCCGGCGTTTCTTACCAGACCGTCGTCAATGCATTTGTTGCCGGAACGAAAGAATATCTCTCCGATGCCAACGTCCAGGAAAACCCGCCACCCTATCCTCTGCCCGCTCAACCCGGGCGATTCCAGAACGGTCAAATGTCACAGATGGCCGGCATGAGCGGCCTCGCTTCAATTGCCGCGATGTCCGGCGCCGTCCTGCCCAGCATCGTCTCCTGCCCCGGCGCCCCGGTGATTGTCCGCGGTGCCGACAGCAGCTTCTCCCGATATGGCAAAAATGCCAGCTACACTTTTTGCTTGTATCCCTACAAGAACGGATATCAAGCGGATGCCGTAGGGTCTTACACCAGTCAATCTGGTTTTTCCTCGAATCCCAACGTATTGGGCGCGGAACTGGGGGGCATCTTTACCAAAGCCGTGGGGCTCGGCTCGCCATCCAAATTTATCGAAGATACCTTTGGCAACATCAAAACGTCTCTCCAATCCACCGCATCCACAGTGACGGTCGCCGATTCCTTTGATCCCTTTGTGACCGGACAATAATCGCCCGGCCGCAGCGTCGAATCTGCGTTATCCACCCCATGGGGTGCCTCTTACAGGCACCCCATTGCTGTCTGCGCCTTGCCCACGGCATACGCTACCGCCGCCTGCCAGGACAGATGACGGCCCCCCGTATCCTCTGTCGAACCAGACCCAGTTTGTTCGCTGGACGATTAACCGCCAAATCCTCAAGAGCAGGCCATCAGATGCAGCACCCTAGCGCGTCCATTTTCCCGGCCCTGGCTACCGACGATTCCTGGGACGCCATTGCAGGCAGGGATGGGGTTTCTATATCGATTCAGTTTTTCACCTCATTTTGAAAAAGCCATCATGCCCATCACACACCCGGATCAGGAGCCTGTTATCCGAGTACGGCCTCTTTCCCGCCAGGAATCTACCCTGCTGGGCGGAGCAACGGCGCCAAGCAGTAGAGCCTACCTCGTTGAGACCTCGGATCGCTACGCGGATTTTCTGGCGACCCTGCTGGACATCCTGCCAGAATTGGCCACGCAACAGCTGCGTACGGGTCTGGAGGAAAAATTCGCAGCACTGTCAGCGACACGTAGTGAACTCAGGTGAGTGATTGGGCAATCAGCAGTACCGGCACGACCCCATCGACGTACCAAGTGGCACATTTCCCGGTGCGCCGACCCTGTCCAGCCTCCGTTATTGATCCGGCATGGAAATGTATGAAGTGAAATCGAGGTACAAAGACAGGACAGGTGCAACGGATCGTTGAGACTTCACCGTGCCGGATCAATAGGAC